>Ga0209675_1001921_pt1 | contig 11218 bp, 8 predicted proteins | sample AraplaCol_mLB_r2_2_FD_184280 | JGI IMG/M metagenome (GOLD analysis project Ga0209675, IMG submission 184280) | Arabidopsis root microbial communities from North Carolina, USA - plate scrape MF_Col_mLB_r2 (SPAdes) (version 3) | ecosystem: Host-associated > Plants > Roots > Endosphere | place: USA... | reverse complement strand
GCTGAAGGTCGGCGACATCGACAGCGAGCGCATGACCCTGCGCGTCGAGCAGGGCAAGGGTCGCAAGGATCGCTATGCGATGCTCTCGCCGGTTCTGCTGGAGCGGCTGCGGGCCTGGTGGCGATACGCCAATGCAATGGGCAAGATGCTGCCCAACGGTTGGCTGTTCCCCGGCCAGAACCCAGTCGACCCCTTGACCGCGCGCCAGCTCAACCGGGCAGTCCATGACGCTGCCGAAGCAGCCAAGATCGACAAGCGCATCACCATGCATACGCTGCGCCACAGCTTCGCCACGCACCTGCTGGAGCAGAAGGTGGACATCCGCGTGATCCAGGTGATGCTCGGCCACAAGAAGCTGGAGACCACGTCGGTCTACACGCACGTGGCTACCGAAGTCCTGCGCGACGTCGTCAGCCCGCTGGAGAAGCTGTCTGCGTAGATCGTCTTCATGGCGCACTGCGCCCTGGAAGTCGCCGACATCTTCCGCACCCACGGTCCTGGCTGGCGCAACGCGCAGCGTGGTCACCTGAGCCTGGGTCAACTCAAGGTCATGTCGGCCATCGAGCAGTGCCGCAGCGCGGCGCTGGGCGGCCACGTGTTGCGTTGCGAAGGCTGCGGACAGGATCAGATCGCCTACAACTCATGCCGCAACCGGCATTGCCCGAAGTGCCAGGCGAGTGCGGCGCACCGCTGGCTCCAGGCGCGCCAGGCCGATCTGCTGCCGGTTGACTACTACCACGTCGTCTTCACCTTGCCGGCGCCGATCAGTGCCATCGCCTACTACAACAAGGCCGAGATCTACGCCTTGCTGTTCGATGCGGCCGCCGAGACCCTGTTGACCATCGCAGCCGATCCCAAGCACCTTGGCGCGAGCATCGGCGCGACCCTGGTGCTGCACACGTGGGGATCGGCACTGACGCACCACCCGCATGTGCACGGTATCGTGCCGGGCGGAGGTCTGTCGCCGGATGGCGAGCGCTGGGTCGCCTGCAAGCCCGGCTTCTTCCTGTCCGTGCGGGTGCTGTCGCGCCTGTTCAGAACGCGATTCCTCGAAGCGCTCGGGCAACTGCATCGCGCGGGCCGCCTGCGGTTCTTCGGCGAGTTCGCCGCGCTGACCGACGCGCGCGCCTTTGCGCACTGGCTCGCACCGCTGCGCAAGTGCGAATGGGTCGTCTACGCCAAACGACCGTTCGCCGGACCCGAAGCGGTGCTGGCCTACCTGTCTCGCTACACGCACCGCGTCGCCATCTCCAACAGCCGGCTTGTAGCGATGGACGAACAAGGCGTCACCTTCCGTTGGAAGGACTACCGGGCCAAGGGCCGCACCTGGCGCAAGACGATGACGCTCGATGCCGATGAGTTCATGCGTCGCTTCCTTTTGCACGTCCTGCCGAGTGGCTTCCATCGCATCCGGCACTACGGGATCCTGGCCAACGGCAATCGCACGGCCAACTTGGTGCGCGTCCGCGATCTACTGGGGCAAAAGGCTGACGCCGTCCCGCAAATCACGAGCCTGGATGCCGAGCCTTGCCGTCCTCATCCGACCTTCGTCTGCATGCACTGCGGCGCTGCGATGAGCGTCTTGCTGGCGTTGGCTCGCGGGCAGCCGATCCGTGCGCCGCCACCACAGGTCCGAGCGCCATGACGACGCAACTGCTCAGCCAACCTTCGACCCTTCTTGCGATCGGGCCGATGAGAGGAAGTCTGGTCTTCGAGTCGGGTGCCCTTCGTCGACCGTCCTGGCGTCGAGCGACGCGAACGACGGCCTGGATTTACTGCGCTTCGGCAACGCCATTGGAGCCATCCACCGGGCTCCGCGCCGCAGCCAACTTGGGTCACGCGTTCCGAATCCCCATAGGCTCGTAGCGTTCCCTGTCCTCAGCAGAGCATTCCGCGGTTTCCTCCTTAGAGGCTTGTCCAACACCTGCCCTCCAGCCGTTGTCGTGCGCGGGCTCGTGGTGTTGCACGGGCAGGTATCGGACAACCTTTAACCGAAGCGGTCTTACCCCAAAAGGCGGCTACGCAGCGGTTGCTGCCGGTCAATCCCAACCACTTAATGCACGATATTGACTGCATCGCGGTCACTCAGGCAAAGAATGGCCGTAGCTTGAGGCTGAATTCCCTAGCGGCTCGGACGAAGATGAATCGCGTACTCGACGACCTGCTTCGGCCCACGCTTGCCCTGAGCCTTGTAGCGGTGGTCCATGCGAAAGACGTCCGCTGTTTTAGCATGACCTTCTAGGCGTGCCAGCGTCCCGTTGATTGAAGCCACCCCTGTGTTCGAATAGCTCCACAAGCAGTTCCAGCCTTGAGCCAAACAAGCTTGGATTGCTCTGGCGATCTCGGCCTCCATGAGATCAGCGCGTCGTCCGCTGAACTTTGAAGCGTATCGACCTTCTGAACCTCGCTTAGGAAGCCTGCCTTTGCCCGAGACCGCCTGCGGCTGATAGCGAACCACTGCCTCGAGGACATGGTAGTAACGGCTGTACTCGTCCCGGGTGTACGGAGGATCGATGTAGACGCAAACGGGGCGACTACCAGTGGCGCGTGCGACGGTAGGAATTGCATCTTCCCAAGGGCCGGCGATCACTGCGACGACATGCTCAACGTTCTCGCTTTCCATGGCCAAGCTCGTCAACCGCGTGAAGAACTCGTGGGTGACTGACAGCGAGCGCTGTCTGAGCGCTTCGTATATGTCCCCTCGAGCTTTGCCGGAGTCGGATATATCCAGCTTCGGCTGAGCAAAGTGGCCGCCATAGGTGTACGCGCAAGCGCTGGCGGCGCAGACCAACGCGCCCAGAGCCCACTTCCGCTCGGTCTCGTCTGAGAGATCCGATATCGACTGTCGAAGGCAATCGAGTTCGGCTGCTTGGCGATCGCCGAAGAAAACGCCCCCATAGAGATGGCCGAGAAGCCTGCCAGAGCGGTAGGCCGTGCTTACCGCGTCGAGGCTACCGAAGTTGCCTGTCTCCCAACGGATCAGACGCTCGCGCAGCTGATGCAACAGAGCTTCGGAGTCCCCGACAGCGAGTTCTGAGTTGACGAGCTGGCTCTCCACGTCGATGGCGCGGCGCACCTCGTCGCTTAGCTCATTGAAACGGCGGCGCGCACCGTCAATCACCCGCTGAGCGATCGCCTCTCCTCGAGCGTGGGTCATACCGCCGCCCTGAACCAGTCCGAGCAGACGGCAAAACTCTTGAGCGTCGGACGCGATCGTTGGGAACTGCCTGGCAAATGCAGCGGCCATAACGCCCGATCCGCACATGAGATCGATCATCGTCGTATCCGCGGCTTCGGTTGCATCGACGATGTCGAGAAGCTGGCTTGCAAGCACCGCCTTGGAACCCATGTAGTTTGCAGACCGCGCAAATAAGGCGCTGCGGCTCGCCGAAAGGTTTTTATGCCGCTCGACGCTCCTAGCTGCGATGGCATTGAGCGCCACGTTCAACGAGTAAGCTCGATAGCCCTCAATGTCAATCTCATTCCATCTCGGGCTCAGCGCGAGGTGCCCACTGTCCGAGCGAGCGGACAGCCACACCGGCAGCAGTTGCATCCACAGTGGAGATGCCGGCGATGAATGAGAACCAGCGCCCTGCGTCAAACACGAGAACGCGCCGAGTTCAGCGACGACGGTAGGCGCAAACAGATCATCCGGAAGCTGCGGGCCCACGTTCCAGTCGAACTTGGCGAGTGTGAGCTCGACGAGCCGGTTGTACTGTGACGTGGCAATCCAGTTCTCGCCTTCACGCGCGGCTACGGACGGAAGAAGGCCACAAGACTCCCAGAGTGCTTGCCGTGGTTCGGAGACATCGACGCGACGGAGGAGAGAAGTCAGGTCGCTCATCGTCAGCGCTTTTTCACAGCCACGATCGAGCCGTAGGTCGAGGCGCGGACGTGCGTCTTGAGTTCGAGAGTTGTGGAGTCCAGGTGTTCGAAAAAGGCGTCAAGCCCGATGTCCTTGTGGAAGTTTAGAGCCCAGACCCCGCCGGATTTCAGGCTGCACTGTACCCCTGCCAGCGTCTCGGTTAGGTCGCACGCGTAGTGCATAGCGTACGCACTCAATGCGACGTCGAACCGAGCTAGCCCATTGAGAAACTGCTCGCGATGCATGACAGCCATGCCTTTCGATGCGGCCGTTTTCGCTAGAACATCGCTGATGTCAAAGCCGACCAGTACCTTTGCAGTGCGAGCAACCCGTGAGTCCAAGATCGTTCCTGGCCCGCAGCCAACGTCCAAGACGGCAGTCGCGCCAGCTGAACCACGCAGTCTGCTAGCGATGTCGTAGAGCTCTTCGTAGCACGCAATGTTTCTTGAAGGCTCGATCTCATCGCTATATCGATCAGCCAGCCAGTCGAAGAACGCACCGACCAAGACCGCTTGCGCCTTGTCCTGGCCAGTGCTTGCCAGGTAGTATTCCTCGAAGACGCGTGTCCAGCTGGTGCTCCCCATCCGCAAGCCTTCGGCGAGCGTTCGGTCAGCGCTCTCGAGCACGCAGACGTCGTCCGTCAGGTAGACGAGTGTTGCTCGGCCATCGGACAGCAGAGTTTTGATCAATGCGTCCGAGGGCGGCAGGACGAGCCGGCTCGCCTTACTCACTCGATTCGTCCACAATGCGTTTGGCTATGCGACGATGAACCCCATCCGAACGCATGTGCAGGCTGAGCGCGATGTATGTCAGTTCGCCGAGTCGGAACGGGGTCGAAGTGCCCGTGGGAAGGTCCTCGTTGAGTTGCGACAAGAGCGATTGCGCGAGCTTGATTGACCCATAGAGGCTGTATGGTAGGCCAATGAACGCCTCAACCGTACGCCAGACGAAGACCCAGTCGACGGTGCGCTCGGCCGAATCATTCATCCGCGGGGAAGCCCAAACCGAGACCAGGCCTTCCGGCGACGGATTGCCATCAGACTTGGGGACGTGGGGCACGACCAAGCAAGCCCTTCGCGTCGACCGTGGCACTTCTCCCGATGCGAAGCAGGCAAGCAATTCCTTCTTAAACGCCCGCACCTGCTTCTTTGAATCCAGACCCTTGCGGATTCGACCAGATTCACTCAGAAGCACACTGTCTGCGTACCGATCCATGTCGCCTTCTTGATTGCGCAGGTACGTCGGCACTGTGAATAGGGAAGGTGTCTCGAGGGTGAGCTTGAAGGCGACCAGTTCTCTAAGCGGCTGGTGCGCATCGTCTGAAGAGGGACGAGTTTGTGACTTGCGCAGCGTGTCGATGATGATCGGGTAGGCCTGAGCTGCAGTGCGGCAGCGTAGGCCATCCGTCGCCTGCAAGGGCTGCACCTGCAACATGGCTCGTTGCGGCGAATCGGTGTCCGTAAACTCTGCAGGCAACTTGGGATTGGACGCGGGGTGCACCACCGGCGCGATCGCGTAGAGAGCATTCACTACGGACGCGGCGTCAACGACCAACTGGGTGTTCGAACGAAGTTGCGGCTGTAGATCCCGCACCTTCTTGGAAGCCACGTCGGCCAGGTACGCGATCTCATCGTCGGGCCAATCGGCGGGGCTGCGCAGTCGAAGCACCGTTTCGCTGTCGCAGCTCGTCTTGCCCCAGGCGAATACGTGGACGGGATCCGGGCCTAAGCTGGCGACCGAGCATACCTGTGCGAGCGCGGCTTGCCAGAAATCTGGCAGGCCGCCGCCTGAGTTTGGCCTGTCGTCGACTACGACCAGCTGCGTAAAGAGCTCGCTGGGAAGCGCACTACCGCCGGCCAGCTTGAGCTGGTCCTGAAGGCCTACCTGGACGCCCACGAGAACGCAGGGTTTGCGGCCGGAGTTGGGGACGTCGATCTCCACTTCGCGAACACTCGCGACGTCCGACGAAAGCTGATCGCCCACGACTAGCTTGCCTCCCTCGATCACGCTCGCCCGACTCCCGTCCTTCGAGAACCGGATGCGCAGGTCCACTGGTTTGACACTGCCTTCATCAATGCGAGCTTGAAGAATTCCGCTTGCGACCGCCACCGCCACCGCAATCATGGGCACCGCCTTCGGGGCGGTGTCCAACAGCAGACTTTCGACCGTGCAGGATGCAGCGGGCTCGATGTCGAGCCAGTAGAGAACGCTATGTAGGTGCTCTTCGAACGTCTGCGTCGGGCTGTGCCGAAAACTGCGGACGGCGCTTTGGATCATGCCGAGGCGGGGATCGCGAAAGACGGCCGGCGCCGTCAACGCGTTGCGACGTGCCATGAGCGCGGCAAGCTTGCTGAATTCCTCTGAATCGATCGATGTGGCCGCGGCGTTACTTGTGCCCGAGATCGACAACTTGCCTCGACGCTTGATTTTCTTTGACTTCTGGGCGTACTTGGTCGCAGCCTCGGCCTCGATCAGCGCACGTTTGAGATTTTCGACACTGAGTGAGCCGTAGAGAAACTTGAGGCCCAGCGTGAGGCCCACCTTGTGTTCTCGTCCCTTGTCGTCCTTGAACGGTTGGGCTTCGATCCGCTTCTTGAGACCGAAGAGCGCCTGCATCATCGGCAACAAGCCTCGGTCGGGAAGGATCAAATAGAACTCGTCCCCGCTGGGATGGAATGGCAAGCCGCCGTGGCGAAGACAAAGATCGTGTAGCTCACGATTCACTAGCTGGATCGCCTCGTCTCCGCGCTCGTGCCCGGCCTGATCATTCAGGTTCTTGAAGTTATCCAGATCGCCGAACAGCACGGCGACCGCTGCGGTGCTATTCGACTCGCCGCGCAGACGTTCGGCAGACGGCGCCAGCTTGGACTGCACTGCTTCAGGCTTCCAGTTGGGGCCGCCCATGGACCGGATGTCGTTTCCCCAGAGCGCCTTGGCAAGCTCCAAGAACTTGGGTAGAAACCGCTGTTCGGGACCAGTCATCGCGTGCTTGTCACCGCGCACCTCGAAGTCCACGGTGGAACTGAGAGAGCCCTTGCGCAGGATCGTAATTGGCGCTGCGTCGTCAAGCGCGCCCCAACGATACCTCTGTCCATGCTGCACGATCTCGACGAGCAGCCGCTTCGCAAAGAGTTTGCTTGCAATGGCATTGAGGCGCTCGGTTACCTCGCGGGGTGACAGCAGCAGCGCGCTCGCGTCAGTGATCAAACGCTCCAGCAGCTCAATTTCCTGGGTCAGCTCGGTTTCCATGGCGCGGATGCCTCCCTATCCAAAGTCTTCTTGCTCGAGTCACGAGATTCATGGCTTCTATTGCCCCTGACGAAGACGGATATGTCGTCTTAAAGCGGCTCACAGCTTGAGCACTTGGTGAAGCGTTGGCCACGCAAATGCTAATGCCGACTGCGGCAAGCAACTCGACGTCGTTGTCGTTGTCACCAATCGCCATCACCCGCGACGGTTCGATCTTCAGATTTTTTAGAAGTGCTGCCAGTCCAAGCGCCTTGGTCGACCCCGCGGGCCGGACCTCAATGAATCTGGAACCGCTCGCTGTGACCGACAATCCCTCGATCTCACGGACGGCTTCATGGAGCCGTGCCCGAACGTCGCCGTCTTCCGCCCAGAGCAATGCTGCGACGCAGCTGGCGCCAGGCGGGACTTGATCGAAGGTTGTCACGATGAGACCGTTGAACTCGCGCTCGGGAGCCGAGCCGTGGCCAGTAAAAACAGGCCACTCGCCTTCGAGTTGCCCGGAGAAGTCAGCACGCAACCAGTAGGTAAGTGCACTGCCACCGGTTCGCTTCACGGTCTCGGTGAGATTGCGGATCGCAGAATTTTCAATCGCAGTGTGGGCGATGAGCGTCCCATCACCGGCAATTACTGCGCTGCCGTTGTACAGGATGAACGGTATCGCCTTCTGTGGCGAAACGATCTCGGCCAGGCGTCGAGCGCCGGCGTACGCGCGTCCTGTCGCAACGGTCAGTGGCACGCGGTAGTAATTCAGGCTGGCAAAGAGACTGACCCGACGCTCCCATCCTTGAGTTGCCGGTGAATCATTCGCATGGCTGATCAGCGTACCGTCTAGATCCAGCACGATTAGCCTGGCGAGCGCGAAGGGCTCCAGTTCAAAGATGTCCGCGAGTGCACCCGGGAGTGGAGCGGGTTGGCCTGTCGACGTTGGGGGCATGTTGTCGAAGCGATCGCAGACAGTGAAAGAGGATATGGCGGGAGGCGCTACCAGTGGGTGGCTCCATATTACCTTGGCTCAACCTCCGTCCGCGACCGGATCGAAGGACCGCGGAGAGCTCAGCTTGATCGTGCTGCGAACGGCTTTCGGCGTCCACCCGCGCGCGGCTTGGGCTGTGCCTGGTCGATGATGAAGACATGGTGCTTGTGCTGGCGCGTTTCCGCCGCCGTGGTGTAGCCGAGCGCGGGAAGCACATACTCTTGAAGCTTACCGGCTCTGCTGAGCATTTTGCGCAGCTCGGCCATCGGGATCTCTGATCCCTCGCAGTACTGCACGACCAATCGATTCCACTGAACGGACAACATGAGCTCTTGAAGATAGCTTGCTTCGGCGGACCTTCGAATCAGCGGCGAGGCATCGAGCACCTTCATTGGCACGCCCGACGCACTCCCTGGGTTGGTGTTTGGCCGCTTGAGGGACGCAAGCGATTCCGGCAGGTGGTAGTAGCGCGAGTAGTCGCGGCGGTTGTACGGGGGATCAAGGTACAGGAGATCAAACCTCTTGCCTTTCAGCACTTCGAGTGCGTCTCCCACCAGTGCTTGACCGCCAGCCACTCCCGCTTGGACGGGAAGCCATTTCATCTGAAAAGGCTTGAGTGCTTTGCGGTGCCAGTGTTTCAGGTGCGCGTAATAGGTGCCCGCAGTGTTGGCGCAAGGGTCCATGCTGTTGAGAAACGATGCCAACAGGTACTTGCGCTCGGACTCGCTCAGGAGGCGGCCATCGTCCCAGCGCTTAATCGCGTTCCATGCTCCTGCGATGCGGACCGCGTTGTCATGGGTGAAGAACTGACGTTGGGTGGAGAACTCCGAGACTAACCACGACCGCTCTGCGCGGCGTGTGTCGAGGTACTCGAGGATGTCCTGGCTGGTTTTCAGACCGGTGGCTGCACGCAGCCGAGAAAACCGGGGACGCGATTGGCAGACGATGCGCGCGTGCTGAAACGCGTTGGGCAGATTCAAGACATCGCATGTCGTTACCTTGAAGCCATTGCCCTTGAGGACAGCGCCGATCGTCCCGAGGCCACCGAACGCGTCAGCAGCGGTCGTCCCTGAAAAGCCCTGAGTTGCGAGCTGCGCGACTTGTGCGGCGCTTGAATGCTTTGAGCCAAAGTATCGAAACATGTCAGCGGTCCCCGTCTGTTGTGTCAGAGGCCTTGAACATGGTGCGAATGGGCAGACATGGGACAGACCTCTGTAAGCCAGCGGAGAAGCGGATTCCGTTCGACAGAGGGTAGCTTACCGAGTTAGGACTTCCGCCTACTGCGCTTTGCCGGTCCAACCTTACGCCGTCCATCCTCATCTGATTCACGCAGCTTTATCTTTAGGTATGTTTCCAGCGCCAGCCGAAGTACGTCCGACCTGCTCGGAATGCTTCCAAACGCCCCCCGGAGTTCGATGCGCTTCTCGTCGATTGCTCGTTCGAGCTCCTCACTGACACGCACGTTGAGTTGGCTTCGACTCATGACAGCAGCAATATATGTCGGTGCGCATCGCGTATTGCTAGACGGATACACAATCTTGCATTTCAGTATACGCGAAACTTGTCTAGCAATACGCTCGCATCGCGAAATCTGACTATGCGCCTGTAGCCCATTTTGTCAGTGTGCCGGGGCCACAGAACATCACTACGAGCGTGCTGTGAATGACCCCGTGGAGCCTGAGTCGACAAATGACGATGTGGGCTACACCGTAGCTCATCGGATGGCATTGCCAGTCGATGTTCCGACTAGATACCAAGTGGCCGCTTTAGGTTGCAGCAAACATCCACCTGCGGAAGCTTAAAGGCTGTTGCCAGTCTAAGGCCGCCACTCATCTCTGGTCGCCTCGGTCCCTGTACTCGACTGTCTCATCTGCAATCTTGATCACGCCCCTCATCACCAGAGCAGTCTTCACACTGGCCACTTTCTGAGGCACCGGTTCAGGCCCGAAGCGCGATTGAATTCGCCTTTCGAGCGCGCTCAATGACCTTGGCTTTCCCGCTTCGGCAAAGTCCCTGAGCATCAGCGACAAAACCTGGTCGACGGATTTGGATCTCCTGCTCTTTGGAGCCAAGGGAGCGATCCCTTTGCCGACCGGTGCATGCGCCACTTCCGCTGGCTGCGGCAACAGAGCCGGTCGGACCAACGTCGGCTTGACGTCTATCAACGCTGGTCCCAGTACCTCCATACGCTCGACTTGTCGCCCCTTCGATCGCGCATGCACGATCGCGGGATCGTAGTCCCCGTCGGCGGCGACGATCACGAAGCGCGCCCCCGGCTCATGCCGCCCGACCAGATAGCCCAGATACAAAACCAGATGGAAATCCAGCGAGTTCTTGCCCGGCCTGGAGATATCGACAAGAGACACCCGATCGCCCAGTTCCATGTACGGCGCGAGCAGTCCGATCTCGTGTTCGCCATAGAAAATCCAGGCCTCGCCATTCGAGCCCATCCACGACGCGACGTCCTCCGGCGGCGGGTGCCGGTTCTGCAAATCGATCAACAGATAGGTCTTGCTCACTGCGAGATGGCATTGGCAATCATGAGCCGCGACGTCGCGCGCGTCGCACCGACATAGAACAGGCGCATCTCTTCCAGTGCGTCGTGGCCTTCCTTCACACCCTCCTCCTGGCCCGCAGCGGCCTGGCGAGCCCCCATCACCGCAACCACGGGGAACTCCAGCCCCTTGCTGGCGTGCAGCGTCATCACCTTGATGGTGTCCGCGCCCGGGTCGAAATCATGCGTGCCCTTGCGCACCTTGTGCGGCAGGCGGCGGCGCGCCAGCGCCCGGGCACATTCGTCCATCAGCGCCCAGCTCCGGCACAGCACCGCCATGTCGCCCCAGGCATGCCCCTCGTTGTGCGCACTGGCCATCAGTTCCGCAATCCGGTCGGCCTGCGCCTGGGTACTCGGCAGATCGATGACGATCGGCTCCGGCCCTTCCCTGCCGCAGCTCACCGGCTGGACCAGTGGGACGCCATCGTCGTCCTTCTCCTGGGGCCGCAGGAGCTCGGTCGCCATCGCACTCGCCGTCTGCAGGATCTGGCGGGTGTTGCGGTAGTTGATCCTCAGGATCGTCGTACGGCCCTGCGCCTGCACGCCCACGCTCTTGAAGCTGAAGGGCTTGCCGCTG
>Ga0209675_1001917_pt1 | contig 11226 bp, 7 predicted proteins | sample AraplaCol_mLB_r2_2_FD_184280 | JGI IMG/M metagenome (GOLD analysis project Ga0209675, IMG submission 184280) | Arabidopsis root microbial communities from North Carolina, USA - plate scrape MF_Col_mLB_r2 (SPAdes) (version 3) | ecosystem: Host-associated > Plants > Roots > Endosphere | place: USA... | reverse complement strand
AAGCGACATCCGCTACGCGATCCGGTCGACCTACTGGGACGGCCTCGACCTGGTGGCCGCGGCGCCCTTCCTGTTCTCCGCGGAATTCGCCCTGCCCGCCCGCCAGATGCAGGAGCCCGGCGCCAAGTTCTGGGACGTGCTCAACGAGGGCCTGGAAAGCGTGCGAGACCTCTACGACGTGATCGTCATCGACACGCCCCCATCTCTTTCTTACGTGACCATCAACGCACTCTGGGCCGCCAACGGCATCGTGGTGCCGGTTCCGCCCTCGGGCCTGGACTTTGCGTCGTCGGCGCAGTTCTGGTCGCTGCTGGCTGACCTTGGGGGAAACCTCGACGGCCAGAGCAAGGACCGGGAGGGCAAGGCCTTCGAGTTCCTGCACGTGCTGCTCAGCCGCGTCGACGCGGCCGATCCCGCGATGCCGGCGGTACGCCAGTGGATCCAGGCCACCTATGGCGAATACACGCTGCCGGTCGAGATCCCGAAGACCAGCGTCACCAGCAACAAGGCAGCGGAGTTCGCTACTGTCTATGACGTGCAGCGCTACGAGGGTGCGGCCAAGACGTACAAGCGCGCAGTGGATGCGTACGATGCGTTCGTCGAACTCGTCGAGCAGTCGGTGGTTGGCGCCTGGGCTGCGCAGGGAAGGGCGCGTTGATGGGAACGGCTTTCAGCCTGAATCGAATTCCGTCGACGCGGACAGAAGGCGGGGCTGCGTCTGCCGGTGTGGAAACCTGGTTTCCACGTGGCGAGCAGTCACCGCCCGCAGGCGGGTCGGTGATCGCGCGAGCATCTGGCCGCGCTGGCACGTTGCCAAGCGTGTATATATGTATGAGCGCGCGCAAGGCACCCTGGTCTGGGCGCGGCATCGTGGAAACCAGGTTTCCACGGCGCGCGCCGCGCGTCGGCTTTCATGCTGAACAGGCGCGTGCCTGTCACGAGTCAATTCACTGGAACGGCTCGGCTGCAGCCTGCGTTCCTACGACCGGGCGTTGCCATGTGCCGTCCGAACCGCGACCGACGCAGCAGCCGTCGTCGTCGATCGGGGCATCGCGATCCCCGTCTGTGGAAACCTGGTTTCCGCGCCCAAGGAGTCCGCACCATGTCTAGTACCCGCAAGCGCCTCGAAGCGCTCACTGCCAACCTGTCGCTTCCGCAGGCCGCCGCCCAACCTGTCGTCGATCTGCCGAAAGCAGCGCCTCCGGAAGAACCGGCACCGCACGCGGCAGCGCAGGCCGGTGCAAGCGTCGCCAGCACCAACACTGGCTCCGGCACTGGATTGGAAACCCGGTTTCCACCAGCCGTCGGCGGCAGCCACGTTCCGCGCACAGGGCCAGGCCAGATGCTCGCATTCCGCGGCCAGATCCAGCAGGTCGAGGGCGAGATGGCTGCACTGCGGGAAAAGCTGCGCCAGTACGAAGGTTCGCTGCCCACCCGCAAGATGGATCCCGCCACGATCCGGCCAAGCCGCTGGGCGAACCGTCACGAAACGGCATTCAAGACCAGCGAGTTTGCAGGCCTCAAGGCAGACATCGAACATGCGGGCGGCAACGTGCAACCGATCCTGGTGCGTCCGCTCAAGGACGAGGCGGGGCAGTTCGAACTCGTCTTCGGGCATCGCCGGCATCGCGCCACGCTGGAGCTGGGCATTCCCGTACTGGCATCGATCTGGACGGACGACCTCGGCGACGCCGCATTGTTCGCGGCCATGGACCGGGAAAACCGCGAACGCGCCGATCTGTCGCCGTACGAGCAAGGCGTGATGTACCAGCGAGCGCTGGAAGAGCAGCTGTTCCCCACGCAGCGCCAGCTTGCCGAAGGACTGGGCGTCAGCCACACCTGGGTGCGCAAGGCACTGATGGTGGCGCAACTGCCGTCGGCCGTGGTCGAGTGCTTCCGCTCTCCTTTGGAAATCAGCTTCCGCCACGCCGAGCAGATCAATGCCGCCATGGCGCTCGATCGTCGGGCTCTCCTGAAGCGGGTGGAAAAGCTGCGGGGCCAGACCTTGTCGCCGGCACTGGTGTTGTCGCGCCTGCTGGACTCTGCTCCAGGCTTCGAGCGCAGCGAAAGGGTCGAGGTCCAGTCCGATGGCCAGAAGTTCGGGACGTTGGTGCGCTCGAAGGCCGGCGAGGTCACCATCACCTTGACACCGGGAGCGGCAATCAGCGCACCCCTTGACGCGTTGGAATCAGCGATTGCCGAAGCCTTGCGCCGGGCGCGTAGCCTGAGCTGACACCGCCTTCTGCGGGGACATCAGACCCAAATGTGAGAACCATTGGGATTTGATGTTCCCCCAGGGGCATCCTCGATACGTATTTGCTCCACACTGGTGATCGCAAGCCAGCCAACCTTGGATGGCAGGCTTCTCCGGCAACTGAAGGCAAATGATCCGCTGCTCAAACGCGGTCGACCCCCTTCACAGTCAACTGCAACATGACGTGTCATGAGGCCACGTCGAAGCGCCAGTGATGCTGCCCGCCGGGCATCGCAATAAGGCATCCGAAGCCGGTGAGGGCGCCGGTCGCCGTCTCCTGCGATGTCCTCACATTCGGCATACGCTCGACGAAAGTGAGCGCAGGCTTCAGAGACTTGTTGGCCGCTGACAAGCACTTGCGAACTCAACCTCGAAAGCACCACAAAAGTTCACCCCATCTGACGGCTGGTGGAGCCGAGTGCCCCGATATGGCCCCCAAATGACCGTGTGCAACGAAACATCTGCACACCTCGCTTAGCTTCATCGTCCAGATAATGCCAATCAAATCAACGAGTTAAGTTGAGCTCGCGTTGTAGACTCTAGAAATGCAACCAAAAATTGCATGGATGATTATTCGGATAATCATCGAAATAGAATGAGCACTCTCCATTCCATCCCAGACCCAGGCACCCATGAGTTCAGACGGCACGTCATCCCCCTTTGCCCACATCGATGACGAGACCCTTGTGAAACTGGCGCAGGAGTGGCGGGCCTACGCGCAGCGCGGCGAGAAGGAGGCTTACGGCACCGCGCACGCACTCGAGGTCGAAGTACGCCGCCGGTCCCGCCAAGCCGCGGCCATCGAGGAAACGGTGCCCCCGGCCGAGCCCGCCGCTGAGCGTCCCTGGTGGAAGTTCTGGCAATAGCCTCTCCCAGCCGCAGAGCCCGAAGCCAATGACATCGCTCCAGTCCCGCAAGCTTCATCGCGGTCACTTCGCGTTCATGCGGGCATTGGCGCAGGGCATCGACGAACGCACCAGCTGGGACCGCTACCTTCGGCTCGAAGGCGAGCACACCGACCTGCGGGTGGTGCGCCGCACCATCGCGTGGATCCGCGACGAGTTCGCTGCGGCTGCCCGACGCGAGCAGCGGCCGGGCACGGCGCGGCTGATCCTGCTCGATCCCGACCAGTTCTCCAAGGCGACCCCGCTGCCGAGCCTGGGCGATTTCGCGCAGGCCCAGGGCCTCGAGGATTTCTCCGAAGCCGAGCAGATCGAGGCTTATGAAGCGGCCTTTCCCGCGGCCGGGAGCCACGCCGGCGGCACCGCCCGGGCGTCGCGGCGCACCCGCGTGGTCGAGCGCCAGCTCGACGCGCTGCGCTGGCTCGAAGGCCTCGCGGCGCAAGACCCGCGCCCCGGCGACGGCGTCTCGGCGTGGCTCAACCCGGCGCTGGCCGCGCGGCTGGAGCGCGCCGAACTGCCGACACTGGTCGCGCTGGTCGGTGCCATCAACTTGAACGGGGCGCGCTGGTGGGTTCGTGTGCCCGGCATCGGCGAACGCAAGGCAGCGCGCATCCTCGACTGGCTGCGCGCCAACGAAGCACCGCTCGGCCTGCGCGTCGGCATGCACGCGACCCGCCGTCGCCGCCAGGTCAGTGCCGTGGACCTGGCTGCCGTGGTGCCCGCCGCCACCGCGCTGTTGCCGCTCGAGAAGTTCGTGGTGCCGCTCGATGTCGACGGACGCACCGGACGCTTCCGCGCCCCGCAGGACACATGCCTGCTGCCTGCAGCGACCGACCTCGAGGCCATCGGCGCGTGGCTCGAGGCCAAGCGCCCGCAGGACTCGTCCGCCGAACTCTCGCCCACGCAGCGCTCCTACCGCAAGGAGGCCGAACGCCTGCTTCTGTGGACCGTGCTCGAGCGCAAGACGGCGCTGTCGTCGCTGTCGGCCGCGGACGCTGCCGCGTACCGCCAGTTCCTTGCCGGGCCGCCCGCGTCTTGGTGCGGCCCGCGGCACAACCAGCGCTGGTCGCCGCTGTGGAGGCCGCTCGAAGGGCCGCTCGCACCGACCGCCGTCCGCCAGGCGATGGCGATCCTGCGCAGCCTCTTTGCCTTTCTCGTGCGCCAGAACTATGTGGTGGGCAATCCGTTCGCGGCAATGAACGAGCCCGCAGCGGCACCGCGCGCGCTCGGGCTGCATCGCACGCTGAGCTTCGCGCAGTTGCAGCACCTCGACACCCTGCTGGCAAAGCACTCTTCCACCGAGGCCGGCCGGCGGCTGCGTCGCGGCATGCGCTGGGTCTATGCGACCGGGCTGCGGCTGGCAGAGATCACCGGAGCGACCTGCGGCGATCTCCGGCAGGTGGTTTTTCGCACGCCCGATGGACGCGATGCCGCCGGCTGGTTGCTGTCGGTCCACGGCCGGGCAGGGCGCCGGCGCGAGGTGCCGGTGCCGCACGAACTGGTGGCGGACCTCGAGGAAGAGTTGGCGCACCACGGCTTCGAGCAAGCCGTCGGTGCCGACGGCAACCGCGCCATCCACGTGCTGGCGCGCTTCGACCTGAAGCCCGAGCCGCCCAGGCCGTGGTCGACCTCCGGCTTCTACAGCGCCATCAAGCTGTTCCTGGCCCGGGCCGCGCGCACGCTCGAGGGCACCGACGCGCAGAACCTGCAGCGCGCCAGCATCCACTGGCTGCGCCACGCGCACGGCGTGCATGCGCTGCAGGGCAGGGCAGGGCGCGCACCGGTGCCGATCCAGGTCGTGCAGAACAGCCTGGGCCACGTGTCGGTCGGCACGACCGCCGGCTATCTGGATGCTCAGGCCCACACCGGCCTGATGGAGATGCAGCGCTTCTGGGCGCCCTCGGCGGACCTGCCGTCCTAGCCGCGCACCAGTTCGCCCGTCAGCACGTCGCGGATCTCGCTCGGCTTTCCGAGCCCGCCCAGCGGCGCGTCGACCAGCAAGTCGATGCCTTGAGGAAAGTAGGAAAGCACTTCGCCGGCCGTGCGTGCAGGTGGCTGTCCGTGCGGGTTGGCGCTGGTCGATACCAGCGCGCCGCCGAAGGCCCGGCACAGCGCCGCCGCATCCGCGTGCGCCGTCACGCGCAGTGCGATGCCTTCATGCCGGCCCGAGATCCATGCAGGCACCCGTTCGCTGGCCGGAAATATCCAGGTGAAGGGGCCGGGCCAGCTCGCCAGCGCCTTGTCGAGTGCCGACGAGGGCACGCGGGCCAGGTCGACATACGGCGCAACCTGCGCGAAGTCGGCGGCGATCAGCAGCACCCCTTGCGCCAGCGATCGCTGCTTGAGCACGCAGATGCGCGTCACCGCCGCTTCGTTCGCGGGATCGCATCCCAGTCCCATCACTGCTTCGGTCGGGTAAGCCGCCACCGCGCCCGTGCGCAGCCGCCGCGCGATCTCGCCGGCGTCCGCGGACACGTCGCGAAAGGTCTGCATGGGGGTGGTCGGCTGCGGCATGAGGGCCGCCAGTCTAGCGATGCTGCATGTCCGCGCCGGCCGCATGGACGGTGCGCGTCACGCGGTCGCCGATGGTTCCGTCGCAGGTGCCGAGCGAACCGCCGGGTCAGAACGCGTCGCCGGGCACGCGCACCCAGCCTTCCATCAGCACACGGGCACTGCGGCTCATCACTGCCTTGGTCACGCGCCATTGGTCGCCGTCGCGCGTGGCCTGGGCGCCCACGCGCAAGGTGCCCGAGGGGTGGCCGAAGCGCACGGCCTCGCGCGCTCCGCCGCCGGCCGCGAGGCTCACCAGCGTGCCGGGGATGGCTGCCGCGGTGCCGATGGCCACTGCGGCAGTGCCCATCATCGCGTGGTGCAGCTTGCCCATGGACAGCGCGCGCACCAGCAGGTCGACATCCGTCGCTTTCACCGCCTTGCCGCTCGAGGCGGTGTAGCCTGCGGGCTTCGCGACGAAGGCCACCTTCGGCGTGTGCTGGCGGCCCGCCGCTTCGCCGACATGCGCGATCAGGCCCATGCGCACCGCGCCGTGTGCGCGGATGGCCTCGAACCTTGCGAGCGCCGCGGCGTCGCCGTTGATCGCGTCCTGCAGTTCGGTGCCCGTGCAGCCGATGGCTTCCGCGTTCACGAAGATGGTGGGAATGCCCGCGTTGATCATCGTCGCCTGCAGCGCGCCGACGCCGGGCACGTCGAGCGTGTCGACCAGGTTGCCGGTAGGAAACATCGCCCCGCCCGCGCCTTCCTCCTCCGCGGCCGGGTCCATGAATTCGAGCTGCACCTCGGCGGCCGGGAAGGTGACGCCGTCGAGCTCGAAACCGCCGGTCTCCTGCACCGCGCCATCGGTCATGGGCACGTGTGCAACGATGGTCTTGCCGATGTTCGCCTGCCAGATGCGCACCACCGCCACGCCATCGCGCGGCACGCAGGCCGCATCGACCAGCCCGTTGGAAATCGCGAACGGGCCGACGGCCGCCGACAGGTTGCCGCAGTTGCCGCTCCAGTCCACGAAAGGCTGGTCGATCGACACCTGCCCGAACAGGTAGTCGACGTCGTGGCCGGGCCGGTCGCTCTTCGACAGGATCACCGCCTTGCTGGTGCTCGACGTGGCCGCGCCCATGCCGTCGATCTGCTTGCCATAGGGGTCGGGGCTGCCGATGACGCGCAGCAGCAACGCATCGCGTGCCTTGCCCGGCACCTGCGTGGACACGGGCAGGTCCTGCAGGCGAAAGAACACGCCCTTGCTGGTGCCGCCGCGCATGTAGGTGGCGGGAATCTTGATCTGTGGAACGGATGCCATGGCGATGGGATGGGGTAGGGGTTGTCTTCAGAGGGCCGACGCGTTCGCGGCCAGGAAGTCTTGCGCAAAACGCTGCAGCACGCCGCCGGCGTCGTAGATCGACACCTCCTCCGCCGTGTCGAGCCGGCAGGTCACCGGCACCTGCAGGGTCTCGCCGTTCCTGCGGTGCACGACCAGCGACAGCTCCGCACCTGGCGCCGGCCTGCCGGCCACGTCGTAGGTCTCGGTGCCGTCCAGCCCCAGCGTGAGCCGCGTGGTGCCCGGCTTGAACTCCAGCGGCAGCACGCCCATGCCGAGCAGGTTGGTGCGGTGGATGCGTTCGAAGCCCTCGGCCAGCACGGTCTCCACGCCGGCCAGGCGCACGCCCTTGGCGGCCCAGTCGCGCGAAGAGCCCTGGCCGTAGTCGGCGCCGGCCACGATGATCAGCGGCTGCCTGCGCTGCAGGTAGGTCTCGATCGCCTCCCACATGCGCACCACCTTGCCCTCGGGCTCGACGCGCGCCAGCGATCCCTTCTTCTGCACGCCGTCGACCACCGCCATCTCGTTGACGAGCTGCGGGTTGGCGAAGGTGGCGCGCATGGCCGTCAGGTGGTCGCCGCGGTGGGTGGCGTAGGAGTTGAAGTCTTCCTCCGGCAGGCCCATCCGGTGCAGGTACTCGCCGGCGGCGCTGTCCATCAGGATCGCGTTCGACGGCGACAGGTGGTCCGTCGTGATGTTGTCCGGCAGCAGCGCCAGCGGCCGCATGCCGCGCAGCGTGCGCGGGCTGGCCGCGAGCGCGCCCACGCCTTCGCTGTCCCAGTAGGGCGGGCGGCGGATATAGGTGGATCGCGGGCGCCAGTCGTACTGCGGGCTCACCTTCTCGCCGGTGTCCGCGTGGATCGCGAACATGGGGTCGTACACCTTGCGGAACATCTCCGGCCGCACCGAAGCCGCGACGATCGCGTCGATCTCCTCGTCGCCCGGCCAGATGTCCTGCAGCCGGATCTCCTTGCCGTCGGCGATGCCCAGCACATCGCGTTCGATGTCGAAGCGCATGGTGCCTGCGATGGCGTAGGCCACCACCAACGGCGGCGAAGCGAGGAAGGCCTGCTTCGCATAGGGATGGATGCGCCCGTCGAAGTTGCGGTTGCCCGACAGCACGGCCGTGGCGTACAGGTCGCGCTCGATGATCTCCTGCTGGATCTTCGGATCGAGTGCGCCCGACATGCCGTTGCAGGTGGTGCAGGCGAAGGCCACGATGCCGAAGCCCAGCTTTTCGAGCTCGGGCAGCAGGCCGGCGTCGCGCAGGTAGAGTTCCACCGCCTTCGAGCCCGGCGCCAGCGACGACTTGACCCATGGCTTGCGCGCGAGGCCCAGGCGGTTGGCGTTGCGTGCCAGCAGTGCGGCCGCGATCACGTTGCGCGGGTTCGAGGTGTTGGTGCACGAGGTGATGGCCGCGATGACCACCGCGCCATCGGGCATCAGTCCGGCCGCTTCCTGCGCCCGCGCCTCGGGCAGGCCCACGGCGATGCTGCGTTGCGCCAGCTGCGAGGTCGGCAGCCGGCGGTGCGGGTTCGAGGGGCCGGCCATGTTGCGCACGACGCTCGACAGGTCGAAGCGCAGCACGCGCTCGTAGCTCGCGGTCTTCAGCGCATCGCCCCACAGGCCGGCGGTCTTCGCATAGGCCTCGACCAGCGCGACCTGCGCATCCTCGCGGCCCGTGAGCCTCAGGTAGGCCAGCGTCTGTTCGTCGATGTAGAACAGCGCCGCGGTGGCGCCGTATTCCGGGCACATGTTGGAGATGGTCGCGCGGTCGCCGATCGTCAGGCCTTGCGTGCCTTCGCCGAAGAACTCGAGGTACGCGCCGACCACCTTTTCCTTGCGCAGGAACTCGGTGAGCGCCAGCACGATGTCGGTGGCGGTGATGCCCGGCTGGCGCCTGCCGGCGAGTTCCACGCCCACGATGTCGGGCAGGCGCATCCACGAGGCGCGGCCCAGCATCACGTTCTCGGCTTCGAGCCCGCCCACGCCGACCGCGATCACGCCCAGCGCATCGACGTGGGGCGTGTGGCTGTCGGTGCCCACGCAGGTGTCGGGAAAGGCGACGCCGTCCTGCACGAAGACCACCGGCGACATCTTCTCCAGGTTGATCTGGTGCATGATCCCGTTCCCCGCCGGGATCACCTCCATGTTGGCGAAGGCGCGCTTCGTCCATTCGATGAAGTGGAAGCGGTCTTCGTTGCGGCGGTCCTCGATCCGGCGGTTCTTCTCGAAGGCCTGCGGATCGAACCCGCCGCACTCCACGGCCAGCGAATGGTCGACGATGAGCTGCACCGGCACCACCGGATTGACCTGCGCCGGATCGCCGCCTTCGGCGGCGATCGCATCGCGCAGCCCGGCCAGGTCGACCAGCGCGGTCTGCCCCAGGATGTCGTGGCACACCACGCGCGCGGGAAACCACGGAAAGTCGCGGTCGCGCCGTCGCTCGATGAGCTGCAGCAGGCATTCGTCGAGGATGGCAGGCTCGCAGCGGCGCACCAGGTTTTCGGCGTGCACGCGCGCGGTGTAGGGCAGGGTGTCCCATGCGCCGGCGCGCAGCGTGTCGACCGCGGTGCGGGCATCGATGTAGTCCAGCGCGGTGCCGGGAAGTCGTTTTCTGTGGGAAGCGTTCATCGTGACGGATCAGGAAGCGAAACTGCAGGCCCGGCGCATCGCAAAGCGCCGGGCGCGTCTGCAGCGGAAGCGGTTCATTCGGAGCGGATGTCGTTGTCCTTCACGACCTGGGCATAGCGCGGAATCTCGGTGCGGATCAGCGTGCCGAACTGCTCGGGGGTTCCGCCCGCCGCCGACACGCCGGTCGGCTCCAGCCTGGCGTTCAGCTCGGGTGCCTTCAGTCCGGCATCGAGCGCGCCGTTGAGCTTCGCGAGCACCGCTGGCGGCACGCCCTTGGGCGCGATCAGCCCGTGCCATGCCACCACGTCGTAGGCGGGCAGCGCACCCGCTTCTGCGATCGAGGGGATGTCGGGGTAGGCCTGCAGGCGCTGCGCCGTGGTCACGGCGAAGGCGCGCAGCCGGCCCGACTGCACGTGCGGCATCAGCGCCTCGGTGCCCGCGATGAGCATGTCCACGTTGCCGGCCACCAGGTCGGTGACCGCCGGGCCGGTGCCGCGGTAGGGCACGTGCGTGGCCTTGACCTTGGCCATGCCGAACAGGTACTCGCTCGTGATGTGCAGGTGGCTGCCGTTGCCTGCCGACGCAAAGGTCAGCTTGCTGGGGTTCTGCCGCGCATAGGCCAGCAGCTCCTGCAGGTTCTTCGCAGAAACCTTGGCGGGGTTCACGCACAGCACGTAGGCACCCTTCGAAAGCTGGATCACCGGCGTCATGTCGGCGACCGGGTCGAAGCGCAGCTTGTAGAGCGCGGGGTTGACCGTGTAGCTGCCGGCCACCAGCAGCAGCGTGTAGCCGTCGCCGGGCGTGTGCAGCGCGTACTCGGTGCCGAGCGTGCCGCCGGCACCCGGGCGGTTGTCCACCACCACCGACTGGCCGAACCGCTGGCTGAGCACGTTGGAGGCCACGCGCGCGATGAAGTCGGAACCTCCGCCGGGCGCGAAGGGGCAGACGATCTTGATCGGCTTGCTGGGAAAGGCCTCCTGCGCCCATCCGGCCCGGGTGAGCGGAAGGGACAGTCCGGCCATGGCGGCCGAAGAGAAGGCACGGCGATTCAGCGTCATGGTGTGTCTCCAGTGTTGTTGTCCATGCGTCCCGCGAGGGCGTCCCATCGCGGTGGGCACGCCAGTGTGCACATGCGGAGCGCAATCGCAAGGGGGCAATGCGTGCAGCGGACTCGGCCGCTGCACGCGGACGACACCACGCGGTTCAGACGCGCGCCTCGATCGGCACGAACGCCAGGTCCTCGGGTCCGGTGTAGTTGGCGCTGGGGCGGATGATCTTGTTGTCGATGCGCTGCTCGATCACGTGCGCGGCCCAGCCGCTGGTGCGCGCGATGACGAACAGCGGCGTGAACATGGCCGTGGGCACGCCCATCATGTGGTAGCTCACCGCGCTGAACCAGTCGAGGTTGGGAAACATCTTCTTCACTTCCCACATCACGCGCTCCAGCCGCTCGGCGATGTCGTACATCCGGGTCGATCCGGCCTCGGCGGACAGCGACTTCGCCACGCCCTTGATCACCACGTTGCGCGGATCGCTCACCGTGTACACCGGGTGGCCGAAGCCGATGACCACTTCCTTCGCCTCCACGCGGCGGCGGATGTCGGCCT
>Ga0209675_1001904_pt1 | contig 11257 bp, 10 predicted proteins | sample AraplaCol_mLB_r2_2_FD_184280 | JGI IMG/M metagenome (GOLD analysis project Ga0209675, IMG submission 184280) | Arabidopsis root microbial communities from North Carolina, USA - plate scrape MF_Col_mLB_r2 (SPAdes) (version 3) | ecosystem: Host-associated > Plants > Roots > Endosphere | place... | reverse complement strand
TTCACGAGTTCCGCTGTGCTTCGGCCAGTGGCCCCCATGATTCCAATGTCACCGTTAACACGCCGGTCGTAGCTTGGAGTGATTCGGGACAAGTTGAATTCACGCAGGTCGTTCACCGAGAAGGTGCTGCCATCGGAAAGAGGCACGGCCATGTCGGAGTCGAATAGATGTCGGCCTTCAAGGAAGTTGTTCACGCCAAGGCCAGCGCTTTCAGGCACGCTCCCCTGAGCGTCAAGGTTCAGGAGATTGGACCCGTTGTGGTCGTCAGTCTTGGCGATACCGTAGGCCTTGCGTCGTGCATAGTCTTCGACCTGTTCCTTCAGGATTTCCTCACGCATCGCCTTCGTGTCCACGGCAGGCGCTGGCTGTTTCCCTTTAGGCTTCGACAGGGCTGTCACACGTTCGCCCAGGAGTTCGTCCACCTTGTCCTTCAGCAGGTTGTCCACTCGGGTTTTAACCGCTGGACGTGCTGCATAACTGGCAAGCCACGACTCCATGATTGCGTGCTGCAAACCTTCCTCACCGCCCAATCGCTGTACCTGAAGAAGCTTCGCGGCAGAGCTATAGACGTTTGGAATGTAGGAGCCAGCGTGGTGGGTCTCGGGAAGGATAGGGCGGGCGTTGCGATTGCCGAACTGAGCCGGGGAGGCCAGTAAGTCAGCCTTCCGGTCGTAATGCTTGCGCACTGTGTCCATCAGCTTCCTTTCGCCATCGGTGAGTTGAGCCAGCTTGTTGCCTGACTGGTCCTCAATGGCCTCAGCAACACGGCGGTAAGCCCGATCAATGTGAACCTCACGGCCACCGGGAGTCAGTGCATAGGACGGGTCTTTGATTGCCTCAAGGACCTGCTCCGACATGGTGTTGTAGGTAACGTGGTCCTGACCCTGAATGCGCTCAATGATGTCCGAGGCGGTTGCTCCGAACTTGCCATTGGAGCCGCTGACGGTTCCTGTTGGAGAGCGGAATAGCTGACTGCCGATTGCGAGGACCTCAGGGTTTTCCGAGCGATTCAGCGTGTAGCCGATTTCAGTGAAGCCTCCCATGGTGACCCCTTTAGCGGCCCGGTCAGGGACGACCTCAGCGGCCTCACTGATGAGCTTCGGGTTCAGCGGGTTGGTTGCCGACAGAATCGAACCGTCACGCAGGCGCACCGCACCGGGTTCGCTTGGGTGGTCCACATAGTCCACACCGGCAGCGCTTTTCGGCTCCTCACCTTCGCGCCATGGGTAGCGTGTCGGGTCTTCCTCGCCAAGCTGACGGGCGGTCTCACGGGCTTCCAAACGGATGCTTGGAGCTGCGAACTCGTTGGCTGCGTCGTCCTCCCAATGCAGGTCATAGAGGTTCTTTTCGGAAGCCTCACCGTGGCGCGCAAGGATCGCTTCAAGCTGATCGTCTGGTAGGTCCACACGTTCAACCTTCGGGGCCGCTCTCAGAGCCTTGTCGAAGACAGCCGTTGCACCAGCACCGAACAAGGCACCACCTACCAGCGCTGTGCCGTAGTGCCCTTCGATGCCCGTGATGTTTTCGCGAAGCCCTTCAGATGCCACGGCGGCAGCACCAGAGTAGAGAGCGCCCTGAGCTACACGGGACACCAAGCGAAGGCCGGTAGCGCCCGGAATGGGGGTATAGGTCAGCGGGTCCAAGCCAGCCCCCGCGAATCCACCGACAATCTGAGACCCGGTGCCCGTACCGTTGATGCGGCGTTGGTAGTCTTGGTTCTCCTTTGCCATCGCAATGGCGTTCGGTAGGTTTGCCCGGTTGCCTTTTGCGAAGTCCTGCACGAACGAGAAGAACTGAGGGTCCACGCCTTCGCGGCGGATCATGTCGTAGTCTTCAGCCGTCCAGTTCGAAGTGTCGTTGGGCTTCACCCATTCGAGCGGGTCAGCGTCTTCCATGGTTCCGTAGCGCAGCAGCGTTCCCACAGGGGAGGTCGCAAGGTTGGCCGTGACAGAATCGCCAAGGCCCTCAAAGGTGCCTTTGTCTTTCGGACCGATGATGTTGGAAAGGGTCTGAAAGTCCTGTTGTGTTTGCGGGGCGGTGCCACCGGGTAGGTCTAACTGACCCAGCTCCGGCAGCTCATTGCCGATCTTGTTGCGGGCCGTCACACCTTGAATAGCTTCCTCGAAGGGGACGGCCTCAGCCTTTGGGTGAATACCCGGATTGGTCACCTCCTGTGCATCGAAGAATCGGCGCGAAGGCGACTCACCGGAGACATCCAGCAGCTTGCGCATGTAGTTCTGGCCTTCCGGGCTGATCTTGCTGAAGTCACCAGAGTCCAGCGCGGACAACTGAGGGGAACCTAAGCGGCCCTGTCCTTGGTTGTAAGCCAAAGCGGTTTTCAGCAAGTCGCCCTTATAGGCACCGGTGAGGTCCTTGAGGTGGCGTGCAATGGCGGGAATGGCCTTCGCGGGGTTCATGCGATCTTCTGGGGTCATCAGGCCGTAAGCCTTTCCGGTCAGCTCTGTGAACTGGCCCAGACCCAGAGGACCTTTAGGGGACTCAGCGGTGGGATTGAAGCTGGATTCGTTGAAGATGAGCTTATGCATGAAGTCGTAAGGAACGCCTTGACGGTCAGCTTCCTGTCGAATCATTGCGTCATACGGTGTGCCCGCTGCTTTAACGGATGCGTAGTCTTTAAAGTTTTCCATTGAATGTTTTCCTTTTTGTCTGACTTCCCGCCGACTCCCAAGACCAGTTCAAAGCGCCCACACTCAGGGCACCGGCTTGGTTCGGAAATTCAGACAGAAAGAAGCTTTGAGTTATTTTTCCGTCGGAGGCAGTCGGGCCTAACGGTTACTTGCGAACAGCTTTTGGAGATTGGTACTGATAGAGCAGGAACGTATCCGAGAGAAACATTCCTTTAATTTTTGCCTTCGTATCACTGCTCTATCGAGAGGTCTTGCGCCGCTCTGCAATTTCATGGCGACAGGCATCATTGATTTCTTTAATCCGCCCCTCGAGCCATACAAGCCCTTTAGCAGTAACTCGGAAACCCTCTAAATTCCCATAAACCGTTGAGCATCTCTTGAAGTACCCCCGACTGAAGCCCAACTGATTCGGTCTTAAAACTTTGCGAGGTTCAGTTGGATGATCTTGGGATACGAAGCGACCCACGTAAACGAGATAAGATTTCGCAAGTTGAGGATGGTTAACGCCGGCTGCTCGGCAGGCTTCAGACCAAGACAAACCAATAGTATTTGCTTTGTGCATTAGAGCGGCTGCCTTAGGCATATTTACACTCAAAAGCTGGTCCTTCTCAGCAAGCGCTAATGAAGCCATACGAGCGGACATCATGGCATCATTACGCATTGACACGAATGCATTAACAACCATGACGTAGAAGTCCAGCGAACATGCCATAGCATAAGCAATAGTTGCTCTCTCAGTTGCCCACGTACCGCCCTGGTCCCCATGGACGACGTGCAAATCTGCACACCGATCAAAGTATTCGCGATCACGGCCACGCCATTGTGCTGGAGGCTTAGTTAGTTCTGGAAGTATTTTGTTGATCTTAGTGAGTGACCATAGCGAATCATGGTTTGGCTCGAACGCTTGCCCCGCAATTGTAATAGGTAACAGCGAAGAATTATTACACACTGGAAATTCCATATTTAACCCCCCCTCAATTCATACAAATCCACTCATAAACGGCGGTATCATAGGCAAGATACAACCCCAGACAAGATCAAATAGGCTTATAGTTTTTTTCGACGCCGCACTTGTAACTATTTGCTAACTGATTGAACCCATTAGCCATCAAAGATTTAACCTCCAAGAGTCAGGTAGAGACGTCGTTGTAGTGGGTACTTTTAAATAAAAAAACCTCCCTCACCTTCTCAGCGGGCGAGAGGACATGGACGGGTCACTGCGCTTTTAGTGAGGGTTTTTAGATTGCTTTGCAGGGAAAAGTGGTGAGGTACATGCGAGGCTCCTGTGAGCGGGCCCAAAGCTAAAGGTAGAGGAAGGCCTGCCCCTTCATGGCCATATGCTGGCAAAGGTCGCACCGCGCTTAACTTTCTGGTATGAAGGATGTCCCAGCATTGAAGCATTAGCAAAGGAAAGAGCTATGCAGCAAATTGAAAGGTATGCTATTTGGAACAACAAAGGCGGAGTTGGAAAAAGCACTATAACTTTTCACGCCGCAACCCGATATGCTGAACTTAACCCCACAAAAAAAGTTCTTGTAATCGATCTTTGCCCCCAAGCCAATTCCAGCATGATGCTTTTAGGTGGGGGCACTGTTGGTGAGCAACATGTGTTAAGTTTATGCACGCTTGCCATACCTCGAACAGTAGTCGGTTACTTAAGTGCGGTAATCGCCAGCGGTGCAGGAGCGCCGTTACCAAACCCGTTAGATTATATGGCTCAGATTAGCAGTGTAAACAGTGCTATCCCCGACAACCTCCTGCTAATGTGCGGAGATGGGAACTTAGAACCCATGGCCCCTGCTGTTACTGGTGCAGCAAATGCCCCATCGTTGACCCCCACTATGCAACCTTGGAAATGGGTTCATCAAATATTTCGTGACATGACAACATCTTTTGCCGCGAGATTCCCAGACAATGATATTACTGTTTTTATCGACACCAACCCAAGCTTTTCAATCTATACCGAATTGGCAATCTCAGCGGGCGACAAATTAATAGTCCCAGTAAACGCCGATGACTCATCACGAGTTGCGACCAATGCACTATTCATCCTGCTTCATGGACAAATTCCACCACATCCTATATACGGCTCTTGGACTTACGCAGCAAAAGCTGCAAGCTTCGGAATGATAGTTCCTCAAATCCATGTGATTGTCGGAAATCGACTTACTCAGTATGAGGGAGCTGCTGGAGCTTTCAGTGCCCTGTCAGATGCTACCGCAGATACTCTGTATCATGCTTACTGTGCAACACCTACATACTTCACCAATCGCGGCACACAGATCAGTAACATCAATGACTTCCGAGAAACATACGGAGTCGCTTTGCGGGACTTTAACACCGCAGGAGTAGTCGCGGCCCATTTGGGGTGTCCTCTTTCCAAATTATCAGGCGGTTATCACTTGGTTCACGGGCATAGAATTCAGGTTAATAATGAACGTGTCGCAGAGTGCCAAAAAGCTGTAGATAACCTTATGACTATGCTCTAAATAAATAGCTAAACCTCCTCGAACTATTTAATAAGGGAGAGGAGGTTAACGACGACGCTAATTCATACTAAAGAATGAGCATTGAATGCTGACGCATTGATAACTTAACGATAAAAATTCAACTTCTACGAATAGATTCAATAATTACCGCTCGGTCACCTGCATGTCTCGCCCGCAGAACCACTCCCAACGCCGCATCTCTGGTCAACCTGATTAAGACAAATTGTCGTTTGAACGTATCTTCATAGAATGCCTCTTGAGCCACTACAGGACCGTCTACCAGACTCCAAGTGGTTAAACCCTCAGGGCTTTCTAAAGCCTCAAACAGGCCCAACTCAACGAACTCGTTCAGTGCGGCTGTTAGACTGACTTTGAGGTCAACATGACGACGCTTAGGTGTCGCTTTTGCGATGGCAAGACTGTCTGTTACAAAACTTAGAGTGGGCATTGGCGCGTTCCTTAGAGAGCTTTAATGCGCCCAAGGTATACGATCTATACTCACATACGTTATTAGTTTTTACAGAAAGTCAGGTCTGAGTTATTCGATACGGACTGCAATATATCGTTGCTCCTCGTCTGCATGTGATACTGCGTATCTCACCTTACTCCCCATTGGCTCGCGAGTTAGAGCCCTAATCATGCTCTGAACGTCCTCTGACTCTGCCCCTTCAGCGCTCTGAGGAACCTCAAGAATCTCCGTTCGAGTCGCCCCTCCGTGAGTCCAAGAGCGCTTAGCGACCCATTTCCATGAACCTTTACCATCGTAATCGTCATAGTCGTCACTGTATTCAATTGAGACGTGAATGGCGGGTTCCGCAGTTCCAGAATAGGCGCCTATTAAGGCCTTGGCTGCGGGAAGCATTGGATGGTTAGGGATATTCTGGGTGTTCATGATGCACGGAGTTCCTCGATACGTATGTGAGCAGTATTCGTATATCTTGGTGCGCACTTTACGACCCCTTAGACCCCAAGTCAACGAACAGTAATCACACATCTCGGAAATCTTCTGTGCCCATTGGCTCGATCTTGAGTTTTCGTGCCTGTCGTTCGACACCTGCGAACATGCCTACCACTCCAAATTACCGATGGTCGGTGCATACGGATCTAACGCCCCTCCTGCTCTTCGCCACGTTAAAACGTAGTCAGATCAGTTACCTCATACCCTCCCTTCACGATCTCATTGGCCCACCCATCACCTTCCGTTTCAGCCTCAACAAGCTTAACCAGCATGACACCAAGCAGCTGCAACTTGACCGAAGAACCGGCCACATGGCTCCAGCCATAAGGAAACAGAGAGAACTTCAGTTTCAGTTCGGATCCGCCAGCGATGGCCGGAACATTGACGATGGGTGTCCCTCGGGAATCCACAAACTCTAATGGCAGCGACTTGGACTCTTGAGTGTTCTTGTCGATATGCCAGGCATAACGCTTGAACTTGAAGGTCACAGTGCCGTCCCCGCTTTCATAGAACGGCATGTCGCCCTCATACGGTTCCAAAACCTTCTTGCCTGGGTAAGTGGTCGGTGGGCTCTTCTTGTACTCTGCAACCAGTGCCTTGTAGTTGGCTTCATGAACCTTAACGATTTGTTTGATGAGGGGCCGAGCAGCACGCGAAGGTATGGTCAGGTTCACTCTGTATTCACCGCGTGGGTTGCCGAACCCTTTTTCAGGATCGCCATAATCTGGTTTTTGAATCGCGCAACCGGCCTCAGCGACGCCTTGAGGGGTGATGTAGAACGGTTTTTTAAGAGGCTCCTGACTAATACCTTCCGAGCCACGAGGTTTTGAACGACCAGTCCCGTAAGCTGCGAGCGAGGGGTCGCCGTGAGCATTGACCAAACAACCTTGGGCAATGTCATGCAGATTTTCCTTGAGTCGCTCCCATGTCGCGGAGGGTTCTCCAAGGTGAAACTCCTCAAGTCGCTTCAAGATGTCAGCAGTGATTTTCGTAGCTATCGCTTTATCGAAAGTGCGCAACGAAATAGTGGTGCTATCTGACGCTACACCCCGAGTCCGCAATCGGAGGTAAAAGACTTCTTTCCGTCTGTACAGGTAGGGAACCGCCAGAACAGTCATCAACAATCCAGTCATTGCCCATCACCCACGAACAACCCAGCAAGCATCTCCGCAACTGTCTCCACAGGCACTCCAGAACCGTAAACATCAAAAGTAATCGTACCCGATGCATGGCCCATTACGGCCTGTGCATAAGCCGTAGGAACGCCCTTGGCCTGCATCAAGGACGCTAACGAGTGCCGCAGTGAGTGGAATGTTAAGCCGGGTCCAAATGACTCTTTTAAAGCAGCTGGGATTGCTTGCTGGTTCACCCACTCACCGGCTGTCTTGTAGCCAATCTGAGCCAAAGGGCCTGTCCCACACTCATCGACATACCGCAAGAACGCTGTGAGGTCGAATCCGTAGGCACCGTCAGTCAGAGGCACCAGACGCTCACTGCGCTTGTTCTTGAGTGACTTCCCTTCACCCTGCTCGTTGATATGAATGGCCGTAATGCCAGATGGGTGGGTCTGAATATCACTCACCGTCAATTGAGAGATTTCGTTCAGACGCCCCCCCGTGATTGCTCCAAGACTAAGCAGCCAGCGCTTCCACGAGGTTTCAGGAAGAGTATTGGAATAAGCCACAAGCTTGCCTACCTGATCCTGAGTGAACGCCCTACGGCCCGACTCAGTGCCCCTTGTGAGCTTCAGTTTCTTATCGTATGACTTGGATATGTGACCGTTTTCAACTGCCCATGCAAGGACCGCTGAAAGCTTAACGAGCAGCTTATTGACCGTTGAGGGCATACGACCAACTGCAAGACGATCACGCAGCGAAACGAGGTCAGCCCGTGAATGAGTTCGCATGTCCAGCCCCCCAAGAGCCGCAGAGATCGTCCCATGGCAAATCTTGGTTTCCTTCAAGGTAGAGGCTTTCTGGTCCTGCCCTCTGTCAGCCAAATAGAGCGCTGAAAGGGCCTCAAAGGTCACTGCTGGAGCGATTACAGATAGGGCTACCGAAGCGGCCTTTACGGACTTGAAGGGGCTGAGCGAGCTGCCCACGGAATCAGAATGGCTATCGTGCAATGCTCCCCACACCTGCGTAACGCCTTCACGTCCAGACTCAAACACCTCCTCTGAGATCAAGCGGAAATATTCCTTCAGCTTGCTCCAAGGAGCGTCCGGGTTCTCCAAATGAAACGCCCTGACAAGCCCTGTTAGCTGCTCTGAAGCGTCCAGTGCATCACGCCTGCTGGTCTGAAGAGAAACCGCAGCAGCCTCAGTGGTGCTACCCGTAGCCCTGAGACGCATGTAGTAAATACCGTTGCGTCTGTAGTGATAGGGCTTAGCGAGCCTTGTGGTCGGCTTCGAGGGAAAAGGGAGGGTTGTAACGGTGTTTGTAACAGCAGATCGAACTTCAAGGATGCTCATGGCGGTTAGCCCCCGTAATCATTGGGTTAACCTGAATTCCTTGAAGTTCTGGATGTACTGCCGGGAAGATCTGCGCAAGCTCAAGCGGATCACCCTGTTGTGGGATTACATCCGTGAGGTGACCGAGCGCAATCAGGCGCTGTTGATGGGTGAAACTCGAGAGATGCAGTTCGCCGACTAATCGGCGCTGACCACGATCGACACCCGGCGGTTTTCGGTGCGGCCGGCGGCGGTATCGTTGGAGGCGACCGGTTCGCGGCTGCCGAGGCCTTGCAACTGGATGTTCTCTTCTTTCATGCCGACCGAGGTCAGCACTTTGCCGACGCTTTTCGCGCGACGCAGTGACAGCTGCTGGTTATAGGTTTCCTTGCCCGAAGCGTCGGTGTGGCCATCCACTCGTACCCGTTCGATGCCGACACCCAGCAAGGCTTTACCGATACGCTCGACGATTTCGGTACTTTGCTGATTCAGGCTTTCGACATCGCTGCCAAACAATACTTTGCCCGACAGGCCGAACTCCCAGCCGTCATCGGTCAGCTCGAAGCCTTGCTGCTTGAGAACCGCGACCTGGGCCGGCGTCAGGCCTTTTTGCGGGGCGGTCTGGCAACCGGTCAGGGCCAGCATGGCCGTCAGCAACAGGGTGGAAAACAGGCGAAAGGAAAGTGAGGACACGGGCATCAGCTCCTGGTTTGAACGGAATCGACCGGGTACTCCGTCCCAGCCGTGAATTGGGCGCCGCGCGACAAACGCTTGGCTTGATACATCGCGGCATCGGCCGCATCAAGCAAGGTGCCAGGCGTGACGCCATGATCGGGGTAAACCGCGATGCCGATACTGAGCGACGTCACGACACTGCTGTCGCCCGGCAGCGCAATCGGGGTGTCCATGCTGGCGAGGATCTTGTCGGCAATGCGTTCGGCGTCTTCGGTCTTGTGCAAGGGCGTGAGCAGAACGGCGAACTCGTCACCGCCCAGACGCGCCACCAGATCCTCTTCACGCAACTGCGCCCGCACCCGATTCGCCACCGCCACCAGCACGGCATCGCCAGCGGCATGACCGAAGTTGTCGTTGATGTCCTTGAAACGGTCGCTGTCGAGAAACAGCACCGCCACTTGCTCATTCAACTTGTGGGCATTGCGCAGAGCACGGATCAGGCGGCCTTCGAAAAAGGCCCGGTTCGGCAACCCGGTGAGGCTGTCATGGCTGGCCTGATGGGCGAGGGTTTCGTTTTCGCTCTGCAAGTGGGTTTGCCAGGATTCGAGTTCATCGAGCAGGGCATTGAAGTCGGTGCCGAGGTTGTCCAGTTCGGCAATTTTTGCCCGTGGCACCCGTCGATCCAGTGCCCGCTCGCTGCGGGCCGCATGCGCCACCGCCGCCAGGCTGTGCAACGGGCCGATGATCCTGCGCAACTGACGCTGCGCCAGGTACAGCGCGACCCAGGCGCTGATCGCCGTGCAGAGAATGATCCCCGCCAGACCGCTCAACAGAAAACGCATCAGGCTGCCACCGTGGCCGATCAGCAAGATCCGCCCTATCTCCCGATCCTGATGCTGGATCGGCAGGTTGATGGGTTTTTCCAGAATGACTCGCGCGACCTGCATCTCCAGCTCGGAAATCAGGCCGTTCTCCGGACGCTGCCAGCGCGCGAGCAATTGGCCCTGAGTGTCCAGCACCTGGGCATCGGCCACTTCTTCGGTCGAGGCGATCAACGCCAGCGCTTCGGTCGCGGCGGCCTTGTCGTTGAACACCACGGCGGCTTCCACGGTGTAACTGATCGAGCGGGCGATCAAGTGCAGGTTGTGATCGGCATAGACCCGCAGCGCCAGCACCCCGAGCAGCGTCAGCGACACACTGGCCATTGCCACGGCGACCAGCGCAACAATCAGGTTGCCACGACCGATGACCGAGCCGAGGGTCGGGCGCCCTGTGGATTTGTCGCGTCTCATGGCACCGCCGGTTTGCGGCGCGACAACTGCAGCACGCTGGGGTGAATGCGCACACCGCTGCGGGCAACGGAGTCGAGATTGACCTCGAACGACACTTGTTCATCACCGACCCGCAGGCAGAACAGACTGCCGACCGTGCATTGATCGCCGCCTTCGCTGATGCTCAGCACCGGATGACCGATCAGGGACGCGAATAGCCGGCTGCGTTCGTCTGTGGTGAGTTTGCCGATATAGACTGCGTCGCACTCGCTGACGATGGCTGGATTGTCGGCCAACAGCCGGCGCACGATAACCGGACGGCCCGTGGCCTGGGTCGTGCCCTTGACCAGGTCATCGGTGTATTCGGTCGGACCGACGATGCACAGGCGCAACTGCGCCGGCTCTACCGGCCAGCGCGCATAACTGAGGATACCGAGGACCACCTGAGTGACGGATTTGGCCCGCTGTTCGGCCATACCCGCAGGGGCTGGAGACTGGGCAGTGGCCGCACCCGTGAGCAAACAGAGTACAACGGCAAGCAATGCCTGCTTGCAGACAACTACGCGCTCTGTCGCCCAGACAGCCACCTTCATGCAGGGATTCTCTTGGATCTTTACGAAATGATGCCGCAACGATAGCACAGCGTTGGAACACCAGCGATACAGCGACCTCTGACCGGTCGGTCAATAAGCGCCGGTCATCCAGGCACCTTCATCCTCGAGGCGCCGTTCCTTCTTCCAGTTCCAGCATCAGTCCGCTCAAGCGCT
>Ga0209675_1001895_pt1 | contig 11278 bp, 8 predicted proteins | sample AraplaCol_mLB_r2_2_FD_184280 | JGI IMG/M metagenome (GOLD analysis project Ga0209675, IMG submission 184280) | Arabidopsis root microbial communities from North Carolina, USA - plate scrape MF_Col_mLB_r2 (SPAdes) (version 3) | ecosystem: Host-associated > Plants > Roots > Endosphere | place: USA... | reverse complement strand
AGCGAAGAGCAGTTCAAGGCGATGGTCAGCGAGGCGGGACTCGAGATCATCAGCCATAGCCAGTACGGCTTTTACTGGTCGATGTGGATGATGCTGTTCTGGGAAGCGAAGGTCGAATTCAGCAACCCGGATCATCCGCTGCTCAACCATTGGGCCGAGACCTGGCAAGCGGTGCTCGACTCGCCGCGCGGCGCGCAGATCAAGCAGGCGCTGGATGCGGTGGTGGCGAAAAGTCAGGTCATCATTGCCCGCAAGCCCTGAACGCTTTTGTGTAACCTTGCAGCCTGATGTCTCAGGGATCTGCAAGGTATGCGCTTTATCATCGGGTGGTCCGCCCTGGTGGCTGTGTTGTTGCTGTGTGCTTGTGAGCGACAGGACGCAGTGCCACTCGATCAGCAACTTTACGTCTGGCAACGGCAATGGACGCCGGCCCATGAGCTTGCCCTGAATGACAGTCGCAACGACTTTTCGACGTTGCGGGTCTTGGCGTTGCAGGCGTTCCCGAATGCCGGATGGAGTCGGGCACGCGTCGATTCTGCGTTGCTGAGACGCGATGCCCGGCCGTTGATCGCGGTGATTCGCCTCGACGGCCAGCTCAAGGCGCTCGATTCGCAAGCGGTCACGGCGCAGATCCTCCAAGTGCTTGCTGACTGGCAAGGTCAGGGGCTCACGCTGGCCGGCATCGAGATCGACCATGACGCCGGCAATGCCCGCCTGCCTGCTTACATCGGATTCCTTGCTCACTTGCGTACGGCATTGCCGGCCAATCTGCCCCTGAGCATCACTGCGTTACCTGCCTGGCTCGACAGTCCGCAATTGCCGGCGTTGCTGGCGACCGTCGACAGCAGTGTGTTGCAGGTGCATGCCGTCAGCGATCCGCGTCGCGGTCTGTTCGACTCCGAACAGGCGCAGCGCTGGGCCAAGGCCTGGGGGCGAGTGACCGACAAACCGTTTTATCTGGCGCTGCCGGCCTATGGTGTAGCGCTGTTGCCGGATGTCGATGGCGCTCCGGTGGTGGAAAGCGAAGTACCGCTCGAGCGCGGTGGTCAGCGGCGCGAATTGCTCGCCGATCCGCAACAACTGGGCCGACTCGCCAATGAATTGCGCGAGGATCGCCCGGCGCATCTGGCCGGCCTGATCTGGTTTCGTCTGCCGTTGGCCAACGACCGCAGAGCCTGGAGCCTGAGCACGCTGCGCGCGGTCGCCCGAGGCGATGCGTTGAGCAGCCAGCTCGGCGTGGTGTTTACCGAACAGAATGGCCTGCAAGACATTGCCCTGCGTAACGTCGGTAACCTCGACAGCGCCTGGCCCGCCCGCATCACCATCCAGGCCCGGGGCTGCGAAGGCGCTGACGCGCTCGCCGGTTATTCGTTGCAACAAGACCCGGATCTGCTTACCTTCACCCGCCTGCGCGACGGCCGATTGCCGGCGGGAGGGCAGCGCGCGATCGGTTGGGCACGCTGCGCAAATATTGATCAAGGAGGTTCGCATGTTGACCCGTAACTGGCCCCGCCATCTGCTTTGCCTGAGCCTCAGCCTGCCGCTGGGCTCGGCGCTGGCCTGTGGCCCGGACTTCCCGATGCGTCTGCTCGACGATCGCGGGCAATCGCTGGCGGAGCTGCCGGAGGGCAACTTCAGGTTCGAGATCAGTCGCCTCGGCAAAACCATCGCCGGGCTGAAGAACGTCACCGCCGCCACCCACAATCCGGATGACATCTACGCCGAGGCGCCAGAACCCGCCGAGGTGCGCGACAAGGCCGAGCAGATCGGCCTGACGCCTGAACAGCAAGCGCTGGTCAAACAGCTGCGCAGCCTGACCGACGCGCGTCAGGTCGACGCGCAGGGTGCGAGCCTGCCGGCGGAACTGCGTCTGTATGTGGCGGGCGCGGTGGCGTTCGGCGCCGGTGACCATCAACTGGCGGTCGAGTATTTCCGTCAGTTGCTGGCGCTGCCGGCCGATCAGCGTGCGTTGCGCAGCACCTGGGCTGCCTATTCTCTGGGCCGGGCGTACTTTGCCATGAGCAGCGAAGCGGGCGATGCGCTTGAAGCCTGGGAAAACGCTATCGACGCGTTCCGCCAGACGCGGCAACTGAGCATCGACGGCTTCAGCGATCCGCTGGAACTGGGCGTGGCCAGCCTTGGCGAAGAGGCGCGGGCGTTGCGCATGGCGGGTGACTGGAACAACGCCATCAAGCTGTATGCCGCGCAAAACCTGCACGGCTCGAACGTCGGTTACACCTCGCTGAAGCAGTTGATGAACGAACTGGCCGAGGAGCCCGAAGATCGGCTGGCGAAATTGCTGCGCCGCGAAGCGGTGCAGCAACTGGTGACCGCCTCGCTGATCAGCCGGATCGGCTGGTCGTTCGGCGATGAGCCACCGAACGAGAAGAAACTGGTCAAAGCGCTGCAAGCAAGCACCCGCGGCAGCCTCGATAATGCTGATCGTCTGGCGGCGATGAATTATCAACAGGGCGATTACGCCAGCGCCAAGGCATTCCTCGAACACGCTGGCGACAGCGGTCTGGCGTGGTGGCTGCGGGCAAAACTGGCGGTGCGCGATGGCGACAGGAACGCGGCGGCTGCGGCCTATGCGAAAGCTGCGCAAGCGTTCCCGCAGGAGGAGTCCTGGGGCGAGCGGCGTACCGCCGACTGGAATCTCGAAACCGTGCAGCCCAAATGCCGGGTCGAGGGCGAGCGCGCGATCCTTGCGCTGCAACGTGGCGAGTACCTGCAGGCCTTCGACCAGTTGTATCGCAGCCAGCACATTTACTGGTTCGACGCTGCGACCGTGGCCGAGCGAGTGCTGACGGTCGGGGAGCTGAAAAACTATGTCGATACCAACGTGCCGGCACCGCCCGCGCTGAGCCAGCAGGATCGCGACAATTACGTGCCGCTGCCGGTGGCCGCCAGCCTGCGCAATCTGCTGGGGCGGCGGTTGTTGCGTGAGGGGCACTACGAAGAAGCGGTCGGTTATTTCGACAATGCTGATCTGCAGAACAAGGCCCGGCTCTATGGCGAGCAACGCCTGAAGGCCGACTCAGCGTGGTGGCCGACCCAACGTGCCAGCGCACTGTTCAATGCTGCGTGGACAGCCCGTGAGTGGGGCATGGACATCCTGGGCTACGAAATGGCCCCGGATTACGCGACCTTCGGCGGCAACTACAGCCTGGAAAACACCGAGCTGAAAGTCGGGCCGCTGGTCAGCGAGGCCGAAGTGCGACGTCAGAAGGCCAGTGAAGCGCAACCGGATGAGCGTTATCACTATCGTTTTGTCGCCACGGCGCTGGCCAGTCGTGCGGCAGATAATCTGCCGCACACCAGCCAGGCGTTCGCCGCTGTGTTGTGCTCGGCGGCGGGCTGGAACAGCAGCCTGGAAGAGCAGAGCGCGTTGTACAAACGTTATGTCGATGAAGGGCCGTACGTCCCGTGGGCCGTGGATTTCGGCCATCAATGCCCTTATCCGGATTTTGAAAACGCTGACAAGCGCTACGTCACTCAGGTGACCGATTCGGTGCGTTCGACACTGCGGCCGTACAAGTGGCCGGTGCAGATCGGAGCGATCGTGGCCTTCACTGCTGTGGCGTTGCTGCTGATCACCCGCCGCCAGCGTAAGGCCCGCAAAGCCTAAGCCTGCTGGACGAACGTCAGGCGCACGGCGAAGCCGATCAACAGGCTGCCGAACAGCCACTGCTGCACCCGCTGGGCCGTCGGGCTGTGTTTCAGCCAGCGGCCCAGCGCGGCGCCGGTCAGGGCGTAGGCGCTGTCGAACAGCAGACCTGCGCCCACCAGCATCGCACCGAGCACGGCGAACTGGGTCAGCACCGGTGCGCCATTTGCCACGATGAACTGCGGCAGCAGCACCGAGCAGAACAGCAACGCTTTCGGATTGAGCAGATTGGTCAGCAGGCCGCGACGGATGGCCGCGTACCACTGCGCATGACTGTCCGTCACGGTGCCGGCGTTCAGATCCGGCAACAGCGTGGTGCGCAGGCATTGAATGCCGATCCACAGCAAATACGCCGCCCCGGCGATCCGCACAGCATCGAAGGTCCACGGCGCCGCCTTGAACAGCGCCGCCAGCCCCAGCGCCGCGAGCGCTACATGACAGCCTCGGGCGATGGCCAGACCCACCGCCGTGGCCAGCGCTGCGCCGCGTCCCTGACGGGCACCGGTCTGCAACAGCAGGATCATGTCCGGGCCGGGCAACAGAAAGACCACTGCCAGCGCCAGGAAAAACAGCCAGAGACTCGCCATGTCGCACCCCTTTCGTTGTCGATTCGGTCGCCTCAGTCTAGAGCCGAAGGGCAGGACAGGTGGTTGCGTAGTCAGCTTCTAAAGGCCTCTGGATTGGCATAATCTGCGCTCTTTCACCGCGAAAACCATCAGGATCTGCCAACCATGAAACTGGATGCCTTCGACCGCAAGATTCTTGCCGCACTGCAACGGGACGGACGCCTGAGCAACGTACAACTGGCCGACGAAATCGGCCTGTCGGCATCGCCGTGCCTGCGCCGGGTGCGGATGCTCGAAGAGGCCGGGGTGATTCGCGGATATCAGGCCAATCTGGACCGTGATGAAGTGGGGTTGGGGCTGACGGTGTTTGTCGGGGTCAAGGTCGAGCGCCACAACGACGAACAGGCCGAGGCATTCCACCGGGCGGTGACCGCATTGCCGGAGGTGATTTCAGCGTTTCTGGTGTCCGGGGAATCGGACTTTCTGCTGCAAGTGGTGGTGCCGGATCTGCGCGCCTACGACCGCTTTCTCACCGGTTGCCTGTTGAAGCTGCCGGGGGTGAGCGATATCCGCAGCAATTTTGCGATCCACACGGTGAAAACGCCCGGCGCATTGCCGCTGGGGCATCTGCCGTCCTGATACTTCCCGCATTGCGCGGGAAGTATTCGCACAGTGCTTACATCTGCGTCGCCATCCCTTCGACATTCATTGCCGCCTGACGCAACGCTTCGGAGCGGGTTGGATGCGGGTGACAGGTCAGCGCGATGTCTTCGGCCGAGGCGCTGAATTCCATGGCCACGCAGAACTCGCCGATCATTTCGCTGACGCTCGGGCCGACCAGGTGCACGCCGAGGACTTCGTCCGTGCGTTCATCGGCGATGACTTTGGCGAAGCCTTCGGTCTCGTGATTGATCTTCGCCCGGCTGTTGGCGGTGAACGGGAATTTGCCGACCTTGTACGCCCGGCCTTCGGCCTTCAGTTGCTCTTCGGTCTTGCCGACGCTGGCCAGCTCCGGCCGGGTGTAGATCACGTTGGGAATCAGCTCGTAATTGACCTCCCCGGCCTTGCCGACGATCTGCTCGATGCAGGCCATGGCTTCGTCTTCAGCCTTGTGCGCGAGCATCGGCCCCGAGGTCACGTCACCGATCACCCACACACCGGGCGCTTCGGTGCGATGCTGTTTGTTGGCGAGCATGCCGCGTTTGTCGGTGCTCAGGCCGACGTTTTCCAGGCCCAGGCCCTGGGTGTACGGACGACGACCGATGGCCACCAGCACATAATCGGCTTCAAGGATTTCCGCGCTGCCGCCAGCGGCAGGTTCGACGCTGAGTTGTACGCCAGTGGCCGAGGAGGTGGCGCTGGTCACTTTCGAGCTCAGCTTGAAGCTGATGCCCTGTTTACTCAGTGAGCGTTGCAGAGTCTTGCCGGCTTCGCCGTCGACACCGGGGCAGATGCGGTCGAGGTATTCCACCACGGTCACCTGCGCGCCGAGCCGGCGCCAGACCGAGCCGAGTTCGAGGCCGATCACGCCCGCACCGATTACCACCAGATGCTTGGGCACTTCGCTCAAGGACAGCGCGCCGGTGGAGTCGAGGATGCGCTTGTTGTCGATCTCCACGCCGGGCAGGGGAGTGGGCTCGGAGCCGGTGGCGATGACGATGTCCTTGGCAGTCAGCTCGATCCGGCTACCCTGATCGCCGGTCACGCTGACTTTTCCGGGGCCGTCGATGTGGCCCCAGCCTTTGATCCAGTCGACCTTGTTCTTGCGGAACAGGAATTCGATGCCTTTGGTCAGGCCGCTCACGCTTTCGTCTTTCTGCTTCATCATTTGCGCAAGGTTGAGCGTGGGTTTGACCTCGATGCCGAGGTTGGCGAACTCCGCTCCCAGCGCCGCTTCGTACAGCTCTGACGCATGCAAAAGCGCCTTGGACGGCATGCAGCCGACGTTCAGGCAGGTGCCTCCCAGCGTGGCGCGGCCCTCGACGCATGCGGCCTTGAGGCCCAGCTGGCCGGCGCGGATCGCTGCGTTATAACCGCCCGGGCCACCGCCCAGAATCACCACGTCATAGTTGCTCATGCTCTTACTCCTGGCTGAAGGATGCGGATCGGTAAAAGTAGTTGGTGCTTAAAATTACGAACGTAATATGTGCGTTTCCAGACATTTCGGTCAAGGCTTCAGGCAAGCGACAGGTTGCCCATCTTTGAATGATGCAAATGAGTACAAATATTTCACGACTTTCGTTATATCGTAACGATATGTGCAGTGAGCCAAAGAGTTTGGGGGGATATGCAAGTCGATCTGGATGAAGGCACGCCGGTGACCGGGTTGCCGCGCTTTCAGCAAGCGGCGACGCAGGGCCGGCGTTTGCGTCGCCTGGCGATCGGTCTGGGCGCGCTGGCCGGGGCAGGGTGGGTGCTGGCATTTTTTGTCGGGCTGTTTGCGCCGCAATCGCTGTGGCCCGCGTTGCTGGTCAATCAGAGCGCGGCGTTGCTGGTGCTGGTCGCCGGGCTGCAATCGGCATGGTGGGTGACGCAATGGCGGGCGTGGGTGATCAATCCCGTGGTGCCGGTGACGGTTGCTGAAGAACCTGCGCCGGATGGCTGGTACGAGCGGCTGCTGGATCGGATGAGCCAGCGCAGTCTGCATCTGCTCGGGCAGATCGGTGCGGCCACGTTGTGGCTTGGCGGGTGGTCGTTGCTGGTGCTGCTGAGCCTCGAGCAGACGTGGAATCTGACGCTGCCGGCGGCGGGTGTGGGGTTGTCCGCCACGGTCGGCGCGGCTATCGCGTTGCTCTTGGCGTTCGGTCTGCTGGTGCTGGAGCGACAGCTGGCCCAGGAAAATCCGGCGCAGTGGCCCGAGGCCGGAGTGCTGGCGCAGCTGACGCGAGTAGCAATCATCAGTCTGGTGCTGGGCGCGTTGTGCCTGTTGTTCGCCAGTGACAGTGCAATCTGGCCGGTGCGTCTGGCGGTATTGATCGGCATTTTGCCGGGGCTGGTCGCCCTGGAGTTGCTGTTGCGTGCGCTGCTGTCGCTGTTCAGCCCGCGCCGCGAACAGCTCGAACCGGTGCTGCTGGCCCGCAGTTTTGTTGCCGATCTGCTGCGCTGGCCGCCACAACCGTTGCTCGCGTTGCAGCATGAATTGCACAACCGCTTCGGCATTGATCTGCGCCAGATCTGGGCCTTCAGTTACATGCGCCGGGCGTTCTTGCCGGTGTTGGTGCTGGTGGCAACGGTGGGCTGGTTGCTCACCGGCCTTCACGAAATTCCGATGCAAAGCCGTGGGATTTACGAGCGTTTCGGCAAACCGGTGCAGGTGTTCGGGCCGGGGCTGCACGCCGGTTTGCCCTGGCCGCTGGGGCGTGTGCTGACCGTCGAAAACGGCGTGGTCCATGAATTGGCGACCAGCGTCGGCGAGAACCCGCCACCCGTGCAATTGGACCCGGCAGAAGGCCCGGCGCCACTCACCGCCAACCGTTTGTGGGACGCCAGTCACGTCAATGACAAGTCTCAGGTTATCGCCAGCAGCCGGGGCGATCAGCAGAGCTTTCAAATCGTCAACATGGACGTGCGCTTCGTCTATCGCATCGGCCTGAGCGATCAAGCCGCACTGGCCGCCACTTACAACAGCGCCGATGTGCCGACGCTGATCCGCAGCACCGCCAGCCGGATTCTGGTGCATGACTTTGCCTCGCGCACACTCGACGGTTTGCTCGGCGAGGACAGGACCGGACTCGCCGAAGAAATCGGCCGTGCCGTGCAGAGCGATCTGCAGAAACTCGACAGTGGCGTGGAGATTCTCGCCACAGTGGTCGAAGCGATACACCCGCCGGCCGGTGCGGCCAATGCCTATCACAGCGTGCAAGCGGCACAGATCGGCGCTCAGGCGTTGATCTCCCGCGAGCGCGGCGCTGCCGCCGAAGCGAGTAACCAGGCGCAGTTGCAGGCCAGCCTCGCTCGGGATCAGGCCAGTGCCAACGCCCATGAAATCAACGCCACCGCCCGGGCGGCGGATCTGAAGTTCAGCGCCGAACAAAAGGCCTACGCCAGCGCCGGCCAGGCCTTCGTGCTGGAGCAATACTTCAGCCAACTCAGCCAGGGTTTGAGCAAAGCCAAACTGTTGGTACTCGACCATCGCCTGGGCGGCAGCAGTAACGCACCGACCATCGACCTGCGTACGTTCACGCTGCCGGCAGATCCGGCGCGCACCACCGCTCAGCCAGGAGCCACCCATTGAGCCAGTCGCACACTCACGATCACCATGACCACAGCGGCCACGATCATGCTCATGGCGGCGGTCATCACCATCACGGGCATCATCACCATCACCACGGTGCGCCGGAAGAGGCAGGGCCTTTTCCGTGGAAACGTATGGGCTGGGCAGCGTTGCTGGTGGCGTTCGCCATCGCGGCGGCGAGCCTGGTGCAAGTGCGCTCCGGTGAAGCCACGGTCATCACCCGTTTCGGCAATCCGTCCCGCGTGTTGCTGGAGCCGGGTCTGAGCTGGCGCTGGCCGGCACCGTTCGAAGCGGCGATTCCGGTGGATCTGCGTTTGCGCACAACCTCCAGCGGCTTGCAGGACGTCGGCACCCGCGACGGTTTGCGCATCATCGTTCAGGCGTACGTGGCCTGGCAGGTGCAGGGCGATCCCGACAACGTGCAACGCTTCATGCGCGCCGTGCAGAACCAGCCGGACGAAGCGGCGCGGCAGATTCGCACGTTTGTCGGCTCGGCACTGGAAACCACGGCCAGCAGTTTTGATCTGGCCAATCTGGTCAATACCGATGCCAGCCAGGTTCGCATCGCCGATTTTGAAGCGCAGTTGCGCCAGCAAATCGATCAGCAGCTGCTCGCCACTTACGGCGTGCGGGTGGTGCAGGTGGGCATCGAACGGCTGACATTGCCATCGGTGACCCTGACCGCAACGGTTGACCGGATGCGCGCAGAGCGTGAAACCATCGCCACCGAGCGCACGGCCATCGGCAAGCGAGAGGCAGCGCAAATCCGCTCCGCGGCCGAACGCGATGCGCGAATCGTGCAAGCCGATGCCACGGTGAAAGCTGCCGATATCGAAGCCCAATCGCGGGTAGAAGCGGCGCAGATTTATGGGCGCGCTTACGCCGGTTCACCGCAGCTGTACAACCTGCTGCGTTCGCTGGACACCCTCGGCACCATCGTTTCGCCAGACACCAAACTGATCCTGCGCACCGACGCCGCGCCATTCCGGGTGTTGGTCGACGGTCCGCCGAATCTCGACAACAAAAGCGGATCGCAGCCATGAATGAAGTTCCACGTGGAACACATTCGCTGAACAGTCCGTGGATTCAAGCGGGACGTCTGGCGTTTTTCGCGCTGTATGCGGTAACCGTGCTCGCGGCATTGGCCTGGGCGTTTTCCAATGTCCGGCAGATCGACCCGCAAAATCGAGCGGTGGTTTTGCATTTCGGAGCGCTGGATCGCATTCAGAATGCCGGGTTGTTGTTGGCGTGGCCGCAGCCGTTCGAACAGGTGGTTTTGTTGCCGGCGGCGGATCGGGTGATCGAGCGCAGAGTGGAAAACTTGCTGCGCAGCGATCAGGCCCTGCAGGCGGATCGCGTGGCAACCTTCGCCACGCCGCTGAGTGATGCGCTCGCCGGTTCCGGTTATCTGCTCACCGGTGACGCCGGTGTTGTGCAGCTGGATGTGCGGGTGTTCTACAAGGTCACCGATCCTTATGACTTTGTGCTGCAAGGCGAGCACGTGCTGCCGGCGCTGGATCGAGTGGTGACCCGCAGCGCAGTGGCGCTGACGGCCGCGCGGGACCTGGACACGATTCTGGTCGCACGACCAGAGCTGATCGGCGCTGACAATCAGGCCGCCGAACGTCGCGAACGACTGCGCGGCGATCTGGTGCAAGGCATCAACCGCCGCCTCGCCGAGTTGAAGGCGAGCGGTCAGGGCATCGGCATCGAAGTAGCACGGGTCGATGTGCAATCGAGTCTGCCGGAGCCGGCGGTGAGCGCGTTTAACGCGGTCCTCACCGCCAGCCAGCAAGCCGACAAAGCGGTCGCCAATGCCCGCACCGAGGCCGAGAAGCTCACTCAGTCCGCCAACGAACAGGCTGACCGCACGCTGCAAGTCGCCCACGCCCAGGCAGGTGAGCGCCTGGCCAGAGCTTCCGCCGACACGGCGACGGTATTGAGCCTGGCCAAGGCGCAACAGCAGGGCACGGACCCGCAAATGCTCTTGCGTCTGTACCGCGAGCGCATGCCGAAGATTCTCGGTCAGGCCGGTTCGGTCACCACGGTCGATCCAAAAGACGATTCACGCCTGATCATTCAGGGAGCCAGCAAATGACTGCCACCACCACCGCACCGAGCTTGTTGTCCTCGGCCGAACAACGCCGCGCCGCGCGCCAGTTGACCTTGGCAATGCTCGCCCTCGGCTTGCTTGGTCTGGGGTTGATCTGGCGCTGGTTGATGCCGGAACAGACGGGCGTCAGTCAGTTGCTGCTCGGATTTGCTTCTTTGTTAGTCGCGGTGCCGGTAATGCGTTCGGCGTGGTTCAGCCTGCGTTATCCGAGCCTGCACGGCATCACCGACCAGTTGATCGCCCTGGCGATGATCGGGGCCTGGGCCACGGGCGATCTGCTCACGGCGGCGCTGTTGCCGATCATCATGATCTTCGGCCACGTGCTGGAAGAACGCAGTGTGATCGGTTCCGAGGAAGCGATTCATGCCCTCGGCCAATTGACCCGCAGCCACGCGCGCAAGGTGCAGGCGGACGGCTCGATCATCGAAGTCGACAACGGCACGCTCAAGGCCGGCGACAAAGTCGAAGTGCGCGCCGGGGATCGAGTGCCGGCGGACGGTCGGGTTTTATCCGGCCAGGCCAGCCTCGATGCGGCGTCGATCACCGGTGAGTCGGTGCCGGTCGAGGCGGGCGTCGGCATGGCGGTATTCGGCGGTGCGATCAACCTCGACGGGCTGCTGCGAATCGAAGTGACTCGCACCGGGGATGAGTCCACCCTCGGCAAAGTCATCGCGCTGATGCAGAACGCCGAACGCTCC
>Ga0209675_1001889_pt1 | contig 11294 bp, 7 predicted proteins | sample AraplaCol_mLB_r2_2_FD_184280 | JGI IMG/M metagenome (GOLD analysis project Ga0209675, IMG submission 184280) | Arabidopsis root microbial communities from North Carolina, USA - plate scrape MF_Col_mLB_r2 (SPAdes) (version 3) | ecosystem: Host-associated > Plants > Roots > Endosphere | place: USA... | reverse complement strand
TCGAGATGGACCTTGCAGCGATCGGTACGCCCGACGGCATGACGATCTCGGCCGCGCTGCAGGTGCTCAGCAAGATGGCCCGCAAGCCGATCTTCCTGGTGATCGACGAAGCCCAGCATGCGCAGACGACGGAGGCAGGTCGGGCCATGCTGTTCGCGCTCAAGGCGGCACGCGACGCATTGATGCTCGACCGGTCGCTGTTCGGCTTCCGGCTCCTGGCCACGGGCTCCAACTCGGACAAGCTCACGGCCCTCATCAACTCCAAGGACCAGGCGTTCTACAAGGCCCCGCTGGAACAGCTCGAGCCGCTGGGCGACGACTACCTGGCGTGGTTGCGAAAGACGAGGGGCAGGCAGCCGATGCCGGCGAAAGGCGTATTGAAGCAGGGCTTCGAGCGCATGGGCCATCGGCCCGAGCCGCTCAAGGGCGTGCTGAAGGACCTGCTCAAGCGCAGCCCGGGCGCCGCCCAGGCGGACATCGACGCCCAGTTCCTGAGCCTGGTGGAGGCCTCGCTGGAGGCCGACCGCGACCTGTTCCTGCGAAGCATCGAGGGCCGCGACCCCCTGGATGCGGCCGTGCTGTTCCGCATGGCGAAGGTCGACAAGTTCGCGCCTTTCGACGAGGCTTCGATGGAAAGCTATCGCCGCGCAAGAACGGCGCGCTCGCCGGACGACGACACGCCCATCAGCAAGTCCTCGGTGCAGTCGGCGCTGGAGCGGCTGCGCAAGGACGGGCTGGTCTGGAACCATGGCCGCGGCGCCTGGGTCATCGAGGACAGCCAGCATGCCGCCTGGCTGCGTTCGAGCTGAGCAAGTGAGCGGGCGTCCATCCGGCGTGGGTGGACGCGATGGTCGGCCTGAACTTCCAGGCCCGGCGATCGCAAGGGGCTGACCTCGAGGCGGGCCTAAGGCGTCGAAGCCGGCATCGTGCGCCGCATGCGCAGCCGGCGCTCGGATGGCGTCGCCATTTCGTTCCGTCTTCTCTCCCCGATACGCGTGCCGCGCTGCGGCGTGGACGCCTTTCCATGTCGATCCGGCTGGCTCGGCGCGTCGTGAAACCGCCCTGCTGTGGCAGGCGCGGCCACTGGCCGATCAGGGAATACTCTGAGAAATGGAAGCTAAAACCATTTTGGAAGTGACTTCCAAAATGAAAACTACTTGCTTAGAATTCCGGCGAATACTGGAACTCCACATGAGCAACATCGTCGACCGCTGCCTGAAGATCCTTGACGAGCTTTCGTACCACCCGAACGGCAGGACGCTGTCCGAACTGGCCGAGAAGGCCGACATTCCGCTCAGTGCCACGCACCGCCTGCTGAACGACCTCATCGCTGCAGGCTACGTGCGCAAGGACGAGCGGCACGGCGAGTTCACGCTCACGATGCAGGTCGTTTCCCTGGCGCTGCGCCACCTCAGCGCCGGCGGCATCGTGGACGTTGCCCAGCCGATCCTGGAGCGTCTGGCCGGCAAGAGCATGGAGCTCGTGCGGCTCGCCGTCGTCGACCAGGACAACCTCGTGTACGTCGCCAAGGCGCAGGGCGCGACGCACGGCCTGCGCTACGACCCCGAAATGGGCCAGCCGGTCACGCTGTCCTGCAGCGCGGCAGGGCTCGTCTGGCTCGCCACCAAGTCCGAGGACGAAGCGATGCGCCTCGTGTCCATCCAGGGCATGGGCGATCCAAAGAACTACGGCCCCGGCGCGCCGACCACGCTCAAGGCGCTGATGGCGCAGGTGAAGGCCGTGAAGGGCCGCGGCTACGCAACCACGGTCAACGTCTTCCTCCCGGGCATGAGCTCGATGGCTGCGCCGGTGTTCAACGCCAGGAAGGAAGTCATCGCGGTGCTGATCATCGCGGGCCCGATGAACCGCCTGACGCAGGAGCGCATGGATTCGCTCAGCGACGCGCTGATCGACACGGCCAGCGAACTGGGCACGGCGAGCGCTGTCTCCGCGGTGTTCCAGCGCCGCCCCAACCAGCCTGTGCCCGCGCGCAAGTCCTGAGCCGCGGCCGCCCGGCCCGCAGCGGGCCGGGCGCGCTGCGCCGTTCCCCGTTTCTCGTTTCCCTGTCGTTTCTCCATATCCACTCCAACAGAGACATTCCATGCCGTCCTCCTCCATCAGCCGCCGCGCCCTTCTCGGAACGCTTGCCGCAGCACCGTTCGTCAGCGGGCCCTTCGTCAGCCGCGCGCGCGCCGCCGAGTTCGTCTTCAAGGTCGCGCACCCCCTCGCGGCCAACCATCCGACCAACGTGCGGCTGCAGCAGGCGGCCGATCGCATCGCCAAGGACAGCGACGGCCGCGTCGAGCTGCGCCTGTTCCCCAACAACCAGCTCGGGGGCGAGGTCGACCTGCTCAACCAGGTCCGCTCCGGTGCCGTCGAGATGTTCGTGGTCGGCGGGCTGATCGCGTCCAGCGTGGTGCCGATGGCCGCGCTGGATGGCGTGGGCTTCGCGTTCAAGGACTCCGCCGCCGTGATGAAGGGGATGGACGGTGCACTGGGCACGCACATCCGCAATGCGCTGAAGCAGGCGAACCTGTATGCACCGGCCACGGTGTGGGACTACGGCTTCCGGCAGATCACGTCCTCGGCGCGCGTGGTCAAGTCGGTCAACGACATCGCCGGCATGAAGATCCGTGTGCCTGGCGCGGCGGCTTACGTCGATCTTTTCAAGGCCCTGGGCGCGGCACCCACGAGCATCCAGTTCAACGAGGTCTATCCCGCCCTGCAGACCAAGATCGTCGACGGCCAGGAGAATCCGCTCGGCGTGATCGTCACCTCGAAGTTCTTCGAGGTTCAGAAGCACTGCGCGCTCAGCAACCACATCTGGCAGGGCAACTGGGTGCTGATCAACGGCCGCATCTGGCGCGGCCTTCCTGCCAACCTGCAGGAGATCGTCGAGAAGCGGCTGAACGAAGCGGGCCTCGCGCAGCGCCAGGACCTGGCCGGCCAGGAGCAGTCGTACAAGGACGCCATGGCCAAGGGCGGCGTGATCTTCAACGGCATCGATGCGGACTCGTTCCGCAAGAAGCTGACCGCCGCAGGCTACTACGGCGACGCACGCAAGAAGTTCGGCGATGCCGCCTGGAAGGTGCTCGAGCAGGCCGCCGGCGGAGAGCTTGCATGAGCCTGCACTCGGTGTCGCATGCGTCGCCGGGCAGCTCGGGTTCCTCCGGGCCTGCAGGCGTGCGCTGGCTCGAGGCGGCAAGCCTGTGGCTCGGGCGTGCGGTCGACCTCGTGGCGGCCGTCCTCATCGTCGCCGAGGTGGTGCTGCTTTTCGCGGGCGTCATCGCACGCTACGCACTGCACAGCCCGATCGTCTGGTCGGACGAGCTCGCGGGCAGCATGTTCCTCTGGCTCGGCATGCTCGGTGCGGTGATCGCGCTGCGCAAAGGCGAGCACCTCGCCTTCACGGCGCTCTCGCGCAACGCGACGCCGCGAACGCAGACCTTCCTGCGCGCAGCGGTCATGGCGGTGCTGTTCGCCACGCTGTGCCTCATGCTGCGTCCGTCCATCGACTACGTCGAGGACGAGGCGTTCGCGGTGCTCCCCAACCTCGGTGTGCCCTCGAGCTGGCGCGTATTCGGGATCGAGCTGGGCATCGTCCTCATGATGGTGACGCTGGCGCTGCAGGCGGTCCGCTCGAGGCTGCTGGTGCCCACGCTGGCCGCCGCGCTCGGGCTGGCGGTGCTGGGACTCGCGCTCTGGGGGCTCGCCCCCTGGTTCATGAAGATGGGCAACCTCAACCTGCTGGTCTTCTTCGTGCTGATCGTCGGCGTGGCCATCTTCATCGGCGTGCCGATCGGTTTCTCCTTCGGCATCGCCACGTTGAGCTACCTTGCGCTGACTACCTCCACGCCCATGAGCGTGGTCATCAACCGGCTCGACCAGGGCATGTCGCAGCCACTGCTGCTGGCGATCCCGCTCTTCATCTTCCTGGGCCTGATGATCGAGGTCACCGGGTTCGCGCGGACGATCATCGCCTTCCTCGCGGCATTGCTCGGCTTCGTGCGCGGCGGGCTGTACTACGTGCTCGTGGTGGCGATGCTGCTGGTGTCGGGCATCTCGGGCTCCAAGGTGGCCGACATGGCGGCGGTTGCGCCCGGCCTCTTTCCCGAGATGCGCCGCCGGGGCGCAAAGGACGGCGATCTCGTCGCGCTGCTGGCCGGATCGGCGGCCATGGCGGACACCATTCCGCCCAGCATCGTCCTGATCACGCTCGGCTCGGTCACCGGCATCTCGATCGCCAGCCTGTTCGCCGCGGGCCTGCTTCCGGCGCTGCTGCTGGCGGGCTTCCTGGCCGCGCTGATCTTCGTGCGCACCCGCGCCGAGCCGCCGCCGGCGGATGCGCGTCCCGACTGGCCGCTGATCCGCAAGTCGTTCCTGGCCGCGCTGCCGGCGATCGCGCTGCCCTTCGTCATCCGCTGGGCGGTGGTGGAGGGGGTGGCCACGGCCACCGAGGTCTCGACCATCGGCATCGTGTACGCCCTCGTCGTCAGCGTGCTGATCTACCGGCCGGTGCAGTGGTCGCGCTTCTATCCGATCCTGGTGGAGACGGCGGCGCTCTCCGGCGCGATCCTGTTCGTCATCGGCACGGCCACCGGCATGGCGTGGTCGCTCACGCAATCGGGTTTCTCCGGCGATCTGGCGCGTGCGATGACATCGATCTCGGGCGGGCCCTACGGCTTTCTCGCGATCACCATCGTCGTGTTCCTGCTGCTGGGCAACATCCTCGAGGGCATTCCGGCGATCCTGCTGTTCGCGCCGCTCCTGCTGCCGGTGTCGCACGCCTTCGGCATCAACGACGTCCACTACTCGATGGTCGTGGTGGTGGCGATGAGTATCGGCCTGTTCGCCCCGCCTTTCGGCATCGGGTTCTATGCGGCCTGCGCCATCGGCAAGGTCGCGCCGGACGCGGTCATCGGGCACATGTGGCGCTACCTGGCGGTGCTTGTCGCAGGCCTCCTCGTGATCGCCGCGGTGCCCGCGATCTCCACCATCTTCATTCACTGATTCCGATATGTCTCTGTCAGGTAAGGCGGCACTCGCCATGTGGTGGGACATGGCCGCGGATGTGCGCGGCGATTTCCAGGATTGGCATGCCCACGAACACTTTCCGGAGCGGCTGGGCATTCCGGGCTTCCGTCGCGCGTCGCGGTGGTCGAGCGCCGATGGCGGCGAGGGCGTCTTCGTCCTCTACGAACTGGAGGATTTCGAGGTGCTGTCCTCGCCGGCGTATGCGAGCCGGCTGAACGCGCCGACCCCCTGGTCCACGCGTCTGATGCCACACCACCGCAACATGGTGCGCAGCCAGTGCCGCGTTCTCGAGAGCGCAGGCGGCGTGACGGGGCAGGCCGTGCTCGCCGTTCGCCTGTCGCCGTCGCCAGGGCAGGCAGACCGTCTGCGCGATGCGGTGCGCGAGCTCGCCGGGCCATTGCGCGAGCGCCCCGGCCTCGTCGGGCTGCATCTGCTGCGGCACGAACCGCCGCCCATCCCGCCGACCCGGGAACAGGCGATCCGCGGAAACGCCGATCGTTTCGCCGACCATGTGCTGCTGGCCTGCGGCTACGACCCGCGGGCGGTCGCGGCGTTGATGGATGGCGAGCTGTCCGCGCCTGCGCTGCATGCCGCGGGTGCTGCCGCGGAAATGGAACACCAGCTGTACCAGCTGGCCTATTCGGCCACGCCCGCGGACATGCGGTGACGATCGCCCGGCGCCGGCGCGCCGGCGCGCGGGCACGACGGCGGGGCGCTGCCGCCGGGATCAGGCTGCCTTCAATGCCGCATCGATGGCGTCGAGGAGCTTGTCCGGGTCCACCGGCTTGAAAAGCACGGGCACGCCGGCTTCGCGCACGCGCTGAAGCCGGTCGGGCGCCGTCTCGCCCGTGATCAGCAGCAGCGGCAAACGCCTGCCGTTGCGCCATCGCAGGCGCAGGCCCGCGTCGAGTCCGCTGCCGCCGTCCGCCAGCCGGAAGTCGCACAGCAGCAGTTCGAACGGCCGCTCTTCAGTCTCCGCCTGGGACAGCGCCATGGCCGCGGTGGCCTCGTCGGCCACGGCGAGCACATCGAAGGCGTAGGCGCGCAACAGCTCGACCATCGCCTGCCGGATCGACGCTTCATCGTCGATGAGCAGCACGCGCCGCGACAAGGCCGGCAACCGGGGGCGGGGCGCCTGCCCGCGCGGCTGCTCATGCTGCGCATGAACAGTTGGCAGCGGGATGGACGGCGTTCCGGCCGGCGGAGCTGCTGCGGCAGGCAGCAGGACACGGAAGCGCGTGCCGCGGTCGATGCGCGATTGCACCTCGACCGGATGGCCGAGAAGCCGGGACAGCCGCTGCACGATCGACAACCCGATGCCGAGGCCGCGCGCGCGGTCCCGCTCCGGGTTGCCGACCTGGTAGAACTCCTCGAAGATGCGCTCCAGCTGCCCCGGCGCGATGCCGATGCCGGTGTCGCGCACCTCGACCCACGCGCGCTCGCCGCGCTTTCGCATGCGAACGATCACGCCGCCGCGCACCGTGTACTTGAGCGCGTTGTCGACAAGGTTCGAGAGCATGCGCTGCAGCAACTGCGGATCGCTGCGCACCCACACACCGCTGGCCTGTATGCGCAGTTGCAATCCAGCCTGCTCGGCGCGGGCCAGGAAGACGTGGTTGAGCGAGACCAGCAGCGCGTCGACCTGGAAAAGCTGCACATCGGGCGTGATCACGCCCGCATCGAGGCGCGAGACATCGAGCATGGTGTCCAGCGAGCTGCCCAGTGCATTCACCGCGCGCATGAGCCGCTCCGCGTTCTGGCGCTCGGGGTGGCTTTGCAGCGCGTTCTGGAGTGCGGCACCGAACAGCGCGATGGCGTGCAGCGGCTGGCGCAGGTCGTGGCTGGCCGCGGCAAGGAAGCGGGTTTTTTCCACGCTCGCGCGCTCGGTGGCCGCGATCTGCTCTCCCAGCCGGCTTGCCAGCGATTCGTTCTCGAAGCGCAGGATCAGCGCGTCCGTCAGCTGCCTGTTCTGCAGCACGCCGCGCCGCAGCGCGAACAGCAGGTAGGCCGTGCCGACGGCGGCCAGGAACAGGTTCACGCCGTCGCTGTGCCACAGCAGCGCAGTGATCAATCCGCCCATCATCGGGATGCCGTAGCCGAACAACGACGACGTCATGGGCCACAGCGACTGCATGGCGAGTCCGCACCCGACCATGATCAGGATGGCCATGAGGGCGGTCACTTCCGGGTTCTGCGTGGACACGAAGAACCAGGGGACGGGTGCGGTGGCCACACCGATCAGGATCATCTGCCGCGTGTGCCGGCGCGCCCAGCGGCGGCCATCGGCCAGCGCGACGCCTGCATGCCAGCGCGGTGTCGAGAGCACGTACAGGTTCACGCAGACCAGCAGCAGCACGAACGGCAGCACGAAGGGCAGATGCAGGTAGAAATAGCCCATCGCGCCACCGATGAAGGTGAAGCACAGGTGCCCGCAGACGCCGGCCATGCGCGATGCATAGACCGAGGACAGGTGCTCGTGCAGCACGCGCTGGCTGCTGGATGGGTCGATGGCGGGATTGTTCAACGCGTGGGGTGGATGATTGCGGAGCCGGGCCCATTTTCCTTCTTTGCCCGGCGGGATGCCTGCTCGAACCGGAGGAATGCTTTCGGGTGAACGGGGTCGGCGAGTCCGTGGCATCTTCAGGCATCGCGTGTGCAGGTCGGCGCTATATATTCGGCGCCCGGCACACCGACCAACGCGCAACGGCGACGGCCCGCGAAGCACACCACCTGAGAAAATGCCCCCCACCCCCGTCACGGAGATCGAAGAGCGGATCGATGCCTTGAGAGGCCAGGACGCTTGCGACAGGCACCCCCGCGTCAGCCTGGATCACACGCCCTGCGCGGCCTTCGTTGCACCCCTGCTGGCGGCAACGACCGACCCGGACCCCTACATCCGCGCGAGCGCCATCCATGCGCTCGCGAGCTATGAACCCGAAGAACACGCGCAGTTGCCGGAGGCGCTGTTCAAGGCGCTGGCAGACGACCCGGACCCGTCGGTGAGATCGGCGGCGGCGGAGGTCGTGGCATGCATGCCGGGCGACGCGGTTGCCGCGCTGCTCGCGGCCCTCGGCGATGCAAGCGCCGACGTGCGCATGGAGGCGGTCCTTGCACTCTCGGCCTTCGAGGCGAGCGACGTCGTGGCCGCCGTGACGGACCGCCTGCATCGTGACCCAGCGCCCGAGGTGCGCGAGCGCGCCGTCATGGCACTGGAGCGATTGAATCCCGAGGGCGTGGCCGGCGACCTGGTCCGCGCGCTTGAAGACCCGAGCGCGGTCGTGCGAAGCGCCGTGGCATGCGCGTTGGGCGAACATGAGCCTGGCGAGACGCCGGCCGTCCTGGATGCGTTGCTGCTGGCGCTGTCCGATTCGTCCGCCGGTGTGAGGGAAAGCGCGGCGCGGGCTCTGCGCTACTCGGCCGCCGAAGCGATTCCCGGACTGATGGCGCTGCTGGCCGACGAGGCCTCGGAAGTGCGCAGGGAGGCGACCGGCGCGTTGGGAACGCTGGGTGCGAACCAGGCCATCGGTGCGCTGGCAGAGCGGCTTCGCAACGACACCGATGCCGAAGTGCGTCGCGGCGCCGCATCCGCATTGGGCGATCTCGGAACCGAGGCTGCCACTGCGCACTTGATCGACGCATTCGGGCAGGAGGCCGAGTCTGCCGAAGTGCGCACGGAGATCGTGCGGGCGCTTGGCAGCGCGCACGATGTCGAGGCCTTGCCCGTGCTGTGCGCGGCATTGGGCGACGCGGACGCCGAGACCAGGGAAGCCGCGGCTGAAGCGCTCCAGTGGCTTCTCGATCCGGAGGTCCCCGCAAGCATGGCGGCGCTGGAGCCGTTGTGCCTGGCCTTGAAGGACGCCGTGGGCAGCGTCAGGGCAGTCGCCTGCGGCGCGCTGGGTGCGTTGAACGACGCGCGTGCGCTGCCTTTCCTGATGCAGGCCGCCCGTGACGGCACCGAGGAATGCAGGGTCGCAGCCCTGGAGGCCATCGCCAGGATCGACGCCACCGCAGGCGAAGCGTTGCTGCTGGAGGCGCTCGCGGATGCGGCGACCGATGTCCGCAGGGTGGCCGCGAAGTCCCTGGTCCTGTCGGCGCATGCACCGATTCCCTCCGAGGTGCTGGACTGCATGGCCGACCCCGAAGGCGATCCTTTCGCCCGATGCGACCTGGCGAAGTCCTTGGCGCAACGGGGAGGGCTGGAGGCCGTTCCCGTGCTGCTCGATCTGCTTCGCGATGGGAGCAGCCATGTTCGCGCGGCGGCTGCGCAGGCGCTGTGCGAGCTGCCGGACCCGCGTGCGATGAGGCCGTTGATGGCGCTGCTCGATGACGACGACGAAGACGTGCGCGGCGAAGCAGCGTTGGCCCTGGCGGCCCTCGCGGATGATCGCGCCATCGAACCGTTGCAGGCGCTGCTGAACGACGACTGCCCTCCGGTCCGCAGGCGCGTCGTGTGGGCCTTGAGCTTCTCCACGCCGTCGAAGGTGCTGCCGCTACTGGTAAACGCCCTGCAGGATGACGATCCGGATGTCCAGTCCACCGCGGCCAGCGCGCTTGCGGACGTGTGCGATGCACCGGCGCTGCGCCGCATCCTGTCGGCGTTGCCGACTGGATGCGACGACGTGGGGAGCGCGCTCGAAGAAGCGGCCGCAGCATTGGAGGACGACGAAGGGGCCTCGCCGCGCAGCGCTTCGTCACTTCGCGTCCAGCTCGGCACGGTTCACTACGAATAGGCGGCGCGAAGCTCGTTGTCGAGCTGCGGAAGCCCGGCCCTTTCGAGCCGGCTTCCGCAGTGCGTTGCCGGGCTCGCGGGCGTCTTTCCCGTCACGTGCGGCCGGCTGCCGCTCGTGCCTCGTTGCGCAGGTCACGGATCAGGTCGTGGTTGCGCTGGGCGGCTTGCGCCTGGGTGCTCACCACCTGGCGGACACCCTGCGGCAGTTGCTGCTTCAGCGCCTTGCGGTAGCGCGCCACCGCGACGTCCTCGCCGCGTTCGCACTCTTCCAGGATCGACAGTTCGCTGTTGGCGCCCACCGCTGCCTTGACCTGCACCCAGCCGCGGTGCAGCGCGCCTGAAGCGGTGCCGCCTTCGGCCGGCTTTCCGCCGTAGGACACGACCAGTTCGGCCAGCTGCGTCGCGGCACTGCGGCATTGGGCGGCACGGACGGAAAACACCTCCTGCAGGCGCGCGGACTTGACTTCCTCGGCGCAGGTGCGGAAGCCGGCTTCGCCGTCGCGCGTGTTCTCGATCAGGTCGTTCAGCACGTCGGCCACGTCGTCGTTGGATAGCGGTTCGCCTTCGGGAAACGCAGTGTCTTCCTCGCGCATGTAGAGCCGGTCGGCGCGCTCCCAGGCAGCGTGCGACGCAGGGCGCGCCTGTTCCCACGACAGCGAGGACGTGCCGCGGCGCGTTTCCCATTCGCGCGCCAGGGACGGCTCGACGGCCGCGAAGTCGTCGTCCACCACCGCGCGGCGGCTCCAGCCGAGCTCGTAGGCCGGCGCATAGTGCTCGTAGCTCAGGCCGGGTTCGTAGTACGGCTCGCGGGTGTAGGCGTCTTCCCAATGGCTGTGCTCCGCCGTCGGGTTTATGCGCTCCGCGGCCGCCTTGCCGCCGAGGCCGCCGACCACGGCGCCGACGAGCATGCCGGCGACCGCACCGGCGGGTCCGCCGACCGCACCGACGGCCGCGCCGGCCACTGCGCCTCCGGCGGCGCCTGCGCCGGTGCCCAGCGGATGGGCACCGGGCTCGCCGGTGATCGGGTCGAGGTTGAGGTCATCGCGACCGGTGGGCTTCGTGATCTGGGTCATGGCGTTCCTTGGATGGTGTGGAGTAAAGCTGGGGTGAAACGAAACGAGACGAGCTGTTCGCGTTGTTTTCTCTATGCTTGGCGGCCCGTGGGCACCGCCGGGTCGGCGGCTGCCGCCGGCTTCTGTAGTCCATCCCGTCACGGTGCGCCTGCCATCGCGCGCTTACCATCGGCACATGAACAACAAGAACAACAACATGGCATCGACAGGCGAACGGCCGCAACTCGTCGACATCGGCGTCAACTTCCACTCCGCGCAACTCGCGGCCATCACATCCCCCTTGCTGGCACGCGCGAAAGCGGCAGGCGTCGCGCAAATCCTGGCCACCGGCACCTCGCTCGCATCCAGCCGCCTGGCGCTCGATCTTGCAAGGGCGAACCCGGGCGTCGTGTTTGCGACCGCGGGCGTCCACCCTCACGATGCGAAGTCGTGCGACGCGCGCACGTTCCACGAACTGG
>Ga0209675_1001888_pt1 | contig 11294 bp, 15 predicted proteins | sample AraplaCol_mLB_r2_2_FD_184280 | JGI IMG/M metagenome (GOLD analysis project Ga0209675, IMG submission 184280) | Arabidopsis root microbial communities from North Carolina, USA - plate scrape MF_Col_mLB_r2 (SPAdes) (version 3) | ecosystem: Host-associated > Plants > Roots > Endosphere | place... | reverse complement strand
CCCAGTCCCGCCGTCGTTCAGCGCCGGCGGGGATATTTCGTTTTGGGCCTTCATCGACGCTGGACGCACGCCAGGTGCAGCCATCCACCGACCGCCAGCGGGGCCGGTGGATGAGACCGCGCTGCGGCAGTCGGAGGCCAAAGATCAGTCGTGCAGGCGCGGGTGGTCGGTGTATCCCACCGCATAACTCGCTGGGTTGCTGCCGAAGTAGGTGGGCCGGTCGGCCGTGTTGAACGCACCGCCAGACGCAGCGCGGTCGACGAAGTCCGGATGGCCAGCGTCATCTGCCCATACGTCTCCAGATCAGCCAAGCCGCTGGCCACGTCCTTGCCTAAGTCCTCGCGCGGCCGGTCGGGCCGGTTCAGGATCAGTGCCTGGTGCCAAAACCTGCGCAGGTCGTGCAGCAGGACTTCATCGCCGTAGTGCACGATGTACAGGTCGGCGAGGCCGAGCTTATCGAGTTCGCCCCCGAGGAAGCGTAGAGGTCGGGGCCTTCGTCCCCGTGGTTCAGCCCATGCCGGTGAAGCCCGGCGAGATGCAGATGCCCGTGCGGTCGGCACCGATTTCGGCGACCACGGCCTGCGCCACTTCTATGGCAAAGCGCGCACGGTTCTGCAAGCTGCCGCCGTACCTGTCCGTGTGCTGGTTGCACTTTGCGCGAGGAACTTGTGGACGAGGTAGGCCACGCGATTGGGTCTCCACACTGTCACCTCCGTCCTGAACTACTTGGCGCGCGGCATGGCGGTATTTGTTGATTACAGAAGGAATCTCTCTTCGGTCGCCAGCGCGCGGGGCACAGGAATGTCCTGCATGCTGGCCAAGGTGAAGATCTGTTCGCCTGGCGCGATCGTGGATGGTGCAGCGCTTTGTCTGCGGTGTGGCGTGTTGTCCGGGTGGGACATCCGGCCCGCGTGGAACGAGCTGGAAGAAGACACGTGCGCCGCCCGTATGTATGGCTCTAATCACCTGCCGTCCGGCAACATGAGCGTCGGTGTAGATGCCCGGCGTGGCCAAGTAACCCTAGCCGTCGTCGGACGGTTAACCCGAAAAACTTAACGGAATCCCAACTGAATGGCCGGATTCGAAGCGCGCAAAGGCGCAAGCTAATGCCAAGCAAGGAGACGGATTCATCAATTGCGGCGGCTACTTTGCCGCATCGAACCGCGCGTGCCTCCTCCTCACAGCCACAGCCATCTGGGCGGCATCAGCCCCGAGGCGTTCGAACGCGCCTCGGCTTGAGGCAGGGGTTTGTCTACCGTACCAGGGGCAGTCCAAACTGGCACGCCTTGCTGCTCTCGGCTAACGCGTGAGTCGAGACCCAACCAAGGCCTGGAATAGCTGAAGGACATCAACCTTTGTACGGCCCCCGGCGATCACGGCCAGTAACGCGTCAACCTGCATGCATACCTTTTCGCCGCTACGCGGATTGAGCAGCACTAGCTCAGTCCACTCAGCACCACGTTCTTCAACTGCGGCCGCGAAGCTCAGTAGCCAATAGATGGCGACCTGGCGATAGTCTGCGGATGAGAACCGTTTGGACGAGCACTTCACTTCTATGAGTGTCCGCCCGATCGAGAAATCGCCCTTACCGCTGGCGATCCATTCGAGTCCTGGAATCCGCGGACCAATCACGACGGGTTCGCCCTTCGCAACAGCCATTTGAGCGAGAACGTCAGCCAGACTTCGACCAACCGTCTCAGCGAGAATTTGGTCTCCTGCGGTTAGATTGACCGGCAACCTAACATCAGAGAACTTCCTTTGACGCTGCACGGTCTCATCTAAGCAGTCCGACCAATCCACGGCATGGGCGCCATCGAGGAAACGCTCTCCAACCACGCACCCGAGCTCGAACAAGATGGCACGTTGCATCACTGACTCTAAGAGAAGATCCTCGGCCAAGGGTGTCACAAGGACGGAGGACGCGGTGCTGTTGAAGCGCGCAACCACGCCGGGCGTGAGCTGAGGGAACACCTCATCAAGAACACCGGGTATCTCTCGGGCAACGGTGCGAGGATCAAACTGCACCGGTCACCCCCTCCGACCACTTCATGAACAAAGGCGCGAAGCGCGGCTCTGCTCCTCTTGGCATCTGGCTCAACTTCTGCTTGTCTTTCTCTTCGTCGAAGGGGAGTTCGACCCCCAGCGCCCATGACTGTTTTGCTGCGCGCTTCGCTTGCAAACGGGCCTTGTCTCCCTCATCGTCGAAGGCAAAGGAAGCGAGCCAGTACAGTCGCTGGCATTCCGGACTCAGTTGCTGCCAACGGTTACGCAAGTGATTGAAAGCACCTCTGTCCCGCCAACCACGCCAGCAATCGATGCATGCTCGACGCACAGTATCCAGCTGCGAGGTATCAAACAAATTCCGGATGAAATGCGCTCGGCTTGTTGTGCTTCGAAAACGTAGGCAGCGCAAGTAGTGCAAGAGGCTAGTGTCTGCCGTCAAGATGTGGGCCGAATGCAGTGGGACCGCGTCCAGCAGTTGGTCCAGTGCATCATGAATGGAGACGAACCGCTCATCACCACGGACATTCGCAATCCCGCGCATGATTGTCGAGAACGATGATCTGAAGGCATGGAGGTTCTGTTCCTTGAGCAAGGTCTCGGCCAGCCCTAGGGTTACGTGAGGTTCGTGGAGCCTGATGGTTCGGCCGATCTGGGTGACCAAGAAGGAATCTGGCAACGCCTTTTCAAGCTCACGATTCAGTAGCCGATGGACATCAAGTGATTCCACGCTTTCCACTAAGGCGTCATAGTCTTCCCTGGGGCTGTCTGAATATGGGTCGAACTTGAGGTCAATGCGTCGCAGTTTCGCTGCTTCGGCGTCATCGTCACCTAACTGAGACTTCACGTAATCCTGGTAGTGCTTTGAAGTCAAAAACACCGTCTTCGACTTGTTCAAGCTCAGTCCATAGTCCATCAAAACGTGGCCCAGGGTTCCAAGTGCCCTGTAGGCCTGAGCTGTGTTCGCAGCGATCAAGACATAGTCATCAACATAGCGATTCCACCAAACGCCTCTTACCGTGAGCGCTGCGTCAAGCTGATTGAGGAGCAGTTCCGCCAGCACTCGAGCCCCTTGGCCACCGACTGGAAGTCCGAACGAACGGCCTGCAAACAGCTTGCTCAGAAGCGCATTGACTTGCTTGGCAACTGCTGCAGCGTCCCCTCCCAGGGACATGATGAGGTTTTCGATATAGTGATGCGAGACGTGCTCGTAAAAGCTCGAGATGTCGGTCTGCACAACGACTGCACCATCTCCGGCCAGTCCAGCCTGAACTATCGTCGCCTCCTTGTACGCTCGCCAGGATTTGCTCTCGTCGAACAGCTGGTCGCCGCCGTCAAGAAGGAAGCGGTAGGATTGAGCTGCGGGCGAGCGTTGTGGCTCTAGCGCTTCAGCAATCGCGATTGCGAGGCCGTTCAGGTAGATGTTCCAGAAGAGATGAATCTTAGTCACGACCCTAAAGCCGGAAGGTCCTGCAGGCGAAAGCAGACGTTCACTGTGAACGTGAAGCTCGACAATGCGCTCGTGGTTATCCTTACTTGCAGCGCTATCGCGAAGCTCGGAGAAGAAGCCGTAAGCGATTGAGGCTAGCTCTTGAGCTCGATCGCCACAAAACCTGACGTCGATGTCGAACGGCAGCGTATCGTTGTCGCCATGCTTGGCTACATCGCGCGCCGCGCGCTCGAAGTGATGCAGTTCGACCTTTAGCAACTCGCTCTCCCTAATTTTTCCAGCCTCATACGGGTAGTCCGATGCTACGGCAGTTGCGCCCGCTTCTGGGAAGGCTTGTCAAGGCCGCACTCGTGAGCCAAATACCGGGATGCCGAAAGCTGCCTTCAGCGAACTTGTGTTTTCAGTCTGAAGCGGTCATAGCGGCGAACGCAGCGGATGACCGGTTGTGGCCGATTCTGTCGGGATTTTGCCGTGGTTGGATGGCACGGCTGCGCGATCTAGCAGGGCGGCTTCGGGCGAACTTATCCACGAAGATTCGATGTCGCACTGACGCATGATTAGTGTCGTTCCGCAGAAAGGCAGCAACACGGCCAAAGCGTTCAGCACCGGCGAGTGCGGCCCCATGTCAACCGCCTCCCGCCGAAGGATGCCATGGAGATATCCGTCAGCCGTCATCATGGCCTTCGGCGGCAAAAACCTGAATGAATATCGGCGATCAACGACAAGCAAGCCGCCTTAGGCGGCAACCAGTTGTGCGCGAAAGCTGTGAGTACTCGAACGAGCTTTAACTTGCGAACACTTTCTTAAAAAATCCGCGATCACTTTCTAGTAAATGAACGCCAACCAGCAAGCTCGCACTCGCGGAACGCCCATCTATTTGACATAAGGTTAATTGTTGGTGTGCGAAGTCCAGTTCATCCGCCGCGTCCAAACAAAATTCCGCGCACGTGGGCGCTCTTTGGCAGGACTATCTATGAACCGGCGTTAGCACCCTGGCCCAAGTGTCTGACGGCATTGCAGGCCCGCATTCAGCGTGGAGCTCACCACTTCAACCTCACGCCGACCCAGCCGCTGACCGAACTCTTCGCTTGGAGTCGCAGCCTGAGATCGGGGCTTTACGCTCTCGCAAAACAGATTGCTTGACGAACTCAGCGCCAGAGAGACCACCGGCCAGCTTGGTGCTGGTGCTGCCGGCCGCCGCTGCGTTTCAGTCGTGATCGCGTCGTCGACGAAGCGCGCGACGTCCGCGCCGCCTGAGGCCTTGTAGGTGAATCGCTTACACGGCTGCAGCGTCCCCATGCCGGCGTCGACTTGGCCCTTGCGCGAACGCCTGCGCGAGCGACCCCGTTGCTAGTCGGCCTGCCGCTGCGCGATGGCGCCGTCGCGTGCTGCTGACCTACTCCTACCAGCGCATTGCCCGCCAAATCGGCCTGCCGATACCGCCGCCGCGCCTTCGGCGCCAGGGTGAGCGGCTTCCTCGAATTACAATTGTTGACGAGTTGAGTTGGCCGAGTTCCGTGAACGTTGGGCAGTTGATCGCACGCGAAGTACCGGAGGAAGCCGATCCGTGCGGGGTGGTGTCAAGGGAGGCCTCTGCGCTGCAGCGGCAATCTGGTACCGCTCCGAGAACAACTACGTCTCTCGGACCTCGGTATGAAACATTCGGCTAGCTCCAACTCCATGCACGCTGTGCGTGCCCACATTCATTCCCTTCGTTTCTGGCTCCTGGCCTTGCTACTGGGGTGCACTACCGTGCTGTCCTCCTGCGGCGGTGGCGGGGGCGGCGGCTCCTTTAGCTTCGTCGGCCTCGGCAGCTCGGGGCAGCTCGGCAACCCGCCGAACCAACCCACCCAGCCGCCCGCGGGCCTGGCCTATGCGATGACCTCCGCCGTCTACGAGTTCGGCCAGGCCATCGTGCCGAACCGGCCGAGCGCCAGCGGTGACCCCGTCACGCGCTACAGCGTGGAGCCCGCGCTGCCTCCCGGGCTCGTGCTTGATTCCGCGACGGGGGTCATCAGCGGCACGCCCACCGTCATCGCCCCGCACGCCGTCTACGTCGTGACCGCCCAGAATGCCGGCGGGAGCACCACAGCGCGCGTGGAGATCGAGGTGCGCCGGACGCCCGCGCTGCCGGCCGGCCTTACCTACCGCGAAACTGCAGTGGTCTACACCTTGGGCGTAACCATCGTGGCCAACGGCCCTTCCAGCAGTGGCGGCCCGATCGCCGGCTACACCATAGCGCCGGCGCTGCCTGCAGGGCTGGCTTTCGATTCGCAGACCGGCGTCATCAGCGGCACGCCGACCGCGGTCGCCGCGGACGCGCCTTACGTCGTGACTGGCTCCAACGCGGCGGGCTTTGTCACCGCCACGCTGCGGCTCGAAGTGCAGGCGGCGCTGGCCGCGCCCGCCAGCGTTGCTTACAGCACGCCCAAGGCGCTTTACGTCTCGACCGAAGCCGCCCTTCCCAACACTGCCCAGACCACCGGCGGAACGGTCGCGACCTTCACCGTCGCGCCCGCGCTGCCGGCGGGCCTGAGCCTGAACGCGCAGACCGGCGCCATCACCGGCACGCCCGCCGCGCTGCAGTCGCTGGCAACGTATACAGTCACCGCGACCAACGCGGCGGGTTCGGCGCAGGGGGTGGTGGAGATTGCCGTCACGGCGCGCGGCAGCTGGGTGTCCACGGCGACCATTGCTGGCGCACGGCACTACTTCGCGCTGGCGCACCTGCCCAATGGCATGGTGCTGGCGTCCGGCGGCTTCACGGCTGGCGCCGTTACCAGTTCGGCCGCCCTCTACGACCCTGCGGCCGGCATCTGGACGGCGGCTGCGCCAATGCTCTATCCGCGCAATGGCCACTCAGCCACGGTGCTTGTGGACGGCCGGGTGCTGGTGGCCGGCGGTAGCGACTCGGGGCGCAACAGCGTGCTGCCGGCGGAAATCTACGATCCCGCCACAAATACCTGGACGTTGACAGGCAGCATGGCCGAGGGGCGCGAGTGGCACACCGCGGCGCTGTTGCCCAACGGCAAGGTTCTGGTCGTCGGCGGCTATACCGCGATACCCTCGACCACCTTCTCGCAGACGGCTGAACTGTACGATCCGGCTGTCGGCACCTGGACGACCGCGGCGACGCCATTGTCGGCCGCGCGCGCCCAGCATGCGATGGAACTGCTGCCCGGCGGCACGGCAGTGCTGGTGATCGGCGGCGTTAACAGCCAAGGCTTCGTGAGCACCGCCGAAGTGTTCTCGGTCGATGGCACCGGCACCACGTCGATGCCGATCAGCATCACCGGTAACCTCTTCCGCTCGGCAATGCTCGCCGACGGCAGCGTGCTGGCGCTGGCGGACGGCAGCACCACCGCACTGCGCTTCCACCCGTCGACGTCGACGTGGACGACGAGCACTTTCAGCACGTTGCGCGCCATTCCCACCCTGACAGCCTTGTCCGACGGCCGCGTGCTGCTGGCTGGCGGCTCCGGCCTGGCGACCGCGGAGGTGTTCAATCCCGATTTCAATGTCTGGACGACGGCGGCACCGATGGCGACGGAGCGCCGGGCCGCGTCAGCGGTGTTGCTGAATGACGGCCGAGTGCTGGCTGTGGGCGGGTTCTCGAGCGCTTGGCCCACCGGGGAGGTGGATGGGTCGGAGATTTACTTGCCCTGAGCGTTCAAGACACCTCTGGCACGGGCGGCCTAGGCGTGAAGTGTCAAGAGGTTCTTGCGAGACATTGAGAGGCGCGGGACGGGCGCTACGAGGTTGATGCCGTGGTGTGGCCGATGCTAGTTGCAGAAGTGATTCCACAGAGGCAGGGCTTCTCGGCGCCGGTCTGAGTTGGCGTAGGCATGTCCGTAGGCCCACTCGCACACGGACTGGATGAAGCGTTCGGCCTCGCCGTTGGTCTGCGGGCGATTGGCCCTGGAAGCGAGATGATCCTGCCGACGCTAGTTCCGTCCACGAAGGAGTCCAACCTCAAGAGCTGCCCTTGGCGACCAAGCGAGCGTGGAATTTCGCTAATCTATTGCGAGCAGATCGGGGCCGGGGTGCTCAAGCCCTGGCATATCGTCTGGTGCGTAGCCGGGATCCAGACACGCTGCCAGTGTTGTCTTGCCTTCTCCAGCAGATCTGGCCATCGGGATAGGTGCACCAAGATAGGTGACAGCAAAGGGATTGCGAAATCTCAGGATTTGGAAGCGCTCCATGAGCGGCAGTGGCCTGTAGAGAACTTCCACCTCTTCCACGCTGTGTATCACGCTGTCCTGGTCTGTGTACTCCAAGGGAACCCAGTTGACCACCAAGTTGGATTTGGGAACAAGGAAGAGCCCGAGATAGTGCGCCTTCGGCATGACGTCGACTCGGAGAACGCCACTGCCCGACCTCACCATCCGCGGCATGACAGCAGTACAGGAAAGATACAGGCTGTCGTGCCTGCGGCCTGTCTGATGCATATACGCCGACCACGTCTCCGCCTGCTGAATAGGTGTCAGATGAGAGTTTGTTAGTGCCGAATAAAAGGCGGTGTCCCTATTGTCTCGACCGACGACATTGTTTAAATCCTGAGGCGTCAGCTGCAGCATCTGCTGCAACATGTGAGGTGTCGTCCGATAGCTGCTCGAACCCAATCGACGCCCCGGCGGCACGGGACGACCAATCCTGTCGTGCGTCACACCAGGATTTCTGCTTCTGAATCTGGGCCGGCCTAGGATCTCTCGGATGTTTGCCAGTGCCTCTCCTCGCTGAATGCCTGTGATGGCCTGGTGATCAAGGCCGTGTCGAAACACGCGCGCGGGCAACAAAGCACTGGGCTGCCCGGTGTAGAAGCGAAAGAGCAGGAGATAAGGCTGCGCCTGCAGATACTGCTGCATCTGCAACGTCAGCTTGTAGGGATGACCGACTCCGGGAAGATTCACCTGCATTGCCGCAAGCAAATTGAATCTATGTGGCCCACCGATGGCCGCCCTCAACGCCGAGATGACTTGGAACTGCGTCGGCTCTGGCATGTCGTACAGCTGGAACCAGCACCACTTGCGGAATTCGACCGGGTCGTCGACGCTGAAAAGTTGGTTGTCTAGAGGCATTGCCAAGTACTCCCTTGCACCGACAGGACTCTTACCGTGATCAATCGAAAATGAACTGCTCGAAGAGCCGATTCCTGCGTGGCGTGAACTCAAGCGCAGGGCGCTGCAGATGTCATGCCCTCTTCGCCTGCTTGAACAGGCGAGAAGAGCAGGATTCCGACTAGTGGGCTGCGACGTAGTGCTTACTGAGGATTTATCTGAAGCCGCCGTGATATTCGGACTCGTGCGGGATTCTCAGACACGGCTTTCAAGTTGCCAAGTAGTCAAAAGAAGCAGCGGACCATGGCAGAGGTCAACGTTCTTGCCCCTGAACCTATCCAGTTCAAGCGAAGGGACGTCCCAGAACCTACGAACGCGCTGCGCCGCGTCAGTGCCGGGTTCGTGATCAGAGAACAAGTCTGCGTGACCGAAGGGTCCCAGACCCGTGTGAAAGTCAAGGCAGGTCACGTCCTTTGCTTGCGCAAGCGGTTCGGACATGACGGCGTGCAGCATACGTTTGGGCCAGGCCGATCTCCACCAAAGAACATGCCGTTCGGATCCATGAATTGCCCGCTGGACAACGCCCTGTAGAAGGCGATCTCTGCTAACTGAACGATGGCGATTACTGTGACGGGTTCGAGCGCGCCGATATCGACGAACTTCTCGGCACGCTGGAGAACAACTACCGTGGATGGTCGAAAAGCATGGCGCCCGTCATCATGGGTGCGCCGAACCGACCGGGAGTTGGGCGAGAACTTGCCGAAAGCTTCTGCCGGACCGCCCTTAAGATCGCCAAGAACTTGGCACGCGTCACTTCCTCTCCGACAATCGTGATCGACTTCCCGAGTTGCAGACGCCCAGTCCGATCCTGCAGTGCGACGATGATGTCATCGGAACAGTTCTCTGTAATCGGTCACGACTGGGGCAGCATGGTGGCGTGGCACCTTGCGGCGTCACCCTGAGGCGGTTGAGCGATTGATCATTTTCACGCGCCGCACCCGGCGAGCTTCCTCGGTTATGCGCTGACGCACCCCTTCCAGCAGCGCCTACGTCGGACTGTTCCAGCTTCCGCTTGTGCCGGAGGCGCTGTTGCGAGCCAACGACTGCTCCCTTCTGGCCGCATCGCTTACCTGGACCAGTAAGCCGGGTGCGTTCAATGACGAATTGCTTGCGGCGTACCGGCAGGCGTGGCAAGCGCCGCGCGCCATGACGGGCATGCTCAATTGGTACCGTGCGATGGCCGCTGCCCGTCCGATCGCTACACTCATCGAGGCGCCCACGCTCATCCGTTGGGGCGACCAAGACGCGGCGCTGGAGCCTGGTCTTGCTGATGAAGCGCTTGCCTACTGCGCGCGCGGCAGGCTCGAACGGCTGGGCGACGACACCCGTTGGCTGCACCACGAGCAGCCGGTGCGCGTGAGCGGCCTACTTTGCGACTTCCTCTCGCAGCATGCGGGAGCGGGAGTATGACGCGCCCCGATCCGCTCGAGCGATTTCCGGCCAGCGCCGGTTGCCAATCCATACGCACGTCCCGCTTGACGATCCGCGCGACTCCACAGCAAGCGACTGATGTTAGCCGATGGTTACGAATTCTATTTGGAAGTATTGGACTTCTGGCTCGCTCAGCCACTTCCTCGCCGCAGCGTCGGCTATGTGGTGGGCATTGACCCATCGCTTGATGAGATCGTTCTGCTCGTCGGCAACATTCCCCGGTAGAAGAGCTCCGCCGCTGTCCCAGGCCCCGTAACAACGAAGCAAATCGGCCGCGTTGCCGAACTGTTCCTCCAATTCGCGAAGATACCGGTGAGCAGCAACCATCGTGTCCGACAGCGTGATACGCGGGCCTTGCACAGTCGCGGTGAAAAGTCGTCCATTGGACGTCGGCAGCCTCTGCATTTCCCCCAGTATCGCCTTGGAGCGTGTTCTTTGCTTTGGCATCAACCTTCTGAAGAGCGAGTGTTGCAGGGCGCAAACGGCCAGGTCGATTGATCGGGTTGCGTCTTCTCGGGCAGTAGAGGAGTTTTCGACGGTGGGGGCGCTGAAGCGTCACGCCCCTGCAGAGAGGCCAAGTAGGTTCGCACCCGAGCCGTCGAGGTGCCCACTGCGCGCAATGCAGCCCGAAGCTCCGGGACGCTGCAATGTAGTTCCTTTGCCCAGACTTTGGCATCGACAAGCTTGGTGGCATCGATGTGAAGGCGTTCGGATCTCCTGACGGATTACTTAAGGGGAATGCCAACCGGGGCGGCATCTTCGTCTTCGCCCGACTGGCGAGGACCGATGCGCTCGTCGACAACGTAGTCGAGCAGTGCCCTGTTCCCCGCCTGCGTCGCGTCAAGCCAAATGTCATATGCTCCATCCGCGGATGCGAGTTCACGCCACTGCGAGGCGTCATCTTCTTCCATGAGCACCCAGTAAAAATGCCCCGGATCCGGCTCGTCGACATGCACCGAGATTTTGCGAATATGGGACATCAGTTCCTCCTGGCAAGATATTCCCGCACTGCGTCCGCAGAAGGTCCAACATCTGCCACGGCGGCGCGAAGCTGCTCTTCGCTACACCCGAGGCTTTCGATCCACGAGCGAAGCTCGTGAGGTTCGTTGAGGGCGATCAGATTGCGATCAAGGGCAGTTTTCTTCGAATCGTCTGACATTCGGGTCTCCTGTCGCGCGCCGGCACCGCACCGGCGACAAGTGAACGTCGCGTCGAGAGCGGCTGCTCACCATCCTCTAACGGCTACTCCGCCTGACAGCGCCTCTCCTACGCGAGCCGGGAGACGGCTGGGCTCA
>Ga0209675_1001884_pt1 | contig 11309 bp, 6 predicted proteins | sample AraplaCol_mLB_r2_2_FD_184280 | JGI IMG/M metagenome (GOLD analysis project Ga0209675, IMG submission 184280) | Arabidopsis root microbial communities from North Carolina, USA - plate scrape MF_Col_mLB_r2 (SPAdes) (version 3) | ecosystem: Host-associated > Plants > Roots > Endosphere | place: USA... | reverse complement strand
CGAACGATGCCTTGTTGGCCTGCTGCGGCAGCGGTGGTCTCGGAACCCATGGTCGCCGCCATGTAGACGCCTTCGATCCAGTTGCGGGCCTCGGTCACAAGGGGCACGGTCGTCGAACGGCGGCCGCCGAAAATGAACGCGTCGATGGTCACGCCCTTCGGGTCGTCCCATGCTTCATCGAGTGCCGGGTTGTTGGTGGCAGCCACGGTGAAGCGAGCGTTCGGATGTGCGGCCTTGGCACCCGTATCCTTCGCGATCTGCGGCGTCCAGTGCTTGCCCTGCCAGTCAATCAGGTGCGCCGGCAGCGCCTTGCCGGGTGCGTCCTGTTCCATGCCTTCCCACCACACGTCGCCGTCGTCTGTAAGTGCCACGTTGGTGAAGATCACACCGTCGTCAAGGCTGCGCATGCAGTTCGGATTGGTGAGCATGTTGGTGCCTGGAGCGACGCCAAAGTAACCGGCCTCGGGATTGATTGCGCGCAGCGAGCCATCGGCCTGCGGCTTGATCCAGGCGATGTCGTCACCGATGGTCGTGACCTTCCAGCCTTCGAAGCCTGCCGGCGGCACGAGCATCGAGAAGTTGGTCTTGCCGCAAGCGCTGGGGAAGGCTGCGGCCACGTGGTATTTCTTCCCTTCGGGATTGGTCACGCCAAGAATGAGCATGTGCTCGGCCAGCCATCCTTCGTCGCGGCCCATGTTCGAGGCGATACGCAGCGCAAAGCACTTCTTGCCAAGCAGCGCATTGCCGCCGTAGCCCGAGCCATAGCTCCAGATCTCGCGCGTCTCGGGGTAGTGAACGATGTACTTGGTCTTGTTGCAGGGCCAGGACACATCCTTCTGTCCCGCTTCGAGCGGCGCGCCCACGGTGTGAACGCACGGCACAAATTCGCCGTCGGTTCCCAGCACGTCGTACACGGCCTTGCCCATGCGGGTCATGATGCGCATGTTGACGGCCACATAGGGCGAATCCGACAGCTCGATGCCGATGTGCGCAATGGGCGAGCCCAATGGCCCCATGCTGAAGGGGACGACATACATCGTGCGGCCCTTCATGCAGCCATCGAACAGCGGCTGCAGGGTCGCGCGCATCTCGGCTGGCGCCATCCAGTTGTTGGTCGGGCCTGCGTTTTCCTTCTTCTCGGAGCAGATATAGGTGCGGTCTTCGACACGCGCGACGTCACTCGGATCCGACACAGCGAGGAACGAGTTGGGCCGCTTGGCCTGGTTGAGCTTCTTGAAGGTGCCCGCGTCCACCAGTTGCTGACAAAGACGGTCGTACTCTTCCTTGCTTCCGTCGCACCAGTGAATGGCCTCCGGCTTGCACAGGGCGGCCATGTCGGCCACCCAGGCGATCAGTTTCGCGTTCTTGACGTATGAGGGCGCCTGGATATTGAGGCCCTTCATCGTGGGTACGTTCATCGAGAAATCTCCTAAGTTGAAAAATCGTCTTTCCGAACGGGACGCCATGCCAGCTCAGGCACGGAGGTCCGTTTGAGAAAACGTTTCGCTTCGGGAGATTGAGTCAACGCGGGCCGCACTGCCCGCGGACAAAGCCGCCAACGACTGTCAGCGAGCGTCAGGCCATATAGACCGCGATCGATGCCAGCAGCAGCATCAGCACGCCACCGGCCAGCGGAAGCACCAGTGGCATCAGGTGCACGACCGACTCGACGGCGTCTTTTTCGACAGCAGCGCCGTGGCTCGGCTCGACGGGAGTAGGGTTGGACATCGGGTTGTACCTCGATCACACAAATTGACGGATTGCGGCCATTTTACCGGCGGGTAGCCTTCAGCCGGTCTAGGGGGTTGCGAGCCCCTCAGGCAGGCTACCCGGGATTGGACTTGCAGCTCAATGCTGTTCCTCGGCTTCGAAGCCGGCGTCGCGCAGCGCAACCAGCACGCTGGCCAGATGCGCCCGGCCCCGGGTCTGCAGCACGAGCTCGATGTCGACGTTCTGCGCGGCGAGCATGGTGAAGGCTCGCTGATGGTGGACTTCGTCGACGTTAGCGCCCGCTTCCGCCACAGTTGCCGTGATGTGGGCCAACGAGCCCGGCACATCGCGCGCGCTCACCCGCACGCGAGCCAGGCGGCCGGCTCGCACCATGCCACGTTCGATGATGGCCGCGAGCAGCAGCGGATCGATGTTGCCGCCCGACAGCACCAGGCCCACGCGCTTGCCCTTGAACCGCTCCGGATGCCGGATCAGCGCCGCCAGCCCCGCAGCGCCCGCACCTTCCACCAGCGTCTTCTCGATCTCCAGCAGCATCAGCACGCCTTGCTCGATGTCGCCTTCGTCCACGAGCAAAAGGTCGTCGACCTTGCTCGCGATGATCTCCTGGGTGAGCACGCCAGGCGTGCCCACGGCGATCCCTTCGGCGATCGTGCTCTTGCCCTGCGCATGTTGCGTACCCTTCACGGCATTCACCATCGCCGGAAAGCGCGTGGTCTGCACCCCGACGATCTCCAGGCCGGGTTTGCGCTCTCGCGCGGCCACTGCCATGCCGGCGATCAGCCCGCCGCCGCCAACCGCCACGACCAGGGTGTCGAGGTCGGGGACCGCGTCGAGCATTTCGAGCGCCACCGTGCCCTGGCCCGCGATGATGGCCTCGTCGTCGTAGGGATGCACGAAGGTCAGTCCTTCGCGTTCCGCCAGTTCCAGCGCGTGCGCGCGTGCCGCGTCGAGTGTGTCGCCGTGCAGCACGACTTCGGCGCCAAAGCCGCGCGTGCGTTCGATCTTCACGCCGGGCGTGAAGCGCGGCATCACGATCAATGCGCGCAAGCCCAGCCGCTGGGCGTGATAGGCCACACCCTGCGCATGGTTGCCGGCAGACATGGCGATCACTCCGCGTGTACTGTTCTCCGACAGGTCGACCAGCTTGTTGCACGCCCCTCGTTCCTTGAAGGAGGATGTGAACTGCAGGTTCTCGAATTTCAGGAAAACCTGTGCGCCGACGATCTCCGAAAGAGTGCGCGACTCCACGCAGGGCGTGTTGAGCACCTGGCCTTGCAGGCGCGCCACGGCGCGCTCGATTTCTTGGATTCCGACCATGGCGCGCATTGTGGCTGGAATCGCACCATCAGGGTTTTTACCGTTTGCGAGTCTTCCCGAACCCAAAAGTCTGCGTTATGGTCTCTCCGATATTTTCCTCGTTGGAGGTTGGCTGATGGTCAAGCGTGCGGGTGTCGATGTCGTGGCTGCTGCGGTACGCGGGCAGGCATTGACGTCGCCTGGACTCAAGGAGGCACCGGTGCTGGAGCTGATGTGCTCCCACTTCGTGCTGACGCTTGCCGCCAAGCAGGGGCCACGCTTCAACGTGCGGCGCGACATCAACGGACTGCTGTCGCTCACTGGCCGTCACCTGGTGTGGCCTGCGGCAGTGTTGCATCGGCTGCGCGAGTTCCTCGGACGTCGCTGCGCCGGCAACGAAGCGTGGAAGGGCGTCGAGAACTTCGACGGTCGCACGCTGCTGGAGCGCCACGGCGTGTGGCGCGGCCCGTACGAGGAAGGCACGCTCTTCTTCTATCTCGACGAATACGCGAAGGACCAGCCGAAGGACCTGCTCTCGGTGCTGGCCGTCACGCGCGACTGGCTCACGCATGCGCTGCGCAAGCAGTCGACGCTGGTCGAGAAGAACATCGATGCGCTCGCGGGCCTGCTGCAGCTCAACAAGGCCGAGCGTGCGCTGCTGCTGTACGGCACGCTCGCTCGCTACCAGCGCGACCTGCGTTCGCTGCTCGTCGAGTTCAAGGTCAACAACGCGCCCGAGGCCTACGCGGCCATCGCCGACATCGCGGGCGTGAACGCGAGCGAAGTGGGCGAAGCCCTGCGCGCCGGCTCGCGGCTCGAGCGCATCGGGCTGGTCGAGAACCTCATCTCCGAGCACAACATCACCGACCTTGCCGACCTCATGAAGGTCAGCGAAAAGCTGCCGCCGGTGCTCATGCGCGAGTACCGCGACCACAACGAACTGATGGCCGTGTTCACGCGGCCCTCCGCCAAGAGTTCACTCACGCCGCACGACTTCTCCTTCGTGCAGGAAGACGCGCAGATGCTCGTCACGCTGCTGCGCGCCGCGGTGGCGCGCAAGGAGCCCGGCGTCAACGTGCTGCTCTACGGGCCGCCCGGCACGGGCAAGACCGAACTTGCGAAGGTGGTCGCGCAGGCCGCAGGGCTCGAGCTCTTCGAAGTCGAATACGCCGACCGCGATGGCAATTCGCTGAGCGGTCGCGACCGCTACCGCTCGCTGCAGATCGCGCAGGTGTTCCTCAAGGGCAGCGCCCAGGCCGCGCTGCTGTTCGACGAGGTCGAGGACGTGTTCCCGCCCATCAGCACCGAGGCCGCGCAGTTCATGGCGCGCGCCGAGCAGATTCCCGCGCCCACCAGCGGCAGCGTGAGCGGCAAGGCCTGGGTCAACCAGATCCTCGAGGCCAACCCCGTGCCCACGCTGTGGGTCACCAACCGCATCGAGCAGATCGACCCGGCCTTCCGCCGCCGCTTCGCCTACCACCTCGAGCTCAAGTCGCCGCCGCCCGGCGCGCGCGAGCAGCTGGTGAAGAAGACGCTTGAAGGTGTCGTCGTTTCCGAGGCCTTCACCGCCAAGCTGGCCGAGCGCAAGGGCCTCACGCCTGCGCAGATCCGCACGGCGGTGCGCTTCGCGGGCCTGGCCAGAACCGACGACGCCTCGGTCGAAGCGCTCATCGAGCGCCAGCTGCGCAATGCCGACATGGCGCTCGGCACGCTCGACCGCGGCCGCGGCGAGCGGCGCAGCGTCACCACCTACGACCTCGACATGCTCAACGTCGAGACCCGCTTCGAAATTCCGCGCGTCGTCGAGGCGCTGAAGGCTCGCGGCCACGGCACCCTGTGCTTCTACGGCGCGCCCGGCACCGGCAAGACCGCGCTGGCCGAGCACATCGCAAAGGCCATCGGCCGGCCGCTCATCATCAAGCAGGCCAGCGATCTCATGAGCAAGTACGTCGGCGAGACCGAGCAGAACATGGCCGGCATGTTCCGCGAGGCCGAGGGCGAGAAGGCCGTGCTGCTGCTCGACGAGGCCGACAGCTTCCTGCAGGACCGCCGCGGCGCGCAACGCACCTACGAAGTCACCGAAGTCAACGAGATGCTGCAAGGCATGGAGCGCTTCAACGGCGTGTTCGTCTGCACCACCAACCTGCTCGACCGGCTCGACCAGGCGGCGCTGAGACGCTTCACCTTCAAGATCAAGTTCATGCCGCTCACGCCGGCGCAGCGCGAGCGCATGTTCGTCACCGAGGCGCTGTCGGGCGACGTTGCGCTCATGACCGGCGCCCTGCGCACGCGGCTCGCGCAGCTGACGCAGCTGTGCCCGGGAGATTTCGCCGCCGTGAAGCGGCAGACCGATATCCTGGCGACCGAATTCACGGCGGCCGAGTTTCTGGACCAGCTCGAGGCCGAGCACCGCATCAAGCCCGAGGTACGCGAATCGCGCGGCATGGGCTTCCTGCCGTCGTAGAGAAGACAACAAGAAGACAGCGCGCAGAGCGCACGAACAGACAGCGGGTGTGATTCCCGGGAGCGCATCGCGGACCGCCTGTCAGCCGGCTCCGTGAAGCGGAACACCGTCCGCCACTGCGGGCACGAGGAGGAGCAGATGGACTTTCGCAGGGTCGACGTGCGGCGGTTGCCGCGTTCGTGTGCCAAGGTTGCCGGCGCGGCGCTCGCGCTGACGTTGCTGCTGTCAGGGTGCGGCGGTGGTGGGGGCGGAGGCGGCGGTGGCGGCCTGCCGGTCGGACTCCTCCCGGTCACCACGCCACCTCCTGCCGCCGGGAACGGCACCGACGTCCCGGCCGGCAACGGCATCGTCGCCTCATCGACGGTGGCGTCTCTTTGCGCCGCCCCGCGCGGGGGCGTCAACCCTGCGACCAACACGGCCTACCCGGATCGCGCCGGCTCGCTCGACAACGAGAAGAGCTGGGTTCGCGGCTGGATCGACGAAACCTATCTCTGGTACGGCGAGGTGCCCACCACGCTCAAGGCCAGCGACTACGCAACGCCCATCGCCTGGTTCAACGTGCTCAAGACGCCGGTCACCACGCCCTCGGGCCGCGCCAAGGACCGCTTCCACTTCACCTACGACACCGAGGTGTACCGCCAGCTGTCGCAAGGCGGCGTGTCGGCCGGCTACGGCATGGAGACCGCGTCGATACGCAGCTCGCCGCCGCGCGACATCCGCATCGCCTACGTCGAGCCGAACTCGCCCGCAGCCAGCGCAGCCCTGGCGCGCGGCGCGAAGATCCTCACGATCGACGGCGTCGATGTCGTGAGCGCCACCGGCAGCGCCAACGTCAACGCGATCAACAACGCGCTGTCGCCCAAGGCCATCGGCGAGTCGCACAGCTTCACCTTCGACGTCGGCGGCACCGTGCAGCTTGCGGCAGCGAACGTCACGAGTACGCCGGTGCAGAACGTGCGGATCCTCACCGCCGGCAGCGCTCGCGTGGGCTACCTGCTGTTCAACGAGCACATCACCACCTCCGAGGCACTGCTGGTCAATGCCGTGAACACGTTCAAGCAGGGCCCGGGCATCGACGACCTCGTGCTCGACATGCGCTACAACGGTGGGGGCCAGCTGCTCATCGCGAGCCGGCTGGCCTACATGATCTCCTCGCCGGCGGTGACGGGCGGCAAGGTGTTCGAGCAGCTTGTCTTCAACGACAAGAACCCGTTCCGACAGACGGTGGCGCAGACCCTCACGCCGTTCACCGCGACCAGCCGTTCGGGCCAGCCGCTGCCTACCCTGGGGCTCTCGCGCGTCACCGTGCTCACCGGCCCCGACACCTGCTCGGCAAGCGAATCGGTCATCAACAGCCTGCGCGGCGTGGGCGTCACGGTCAACCTGGTCGGCGGCACCACCTGCGGCAAGCCCTACGGCTTCATTCCGCAGGACAACTGCGGCACCACTTACTTCGCGATCCAGTTCAAGGGCGCGAACCAGCAGGGCTACGGCGACTACAGCGACGGCTTTGCGCCGACCTGCACCGTGGCCGACGACTTCGGCCACCCGCTCGGCGACGCCGGCGAGGCCCGTCTGGCGGCGGCACTCACGCTGCGCAGCACGGGCGCCTGTCCGGCCGGATCGACCAAGGCCGCGGCCGCCCGCCTGGGCCTGGACAAGCTGCAGGACAGCACCTCCGAGACCGAATCGCCCTACCTCACCAACCGCTCGCCGCTGCGCGAGAACCGGCTGCTCGAGCCTGTGCCGGACCCCGGCTGAGTCCTTTTTCCCGACGCGAAAACCCCTAGGCTGCAGCGCTTGCAGCCGTTGCCGATCGCGCCGTAGAGTGGGTTAAACGTTTGCGCAAACCTTTGCGCAATGTTTAGATCCACACCGACCCTGATTGAAGGCCGGTGAGAACCCACCTCTATCTTCAGGAGAAGCAGATGCGCAAATGGCTCGGAGCGGTGTTCATCGTCGTCGTCACGGTGTTGACGGGCTGTGGCGGAGGGGGAGGTGGCGGCAGCGGTGTCGGCTTCGGCGCGGGCTTCGGCGCATCGCCCGGCACCGGCGCCACGGCGCAGAAGATCATCATCGACAGCGACTACAACACCATGAGCGACGACGGCCAGCTCGGTGTCATGGCGGCGCAGCTGCAGGCGCAGGGCAAGGTCCAGGTCATGGGCATCAGCGTGGTCTCGGGCAACCAGTGGCTCAGGCAGGGCGTGGCCGACGCGCTCATGTCGGTAGAGCGGCTCGGCGTGGGCAACCGCATCGGCGTGTACGTGGGAGCGAACTACGCGCTGAACCACACCTTTGCCGATGTCGAGGCGGAGATGGCCGCCGGCGCAGGCGGCGACGGGTACCTCGGCGCCTGGGGCGGCCCCGAGCCCATGACCGACGCCGACCTCAAGCCCTCGCCCGACGGGTTCGCGCAGCACACCGCGGTGCAGCGCAAAGGCGCGGTCGACTTCATCGTCGATACCGTCAAGGCCAATCCGGGCGAGATCACCATCCTTGCGATCGGGCCGCTCACCAACATCGCGCTCGCGGTGAAGCAGAACCCCGAGATCGTCCCGCTCATCAAGAAGATCATCTACATGGGCGGCGCCATCGACGTGCCGGGCAACACCACCAAGGCGGCCGAGTTCAACTGGTGGTTCGACCCCGACGCCGCACAGTTCGTGGTGCGCCTGCCCATCCCCCAGGTGGTGGTGCCGCTCGACGTGACCGACACCGTCTTCCTCACCAAGCCCATCTACGACCGCATCGCGCACCCCGCCAAGCCGACGGCCGTGACCGACGTGTTCCAGAAGCTCAACGGCTACGGCTTCGACGGCAAGAACGGCTTCGAGACCAACCCCGGCTACACGCAGAACATCTGGGACACGCTGACCCTGGCCTACCTGATCGACCCCAGCTACGCCACGCAGACGGTGGACCGCTACGTCGACGTGGTCGCCAGGCCAGGTGCCGCCGACAATGGCCGTTCCATCGGCTACGGGCTGCAGCCGCAGGGGCCGACGCTGCAGAAGATGACGGTGGTGAAGAAGTTCGACAACGCGCGCTTCTTCGAGCTGTACGTCGACCTGCTCACACGGCCCGTGCCCGTCGTGCTGCCCCTGGCGAACTGAGCGCGCCGGGCGCGTCAGGCGGGCGGGGCGTTAAAAAGCCTCGCAGACGCGCAGCACCTCGGCACCGTAGGCTTCGAGCTTCTTGGTGCCGATGCCGCTGATGCCCTGCAGGTCTTCGAGCGTGGCCGGCGCGCGCTCGGCGATGGCCGCCAGCGTGGCGTCGTGGAAGATCACATAGGCCGGCAGGTTGTGCTCCTTCGCAACCTCGGCGCGCCAGGCCTTGAGCGCCTCGAAGCGCTTCTTGCCGGTGTCGTCGAGCTTGGCTGCAGCCGGCGACGGGGCGCCCTTGACGGTCTTCTCGCGGCGCGTCTTGCGCTCCGCGGGCGACGACACCGACTCGCGCAGCGTCACCGTGGTCTCGCCCTTGAGCACCGCGCGCGAGCCCTCGGTGAGCTTCAGCGTGTTGAACGCCTCCGCATCGACAGCCAGCGCGCCGGTCGCGATCAGCTGGCGCAGCACGCCGCGCAGCGCCACCTCGCTGAACTCCGCGCCGATGCCGAAGGTGCTCACTCGCTCGTGGCCGAACTGCTTGACCTTCTCGGTCGGTTTGCCGCGCAGGATGTCCATGATGTGCCCCGCGCCGAAGCTGATGCCGCTCAGCTGCTGCACGCGGTAGATGGTGCTCAGCAGCTTGCGTGCGGCATCGGTGCCGTCCCACACCTGAGGCGGGTTCAGGCAGTTGTCGCAGTTGCCGCAGGGCGTGCTGCGCTCGCCGAAGTAGCCCAGCAGGCGCACGCGTCGGCAGTCGCTGGCCTCGGCCAGCGAGAGCAGGGCGTCGAGCTTGCCGCGCATGACCTGCTTGAACTCCTCGCCGGCAGGGCTCTCGTCGATCATGCGGCGCTGGTTGACCACGTCCTGCAGGCCGTAGGCCATCCAGGCGTCGGCGGGGCCGCCGTCGCGGCCCGCGCGGCCGGTCTCCTGGTAGTAGCCCTCGATGTTCTTGGGCATGTCGAGATGGCCGACGAAACGGACGTCGGGCTTGTCGATGCCCATGCCGAACGCGATGGTCGCGACCATCACGATGCCTTCCTCGCGCAGGAAGCGATCCTGGTGCTTCTGCCGCACCGCGGCGTCCAGGCCCGCGTGATAGGGCAGCGCGTTGATGCCCGCGTCGCGCAGTGCCACCGCGACGTCTTCCACGCGCTTTCGCGACTGGCAATAGACCACGCCCGCATCGCCCTCGTGCTCGCGCTCGATGAAGCGCAGCAGCTGAGTGGTGGCGTCCTTCTTCTCGACGATGGTGTAGCGGATGTTGGGCCGGTCGAAGCTCGAGACGAACTGGCGTGCCTCCTCGAGCTGGAGCCGCTCGACGATGTCCGCGCGCGTGAGCGCGTCGGCCGTGGCCGTGAGCGCGATGCGCGGCACGCCGGCATAGCGCTCGTGCAGCACGGTGAGCGCCCGGTATTCGGGACGGAAGTCGTGGCCCCACTGGCTCACGCAATGCGCCTCGTCGATGGCGAACAGCGAGAGCTTGCCGCGCTCGTTCAGCGAATCGAGCTGCGACAGGAAGCGCGGCGTGTTCACCCGCTCGGGCGCCGCGTACAGCAGCGTGATCTCGCCGCGCAGCATGCGGCGCTCGACGTCCTGCGTCTGCTCCCAGTCGAGCGTCGAGTTGAGAAAGGCCGCGCTCACGCCGGCTTCGTGCAGCGCGCCCACCTGGTCGTGCATCAGCGCGATCAGCGGCGACACCACGATCGCCACGCCATGCCCCGAGCGCTGGCGCGCGATGGCGGGGATCTGATAGCACAACGACTTGCCGCCGCCCGTGGGCATCAGCACCAGCGCGTCGCCGCCGCCCACCACGTGATCGACGATGTCCTGCTGCGCCCCCCGGAACTGTGCGTAGCCGAAAACCTCGTGGAGGATGTCCGTGGGGACGCTGCTGCCGGACATGTCGATGGGGTGGGGTGCGAGAGAGGACACAGGCAGCAGGTGGGGATGCGGGCGGGAGGCAGAAGGGAGCCGTCGATTGTCCCCCAGCCGCGCGAAGCGCACTGTGGCATGAGGTTTGCAATGGTCAACTCCGTCCTGCGGCCTCTCTTGTCTAGACAGCAAACCGGTGCATTTCCATAGGAAGTGCACCAAAAGGAACCTTTCGGGTTATCCTGTATATACAAGTTGGGGCGCTTGGCAACAATGCGAGGCGCGTGCAGCCCGGCCCCGGGGGGCATCGCCGAGCCATCTCTCAAGAAACGGAACCAGGAGTACCCATGGTCAAGACGACGGTAGTTGTGAAAGTCGCTTCGCTGCTGGCAGCAGGTGCATGTGCAGCGGGCATGGCCCAGACGGCCGCCGCCCAGGAGACGAAGATCGCGCTCGGCATGTCCGGCTGGACCGGCTTCGCGCCGCTCTCGCTGGCCGACAAGGCCGGCATCTTCAAGAAGAACGGGCTCGACGTCGAACTCAAGATGATCCCGCAGAAGGACCGCCACCTCGCGCTGGCCTCCGGCGCCATTCAATGCGCCGCCACCACCGTCGAAACCCACGTGGCCTGGAACGCCAACGGCGTGCCCATCGTGCAGATCTTCCAGATGGACAAGTCCTACGGCGCCGACGGCCTCGCGGTGCGCGGCGACGTGAGCAAGTTCTCCGACCTCAAGGGCAAGACCATCGGCGTCGACGCGCCCGGCACCGCGCCCTACTTCGGCCTGGCCTGGATGCTCAGCAAGAACGGCATGACGCTGAAGGACGTGAAGACCACC
>Ga0209675_1001883_pt1 | contig 11315 bp, 12 predicted proteins | sample AraplaCol_mLB_r2_2_FD_184280 | JGI IMG/M metagenome (GOLD analysis project Ga0209675, IMG submission 184280) | Arabidopsis root microbial communities from North Carolina, USA - plate scrape MF_Col_mLB_r2 (SPAdes) (version 3) | ecosystem: Host-associated > Plants > Roots > Endosphere | place... | reverse complement strand
CCCAAGCAGCATGAGATCGCCCGCCGCGCCGCCACCACGCGCGAGACAGTGGCGCGCGTGCTGGCCAACCTGCTGCATGGCGGCCAGGTGACGCGCAAGGACAAGACCTACTACCTGACTGATCGCGCGGCGCTGGAACAGGCCATCGTGCGGCTCGACGTGCGACAGGGTGGGCACGGACTGGCGTAACCGCCGGCCGTCAGGCCTGTCACCTCCCGATACAAGTTGTGCACTGCGGCGGGCTGGATGATGCATCCGGCGCGCCGCGGTTTTCGGCGTTGCCCTGACATATCAGATAGGAGATAGTGAAGCTCTGGCGGACAGGCGCGCGATCACAGACGCGCCGGCGCCAGAAGGAAACGTCAAAACAGCAGGAGGGTAACCCATGCGTGGGTTCAAGGCATTCGTCACCGGTCTGATCGCGGGCGCGGCTATGCTGACGGCAGTCGGCGCACAGGCCGCTTATCCTGATCGTCCGATCACCCTGATTGTGCCCTGGGGCGCGGGCGGCGGCACTGATGCCACCGCGCGCATCATCGCCAGCCTGATGGAAAAGGACCTCGGCCAGCCGGTGAATGTCGTGAACCGCACCGGCGGCAGCGGCGTGGTCGGTCATGCCGCCATCGCGCAGGCGCCAGCCGACGGCTACACCATCGGCCTGATCACGGTCGAGATCGCCATGATGCACTGGCAGGGTCTGACCGAGTTGACGCCGTCGTCCTATACGCCGATCGCGTTGGTCAATGCCGATCCGGCCGGCGTGCAGGTCGCGGCCGACGCGCCGTACAAGAACGTGAAGGAACTGCTGGCCGCCGTGAAGGCGAGCCCGGGCAAGTTCAAGGCCTCGGGCACCGGCCAGGGTGGCATCTGGCATCTCGCCATCGCTGGCCTGCTGAAGGACCAGGGCATCGACCCGGCCAGCGTCGGCTGGGTGCCCAGCAACGGTGCGGCGCCGGGCCTGCAAGACATGATCGCCGGCGGCGTGCAGATCGCGCCGGTCTCACTGCCCGAGGCGCGCGCGCTGATCGAGGCCGGCAAGGTGAAGAGCCTAGCCGTGATGGATCCGAAGCCCTCGGCGCTGTTCCCCAATGTGCCGACGCTGAAGGCCGAGACCGGCAGCGACTGGACCATGGCGGCCTGGCGCGGCATTGCCGCACCGAAAGGCCTGCCCAAGGACGTGGCCGACAAGCTCACGGCCGTGGTGAAGAAGGTCTATGACAGCAAGGACTATCAGGACTTCATGGCGCAGCGCGGCTTCGGCATCATCTGGGCCGGTCCGGAGGACTACGCCAAGTTCATGGCCAAGTCCGACGCCGATCTTGGCGCGGTGATGAAGGCTGTCGGCATCGCCAAGTAGGCGGGCCCTGTATCTACCGGCGCGGCTGATGGCCGCGCCGGTCTTTCTTTTTTCAGACAGGTAAGCCCATGCGTGTTCATGATGCCCTGAGCGGCGCGCTGCTGGCCATTCTGGCCATCGCCGTCCTGATCACGGTCAGCCAGTATCCCCATATCCCCGGACAAGATATCGGCCCATCGGCCTTTCCCGGCCTGCTGGCCGTCCTGCTGCTCGGCTGTTCTGGCGTGCTGATCTGGCGTGGCCTACGCGCCGAACGCCAGCCGCTGATCGTGCTTGGCGCCTGGGTGCGTTCGCCACAGCATGTCGCTAACTTCTTCCTGGTTCTTGCGGCGCTGCTGTTCTACGTCCTCTGCGCCGATGTGCTGGGCTTCATCCTAACTGGTGTCATCATTCTCAGCGTGCTGTTCTACAGCCTGCGCGTGCCGCTGCTGCTGATCCTGCCGGTCGCCATCGGCGTCACGCTGTTCATCCATACGGTCTTCTACAAGCTGCTGCGCGTGCCCCTGCCATGGGGATTGCTGCAGGGCATCGGCTGGTAGGGGGCATCACCATGGACGCTTTGCTGCAACATACCGCCACCGCCTTCGCACTGGTCTTCGACCCTTACGTGCTGCTGGTGATCCTCTGCTCGGCGATCTTCGGCCTGTTCGTCGGCTGCATCCCGGGACTCACCGCCACCATGGCGACGGCTTTGCTGGTGCCGATTACCTTCTTCATGCCGCCGGTGCCGGCGGTGGCTGCCATCGTCACGGCGACGGCGATGGCGATCTTCTCGGGCGACATCCCGGGCGCGCTGCTGCGCATCCCGGGCACGCCGGCCTCGGCCGCCTATACCGATGAAGCCTACAAGATGACCCTGAAAGGGCAGGCCGAGATCGCGCTGGGCGCGGGCCTGGTCTTCTCGGCCATCGGCGGCCTGTTCGGCACGGCGGTTCTGGTGACATCGGCGCCGGCGCTCGCCGAGATCGCGCTGAAGTTTTCATCCTTCGAGTATTTCTGGCTGGTGCTGCTTGGCCTGGCCGGTGCGGTTTTCATCGGCAGCGCCAGCATCCTGAAAGCCTGCATCGCGCTGATCCTTGGCCTGCTGATCGCCTGTGTCGGCCTCGATAACCCGGGCGGCTATCCGCGCTTCACCTTCGGCAATACGGAGCTGATGGGCGGCGTCAGCCTCATTCCGCTGATGGTCGGCATGTTCGCCGTCTCGGAAATCCTGCGCTTCGTCGTCAACATGGACCCGCCAATGACCATTGCCGTTACCCGGCTGGGCAGCGTGTTCAAGGGCATGTGGGGGTTGCTGGTGAAATACCCCGGCGCGCTGTTCCGCGGCAGCGTGCTGGGCACCATCATCGGCATCCAGCCGGGCTCGGGCGCCGACATGGCTTCCTGGATGTCCTATGCGATGAGCAAGAAATTCTCAAAAGAACCCGAGAAGTTCGGCACCGGTCATGTGGAAGGTATCGTGGAATCCGGCGCAGCCAACAATTCCTCACTGGCCGGCGCCTGGATTCCGGCACTGGTCTTCGGCATTCCGGGCGACTCCATCACGGCGATCGGCATCGGCGTGCTCTACCTGAAGGGCCTCAATCCCGGCCCGACGCTGTTCCTGAACAACCCGGAAAACATCTACGCGATCTTCCTGGTCTTCATCCTGGCCAACATCATCATGGTGCCGCTCGGCTGGCTCACCATCCGGCTCGCCACCAACATCCTGCGGGTGCCGCGCAACATCCTGATGCCGGTGATCATGCTGTTCTGCATCGTCGGCTCTTTCGCCATCAACAACACGGTCTTCGGCGTGCTGCTGATCCTGGTCTTCGGCGTTCTGGCCTGGCTGATGGAGGAGAACGGCTTCCCGGTGGCGCCAGTGATCCTCGGCGTGGTGCTGGGCACCATGCTGGAGGAAACCTTCGTCACCTCGATGATCAAGGCCAACAGCAACGTCCTGGTTTTCTTCGAGCGGCCGATCTCGGCCGGGCTCGGTGTCGCCACCTTCATCATCCTGTTCTGGCCGGTGGGCAGCTGGCTGGTGCGGAAATACCTGCGGCCTACGCCGGCGCACTGACCCGCGCCATGGCCCGGCGGCGGCGCCACCAGCCTGCCAACCGCAGCAGGATGGCCGCCAGCACCAGCGCCACCGGCAGCCAGTAGAACGGCATGTCCGGCGTGCGCTTGGCGTTGGTGACGATGAAGGAGAGCGCGATATACCATGCGCCGCACCAGTGCAGGATGCGCCAGTTGCGCGCGCCCAGCCAGGCGACCGCGCGGTCGAAGGACGTCGCTGCCATCAGGATGATGAACAGATAGGCCGAACCGCCGCTGATCAGCGTGCCGGTGCTGGTCATTTCACCGAACAGCACCGGGTCCTGCACCGCGAAGGCGATGATCGCCAGCGCATGGATGCCGTGCGAGGCTGCGAAACTGACGCCGACATAGCGGCGGTTGCGTAAGAGCCAGCGCATCGATCCACCGGGCCAGAATCCGGCGGCCGGCGCGGCGATGAAGGTCAGCAGGAACAGCACCAGCGAGGTGCGCGCGGTGGCGCGGATCACCATGCGGATGGCGTCGGTCGACATGCCGCCGGTTATCAGTATGGCCAGTGCCATGAGGGCGAGCAGGATCGAGAGCAGGCCGGTCAAGCGCCAGCCGCTAAAGGTCTGTGTCATTGGGGCCTCCCTGAAAGCCTGCGCGATCCTTCACCCGCCATCGCAAATGGACAAGTGATGGCCGTTACAGCTGTCGGGGCCTCACAGGGACGTGAGAGTCAGTGCTGTCTGACGGCAATGCCGTCTGCGATCATCGCCATGGCATCATCCACCACGGGGCCGAGTGGGGTCTTGGTGTCCCACAGGCCGTAGCGCTTGCCGAGGAAGTCGGCCATGCCCATCAGCATCCAGGCGCGAATCTCGGTGGCGGTATCGCTGCCGCCCTTGGCGATCTCGCCGCGCTGCTCGGCTGCATTCAGCACATCGCAGTAGCCGGCGACGAAATCGAGGTAATACTGCTTGTAGATCTTGGGATCGACGAATTGCGAGACGTCGACCACCTGGTAGAGGTCGGGATTGCGCCGCACGAATTCCAGGAAGGCGACCAGACCAAGCCGTTCGGCCTCCATGCGGTTCTTGGCGCCGCCGATCGCCTCGGTCAGGTGATGGCGCAGGCTGCGGCCCATATGCAGCACCAGCTCGCGCAGCACGTCTTCCTTGGTGTTGAAGTAGATATAGAAGGTGCCCTGGGCGACGCCGGCCTCGGTGGTGATGGCGGCGATCGAGGTATCGGCAAAGCCCTGCCGGCCGATGGCGCGCTTGGCGGCATCCAGCAGCTTCTGGCGGGTCTGTTCGCCGCGCCCGGTTTTCGGGCGGGGCAGGGGACGTTTCCTCAGCGTCATGATCAATATGAATCTTCTGTCATATTTGTTTTCGGCTCGCTCTTAACACATTTCCTACCCTTTGACAGGGAAATGCGGCTTGACGGCCCTTGGGGCCAAGAGTACGAATACATGAAACATGAATCAACAGTCATGTTTGCGGATCGCCCAGCGGGCGCGGTCCGCCACCGGCACCGGGACCACCCGGGCCAAAGGAAAGGGAGGAGCCGATGCACGCCGTTGCCGATACGCGCTTCGCCGCCATGCCCGCCTTGTCACAAGGGAGAGGATACATGCAGCGCGTGATGAAGACGGCCGGTCTGGCTGTCGCACTCGCCGGCCTGGCGCTGTCCGCGCAGGCCGCCGACCTGAAGATTGCCCTGATCACCAGCAAGACCGGTCCGCTGGAGGCTTACGCCAAGCAGACCGAGACCGGCTTCATGATGGGCCTGGAATACCTGACCAAGGGCAGCATGACCTGGCAGGGCCGCAAGATCGTCGTGATCACCAAGGACGACCAGCTCAAGCCCGATCTGGCCAAGTCGCTGCTGGAACAGGCCTATGCCGATGACAATGTCGACATCGCCGTCGGCACCACCGGTTCGGGCGGCGCGCTGGCCATGCTGCCGGTCGCCGAGGAGCACAAGAAAATCCTGATCGTCGAGCCGGCCGTGGCCGATGCGATCACCGGCGAGAAGTGGAACAAGTATATCTTCCGCACCGGCCGCAACTCGTCGCAGGACGCGATTGCCGGTGCTGCTTCCTTCCCGGCGAGCGGCGAGGTCAGCGTCGCCACCCTGGCGCAGGACTATGCTTTCGGCCGCGACGGCGTGAAGGCGATGAAGGATGCGCTCGCGCAGATCCGCCCGAACGTCAAGATCGTGTTCGAGGAATACGCGCCGCAGCAGACTACCGACTTCACGGCCTCAGCCCAGCGCATGTTCGACGCGCTGAAGGACAAGCCGGGCAAGCGCATCATCGCCGTGATCTGGGCCGGCCCGCATCCGCTGCCCAAGATCGCCGATCTGAAGCCTGAACGCTTCAACATCGAGATTGCGCCGGGCGGCAACATCCTGCCGGTGATGAAGGGTTACAAGCCCTATCCGGGTATGGAAGGCGCCGTTTACTACTACCACGACTTCCCGAAGAACCCGATCAACGACTGGTTCGTTGCCGAGCACAAGAAGCGCAACAACGGCAATCCGCCGGACTTCTTCACCGCTGGTGGCTTTGCCGCTGCCTCGGCCGCGCTGACCGCCATCCAGAAGGCGGGCGGCACCAACACCGAGAAGCTGATCGCCGCCATGGAAGGCATGGCCTTCGACACCCCGAAGGGCACCATGATCTTCCGCAAGGAAGATCATCAGGCGATGCAGCAGATGTATCACTTCAAGGTCAAGAAAGACGGCAAGGACGACAACGATCTTCTGGATCTGGTGCAGACCATCCAGGAATCGCAGATGCCGCTGCCGATCCGCAACACGCGTTGAGTTCGACGACCGGCCGGGGCCTTTATTGCCCCGGCCGCCTTTTTATCCGGAAGCCATGTCCGCCACGCCTACGTTAGAGACCCGCGACCTGACCATCCGCTTCGGCGGCCATGTCGCCGTGAATGCCGTCAGCTGTGCCTTCCAGCCCGGCACGCTGACCGCCATCGTCGGGCCGAACGGGGCGGGCAAGACCACCTATTTCAACCTGATCTCTGGCCAGCTCAAATCCACCGCCGGCCAGGTGCTGCTGAACGGCGAGGATGTCACCGGGCTCACCGCGTCGGCCCGCACCAAGAAGGGCATGGGCCGCGCCTTCCAGCTGACCAACCTGTTTCCCAACCTGACCGTGATGGAGAATGTGCGGCTTGCCGTGCAGAGCCGCGCGGGCGCCGGCCTGCAGCTGCTGCAGCTCTGGAGTCATCGCCGCGACCTGATCGAGAAAGCCGACGGCCTGCTCGACTCCGTGCGCCTGCTTGACAAGCGCGACGCCACCGCCGGCGCGCTGCCGCATGGCGACCAGCGCAAGCTCGAAGTGGCGCTGCTGCTGGCGCTGGAACCCGAGATTTTCATGTTCGACGAGCCGACCGCCGGCATGTCGGTCGATGAAGTCCCTACCATTCTCGAACTGATCCACAGCATCAAGGCGCGCGGCGACAAGACCGTGCTGCTGGTCGAGCACAAGATGGACGTGGTGCGTAGCCTTGCAGATCGCATCATTGTCTTGCACAACGGCCGCCTGGTCGCCGATGGCGAGCCGGCCGAAGTGATCGCCTCGCCGATCGTGCAGGAAGCCTATCTCGGCATCAGCCCGGAGACGGCGGCATGAGCGACCTGCTGCGTCTCGAGGGCGTGCACACCCATATCGCCCAGTATCACATCCTGCATGGCGTCGATTTCGCCGTGCCGAAGGGCCAGCTCACCATGCTGCTGGGGCGCAATGGCGCCGGCAAGACCACCACGCTGCGCACTATCATGGGCCTGTGGCAGGCAAGCCAGGGCAGGGTGGTGTTCGACGGCCAGGACATCACCAAAACGGCGACTCCCGAGATCGCACAGTCGGGCATCGCCTACGTGCCCGAGAATATGGGCATCTTCGCCGATCTCACCGTGCGCGAGAATATGCTGCTCGCCGCCCGCGAAGGCGAGATCGACATGGCGCGGCTGAAATGGATTTTCGGCCTGTTCCCAGCGCTGGAGCGATTCTGGCTGCTGGCGGCCGGTTCGCTGTCGGGCGGACAAAAGCAGATGCTGGCGATTGCCCGCGCCATTGTCGAGCCACGCGCCCTGCTGCTGATCGACGAACCGACCAAGGGGCTGGCGCCGGCGATCATCATGAACATGATCCAGGCCTTCAAGGAACTGAAATCGACCGGCGCGACGATCCTGCTGGTCGAGCAGAATTTCCTCGCCGCCAAGCTGCTGGGTGACAATGTCGCCGTGATGGACGATGGCCGAATCGTGCATACCGGGGCGATGGCCGAACTGGCCGAGGACAAGAGCCTGCAGCAGAAACTGCTGGGCCTCAGCATGGATGCGCATCAATGAGCACCGCTGCCATTTCCGATACCGCCGCCCTGCCGAAGGTGAAGCTCGATCTGCTGCCCATCCTGCTGGTGCCAGGCCTGATGCTGCTGGCGCTGCCTTTCGTGGGCAGCTTCTCCACCTGGGTGACGCTCACCGTCGCGGCGCTGGCCATGGGCATGATGATCTTCCTGATGGCCTCGGGCCTCACGCTGGTCTTTGGTCTGATGGATGTGCTGAATTTCGGCCATGGCGTCTTCATCTCCTTTGGCGCCTATATGAGCCTGGTTGCGCTGGGTCCGCTCGCCGGCTGGGTGGAGTCCCCGAATATCTGGCTCAATATCGGCGTGCTGCTGGCCTGCATCCTGGTGGCCATGGTCGTCACCGGCGCTCTCGGATGGGCGTTTGAGCGGGTCGTGATCCGCCCGGTCTATGGCCAGCATCTCAAGCAGATCCTGATCACCATGGGCGGCATGATCGTCGCCGAGCAGATGATCCATGTGATCTGGGGCGCCAGCCCGATCCCGTTGCGGCTGCCCGAAGGTCTGCGCGGCGCCATCGTGATCGGCGATGCCGCCATGGAGAAATACCGCGTCATCGCCGTGGTCGTGGGCCTGACGGTGTTCGGCGCCATGTATCTGGTGCTCAACCGCACCAAGATCGGGCTGCTGATCCGCGCCGGCGTGGAAAACGCCGAGATGGTCGAGGCGCTCGGCTACAAGATCCGCCGGCTGTTCGTCGGCGTCTTCATCGCGGGCTCGGCTCTGGCCGGCCTGGGTGGCGTGCTCTGGGCCTTCTACCGCCAGACGCTCACCGCCGGCATGGGCATGGAGGTCAACGTTCTGATCTTCATCGTCATCATCATCGGTGGTCTCGGCTCGGTCGGCGGCTGCTTCACCGGCGCGCTGCTGGTGGCGCTGGTCGCCAACTACACCGGCTTCCTGGCACCCAAGCTGGCGCTGGGCAGCAGCATTCTTTTGATGGTGCTGATCCTGCTCTGGCGTCCGCAGGGGCTTTATCCCGTGGCGAAGCGGTAAGGGGAGGGATCAGACATGCTGAACAGCCTGCTCTCCGGCGACTATCCGCGCTCCCGTCCGCTGGCCATGGTGCTGGCGCTGATCCTGGTTTCGCTGGCCTTCGCGCCCTTCCTGTTCCCGGGCAGCCAGCCGCTGAACGTCGCCGCCAAGATCTGCGTCTTCATCATTCTGGTCGCCAGCTACGACCTGCTGCTGGGCTACACCGGCATCGTCTCGTTCGCGCACACGATGTTCTACGGCATCGGCGGTTATGGCGTGGCGATTGCCATGTACAACTTCAGTCCGAGCTGGGATGCACTTGCCATCGGCATCGTGATAGCGCTGGTGCTGTCCATGTTGCTGGCGTTGCTGATCGGGCTCTTCTCGCTACGTGTCCGAGCCATCTTCTTCGCCATGATCACGCTGGCGGTGGCCTCGGCCTTCGCCATCCTGGCCTCGCAGCTCAACGAGATTACGGGGGGAGAGGACGGTCGCAGCTACCGGATTCCGGAACTGCTGCGGCCGGCCTTCCGTCTGTTCGACGATCCGGTCCTGGGCGTCAACATCAATGGCCGCATCCTGACCTACTACCTGATCTTCTGCTCGGCGCTCATCCTGTTCCTGCTGGCCTTGCGCGTGATCAATTCGCCCTTCGGCCGCGTGCTGCAGGCGATCCGCGAAAACGACTTCCGCGCCGAGGCGCTGGGCTATCGCGTCGTGGTCTACCGCTCGATCGCCAACTGCCTCTCGGCCGGAATGGCCACGCTGGCTGGCGTGCTGATGGCTTTGTGGCTGCGCTATACCGGTCCGGATACCACGCTCAGCTTCGCCATCATGATCGACATCCTGCTCATGGTGGTGATCGGTGGCATGGGCACGCTCTATGGCGCGGTGCTCGGCGCCACTATTTTCATCCTGGCGCAGAATTACTTGCAGGTGCTGATGGGCCAGTTCAGCAAGGCGCTGGAAGCTGCCGGCGTGCCGCTGCTGCCCAGCCTGTTCCATGCCGACCGCTGGCTGCTCTGGCTCGGCATCCTGTTCGTGCTGAGCGTTTATTTCTTCCCTGTCGGCATCGTCGGCAAGCTGAGGCAGATGCGCAAATGACCACCACGCCTCGCTCGCTCTATCTCACGCTCGCCGGCCGCCAGATGCATATGCTGGACTGGGGCCGCGAGGATGCGCCGCCGGTGATCCTGTGGCATGGCTTCGCGCGCAACGCCCATGATTTCGACGATCTGGCCGCCGCGCTCAGCAACCGCTACCGCCTGATCGCGGTCGATACCATCGGCCGGGGCCTGAGTGCCTGGAGCCCGGTGCCGGATGCCGAATACACCGTGCCCTTCTACATGAAGCAGGCGGTCGAGCTGCTCGATCAGCTGAAATTCCAGAGCGTGCGCTGGGTCGGCACCTCGATGGGCGGCCTGGTCGGCATGGCGGTCTCGGCGACCGTGCTGAAAGGTCGCGTCAGTCATCTGGTGGTCAACGATATCGGTCCGGCGATCGCGCCCGGCGCCATCGAACGCATTCTGAAGTATTCAGGCAATCCGCCGGCCTTCGACACGATGCCGGAGTTGGAAGCCTATTTCCGCGAAATCTACGCACCCTTCGGCATCGCCAGCGATGCCGGCTGGCGCAAGCTGGCGGAAACCTCGATGCGCCGTCTGCCCGATGGCCGCATCACGCCGCATTACGATCCGCAGATCGCCGCCGTCTTCGGCCGCCAGGCCGCCGGCACCTCGGGCGATGCCTGGCCGGTCTGGGACCAGATCGCAGCGCCTACGCTGCTGCTGCGCGGCGCGGTGTCCGACCTGCTCAGCGAGGAGACGGCGGACGAGATGACCCGCCGTGGCCCGAAGGCGCGCCGAATCGATATCCCCGGCGTGGGCCATGCCCCGGCGCTGGATACGCCTGAGCAGATCGCCCTGATCACGGCGTTTTTGGCGGAATAACGGGCGGCAGTTGGCCGGGGCGGGTGCCCGCCCTATACTGGTTGCATGTCCGGTGCCCCACAGCCCCATATCCATGCGCATGGCCACAGCCATGGTCATGACCACGCCACCTGCATTAGCGATGCCCTGGCCAAGGCCGAGGCGCATTGCGCTGCCACCGGCGCCAAGCTGACGCCGGTGCGCCGCCGCGTGCTGGAGCTGATCTGGCAGAGTCACAAGCCGGCCGGCGCCTATGACCTGCTGGCGCAGCTTGGCGGCGATGGCCAGAAGGCGGCGCCGCCCACCGTCTATCGTGCCCTCGATTTCCTGGTCGAGCAGGGACTGGTGCATCGCGTCGAAAGCCTGAACGCCTTCATCGGTTGCACCGAACCCGGCCATGCCGTGCAGCAGGAAATCTTCATCTGCCGCCAGTGCGGCACTGCCACCGAGATCAACGATCCCGAACTTGGCAACCGCATCCAGCAGGATGCGCGCGCACTCGGCTTCCAGGTCGAGCGCCAGACCATCGAGGTGGTCGGCGTCTGCCGCGACTGCCGCGCTTTGTAAACGCGGAATTCCGCAAGCAAATCATAGCCCTCCAAATGTCATTTTACGCCGGCGTTATGTCGGCGTAGCCTG
>Ga0209675_1001878_pt1 | contig 11345 bp, 14 predicted proteins | sample AraplaCol_mLB_r2_2_FD_184280 | JGI IMG/M metagenome (GOLD analysis project Ga0209675, IMG submission 184280) | Arabidopsis root microbial communities from North Carolina, USA - plate scrape MF_Col_mLB_r2 (SPAdes) (version 3) | ecosystem: Host-associated > Plants > Roots > Endosphere | place... | reverse complement strand
CCCTCGGACTCTAGACCAACCGTCATATGTTGCCAGATGGCACCCATCGAAAGCCCAAATGCACTACGACGGACGCGTTCAATCAGTTCATCATTCTTCATTTAAATTTGATCCCCACCCGACGCTCGCTATTTATCGATGCATCGATTACATCAATGGTCCACGATGCACCACTCTGCTGGCCAGATGTCGAAAAATTACGTAGCGTTATCTTTGCACCGGATTCCGTGGTTGCCGAAAAAACATCGCCTTTTTCCGCCACCGTTCTTACTGTTGGCATCTCGTCGACACCAGCCAGTTTTCTGAAGTAGCTCATCACGTCGGCGGTTGTGGCTCCCGCATAGACTGGCGCGCCCAAGCTGACCTCCGGGTCCGCTTTCAATACCTTTCCATCCAAACTTTATTTGAAGATCCTTTGGTTGGACTGCGGGATTGTTGAACTGTGCAGGCAAGTTCGTCAATCCTCCTTTGAGATTGCAATTGAAGGATTGTCCTCGACCCCTTGCCCGTCAACGTCGGCCCCGCTGGATTCTGCGCCAGGCGCCTTAGAGCGGCGGCCTCTCCCTCCACGAGCGAGCCGACTGCACTTGCGGTCACTACCGCTCCCGTTCCGGCCGGCATAGCTCCGCCAGCGACAATCTCTCCGGTAGTAATGCCTGCGTTGTTGAGACAAAGAACAGGATTGGCAGCACATGCGCTCGCCGCCGCAACGGCGTTGCCGCTGTGCCCAGTTGGCGCAAGGACGGCCGGTGGGAGTCGTGGGTTCGCATTGACAACATCACCAGCGGCCCCAGCGAGACTTACCCCACGCGCGAGGAAGCCATCGCCGCAGGCCTCGCGTGGCGGGCAGGACCGCAACAGCAGCCATAGAAACGAAGAACCCGGCAGCGAGGCCGGGTTCAGGTTGTTAGCTTGCTATTTTCGCCCTTGTCCACGGGGCGCTAGCAGAGTCGCGCCAAGCATGCCACCCCAATGGCAGATCAGAAAGCTGCTGCACAGTTGGATCAATCTCTACAACGCATCGCAGACTAACGAGCATCGCATCGGACTCGCTTACTGGCTCTGTCTGACTGGTGTAAAACTGCCATGCCCCATCATCGCTATCATGCGACACGTACGCAATCCAAGCGTGCTCCGTGACAATCGTTCGATTGACGATGACCGCTACGTTTGGCTGATCGCCAAAGGGCCAGCTTTCTAGGCTCATGGGCTATTTATTTGACTTCGCTCGGTTTTACTCACGAGAGAGCACTTGCGCATTGCTGTAGCGATTACTGCCTCTGGCAACATCGGGATCAGCCGGACTCTTCGGCACAATATGGTCGATCTGTGCAGCATTTTGGGGAGGAGTAACCCCCGCCTGACTTTTCTCTGGCGTCACCAATTCTTGGCCGTCAAGATCTGATCTTAGCACTCCACCGTTTTTTTCTTTCTAGGTTCTGCTGGTAAATTTTCGCCTTCTGTGCCTGCGTGAAAGTTCTTCGCGCCTCGACCAGCACTCTTCAACTCGTTGCCAACGTAGTTCAGCTCGCGTGTCTGAAGATCCCGCACGGTGTGAGCTACCGGGTCATACTGATACATCCCCGTGGATTTCAGCTGCGCCTGTTCAGCCGTGTATTGCTGGCCACGCTGCTTTTCTGCATAGCTAGGGTCATCTAGGCGCTGCTGCTCTTCCTGGCTCTTACCACGCTGCAAGTCCGCCAACTTCTAACGACGAACCCGGCTTCACACGGCCGGGTTCGGATCTTTGCATGCATGTGTGCCACAGGCCTATGCTGCAGGCCAATGGATGCCAAGTCAGCAGTGTATTGGCTACTCCTTACGCAAATACACGTACCAAGCAAGCATACAGTCTCGATAAGTTTGCGGGGCATCGAGTCTTACGCACTCCGCCTCAACGGATGCCTCTTCAAAGTGCGAAGCCACCTCTGTCCCGACCTCGTCCATCATCTCACGATCGACATCCGAGATCGGACCATCAAAGACGGCCTTCATTTTGACGTCCCCACCTTCAAATTCGCAGCTTATGGCGCGTATGTTGGGGCTGATCCTTCCTAGCAAGGCTGTCTGCATGGCGAGAAGTAGCCGGCGCGTAATGTCTTCAGTACTCATCATCATGTTTCATATTTCTCCGAAGAAGATACGCGCGAAATTGATCGTCACCATCAATCTCAAGGAGATTGATTAATTTCGCTACCGCCTCAGATATCGATGGAAATTTCGACCACAAATCCCAAGGACCTTCTGGAGAAAAGTAATACCAATACCCGGTAAATGCATCACTGGGAGGAGCAACGGCGCCACTTCTTATTCCATCAAGGACAGGAGCCAAAATGACTTCATACAATTCCTTAAGCTGCGCGTCCTCTCCAGCCGCCGGCCGGATAAGCTCCTCTACGCTCACAACTTGAAGCAAAATTAAGTTATTCAATGTAGTCATATTCACTGCAACTTTATTAAGCCGCCGGATATCATTTTCGGCGGAGTGAACTACGATTGCATGAAGTGCGGCTCTCGCGCTCTCGGTTTCGGAAGTGCCCTTGCCAAGCGAATCGACCAGAGTTCGAAAATTGAGCCGCCCCCGTAAATCCCAACGCGCGATGACATCGCTAATTCCTCCTGAATTCGGTCGAACCTGGGTTAGTCATGCCCATTGCAGCATACGAATGATTAGGGTGATAAGATTACTCGGCCGTAGCCTTGGCAGGCTTGGCTGCGGTCAATGCTCTGTCGATCGGCTTTTTGGCGGATTAAACCAATCTGGATCCACCATCAGCCGCTGAAAAAACTCAATTAGCGAGTCGCAGATTCTGTCACCCCACATCCAGTAGACGGCATTTGGGTTGCCACTGCGGGGTCGGAGACACAAAAACAAATCGAGGTCCCGATCGAAAAATGGGAGAACGTCAGGTTGGATTTCAGTGTACGGCATCATCCATTCACATGTTCCGTCGAGCAACTTCGGTATATCCGTCGGGTGAATCACGGAATTATGTGAATGTGAAACAAAGCGGGCTTCTTCCCCTGACTGCAATCGTCCCTCGCCGATTTCAAGGTAGAAAGTGCGCAATTCGTTTGGGAACGCATAGTCGAGCTTCCTTTCGGCTTCAAATATCAGGTCATTATTGACTGGAAAAAAACATTTTCGAACAATCCAAAACGCAAGGTTGACGAAGGGATGCGGACAAGAGGCTTCAAGAATTCGAACATATCGTACGGATACGGACACAGGGCATTGTGTTCTTCGATAGTCAATTCGCCAGCCTTCCTAAGAAAGCTTTCAGATCTACAGCATAGCAAAACGGAACGCCGTTGCGCTCACCCGACACTTCCGAACCTAATTCGCCAATCCCTATGTAGATTGCTGGAATTTTCACTCCCCGCATTCCAAAGCAGATTTCGTGACGGCGCCTGTATTCGAACAGCTCGTCCAGTTGCTCATCTAGATAGGCATCGAAGTTCTCATACGTAGTCTCAATGGACCTGTGAATTGATCCACACCATTGAACAAACGTTGGAAGAGATTCTTTTTCCATGTGGGACTTATTGTCCTTAAACCAACCTACCAGTTCATCAAGATTCCATTCGACGTCCAAAATGACATCACTTTTCCCACTGTCGAGAACAGATAGCACAATCTGACCCACGCGGTTTCCTGCTGGGAATCCCAAATCTGTTGCGGATTTATTTTGCGACAGGAAGAATTCAAGATTCAGTTCGCTCATCACTTTCCCTTGATAAGTTTTCCATATTCGGCTTTATTAATATCACCGCGCTGCAATAGCGCTCTCAACACACTTGCCGGAACTTCATTGCCCGGAACTGGATAGCCATGCCATCCTCCAACATTATCAGGCTGGAATTCATACACTCTCCCATCGGAAACGCCGTAACGCTGCTTTCCGCCTTGCACGGAATTATTCAGCACTTGCTGTGCTGCTGAATCCTCTAGATCCATGGGCATACCCCATCCGCCAACGTCGTGTTTCGGGCTCGGCGCGTACTTGGGTGCGTCATTCCCGCTACTGAAGATCGCCCCGAGTCCTTCAACAATCTTTAGCGGGTTGGGCAGTATTCCACCAACTACTGCCCCAATGGTATCTGCTGTATCGACAATCGGCTTCGATTGATCAGCACGGAGTCGGTAATGGGATGAACTTGGAACGTCCCGTCGCCCGAGGACGCCAGTGATGCACTGGCGCCGATGAACCCAAACATGGCAAGCGCCACGCTCCGGAGCGACTTTGCGAAGGTGTAAAAAGGCATGATTCGTATAGTCTTGAATGGGCTTGCCGTTTGCGCTAAGGACAAGCGGCATGACTTGATGATGGCCAGCGGTCTCGGGGTGGAAACTCATTCGCTCAGCGGAACACCAAGATGAGGCGAAGGGAAAAGTAGGTCGTATAGCACCGAAGTAGTCTCGTGCCCCTACTAACGCGCCACAGAAGGTTGTCGGACTAGTGAAATTCCGTACGTACTGGAGTCTTCGAAGTCGGAACAGCAGAGCAACGCTGCGCATCGCGCAAATCGATCTTCGAATAAAACGACGTGAATTCGTGAGCTATTTCTTCGATTTTGATGGACCTGCAACGGAACTAATAGCTCCTTTCACGTCCTCGGTTGAATTCATCAACATCGTTGCATCAATGTAGCCTTTAAGATCGGCACTCAGCCAGCTTTCCCCATCTCTCTTTACGTGGAACTTCACAACAACGCAAAGTTCGTCAGCGGAAAGAGCGGCGGCGAGAACGAGACTTGTGAATTTTTTCCAGACTTGAAAGATGCGGTGTATGAATTGGATTGCTTGAGGTAAAGGAAATGTTTCATCGTAATCTTCGATATGAAGTGAATTAATGAAACATTCATACCCTGTAGCGTCCTGGAAGTCTCTCCGGCCAACGTTTATTTCTCTTTCAAGCAAAGAAGCCAGAAGATAGCAGTCTCCGACGACTTGAAATCCCCGTTCTGCTATCGACACCAATTCAGGAGTGAGCTCGCGGGTTACTGGAGAACTCACTAGTAGGCGCTGCATCTCATTGTTAAGCTTCATCACTTCGCTCCGAGATGTTTAGTAAGACCTTTTTGAATAGAATTGCTAAAACTAGGATTGTCTAGAAGTTTGTTTACGGAATTTGATGCACCTGGGAAGCTATTTGTGATCGGTAGATCCGACTCACCTCGCTCCTTTCGACGCAGTGCACTGAATTCTTTAGCGAACTGATAGGTTATCCCCGCGAGAAATGTCAAGTAGACCGGCACGCCAACGATAACTGGCCTCCAGCTCGCTCCTTGCGCAAGACCAAATATCAGCGCAAACAGCGGCAACGAAAAACAGCCGACATAGCCGATTAAGAATTTACGGTACAGTTTCTTCCGTTCGGTAGTCATGATTTTTTATCCTGCTCAAATCTTTCTCAATTTCTGTCTACATCGGCCCCGGAATAATTTGATTTCCCGCTGCACCCATCGGCTTTGGAAGCAACGCACTAAACGAATTGCCCAGTGCCGATGAACCAGCCATTGGCGTCGCCGCCGATATCGCTAATACTGATAAACCACCTGCACCCCACCCGTCACCCCTGCCGTGTGGAACTGCTCCGGCTTGTACACGGGCACTCCCAGAAACACGTCATACGAGACACCGCCGAATTTCTGCGAACCCACGCCGCCTCGAACGCCGATGACTGCACCGGCCAATTGAGTACCTACCAGCGCCGCCGTGGCTGGACCGTAGACCCGGCCGTAGTCCAGGCCGGCATAAAGAGCCTGACCGGTTGAACCGAGTGGTGCTTGCAACTCGTTGCGCCAATAGAATCCGCGCTCGCCCGCCAGCAGGCTTTCTCCATCGAAGCCTCGCACGGTGTATCGACTGCCGATGGTCAGGTCATCGACATAGTAGAGACGGTCATTCGTGAACTGGCCGCGGATTGTTGTCACGTAACGGAATGGCTGCGCGGCAATCTTGAAGGGGACCGAGAGGTTGGCGTCGAGGACGGCCATGCGGAAGCGCCATGTGGGGCCATCGTCTGCGACCAGCGCATCGGGCTGCGCGCCCATCGCCCCGATGCCTTGACGCAACGAGAGCGTCGCATCCAGTTGCGATTGCCCGAAGTAGTGCCGATCCGTCATGCCGACTTCGAGAATCGTGTTATTGCGGCGCTGCTGCGGAATCTCGGTGTCCTCGATATAGCTCTTGCCGAATCGGCGCGTCAGTCGGACCTGCATGCCGAAGACATCGTTCTGGCTACGATTCAGTACGCGATGCAGCTTCAAATCCACGTTCTCGGATTTTCCGCTCGATACGAATGTGGTGTTCACACCCGCAATCTGCTGGAAGTAGTTGCTGCTGTAAGCCGACAGCGTGGCTGTCCAATATCCCCACGGCACCGAGTAGTAGCCGTTCCAGCCGCGCGTGCCGTGTTCCTTGTTGTTGAACTGCAAATCCTGGCTGTAGCCAATGTTGAAGATGTCGCTCAGCCCCAGCGGATTGTCGATGCCTAAACTCACGTTGCCTTGCCATTTCCCCGTGGAACGCGAACCCGAGTTATCGACCGATGCCACCAGCGTCCACGGCTTGTTGCGCTTGATGGCAATGACGACATCGCTGCGCCCCGGCACCGGAGTCGGCACGATTTGCATATCGACATCCTGACTCGCCACACGCTTCATCTGCTCCAGCCCCTGCTCCAGATCGCGTAGGTTCAGCAGTTCGCCTGGCGCCGTCGGGAAAGCCGTCTTCCACGTGCCCCACAAATCAGGATCACTGAAACGGATATCGCCGATGACGCCGGGAATCAGCGCGAGTTTCATCGTGCCCGTTGACAGGTCCTGCTCCGGCACTAGTACGCGGGTGGTGACGTAGCCTTTCGAGAGGATCGTTTGCGAAAGTCCCTTCACCAAGGTTTCGACGCCCTGCTTGCCAACGCACTGGCCTTGGTAGTGTTCTAGCCACTGCCTCGCAAATGCAAAGGGGTCCATCGGCAACGCCGAGGCTCCCGCAGACTGGAGGTCAGCCGGAAGATCTTGGGGGACTTCCAGTGCGAAGCGGTCAACGTGGAAACAAGGGGTTTCCGTTGGCAGCGCCGGATACTCAGCGCGCGCGATTGCCTCGGCGCGGACTGCGGGCGCGTTAACGACAGCGGCGCGTTCGCGGGCTTCCTGCTGCTGGCGGTTGCGCTGGTCTTGTTCGGCGTTGGTCAGGGCGGCCTGACCGGACGGTGGTACGACCTGCGCCATTAAGGAGGACGACAGACCCGAGAGGCTAACCGCGAAAAACGCGGCAGTGGCAAAGTGCGGCGGTTTGAAGGACATCGGTGTGAAAAGGGCCGGACGGGCTTGCGCACCCGTCGGACTATACGAATGGATATAGCTGGCGTTTACGCTAACCGTCGCAAGCCCGGCCGAAGGCGCGTTGTGTGACGGATGGCAGAGAGAGCATTCAGCGTTTCTTCAGCATTCCTACGCTCAAGGTGCAGTCGGATTGAACCAGTCCGGGTCTACTATGACTCGCTGAAAGAACTCCACAACAGAGTCGCAGATCTTGTCGCCCCACATCCAGTGGACTGCGTTAGGTTGCTCACTTTCAGGACGAACGCATAAGAAGAGTCCAACGTCTCGTTCAAAAAATGGCAGAACATCAGGCTCTATTTCAATGTCAGGATCTGCCCAGGCACATGTTCCAGCGATCAACTTTCCCATATCCCAAGGGAATAGAACGTTGTTGTAGGAGAGCCCCTCAATTTTCTTCGAACTTCGGACTGTGCCGACCCCGATTTCCGAATAGAAGGCAGACAACTGCTCAGGAAGGCTATATCCCAGTTCAGACTCTACGTCGCGAAGATCGGCTGGATCGATCCTCCAGAATCCCGACAAATAATGCTCATACGGATCCCCTTCGGTCGCAGCCTGCACCCTTCTATCAATGCGCTTTCCGTTGGAAAGATAAGTCATGAATTCAAACATTTTTCATATACCTTTCTGAAGGGCCATCCGCCCTATGAATCGCCCGATGTTCCGGGGGAAGCGCAGGTGTTATGTTCCACCATTCAGCTGGGCCAGCATTTGTCACTGGAATGACGTGATGTGCGTCCCGTGGAAATGGTTGGGGCTGGTGGCCATCAGGCGCCAGCCAAAATCAGAGCGTCATGGCGTCAGCTAACGAGGCTGAACCGGACTCCCGTTACCTCGCGTGAAATCAGTAGATCCCGGATACGTTCCGAACATACGAGGCCAACCAACCATCCTTTGACCCGGAACAGTTCATGCCCTGCTGCCGCCGCCGGATTAATCCTTAACGTATTGATGCGATAGTCGCCAATCTTTTCCGGGCGACCATCTTCTACCGTCCAGCGTGGGAACAGTGAGAAGTCGGTTCGATCCTCATCTACGCAATCGACGATATCGAGCACGTTGAGAATTTCGTATGGCTCTGCTGCTCCTTCGATATCCACCGGTACCGCTTGCACAGTCCCATCGGGAAGGGCTGCCAACAGCGCATCCATCAAGGTCTTCTTCACAAAGTAATCCCCCAGCCCGCCAAGCGAAAAGGACACAGCTTGACCAGGCTCTCGTACCCGACTGCGCAACCGGTTATTGACGTCCCATGGATGTCCCATGCCAAATCGGCCCGCGACAACCTCCTGACCCGAGTCGTCTACCGGCTGATCCAGGAACCACCGCTCTTGATTGCGGACATCAATGCCAATCTTGTAGAAGTCTTTGTCACTCATTTCTTTGTCACCCAGTCGTTCAGCTTCGTGCCCGGCGTAGAGACCTCGACTCTGATTTTTTCGAGTTCCGAGCGCAGCGCCTGTTCATATGCAGGCGTGTTCTTTGGGAGATTCTGCACAGCACTGAGGCCCCTTGTGGCCGTCAACAAATACTTTGTTCGCTTGATCTTGCAATGACATTCCTGCGCCATTAAGGAGGACGACAGACCCGAGAGGCTAACCGCGAAAAACGCGGCAGTGGCAATGTGCGGCGGCTTGAAGGACATCGGCGTAAAAAAAGGCCGGACGGGGCTTGCGCACTCGTCGGGACATGCTATTGGATAGGACTGGCGGCTAGCCACGCTGCGGGTCGGTGGACTGAAGGCAGTCCAGATCAATCACCAGGTGCTGAAACAACTCCACCAGAAATCAAACATTTGTCGCCGCACATTCGGTACATAGCACTTGGGCTATGCTTTACCGCATCCAAAAAGGAGACTCATCTGGCCCGAGTCCGTCGTATTCTGCTAATGAACGCTTCTTATCGGCGGCGAAGTCTGGTAGATCCGTTTTTACAATCCTGACAGGTTTGTATAGTGCCCAATCCGTGAGAAAACCATTAGCGGATTCCACACAATAAGCGAGCCCCTCGAAGTATTTACAAAAAACATCCGAAAGCGTTGGCAATGACCAATTCAATCGTGTTTTTCCAGCTTCGTCGATTAATGAATTTTCATTTAGTGGCGCAATACCCGGCAGGCTACCGAAGACTTCTTGGACGCTCTTCATTAGTCGAATCGCGACCTCTAGTTCTTCTTGTCTCAAATACCGTTTGTACAGCCGGTCCGAGACAATGCTCCAGTCCGCAGCTGGAGACTTCTGTACCACGAAACACTCAATGCAGCGAAAAAAGAAGGCTACATCTGCGGGGTTGCCGAGCTCGAAAATCGAACTACCCCCGTGAAACCCGACGCGCGATGACATCGCTAATTCCTCTTGAATTCAGTCGAATCTGGGTTAGTCATGCCCATTGCGGCATACGAATGATTAGGGTGATGAGATTACTCGGCCGTAGCCTTGGCAGGCCCGGCTGCAGTCAATGCTCTGTCGAGCGGCTTTTTTGGCGACTTAAACCAATTTTGATCCATCATCAGCCGCTGAAAAAACTCAATTAGCGAGTCGCATATCCTATCACTCCACATCAGTACCAGCATGCCAACCATCGGTAGCATGACGGTAAACCAGTCTTCTGTTTTCATTTTTAAGAGCGCAACGATTCGGCTATTAGCTGACGGGCGTGAAACGGATACCCGTAACATCGTGCGCCATCAGCAGGTCACGAATGAGCTGCGAACAGATCAAAGCGATGCGCCAACCCTTGACAGGAAAGAGCTCATGGCCAGCGGCTCTAGCCGGATCAATTCGAAGTACATTGACTCGGTAGTCGCCAACCTTTTCTGGACGAGCGTCCTCCTCTGTAGCGATCTGCTCCTTTATTCTTGCCAACTCAGAACGAAGGGCCGCCTTATACTGTGCACGTATGAAGGTTTGATGAGCATCGAGGCAAAGTGGATCAGACAGGACCTTTGAAAATCTCTTTATGAGGCTAAAGCATACGACCTAAGAAATGATCTCGCGGTCAAGCTTTCCACTCCAGATCCAGACCTCATTTCCAAAAGTGAATAAATCGAAATAAAATCGGACTCAAGTCCAGACATAAATTCATTTTTTTTCACCGATTTTTTTACAGCTATAACACCAATCTCCTCCCGTGAACTTTCGAAAGAAATCCAATCGAACGCAGCGTTAAACAAAATTATTGGGTAACCAACTTTCCCGCCCATGAAATCTGAAAAGTATTTTTCAACGGTTTCCACAGTCGAATTCAAATCGTTTTTATCAAAGATCAGGCAAGAATCTTCTAGCAATTCCTCGCCCGAGAATTTCACATACATTTTCTTATCAAACACCCTAAAATTTTCTGTTATCAATTTTATAAAACTTTCTGAAAAATCAAATAATGGCCTTTCAAAAAAAAGAAAATCAAAATCGTAAGTTTTGAAAACATTGCCAGGCAAATCAATCCTGAAATCAAGATGCCGAGAGAGCTCGCATATCACTTCAGACATTTCGTTACGTCGCAGTTTCTGCACGGCCATCTTCAGTCTCCAATAAACCTAATTTTTACGGTTGGTCTCTTCGCCCCAGAAATGGTAAGTGAAGCCGATGGCTGTCCTGTGGAAGTGGATGCCGGGTAGAACCGGTAGATTTTTTCCCCATTAGACAGTACGGTAACCGAACCATCTTGCGACATAGTTTTTACATATCCCACAGACTCCAGTGTCGCGATTGCGCTCCCTGGAGTGATACCGGCTTCGATTTGCCCCGCACTATTTCGGGTGAGTTTCGGCAAAAATTCAACATTGGTTGTTTTGGCAAACAATTTACCTCCCGCCGCCTCTGCAAAAGAGCCCGGCGTTATGGAGTTCGTCAAGACCGCGGCGGCAGTCTCGGCAGTGATAATGCCTGCGTTGACGGCAGCAGTGGGATTCGCCAGTGCTATCGCCAATAGCTCCGGGCCAAGTGACGCCAGTGCTATTCCGGCGGCAGCCATTGTGGGCCCGCCAACCAGCAGAA
>Ga0209675_1001876_pt1 | contig 11362 bp, 11 predicted proteins | sample AraplaCol_mLB_r2_2_FD_184280 | JGI IMG/M metagenome (GOLD analysis project Ga0209675, IMG submission 184280) | Arabidopsis root microbial communities from North Carolina, USA - plate scrape MF_Col_mLB_r2 (SPAdes) (version 3) | ecosystem: Host-associated > Plants > Roots > Endosphere | place... | reverse complement strand
GATGGCCCTCACAGCCCTGGATCACGGGAGAAGCGCCCGGTGATCACTGCCTATTGCTCCAATTGCCAATCGGTCGAGCTCGGTGATCTCACCAAGGTCGAGACCATGCGCGACGATATCGTCTGGATCGACATGATCGAGCCGACGCGCGAGGAAGAGGCCTATGTCGAGAAGGCGCTCGGCATCGAGGTGCCGACCCGCGAGGACCTCAAGGACATCGAGCCTTCCGCCCGTCTCTATACCGAAGGCGATGCCGTCTTCATGACCGCCTCGCTGGTCTGGAAGGCCGAGACCGATGCGCCTGTGCTGACGGATGTCGCCTTCATCCTCGTCGGCAAGCGCCTGAACAAGGTCACGCAGACCATCGAGCTCACGTGCACGAGCGCCGTCGTCGGAGACGTCTACTCGATCACGGTCGGCAGCACGACGTACACGTACACCGTTCCGTCAGGCTCCCCGACGACGAGCACCGTGGCCACCGCGTTCGCCGCGCTCATCGACGCGCACGCTGCAGTGGCGGCGACCGCCACGGGTGCGAAGATCACGGCCATCACCTCTACGGCGGGCGAGCTCGTCAACTACAAGGCCTGGACGGACAACCTCCAGATCAAGGACGCGACGGTGGACGGCTCGGGCGGCGGACTGGCTGCGGACCTCGCGGCCATCAAGGCGGCCACGAACCAGGACTGGTACGGCCTCGCCCTCGACAGCCAGAGTGAGGCGGAGATCAACATCGCGGCGCTGTTCGTCGAGACTGAGAAGAAGGTCGCCGTCTTCAACACCTCGGACTGGGGCTGCGGCGACGCGGGCACCACGACCGACGTGATGTCCGACCTCAAGACGGCAGCGTACACGCGCACGGGTTCGCTCTGGTCGAAGAAGGAGCTGCTCTCGTATTCCGGCCCCGCATGGGTCGCGAAGCAGTTCGCGGGCGCGAAGCCGGGCGAGGACACGTGGGCGTTCAAGACGCTCGCGGCCGTCAACGCAGACGAGCTCTCGGCTGGAGAGATCGCGGCCATCAAGGCGAAGAACGGCAACTTCTACACGCCGGTCTCGGGCATCAACATCACCCAGGAAGGCAAGAGCGGCTCGGGCGAATGGCTCGACATCGTCCGCTTCGTCGACTGGCAGCGTGCGGAGACTCAGTTCCGTGTGTTCTCCGCGATGGTGAACAACAAGAAGCTGCCCTTCTCCGACGCCGGCATCGAGGCGCTCGGCGCGGTCGTAAAGAGCAGCCTTCAGGCTGGCGAAGAGGTTGGTGGACTCGACGAGGGATCGTCGAAGGTCATTGTCCCGAAGGTGGCGGGCATTCCGAGCGTGGAGCGCGCGACCCGCAAGCTGAAGGGCATGAAGTTCAGTGGCAAGCTCTCTGGCGCCATCCACGCGCTCGAGCTCGACGGCACGCTGACTCCCTGAGGACTGCTAACACGTTGTTGATTCCTAGGCTCGGGTCGTGAAGAACTACGACCCGAAGCACTACACGCTCGTCGTTGCGGGCATTCCGATCCCCACGAAGGGGTACGCCGACGGCGAGTTCATCAAGATCGAGCGCGAGAGTCCGGCGTACACGAAGAAGGTCGGTACGGACGGCAGCGTCACGCGCTCTCGACAGCACAACAAGAGCGGTACGTGCACGTTCACGACGATGCAGCACGCGGACATCAACGCGGTGCTCTCGACGCTGCACAACGCCGACCTGAACTCCGAGAACGGCGCGGGCATCGGTCCGTTCCTCCTCAAGGACCGCAACGGGCTCACGGTGCACGCCGGCAAGAACTGCTGGATCGCGAAGTCGCCAGACGTGTCGCTTGACAAGGAAGCGACCACGCGTGCCTGGCAGATCGACATCGACGAGCTCGAGTCCTTCGAGGGCTAGCGCGTAGCAAGCGCACCTACGCTCTGTCATGCAATTCAAGACGGAGTCCAAGCGCTTCGGTTCGCACGTTTACACGGTCACCCAGCTCAACGCGGTCACCGGGCGAAAGGCACTCCTTCGCCTGATGAAGATCGTGGGGCCAGCGTTTGAGGCCGGCCTGCGTGGCGGCGATGCATCGGGCTACGTGGCCGTCGCGAATGCGCTCCCGGAGTCGGAGCTCGAATACTTCTGCGACCTGCTCGCGGCGCAGACGACCGTACGCGGCGGCGAGTACGCGGAGGAGAGCGCACCGCAACTAGACAAGGTCTTCGCGATGCACTTCGCCGACGACTACTTCGAGATGTTCCAGTGGCTCGGGTTCGCCTTGGAGGTGAACTTCGCCTCTTTTTTTCGTGGGCTCGTGAGGAAAATGCTCGAAGACGCGACGAAGGCCAAGGAGAAGGCGACAGCCTCGACCTCCCCGAACACGTCGACGCCTGGCTCTGGCGGCTGATCCTCAGCCCTAGGCTGAAAGTGCCCGACATGCGTGCGCTCGAGCAGTGGTCCTTTGACGAGGCGATTGACGCGCACCGCGTGATCGATGCTCTCGATCGCTTCGAAGCGAAGAAGCGCCGGGAAGCACGCGCGAAGGCGGAGGAGCGTAAGCGATGAGCGGAGCACTCCGGCAAATCTTCGCGCTCTTCGACGTCCAGACGGGTGACGCGGAGACGAAGCTCGAGAAGCTGAACGAGAGGACGTCACTCGTGAAGTCAGCGCTCGGTGCGCTGGCCACGACCGCACTCGGCGCGTTCTCGTTCGATGCGCTGAAGACGTTCATCGAGGACCAGATCGAGGTGGGCTCCGCCCTCAACGACATGTCCGAGAAGCTCGGCGTCGGCACCGACGAGCTTCAGCGCTTTCAGTACGCGGCGGCCAGCGTTGGCGTCGGCGCAGAGGAGGCGGGTAAGGCGCTCCAGTTCCTCAACAAGAACATGGGCGACGCGCTCGAGGGTGGCGACGCGGCCAAGCAGTTCGCTGAGCTTGGCGTCCAGACGAAGGACGCCGAGGGCAACGTCCGCGAGCTCGGCGACGTCATCCCGGAGGTGGCCGACGCCTTCGAGAAGATGGGCGGCAACCAGGAGCGCACCGTCGCTGCCATGAAGCTGTTCGGCAAGTCGGGTGCATCGCTCATCCCGCTCTTGAAGAACGGCAGCGCCGAGCTCTCCAAGATGAACGAGGAGTTCACCGAGTTCGGGCTTGGTATCGATGAAGACTTCATCAAGAAGGCCGACGAAGCTGGCGACACCATCGACCTGATGAAGTGGGGCGTGCGCTCGCTCAAGACGCGCATCGCTGCGGAGATGCTCCCCTCGATCACGGACGCAGCGAAGAAGCTCGCTCACTGGGTCGCGGAGGGAAAGAAGCTCACGAAGGAGACGCACATCGTCAAGGAAGGCATCTGGGGACTCGGCATCGTGTCGGCCATCACGGCGGGCAAGATGGTGCACTCCTGGATGAAGGTGATCGGCCTCTTCAAGGGTGGCAGTCCGATTGCGAACATGTTCGCGATGGGCAAGCTCGGGCTGACCATCGGCGCGGTGCTCCTCCTGGCCGGTGCCATCGAGGACATCGTCGTCATGTGCCAGGGAGGGGAGAGCGTCATCGGCTCCTTCCTCGATCGCATGCTCGGCGTGGAAGAGCGCCAGAAGCTCGTCGAATCCCTCAACAAGGCGTGGGAGGACGTGAAGGTGTCGATCGATGACGTCGGCCCCGCAGTGAAGGAGCTCGGCACCACGTTCGCGGAGGTACTCCCGGTCCTCGTCGCGATGGTCGTCGACCTCCTCAAGGTCGTCGGGACCCTGGCCATCCAGCTCATGGGCCTCGGAGAGTTCGCCGGCAACCTCGCAAAGGGAGACTTCGATCGCGCCGACCAGGTGGCCGCAGAGACCGCCGACAAGACGGCGAACCTCTGGAAGACGGGCTCGACGACGTGGAAGCTCCTGAACGCACCGGCACAGGGGCCAGACCTCTCGGGTACCTCCGCGCCGCCCGGCGTGCTCATCGGCCCGCCCGTCGAGATGAACGCGACGAACTACTTCCAGATTCATGGCGCCACGGACCCTGCGGAGACTGGCCGGCGCATCGCTGGCTTCCAGCGGGAGGTGAATCAGGACGCGATCAACGACGCCGCGAACTCGCTCGCGACGGGGACGGAGTGATCGATGGGTAAGCAGGAAGCCTATCTGAACTTCGAAGACACCCCGCTGTACTTCGACGTCGTGGAGAAGGAGAACCTCCGCCTCACGGCTACCGCCACCGAGCACGCCGTGGAGGAAGGCGTGAACGTCTCCGACCACGTACGGAGCGAGCTCGACAACGTCCACCTGGAGATTTTCGTCTCGAACACGCCCGTGAAGGACGTGAACAATCTCTGGAACGGCCAGGTCGCCGGACTCGAACTCAAGGTGCCGACGGTCGACAAGCCACCTGCGCTCATGCCTGGCGCACTCATGGGCGCCGCGCTCGACGCGATCTCGAATGCCTTGAACCCTCCCGAGCCCTGGAAGGCGATCGTCCTCCAGTTCCCGGAGAAGTTCGACAACGTGAGCTTCACCCTGAACACGCTCATCGACTGGAAGGAGCGCGGCGTGGTCGGTCAAGTAATCACGCCACACCGCACCTTCCCGAGCGTCTACATCGTCGGCATCGAGATGAATCGCGACGCCACGACGGGCGACGGCGCCGCGATCTCGCTCGAACTCAAGCAGATCCGCATCGTCGAAGCGAAGATGATCACCGCGCCGTCCCCCACCGAGGAGCGCGGGAAGACGATGAAGAGCAAGGGCCGGCAGCCAACCAGCTTCGTTCGAGGTGCGGAGCAAAAGAAGAGCCACCTCAAGAAGGCGACGGGCGGCTAGCCTCTCGCGTGGCCATCGTCTCTCTCCGCACCTTCGAGGACCCGTTCTACACCTGCGTCGTCACGCTCGACGGCTCCGACTTCCTTTTCGAGTGGCGCTACAACCAGCGCGAAGATCGTTGGTACTTCGACGTCTCGTTGACCGACGGGACGTTGCTCGTGCGCGGCGTGAAGGTGGTGTGCCTTGTGCCTCTGCTCTCACGGTTCGCTGACTCGAGACTCCCCAAAGGGACGCTCATGGCGTGGCCGAACACGGACTCCCGCGCCGCCCCTGGCCTCAAGGAACTCGGCGAAGACAAGCGCGTCACGCTCATCTACTTCGACGCGTCAGAAGGGACGCCCCCTCGATGACCGCGCTCTTTCGTCGCGTCGTCCACGTCGCGCTCGGACCGAAGACGCAGGGGGCATCGACGGCACTCACCGCCATCGAGAAGGGCTCTGGCGTCGACGTCTCGGAGCTCGACTGCGTCTTCAAGGTGAAGAAGAACCTGAAGCGAGAGGCGAACACCTGCGGACTCACGCTCTACAACCTCTCGCCCGCGTCACGCGCGCTGCTCGAGACACCGAAGAAGCTCGTGCTCCGGCTCGAGGCTGGCTACCCCGGCCATGTGGCGCAGCTCTACCTCGGAGAAGTGCGTGCCGCGCAGTCGATGCGCGAAGGGTCAAACATCATCACGCGTGTGGAGACGGGAGACTCCGAGAAGGAGATCCAGTCGGCGCACATCAACCTGAGCGTCGGGCCGAAGGTGCCCGCAGAGGTGGCCCTTCAAGCTATCGTTCGCGAGCTCAAGATCGGGGAAGGGAACCTGCCGGTCGTGATCGCAAAGCTCCGAGCGAGAGGTGTGGCGCCGTTCGGTCCCGGCACGTTGATCTTCGGGAGCGCTGCACGTGCCCTTGACGACATCTGTCGCTCGGCGGACCTCGAGTGGAGCATCCAAGACGGCGTCCTCCAGATCCTGGATCGCGGAAAGGCGCTCGAGAGCCAGGCCGTCTTGCTCTCTTCCGACAGCGGCCTCCTGGGGAGCCCGACGATCGATCACAAGGGCATCGTGAGCTTCAAGGCACTCATCCAGCCAGACTTGCGGCCAGGCCACAAGGTCGCCTTCGACACGATGGCGTTCAAGGCGACGAAGGGCTACCGGATCCAAGAGGTCGACTACACGGGCGACACCAAGGGCACCGAGTGGTTCGCCACGGGCAAGTGCAAGGCCTACTAGCCTCCTGAGTGATTTCGGACAGCCCCTCGCTCGCGGAGATGGTCCGCCACGGCATCGACACGGCCATGGGCGAGCTGTTCAAGGCGACGCCGGGCATCGTGAGCGCCTACGACCCGGTGACGAACACGGCCTTCGTGCGCCCCGCCGTGAAGCGAGCGGGCTACTCGACATCGACCGACGAGCGATCGTATCGCGAGGTCGGAGAGATCCCGTTCGTCCCGGTGCTCTTCCCCCGCGCAGGGGGCTTCGTACTGCGCACACCCGTGAGTGCGGGGGATTCGGTGCTCCTCGTCTTCTGCGACGAGAGCCTGGCGGAGTGGCGCGAGAGCGGTGGCGTCTCCGAGCCCGAGGACGCGCGCAGGCACTCCGTCGGCTGGCCCGTCGCCATTCCTGGGTTCTTCCCGGACAGCAAGCCGCCGAGCCCCCTCGATGGCGCAGCCGCGGCGCTCCAAGCGATCTTCGGCCAGGACGGCGGGAAGCAGGTGCGCGTGGGGCCAACCGGCATCGAGTTCGCGCCCGCGGGCGTCACGCCGATCTCTCCGGTGGCGCTGGCGGTTCCCACGGACGCCGCGCTAGCCACCATCATCCCGGCGATCAACGCGATCATCGCGTCGCTGAACGCGCTGATCACGAAGTACAACGGGCACACGCATCTGTACGCCCCAGGGCCTGGGACACCTATCGCGACAGCTACGACCACGGACTCTGCGACCTCTGCCGCTGCAGGTCCTGCGCTTCCTGCTACCACCGCGAGCCTGCTCGTTCGCTCGATGTAGTGCCTACGCTCCAGCGTGGCGGTCTTTGCCCTCGACTCCAACGGAGACGTACTCATCCGCAACGGGCAGCTCGTGCTCGTTACGGACGCCGCCGAGTGCGCGGCCATCGAGCTCCGTTGCAAGTTCCTCTTCGTGAAGGGCGAGCACTTTCTCGATACGCGCGAGGGGGTTCCGTACTTCCAGTACGTCTTCAAGAAGAACCCTGACACGCTCGTCATCAAGTCGCTCTTCTCGCAGATCATCCGAGCGCAGAAGGGCATCAAGTCGATCATCTCGCTCAACGTCACGCGCACGAAGGACCGCAAGGGGCGCTTCTCCTTCCGCGCGCTGACGGACAACGGACGTGTGGTCTCTGGCGGCTCGAATGAGCCCTTCATCGTGGAGCCGAAGTAATGCCCGCAGGTGTCGACGAGAACGGCCTCACGAAGCAGACGCTCGAGGACGTGAAGAAGGGCATCGAGGAGGATCAACTCACCAACGTTGATCCCGAGCTCGTGCTCGCGTCGAACCAGTTCCTCGGCCAGATCAACGCGTCTGTCTCCAAGAAGACCGCCGAGCTCTGGGAGCTCGCAGAGACCATCTACAACGGAATGGATCGTCGGTCGGCCGAAGGTCGGCAGCTCGACAACATCGGGGCTCTCACGGGCACGCCGCGAGAGAACGCACGCAAGACGAAGGTGATCTGCACGCTCAACCTTGGCGCCTCGTTCTCGCAGCCAGCCGGCGCGCTCATGGCGAACATCCTCGGCCAGCCCGAGGCGAAGTTCGTCAACCGAGACCCGGTGAGCTCGACGACCGCGGGCGCGTATACGGACATCGTCTTCGAGGCCGTCGAAGAAGGGCCGCTGCACGTCAATGCGGGGACGCTCACGGCCATTACCAACGCGGTCACGGGTTGGAGCTCGATCACGAACCCGCAAGACGGAGTCCCAGGAGCTCTTCGCGAAGAGGACGGCGACTACCTCATCCGCCAGGAGGAAGAGCTTGCAGCGGGCGGCTCGAGCACGGTCGACGCCATCGAGGTCGACGTGCGACGTGTGCCCGGCGTCCAACAGTGCACCTGTTACGAGAACACCAAGATGGTCACGGACGAGAATGGCGTTCCGCCGAAGGCCATCGAGGCGATCGTCTTCGACGGCATCATCCCTGCCGCCGACAACAACGCCATCGCTCAAGCGATCTGGAACAACAAGCCGTCAGGCTCAGAGCCCTTCGGCACGACGTCGGGAACGGCCATCGACAAGAACGGGCGCGTGCGAGTGGTGTCGTTCTCACGCGCAACGATCAAGAACGTCTGGCTCGAGTACGACGTGAAGGTCGACCCGAACCGCTTCCCGCTGAACGGCGTGCAGATGATCAAGGAAGCCGCGGTTGCGAAGGGAGATGATCGCAACCAAGATGACGACGTCATCGCGCTTGCGATGCGCGCGTGCGTGCTCGAGCCCGCGGTGCCCGGCGTCACGGACGTCGTCGCCATGCGCCTTGGCTTCACCCCGTCGCCCACGGGCACGACCAACCTGGCCATCTCGGCGCGCGAGCGAGCTGACTTCGACACCTCACGCATCGTCGTCAACCTCGTATGATCGAACGTAACGACAACCACGTCGAGGAAGCGCGCCGCCTTCTCATCGGACAGTACCGAGGGAAGAAGAACATCCAGGCGTTCCTCGCTTCGTATGTGCGCCCGCTCCAGGACGTGGAGAACGTCCTTTGGGACATCGTCGACGCGTTCATGCTCGACAACGCGGTAGGCGCGCAGCTCGACACGCTCGGAAGGCTCGTCGGGGAGCAACGACGCGGGCGCTCGAACGAAGAGTTCCGCATCGGCATCCGCATCAAGATCAGGGTGAACCGCTCGAAGGGACGCATCGTCGACATCATCGACGTGGCCAGTCTCGCGAACGCTCCCCGCGTTCCTGCGGTGGAAGAGCACCGATATCTCAACTTCCACGTCGAGACGTACGGCCAGACTGGTGAGCGCTTTCTTGCGGACTATCTCAACAAGACACGCGCAGCGAGCTCGTACGGTTGCCTGGTTGCATCCAACCTTTCAACAGGGTTCCTGGCCCTCTTCGACGATGCGGCCAACCTGGACGGAGACCTCGAGACCTTCGCGGACGTCTCGGGAGAGGGGCGACTCGCGTGCGCTTGCTACGGGCTTCCTGCGCCACGCACGGGGGGTGCACTCGTCTCTGTAGCAGGTGTGAGCCTGCTCTCAGAGGAGGGCGAAACTATGCTCAGCGAGTCAGGCGAAGAGCTGACGACAGAAAGCTGACATGTCGAAGAAGGTTACCGAGCTGCCTGCCGCGAGTGTCGTCAACGCAGGCGACCTCGTGCCGATCGTAGATCCTACGGGACCGTCGACGAAGCACGCCACGGTCTCACAGATTCGCGGCGCGATTGGTAGCGGTTCGACAATTACGAACGCCGGCAGTGGCGCGCTCAACAACATCTCGTCGACGGACGGCGACGGAGCCCTCGCAGGGATCATCAGGTTCACCACTTCGACCGACGTTACCATCACAGGTATCGCCGGAGGCGTGAGGGGACGTCGTCTTACTCTCGTGTCGAAGGGGGCCCCTCCTGCTCCCGTCACGATCAAGAACCAGGACAGCGGCAGCGACAGCAACAACCGGATCGTTACCAGCACCGGAGCTGATGTGACGGTGCCAGCGGGCGGCGCGATCGAGCTCGTCTACGACGGCACCACGTCGGTCAACAACCGCTGGCACGTCGTCGGCGGGCCCGGTGGTGGGGGCGGCGGCGCAACGCCTGGCGGCTCCGATGGTGATCTTCAGGTGAAGTCCGGCGGCGCGTTCGTGGGCGTGGGCGGAGCCGCAGGTGCGTACTTTCGCCGGAAAGCGGACGGCACCGGCGTCGAGGCCGCACCCATCGTCGAGGTCCCCACGTTTCTCGTTGCTGGCGACCTTCTGTTCTTCGACGGCGCGGCGCTCGCGCGGATTCCGATCGGCTTGCCCGGTCAGGTCCTCATCGTCAACGGTGCTGGCACCGGATACACGTTCGGCGCGGGCGGCGGGGGCGGAGCCAGTGACCCGAGCACCATCTACGGCGCGAACCTCAAGCGCTGGTACGGCAACACGTACGCGAACGGCGTCTGGACGGACGAGAGTGGGAACGCGAATACGTCGCAGGCTACCGCGGGAAAGCGCCCGACCACGGTGACGATGCCCGGCGGAGGGCTCGCGCTCGTCGCCGATGGCACGGACGACGTCCTGAACCTTGGCGGCGACGTCGAGATCGTCCCCGACGCGTTCACGCTCGGCTTCTGCTTCCGGTCGTCCGCGCCGCCCAGCGCGGAGAAAACGGTCCTCGGCAAATACTACTCCGGGAAGGCCTTCGCGATTCAGCAGCTCACGAGCGGGAAGCTCGGTTGTTTCGTGAACTCGACGTCGTTCCAAGCGGTCACGGACGCGAACGTCTCTAACGGGGCGTGGCACACGTTCATCGCGGTTTGGAGCGGGTCACTCATCACGCTCTACGTCGACGGCGTCGAACAGGCGTCGACTGCGACCACGTCCTCCCCGATGACCGACACAACGGAGATCCTCGCGCTCTTCGCCGCAGCATCGACCGAAAGCACCGCCGTCGACAACGCAGCGTGCTCCGTCGGGGCGCTCGTCATCGCGGACCGAGCATCCTCCACGCCAGAGGTCGCGAGCCTCCACAGCTTCCTCCGCTCGAAGATGGCGGCCTGAATGGGTAGCATCCTAGTCCCCGCGAACCCTGCGCTCTGGGCACCTCCCGCGCCCAACGTGCGCACGTACGCGGGCAGCACGCTCACAACGAGCGCGCCGTACCACCCGCGCGACGGCGCGGCGCTCCACAAGATCGCCGGGCGGTACGTGCTCTGGGGCGGTTGGTGGTCAGGCGGGACCGCGCCGTGGTCACCGTACGGCGTCACGACGAACGAAATCTGGTCTTCGCTGGATCGGATCACCTGGACGCTCGACCGCGAGCACACGGAGGACCCGCCGCTGACTGGCCCCAACGCGATCTTCTCGAAGCGCCACACGATCATGTCCGGGCTGTTCAAGGGCTACGGATGGGTGCTCGGGAGCGACATCTCAGACCCCGCTGATCCCGTTCCGAAGTCGGACGTGTGGCGCTCTCTGGACGGCAGGTTTGGCTGGCAGCGCGTCGCCGCGTCGTGCCCGTGGGGCCCGGTGTACCTGGGGATCTTCGGGGTGCTTGGCGACTACATGCACGTGATGGGCGGGTTCCGGAACAACGTCGCCTCGAAGCGGCACTACCGCAGCCGCGACGGAGTGAACTGGGAGCGCCTCTCAGACATGCCGTTCGCGCGCGCGGGCGTCGTGCAGGCGGTCACGCTCCACGGCAAGCTCTTCATCGTCGGCGGCGCGAGCGGCCACTTCAACGATCGCGTCTACCACAACGACGTCTGGGCCTACTGCGCCGCGGGCTGGCGCCAGATGTCGAGCGGCGCGCCGTGGCCGGGTCGCTTCTACAACGGCGTGGCAGCCTACGACGACCGGCTCTGGTCCACGACCGGGGCCGGCGGCGCGAACCTCGAAGGCTGCTCGTCGTCCCAGGACTACGGCCAGACGTGGGTCGAGCA
>Ga0209675_1001875_pt1 | contig 11364 bp, 12 predicted proteins | sample AraplaCol_mLB_r2_2_FD_184280 | JGI IMG/M metagenome (GOLD analysis project Ga0209675, IMG submission 184280) | Arabidopsis root microbial communities from North Carolina, USA - plate scrape MF_Col_mLB_r2 (SPAdes) (version 3) | ecosystem: Host-associated > Plants > Roots > Endosphere | place... | reverse complement strand
ACAGTGGCGCAGCTGCCGGCGAGGGCCGGCGCAACCCGAATCCACTGGAGATCATCAAGAATGCAAAACGTCCTTCGCCTCGGCAGCCTCGCCGTCCTGCTCGCTGCTTCCGTGGCCCAGGCCCAGACGCCGGCCCCCGCGGTCCGCACCGAGAAGAACATGTCGCTCGCGCTGGCCAACCAGATCGCGGCCGAGGCCGTGGCCGCCTGCGCCGCCAACGGCTACAACGTGGCGGCCACGGTGGTCGACCGCGCCGGCACCGTGCGTGCCGTGCAGCGCGCCGACAACGCCGGCCCGCACACGCTGGGCTCGAGCGAGCGCAAGGCCTGGACCTCGGCATCGGCCAAGAGCCCCACGCAGGCCATGATGGAAGGTTCGCAGAAGAACCCGGCCGGCGCGAACCTGGTGTACCTGCCGGGCATGCTCCTGCTGGGCGGCGGCGTGCCGGTGAAGTCGGGCAATGAGGTGATCGGCGCGGTCGGCGTGGGCGGCGCGCCCGGCGGCCACCTCGACGAGCAGTGCGCCAACGCCGCGCTCGAGAAGGTCAAGGGCCTGCTCTGATGCTGGCGCGCGGCATCCGGCAAGGCATGTTGGCGGCAGCGCTCGGGTTGGGCGTGGCGGCCGGCGCGCTGGCCCAGGTTCCGCCGCTCGCGGCCGAGGTGCTGGCCTACGACGGGCTGCATCAGGCCGCATGGCAGGGCGATCTTCCGAAGCTGAAGGCGCTCATCGCCTCGGGTGCGAACCTCGATGCGCGCGACCCGCGCGGCCGCACGCCGCTGCACGTGGCCGCGCATGCGCGCCAGCGCGAGGCGATCCGGCTGCTGGCCAGGGCCGGCGCCCAGCTCGACCTGCTGGAAGACGACCGATACGACGCGGTCACCATCGCGGCGGTGGCCGACGACACGGCCACGCTGTCGCTGTTGCTGTCGCTCGGCGCCAGCGCGGGGCAGACCACGAGCCGCTACGATGGCACCGCGCTCATCGCTGCCGCGCATCTGGGGCACGACGAGGTGGTCCGCCGGCTGATCGCGGCTGGCGCGCCGCTGGACCACGTCAACAACCTGCACTGGACCGCGGTGATCGAGTCGATCGTGCTGGGCGACGGCGGCCCGCGCCACCAGCGCACGCTGGCCGCGCTGGTCGATGCCGGCGCCAGCCTGAGGCTGACGGACCGGCAGGGCAACACGCCGCTGCAGCTTGCGAAGGCGCGCGGCTACACGGCCATGGTGAAGCTGCTGGAGACGCCGCGCGCAAGATAGGTCGGCTCGGGGACAATCGGTGACCCACGAGGACACCGCCCCATGTACATGCCCCCGCAGTTCAACGCCAGGGATCCGGCCATCGCGCTGGACCTGATGCGCGCGCATCCGTTCGCAAGCCTGGTCTCGAACGACGACGATGGCCTGGCTTTCATCACGCACCTGCCGCTGGTGGCCGAGTCCGGGCCGGACGACTCGCTCGTGCTCCTGGGCCACTGCGCCAAGCCCAATCCGCACTGGCGCTACCTGCAGGCGCGGCCGCGCGCGGTCGTCACCTTCATGGGGCCGCACGCCTACCTGTCGCCCTCGGTCTACCCGGACCTGGCGCGCGTGCCGACCTGGAACTACCTCGCCGTGCATTGCACCGTGGAGGCGCGGCTGGTCGAGGAGCCAGGCGCGAAGGACGCGCTGCTGAAGAAGCTCATCGCCACGCAGGAGCCTGCCTATGCGCAGCAATGGCGAGAGCTCGGCGAGGAGTTCCAGCTGAAGATGCTGGCCGGCATCGTCGGCTTCGAGCTGCGCGTGACATCGCTGCAGTGCAAGGTCAAGCTCAACCAGCATCGTCGCGAGTCGCATGCGGCCATGCGGGCGGTCTACGGCGCCGGCACGCCGGACGAGCGTGTGCTCGCGGCCTGGATGGAGCGCCTCGGCATGCCCGCCGAGGCCACCGCGGCGGAGGGCCACTGAGATGCGCGCGCTCGGACTGGTCGGTCTCGTGCTGGCGCTGGCGATCGTCGGCCTGGTGGTGAAGAAGCAGATGACGGCCATGGCAGTAATTCCGGCCGCGCCTGTTGCCGGCGATGCGTCTGCGAGTGAGCCTGCGAGTGCGCCCGTCAGCCAGCGCGAGCAGGCAAGGCAGGTACAGCAGCAGGTCAAGGACGCGCTCGATGCCGCCGCCAAGACGCGCCAGATGCCCGATGACAACTGAGCCCGGCGAGTCGACACCTTCGCATGCGCCTGACGACGCGCACTGGATGGCGCTCGCGCTCGCCCAGGCGCGGCTGGCGGCCGAGGCCGGCGAGGTGCCGGTCGGCGCGGTGCTCGTCAAGGACGGGCAGCTCGTCGCCACCGGCCGCAACACGCCGGTCGCGCAGCACGACCCGAGCGCTCATGCGGAGATCAACGCGCTGCGCGCGGGCGCGTCCGCGCTCGGCAACTACCGGCTTGACGGCTGCGAGCTGTTCGTGACGCTCGAGCCCTGCGCGATGTGCTCGGGCGCGATGCTGCATTCGCGGCTCGCGCGCGTCGTGTTCGGTGCGGCCGATCCGAAGACCGGCGCGGCCGGTTCGGTGCTCGACCTGTTCGCTGAGTCCCGGCTGAACCATCGCACGCAGGTGCAGGGCGGCGTGCTCGCCGACGAATGCGCCGCGGTGCTGCAGGGCTTCTTCCAGCAGCGGCGCAGCGCCGCACGGGCACAGGCCGAGCCCTTGCGCGACGACGCATTGCGCACGCCGGCCGGGCGCTTCGAAGGGCTCGAAGGCCGCGGCTTCGCGCCGCACTACGTGCAGGACCTGCCGAGCCTGAACGGCTGGCGCATGCACTACATCGACGAAGGCGCAGGGAACCTGCAGGGCACTGGAGACAACGTCGCTTGTTGCCTGTGCCTGCACGGGCCCGGCGAATGGGGCTACTTCTTCCGGCACTTCGCGGGCCTGCCGGGCCTGCGCACGCTGGTACCCGACCTCATCGGCTTCGGCCGGAGCGACAAGCCCAAGCGCGAGACGCCGCACACGCTGGCCTGGCATCGCGACGTGCTGCTCGAATGGCTGGCGCGGCTTGAGGCCGGACCGATGGTGCTGGTGCACAGCGCGGCTGCGACAGAGCTGGCCGCGCTGTTGCAGGCTGCGGCGCCGCACCGCTTCGTCGCATCGCTGGCTGCGCCGGACGGCGGGCAGTTTGCAAGGGACGCATGGCGCGCGCCATTTCCGGACCGGGGCTACGAAGCCGCGCTGCGCGCGCTCGGCCCCTTGGCTTCCTCGTCGGGGCCGACGGCCGAGCAGGCCCGCACGCTTGCAGCGCAAGCCAGAAACGCAATGGGATACTCGACCACGTGACCAAACACATCTACATCTATTCCCCCTCCAGTGCCGTTCGCGACAAGGCCGCATTCCGCCGCGGCGTGAAGCGGCTCAAGGCACTGGGCCATGAAGTCGAAGTCGACGATGCGGCCCTGTCGGCGCACCAGCGCTTTGCAGGCGACGACGCCACGCGGCTCGCCGCGATCTCGCGTGCTGCCGCGAGCGGCGCGGATGTGGCGCTGATTTCGCGCGGCGGCTACGGACTCACGCGCATCCTCGACGCGCTGCCTTACAAGGCCATCGCCAAGGCGATCGGCAAGGGCACCCACTTCGTCGGCTGCAGCGACTTCACCGCGCTGCAGAACGCTTTGCTCGCCAAGACCGGCGCGGTCACCTGGTCGGGGCCCGCGGTCGGCGAAGACTTCGGCGCCGAAGCCGGCCCCGACGACATCATGGAAGCCTGCTTCGACGACCTCGTCACGGGGCAGGGCGAGGGCACCGGCTGGCGCATGCCGGCGCGCGACGCCGAGCTGAAGTTCAAGCCCGTGCAGGACGCGGTGCTGTGGGGCGGCAACCTGTGCGTGCTTACCAGCCTGCTCGGCACGCCGTACTTTCCTGTCGTGGACAAGGGCGTGCTCTTCATCGAGGACACCAACGAACATCCGTACCGCGTCGAACGCATGCTCGACCAGCTGAAGCTGGCCGGCGTGCTCGCGCGCCAGCGCGCCATCGTGTTCGGGCAGTTCACCGGCGTGCGCAGCGTGCCGGGCTACGACCGCGGCTTCGGCATGAACACGGTGATCGACCGACTGCGCGTGTCGCTCAAGGTGCCGGTGCTGACCGGCCTGCCTTTCGGCCATGTGCCGACGAAGGTGCTGCTTCCGGTGGGCGCGAAGGTGGCCATGGCGGCCGAAGGGCGCGATGTCTTCCTGGTCTGGGGACACGCGGGAGCGGGCGGCGGCCACGATCACCATGACCACCATCATCATCACCACCACGACCACTGACGCGGGCTCGGAGCAGGCGCCGCAAAAAACGAAGCGGCCCTGAAGGGCCGCTGCTGTGGGTGGAAAGCCTCTCGGGCTTCAGCCGTTGCTGGTGAAGCGTTGATGGGCCCGGGGACTCATCGATCCGGGCAAGCCGCCCTTGAACATGCTGTTGATGGTTTTCATCTGGCGTCGCGCGGCGGTTTCGCCGTCGATGGCGCTCAGCGCCATCATCACGTCCTGGCGCAGGTACCAGAGGGCTTCCACGTCGGCCGCAAAGCGCACGCGCTGGCTGACACGCTGGACCGAATGACCGCCATGGGCCTGGAGCACCGACAGCATGGCGGTACGGATGCGCCCCAGCTGGCTCTCTGCCGCGTGACGGGATCCGAACCCTGGCACGTTCAGCAGACGAAGAATGCGGCGGAAGAACATGAGACGAAAAGCGTATTGCCGGAAGCGAAGACGACCGCTACCTTAAGGCCCAGTTAACCATTGCACAAGATCCGGAACAGTGTTTCTTGTTTTCAAACAACACGCTTTACTTACTGTCATCAGGATGTCGTCCAGTTTTGTTTTCCAAAGTACTACATACGAACGAATGACCCTGTTGTAGCTGCGTTGTTTGCAAGCCGCGGTATACATGAAACGTCAACAAACTTGGCGTGCCATCCGTTCCTTTTTCGCATCGTTGGACAGATGTCCCGGAAATTGCTTGCAGGGCACGGCAAGGAACCTGACCATTCACAACCGGCGGTCTGAAAAAAATCAAGAATCACAAGAATATGGGTGTCAATTCCACAGTCGTTTTCGCGGACTTGACGGGGAGCACCAGGGTCTTCGAGGCCATGGGGAATGCACGGGCGACGGAAACCGTGACGCGACTGACGCAATGGATCGGCGGCGTGTGCCAAGCGCACGGCGGCCGTGTCGTCAAGTCGCTCGGCGACGGCGTGTTCGCCACGTTCACGAGCGGCGCTGCCGCCACGCACGCGGTCATCGAACTCCAGCGCTATCACCAGAAACGCCTGCTCGCGTGGCCGGCACCGCTTCGCATGGCGCTGCAGATCGGCGTGGCCAGCGGTGAGGTGGTCGAGGTAGAGGGCGACTGCTACGGCGATGCCGTCAACCTGGCTTCGCGGCTGAGCGACCTCGCCGGCCCGGGCCAGATCTGGGTGACCGATACCGTCATCCAGCAGTTGCGCGACGGCTCGGTGCAGCATCGCGACCTGGGCCTGATCAACATCCGCGGCCGCAGCGAAATGTCGGTGGTGCACCGCATCGACTGGCAGGAGGACGTCACTTCCTTCCTCACCGTGCCGGCCGCGCTCGCGCCGCTGCGTATGCCCGACTCGTCGTTCGGGCAGATAGAACTTGCGTGGCTCGACGTGCGCTCGATGTTCCGCACCGAGCAGTTGCCGATCCATCTCGGCCGTGTCGACGAGGCGCAGTTCGTGGTGAACGATCCCCGCGTGTCGCGTCTGCATGCGCGCATCGAGTTGCGCCAGGGCAGTTGCGTGCTGATCGATGTCAGCACCTACGGCACCTGGGTGCGCTTTCATGGCAACGGCGGCCCGAGCACCGAGATTGCCTTGCGCCGCGAGGAGTGCGTGCTGCATGGCCGCGGCGAGATCGGCCTGGGCGCGCCGCTGAGCGATTTCAGCGCGCCGACCATCGCCTTCAACACCACCGCCGGCGACGTCACGCTGTCGCGGCGCGAGATCGCACGTTGATGCGGACACCCGTCCGCCCACACCAAGGAGGATCCATGAATTCGAACAAAGCTTCATTCGCCCGCCGATGGGCGGCACGGTCGGCGCTGGGCGTAGTCGCAGCTTGCGCGCTCCTGGGCGCAGGCGCCGCGAGCGCGCGCGGCCACTGGTCGGTGCAGATCGGCACCCCGGGGTTGGGCGTGGGGGCCTATCCCGCGCCTTACTACGCGCCGTATGGCGGATACGCTCCGGCGCCCGTCTATTCGTACCCCGAGCCTGTCTACTACGGCGCGCCGCCGCCGGTCTACTACCGGCCCGCGCCGCCGGTGTATTACCGTCCGGCACCGGTTTACACGCCGCCAGTCGGCCGCGTCTACTACGGTCCGGGCTTCCAGTACCGCACGCCGAGAGAACTGGACGAAGACGGCGAATGAGCCGCTGCCGGCGGGCGCGGCTCGCAGGTTTCCTGGAAATGGCATGCCGGCTGGCATGCCATTTTTGTTTCAGGAGGTGACGAAAAAGTCACATTAATTCACATTTGTGTGGTCATGTGTCCAAATCTAGCCATGCCTGCATGCCATTTCCAGCACGTTCCCTGCAGGGCATGCAGCTTGCCTTGATTCGCGACAACGGCGTCAGAGCGCCGCAGGAGCGAGGAACATGGTGGAACAGTTCGAGGCAGGCGCCGCAGCCCTGGCCGAGGAGGATGGACCTGGGGTCTCGAGGCCGGCGAAGGCCGCGGCGGTGTTTTCCATCGCGGCGGTGCTGGCCGCGTGCGGCGGAGGGGGCGGGGGCGGCGGCAGCGGCTTTGCCGGCGGCGTGTTCCCGCCCGGCGGCACGGGCGGCTCCGGACCGGTCACCGATACCGGCCCGTACCACTACCCCCGGGCCAACAGCGACGACGAAGCCGCGCGCTTCCTGCTGCAGGCCCAGCTTTCCGCCTCCGACAAGGACATCGCCGATGTGCGCGCCAAGGGCTACATGCCGTGGCTCGCCGAACAGTTCTCGGCACCGCGCGAACCTTCCGCCTGGGAGTGGGTGAATGGCCGCGCGCGCGGCGCGGTCGATGCCGACGCCATGATCTGGCGCCAGCTCATGACCTCGGCCGACCCGGTGCGCAAGCGGATGGCGCTGGCGCTCAGCGAGATCTTCGTGGTGTCGTCGACCGACATCGGCTCGAGCTGGCCGACCGCCATGATGGCCCAGTACTGGGACACGCTGGTGGCCGGCACCACGGCCAACTTCCGCCAGCTGCTGGAGGACGTCACGCTCAATCCGGCGATGGGCTTCTACCTGAACACCCGCGGCAACCGCAAGGAGGACATCTCGGGCCGCCAGCCCGACGAGAACTACGCGCGCGAGGTCATGCAGCTCATGAGCATCGGCCTGTACCAGCTCGAGGCGGACGGCACGGTGAAGACCGGCCCCGACGGCCAGCCGCTCGAGACCTACGCGCAGGGCGACGTGTCGAACCTGGCGCGCGTGTTCACCGGTTACGACCTAGACATCCGCACCGCCGAACGCAACGCGGCGGGTGCCGGCGTCGAGAGCAACGAGTGGACCACCCGGCCCATGGCCCTCACGGCGAGGAACCACTCGACGCTCGCGGCGCGCTTCCTCGGCGCCACCGTGCCGGACGGCACTGCGGGCCCCGACGCGCTGAAGATTGCGCTCGACACGCTCTTCAATCATCCGAACGTCGGGCCCTTCATCGGCCGCCAGCTGATCCAGCGGCTGGTCACCAGCAACCCGAGCCCGGCCTACGTGCAGCGCGTGTCCGGCGTCTTCGCGGACAACGGCACGGGCGTGCGAGGCGACATGAAGAGCGTGTTCGCGGCCGTGCTGTTCGACGACGAGGCGCGCGGACCCGCGGGCCTGTCCGATCCCCACTTCGGCCGCCTGCGCGAGCCGATGCTGCGGTTCGTGCAGTGGGGCCGCAGCTTCGGCATCGGGTCGGCCAGGGACACCTGGAAGATCGGAAACACCTCCGACCCGAGCCAGAGTCTCGGCCAGAGCCCGCTGCGTTCGCCCTCGGTGTTCAACTTCTTCCGCCCCGGCTACGTGCCGCCGGCCACCGCCATCGCGAGCAACAGGATGGTCGCGCCCGAATTCCAGCTGGTCAACGAGACCAGCGTGGGCGGCTACCTGAACTTCGTGCAGGGCATCCTGCCGAACGGCTTCGATGGCGGCGACGTGAAGGTGGGCTACGTGAACGAGAAGGCCATGGCCGGCGACCCGGGTGCGCTGGTGCGGCGGCTCAACCTGCTGCTGGCCGGCAACCAGCTGTCGGCCGCCACCGTGGCGCTGATCACGGATGCGCTGTCGAAGCCGCCGCTGGCGAACCCGACCAGCGATACCGGCCGCCTCGCGGTGGTCAACGCCGCCGTGCTGATGGTGATGGGCTCGCCCGAATACCTCGTGCAGAAATAAGCAGACAGCAAGCCGGAGCGAACTGCCCATGTACCTCATCGACCCCGCAGCACACACCCGCCGCGCCTTCCTGCGCCGCGCAGGCCACCTCGCGATGGCCGGCACCGCGGCGCCGTTCGCGCTCAACCTGGCCGCCATGGGCGAAGCCGCCGCGCAGGGCGCGCCCAGCGGGGACTACAAGGCGCTCGTGTGCGTGTTCCTGTTCGGCGGCAACGACTACGCCAACACCCTCGTCAACTTCGACGCCGCCAGCTACGGCAAGTACGCCGGCATCCGCGGTGCCATTGCCTTGCCGTACGACGCCGCGCTCGCGGCGACCGAGCTCGTGCCCACCGTGCCGCTGGCCGACGGCCGCAAGTACGCGCTGAATCCCCGGATGACCGGGCTGGCCACGCTGTTCGGCCGCAGCAAGATGGCGGTGCAGCTCAACGTGGGCCCGCTGGTCAAGCCGCTCACGCGCGCGCAGTACAACAGCGGCAACCGCAAGGACTTCCCGGTGCCGCCCAAGCTGTTCTCGCACAACGACCAGCAGTCGGTGTGGCAGTCGTCCTCGCCTGAAGGCTCGACCATCGGCTGGGGTGGCAACCTCGGCGACCTGATGCTGTCGGGCCAGCAGCAGGGTTCGCTCTTCACCTGCATCTCGGTGTCGGGCAACGCGGTGTTCCTGTCGGGCGACGTGGCCCAGCAGTACCAGGTGGGCACGCGCGGCGCGGTGCGCATCAACAGCGTGAGCAAGGCCTCCGGCAATGTCTATGGCTCCGCGGCCGTCAAGGCGGCCATGCAGCAGCTGGCCCAGCAGCCCCGCAGCCATACGCTGGAGAACGAATACAACAAGGTCACCGAGCGCGCCAGCCTGGCCGAAGGCACCGTGACCGCGGCCATCCAGCCCGACGACCTGGGCGCCAACTTTCCGGCCAACAACAACCTGGCAGACCAGCTCAAGATGGTCGCGCGCATGATCCGTGGCCGCGACGCACTGGGCGTGAAGCGCCAAGTGTTCTTCGTGTCGATGGGCGGTTTCGACCTGCACGACGACCTCGACACCAGGCAGGGCGACCTGATGCAGCGGCTGTCCGACGCCATGACCGCGTTCCAGCAGCAGATGGAACTGCTGGCGCTCGACGGCAAGGTGACCGCCTTCACTGCCTCGGACTTCGGCCGCACGCTGTCGAGCAACGGCAATGGCTCGGACCACGGCTGGGGCAGCCACCACTTCGTGGTCGGCGGCGCGGTGAAGGGCAAGGCCCTGTACGGCACGGCGCCGCCGGTGAGCGTGGGCAGCACCGCGGCCGATGAAGACCAGTGGCACGTCGGCCAGGGCCGCCTGCTGCCGACCACCTCGGTCGACCAGTACGCCGCCACGCTGGCCCGCTGGTTCGGCGTGCCCGATGCCGAACTCGACGGCATCCTGCCCAACCTGAAGAATTTCAACAACGTCTCAGCGCCGAGCGGCATCAGCTACCTGCGCAACATGGGATTCATGGCATGAACGAGATGAACGGCATGATGGTGAACATGAGCGGCATGACCGACATGGGCAGCCTCAACGGCATGGAGGGTGGCGCCAGCGTCAGCTTCGGCGGGGAGCACCCTCGCGAGACCCGACCGCTGATGCGCAGCAGCGAGGTGACCAACGTGCGCCCGTTCGGCACCGTCGAGGGCGCCATCGGCGCCATCGAGTCGCTCGACCGGGAACTGAAGAAATTCGAGCTTGCGGTGGCCGACAGCCTGCAGGACTACCTGGGCGTGCAGATGGCGCAGATCACCGACTGCGCGCTGGCGCGCGGCTGGGAGCCGATCAGCTTCGTGCAGAAGGACGGCTTCCGCCTGTACCGCTACGAAGCCATGCGCAGCTACTCGAAGAAAAGCAGGAAGCGCTGAGCTTCGCTCCGAACGTCGATCAGGCCGCGGCAGTTGTCGCGGCCAGCGCGGCACGCACGCCCTGGGTCTCCAGCGTGGACAGGTGACGCGCCACCGCCGCGACGAAGCGCGGCTCTTTGCCGAGTTCGCCGAACACCGGCGCAAAGCCGGTGAAGAAGGCCACGCGGTCCTGCATGCCCGATGCCGCCCCCGCCTGCGCGAGCCGCTCGGCCAGCGCGGGCGCCAGAGGGTCCTGGATGTCGTGCGTCGCGCCGGTCTCGTCGGTGCCGCGCAGGTAGTGCATCCAGGCTGCCACCGCCAGCGCGAGCCGGTCGATCGGCAGGCCCGCGGCCAGCCGGTCGCGCAGCGTGCCGAGCAGCCGCTGCGGCAGTTTCTGCGAACCGTCCATGGCGATCTGCTTCGTCTGGTGATGCAGCGCGGGGTTCGAGAAGCGTTGCAGGAGCCGAGCGCGGTAGCTGTCGAGGTCCAGGCCCGGCATGGCCGGCAGCGTGGGCGCGATCTCTTCGCGCATCAGCGCATCGATGTAGCCGCGCAGCGCGGGCTCGGCCATGGCACGGTCCACGGTGCGCAGCCCGGCCATCGCGCCGAGGTAGGCCAGTGCCGAGTGGGCGCCGTTGACCATGCGCAGCTTGAGCTTCTCGTAGGGCTGCGCATGCGCCACGAAACGAGCGCCGCCCGCCGTCCAGTCGGGGCGGCCATTGGCGAAGCGGTCTTCCACCACCCATTCGAGGAACGGCTCGCCGATGACCGGCCATGCGTCTTCGATCCCGAGTCGCGCGGCGATGCGTTCGCGGTCGCCGTCGGTGGTGCGCGGCACGATGCGGTCGACCATCGAGTTCGGGAAGGTGCAGTGCGCTTCGATCCAGTCGCGCAGGCCGGCGTCGACCTGCCGAGCGAAGGCGAGCACGATGCCGCGCGTGGTGTCGCCGTTGGCGGGCAGGTTGTCGCAGGACATCACCGTGACCGGCGCGAGTCCGCGCGCGCGGCGCAGCGCGAGCGCATGCACCACGAAGCCGGGCATGGTGCGCGGTGCCTCGGGGTGCGCGAGGTCGTGAGCGATGTCGGCCGCGTCGAGCCG
>Ga0209675_1001871_pt1 | contig 11387 bp, 12 predicted proteins | sample AraplaCol_mLB_r2_2_FD_184280 | JGI IMG/M metagenome (GOLD analysis project Ga0209675, IMG submission 184280) | Arabidopsis root microbial communities from North Carolina, USA - plate scrape MF_Col_mLB_r2 (SPAdes) (version 3) | ecosystem: Host-associated > Plants > Roots > Endosphere | place... | reverse complement strand
CCCTCCGGATTGAACAGCGCGCCGCCCGGCCGGCCATGATGACGCACATGCACCACCGGCGCTCCGGCCTTGCGCGCATCGGCCAGCACGCGGGCCACCTCGGCCACGGCGGCATCGATGCCGGTCAGCGGCAGACCGCCATCGGCCAGATATTCGTTCTGGGCATCAACGATCACCAGCGCGGCCTTTTCCCAGGCGAACGGGATGCCGGCGGCGCCGGCCATTTCAAGCAGGGTCTTCGGACGGGTCATTTCTCTCAAACTCCGGTTAAGCGGCGCGTATCGGCGGCCGTGCATCCGATTTAAACCATGGCGGCCATTGTGCAAATTCCATAAGATTGCGCCATGACTATGCAAAAACGCACAGATATTCCTGCCGCCGTCCAGCCGGACTGGAATGATCTTCGCTATGCCCTGGAGCTGGCGCGCCATGGCAGCCTGTCGGCGACCGCCCGGGTGCTGAAGGTCAATCATGCGACCGTGGCACGACGGATCGCCGCACTGGAAGACGCGCTCGGCTTCCAGATGTTCGAGCGGCGTGCCCGCGGTTATCGCGCGACCGCGCTGGCCGCGCCGGTGCTGCAGGCCGCGGAACAGGTGGAAGCGCCGCTGCTGCGCCTGAACCGCCTGGCCGAAGCGCAACGCGGCGAACAGATCGAGGGGCTGGTGCGCATCACCGCCACCGAGGGCGTCGCCAGCCACACCATCGCGCCCTGCCTGGCCGGCCTGCGCCGGCGCTGGCCCAGGCTGGAGCTGGAAATCCTGGTCGATCACCGCTCGCTCAGCCTGGCCCGGCGCGAAGCCGATATCGCGATCCGCTGGGCCCGGCCGCAAGCCGGCGAACTCTATGCCAGCCGGCTCGGCGCGGTGCCGTACCGTCTCTACCGCCATGTCGATGCGGCGGATGTCTCGGCGGTGGCGGCGTTCGATGAAAGCCTGCCCGACCTGCCGGAAAGCCAGTGGCTGGCCAAGCAGCGCCATCTGCGTCCGGTGATCCGCAGCAACAGCATGATCCCGCTGGTGGCCGCCGCCCGCACCGGCGCCTGCGCCGTGCTGCTGCCCGATTATATCGGCCGGCAGTATCCCGAACTGCGCGCCGAAGCCGGCAAGCCGCCGGTGACGCGCGACCTGTGGCTGGTGCTGCATCGGGATCTGAGAAAGGCGCCGCGCGTGCGCGCCGTCGCCGATCACCTGTCGAGCGCGATCAAGGCCGCACTGGGTTAGTGCAGGCCGGCCTTCTGCAGCGAACGGCGGAAGCGGCGCAGGCCCCACCAGACCAGGAAGGCCACGACCGGAATGGCGACGCCGATGGCGATTTCCTTGTCGACCGGCAAACCGAGAGCATGCAGCGCCTGGGCGGCATAGCCGACCAGCCCGACCGTGTAATAGGTGATCGCGGCGACCGACAGGCCCTCCACGGTTTCCTGCAGGCGCAGCTGCAGCCGCGAGCGGCGGTTCATCGCATCGAGCAGTTCGACATTCTGCCGCTCCAGCGCGACGTCGACGCGGGTCCGCAGCAGGTTGGCCATGCGGGTGGCGCGACGCGACAGGCCCTCGATCCGCTCGGCCATGGTGATGCAGGTGCGCATCGCAGGCGAAAGACGCCGTTCCATGAATTCGCCGATGGTCGGCAGGCCCTCGATGCGGGTCTCGCGCAGCTCGTCGATGCGGCGCTCGACCAGGGCGTGATAGGCGCGTGCCGCACCGAAGCGGTATGGCGTCTCGACCGCCAGGGTCTCGACCTCGGCAGCCAGGCCGGCGATCTCGCGCAGCAGGGTCTGCTCGCTTTCATGGGCGACATCGACCATGCGGCCGGCGAGCTTTGCCAGCCCCTGCTCCAGCGCGGTGATGCGCGGCGCGACCTGCTGGGCCAGCGGCAGCGCCAGCAGCGCCATCATGCGATAGGTCTCGATATCCAGCAGACGCATGACGATGCGGCCACATTGCGCCGGCGTCAGGCCACGGTCCTGCAGAATGAAACGCACGGTATCGTCGGCGCCGAGATAGAAGTCGGTCCAGACCGTCGCCTTGCCGCCGGCAAGGTCGCTGGCCGCCAGGGTGGGACCATCCAGCAGGGCCTGCAGGCTGGTCGCATCGGGTGCGGTTTCCGCCGGGCCCAGCACGGTGACATCGGCGGCGATCATCAGGCGGCCGGGCAGCTTGTCCAGCCAGCCGTCGGGCAGCGGCAGGCCGGCTGCCGGCTGCTGCAATGCCGCGCCGGCCGCACGCTGCAGATACAGTGTGTAGGTGGAGAATTCGGTGCGCTTTTCCCAGATCAGGTGACCGCCGCCGGGCAGTTCCACCGCGACATGGCGGGCGCCGGCTTCGGGTTCAGGCGCCTTCAGGGCCCGGCAGAGCGCGGCGAGATGAGCATGTTCGGCGCCAGCTTCGTCGGCCTGCAGCATCAGGCCGAGATGCAGCACGCGGGCCGGTGCGGTCAGCGGCAGTGGCGGCCGGGCATGGACTTCAGCCGCAAGCGCGGGGCGCAGGTCATGCGCCCGCGTCCGCAGATCGTCTGGCAGCAGCGGTCGGTCTATTCCAGCCATGCGTCGGCGCTCTTGCCGATTTCAAACCCGAGGAAATCCCAGGTCGCCTGCATATGCTCGGGCAGCGGCGCCTTGACCTGCAGCATCCCGCCATCGGGATGCGCCAGCTTGATGGCACGGGCATGCAGATGCAGCTTGCGGCTGACGCCACCGGTCAGATGCGCTTCCGCGCCGCCATACTTGCCATCGCCCACGATTGGCCGGCCCATCAATGCGGCATGCACGCGCAGTTGGTGCGTGCGACCGGTGAGCGGCGCCATCGCCAGCCAGGAGGCACGGCGGCCGGCGGTGTCGATGGTGCGGTAGAGCGTGACGGCATTCTTGCCATCTTCCTCGTCGGCCGCCATCTTCTCGCCGGCAGAGCCCGGCAGCTTGGACAGCGGCATGTTGATCTTGCCGTCGCGGATTTCCGGCACGCCCATCACCAGCGACCAGTATAGCTTGTGCGCTTCGCGGGCCTTCAAGGCACCGGCCAGCTTGGCGGCAGCAGAGGCGCTGCGCGCCAGCAGGATCACGCCTGACGTATCCTTGTCGAGACGATGGACCAGACGCGGACGTTCGGCATTGCCAAATTTCAGAAAGCCGAGCAGCCCGTCGAGATGTTCGCTCTGGCCGGTGCCGCCCTGCGTCGCCAGACCTGGCGGCTTGTTGATGACAATAACCGCATCATCCTTGTGCAGCACGGCGGCTTCGAGTTCGGCGATGCGCGCCGGCGTGGCGCGGGCCGGCTTCGGCTCACGCTGACGCTCGTCGTCCTTCGGCGGCTCGCCCAGCGGCGGGATGCGGATCGCCTGCCCGGCTTCCAGTCGTGTCGCCGCCTTGGCGCGGCCGCCATCGACACGCACCTGGCCGGTGCGCAGCAGCTTCTCCAGCTTGGCATGGCCGAGCCAGGGATAGTGGCGCTTGAACCAGCGGTCGAGCCGCAGATCGGCTTCGCCGGCTTCGACGGTACGGGTGATAACCTGGGACATTCGTGATGACTCTAATGAAAGACGATTGTCCGCTCAGCGCCAGACGCGGCGCAGGCGGTCCTTTTCCTGTGGTTCTTCCGGCACGGGCGCGACCGGCTCGGCGGCGCGCTGCCTTGCCTTCTCGGCCTGGCGCTCCATCCACTCAATCCGTTTGTGCTCGTGCATTTCCACCGACTGCACTTCGACTTCGCATTCCTGCCCGGCCTGGAAGATGATCTGGCGGGTCACATTCTTGAACTGGGCCAGCTTGCCATAGAAGCAGTCGTCACGGCTGGGCACCTGGCCCGGCGTGTAGAACGGCTTTTCCTTCGGCGCATTCACGACAAAATTGATGACTCCGCCCAAGGCCAGAAGGCCGAGCGCAAAGCCGCCATAGATGCCGAGCTTTTGCAGCACTGAGAACCGTTCCATGAAGTTTCTAGTCGAAGACGCCATGAGCCCAGTCTACACCAGATCAGTCTAATAAGCAGGGGGTTGCCGCTTGGTTAATGGCTGCCTTCAGTCCTCGTCGCCAGAGCCGCCCTGGCGCCGGGCGCGCAGCTTCTGCCAGTATTCGAGCCTTTTCAGGATATCGCGTTCAAACCCCCGCTCGACCGGGCGGTAGAACACCTGCCGGTCCATATCCTGCGGAAAGTAGTTCTGGCCCGAGAATCCGTCCTCGGCGTCGTGGTCATAGGCATAACCGGCGTTGTAGCCCAGATCCTTCATCAGTTTGGTCGGCGCATTGAGGATATGCATCGGCGGCATCAGTGAGCCATGCTCGCGGGCCGCCCGCTTGGCCGCCTTCTCCGCCTTGTAAGCGGCATTGGATTTCGGCGCAGTGGCCAGATAGATCACCGCCTGCACCAGCCCCAGTTCGCCCTCGGGCGAGCCGAGGAAATCATACATGTCCTTGGCCGCCAGCGCCTGCACCAGCGCATTGGGATCGGCCAGGCCGATATCCTCTGCAGCGAACCGCACCAGACGGCGCGTGATGTAGAGTGGGTCTTCACCGCCGGCCAGCATGCGGGCCATCCAGTAGAGCGCGGCGTCGACATCGGAGCCGCGCAGCGACTTATGCAGCGCCGAAATCAGGTTGTAATGCTCGTCCCGGGTCTTGTCGTAGATCGGCGCGCGCTTCTGCAGCGTCTCGGCCAGCCGCGCGGAATCCAGCGGCTCGATATCAACCGGCAGGGTATAAACCTGCTCGGTCATGTTGAGCAGGTAACGGCCGTCGCCGTCGGCCATGGCGCGCAAGGCGGCACGCGCGTCCGGCGTCAGCGGCAGCGCACGGTTCTCGACGGCCTCCGCGCGGCTGAGCAGCAGTTCCAGCGCTGCATCGTCCAGGCGATGCAGCACGATCACCGACGAGCGCGACAGCAGCGCCGAGTTCAGCGCAAAACTGGGATTCTCCGTCGTCGCGCCGACGAGCACCACGGTGCCGTCTTCAACATAGGGCAGGAAACCATCCTGCTGCGCGCGGTTGAAGCGGTGAATCTCGTCGACGAACAGCAGCGTGCGCTTGCCCTGCGCGCGCCGTTCGCGCGCCGCTTCGAAAACCTTGCGCAGGTCGGCGACGCCGGAGAAGACGGCCGAAAGCGGCGCGAATTCCAGATCGGTCGCATCGGCCAGCAGACGGGCGATCGAAGTCTTGCCGGTGCCCGGTGGCCCCCACAGGATCAGGCTGGCAAGCTTTTTGGCCTGCACCATGCGGGCGAGCGGTCCCTCGCCTTTCAGCAGATGATCCTGGCCGATGATGTCGTCGAGGCTCCGCGGGCGCAGGCGATCGGCCAGCGGACCGGCCGGCGCGACTTCCATGCCTGCGGCGCTGAACAACGTTTCGGCCGTACCGCCAGTCTTCCTGCTCATACCTTCACTGAAAATGTCAGCAACTGCCTGCCGCGCCGCAGAACCACGGTCCACTGATTGCCGCCGCGCAGCATGCCCTGCAATCCGCGCACATCGGTGACCTCTTGATTGTTCACCTTCACGATCATGTCGCCGGTCCGGATGCGGAAGCGGTTGGCGGCGGACCCAGATTGTACATCGGTGACGATCACGCCACGTTCAAGCGTGTCCATACCGATTTCTTCGGCAAAGGCCGGCGACAGGTTGGCAACGGTGGCGCCGGCCAGCGGCTGGTTGCCGGAGAGCTGCGTGCTGTCGCGCGGCGGGGTCTCCGGCGCTTCACGTAACGCGATATCCAGCACCTGGCGCTCGCCGCGGCGCAGAACTTCAAGCTTGGCCGTTTCACCCAGTTTGCGGGTGGCAATGCGGAAGCGCAGCGCCTGCGGGTCGTTCACGATACGCCGGTCGATCGACAGGACGACATCGCCGGTCCGCAGGCCGGCCTGGTCGGCCGGGCCGCCGCGGAAGACCTCGCCGATCAGCACGCCGGTGGGACGCGGCATGCCGAGCCCCTGCGCGATATCGTTGGTCACGATCTCGCCGCTGGCGCCGAACCAGGGCCGCTTGATCCCCTTGCCCGCCATCGCGCTCGCCACGGTGGAGGAAACCAGGTTGGCCGGAATGGCAAAGCCGATGCCGATCGAGCCGCCCGAGCGCGAGAAGATCGCGGTGTTGATGCCGGCGAGTTTCCCGTCCAGCGTGATCAGTGCGCCGCCGGAATTGCCGGGATTGATCGCCGCATCCGTCTGGATGAAGGACTGGGCGGTCAGGTCATCGGAAATCGCGCGGCCGACCGCCGACACGATGCCCTGCGTCACGGTCTGGCCGACACCGAAGGGATTGCCGATGGCGACCACCAGGTCGCCGACCAACAGCTCGTCGGAATCGCCGAATTCAAGATACGGCAGGTTCTCGTTCTGCAGGTCGATGCGCAGCACCGCCAGATCGGTGCGCGGATCGGCGGCGATCACCTTGGCTTCGAATTCGCGGCGATCGCTGAGCGAGACCACGATTTCCGTCGCGCCCTCGATCACATGGTTGTTGGTGACGATGATGCCTTCGGCCTCGACGATCACCCCCGAGCCCAGCGACTGCGCGACGCGTTCGCGCGGCTGTCCGCCCGGCGCCTGATCGCCGAAGAAGCGGCGGAAGAAGGGATCGTCCATCAGCGGCGAGCGGGCCACCTTCTCGACGCGGCGGGTATAGATGTTCACCACGGCCGGCGCGGCGCTCTGCACCAGAGGGGCGAAGCTGTACTGGATCTCGGCCCGGCTGGCCGGCAGCCGGGACTGCGCCGCCTGGGGTGTCTGCAGCCCCTGCTGCGCGAGCGCCGAATGGGGCCAGGCGAGCAGCGCCAGGAGAGGAATGATCAGGGTCCGGAAAATCGAATGTCTGGTCATGGCCCGGGTTACATAAGGATGTTTCCGAAAGGTTTTCAATGGGCGATGGCAGTTCTGGGCCATTAACGCCGTATTCATGCGCAGAACGGATGCTTGCGTCCATGAAACTGGACCAACCAGCGCTGCAGCAACTCCATGCCTACTGGGAGTCCCGCCGGGGCGCCGACCGGCCCTACCCTGCGCGTGACCAGATCGATCCGCTGGACCTGCGTTTCATCCTCGGCAGCCTGATCCTGCTCGATGTGGAGCCGCAGCCGCTGCGCTATCGCTACCGCCTGTTCGGCAGCGACATCGCCCGGCGCCAGGGCTTTGACATGACCGGCAAGTATCTCGACCAGCATCCCTGGCCCGAGCTGGCGGCCATGGCGCGCGAAACCTATGGACAGGTGCTGGCCAGCGGCAAGCCATCGCTGATCCGCCGCCACGGCCTGATCGACGACCAGTATGTCGATCACGTCTCGCTGATCCTGCCGCTCGGACATGCCAAGGTGGAAATGCTGCTGGCCGGCGTGGTGTTCACGCCGCTGGCGCGCGACACGCATCCGGCCGCGCCGGCATCCTGATCTCCAAACGAAAACGGCGGCCCGGGAAACCGGACCGCCGCTTCGAACTCTTATGCGTCAGCCGATCAGGCCGCCGCTTCCTCGGCAGCTTCCTGCACCGGACCCGAATCCTGGCCCTTGGCGGAAACGTCACGATCGACCAGCTCGACGACGGCCAGCGGAGCGGCGTCGCCATAGCGGAAGCCGGCCTTCAGCACGCGGCTGTAGCCGCCGCTGCGCGAGGCATAGCGCTGGTTCAGCGTCGAGAACAGCTTGTCCACCGCAGCCTTCTCCGGCAGGAAGGACAGCGCCTGGCGACGGGCATGCAGATCGCCGCGCTTGCCGAGCGTGATCAGCTTGTCGATCAGCGGCTTCAGCTCTTTGGCCTTCGGCAGCGTGGTCGTGATCTGCTCATGCTTGATGAGCGACGCGGCCATGTTGCCAAACATCGCACGGCGATGAGCGCTGGACTTGTTCAGTTTGCGGCCGGCATTGCGGTGACGCATAGGACTCTCCTCGATCTTCCTTTAGGCGGTCAGGATCAGTACTGATCCTGCAGCTTCTTCGCCAGTTCTTCGATATTCTCCGGCGGCCAGTTCGGGACATGCATACCGAGATGCAGACCCATCTGAGCCAGAACTTCCTTGATCTCGTTGAGCGACTTGCGGCCGAAATTCGGCGTGCGCAGCATCTCGGCTTCGGTCTTCTGGATCAGATCACCGATGTAGACGATGTTGTCGTTCTTGAGGCAGTTGGCCGAACGAACCGACAGTTCGAGCTCGTCGACGCGGCGCAGCAGGTTCGGATTGAATTCCGGCTCGCTGGCGATCTTCTCGCGGCTCTCGGCCTTCGGCTCTTCGAAGTTGATGAAGAGCTGCAGCTGGTCCTGCAGGATACGGGCGGCATAGGCCACTGCGTCTTCCGGCTTGATCGCGCCGTTGGTCTCCATCTGCATGGTCAGCTTGTCATAGTCGAGAATCTGGCCCTCACGGGTGTTCTCGACCTTGTACGAAACCTTGCGGACCGGGCTGTACAGCGCATCGACCGGGATCAGGCCGATCGGCGCATCTTCCGGACGGTTGGCCGAAGCCGGGACATAGCCCTTGCCGGTCTCGACGGTCAGTTCCATGCGGATGCTGGCGCCGGCGTCCAGCGTGCAGAGCACGTGGTTCGGGTCCATGACTTCGATGTCATGGCCGGTCTCGATCATCTTGGCGGTCACTTCGACCGGACCCTGCGCATTGAGATGCATGCGCTTCGGGCCCTCGCCGTGCATCTTCAGCGCCATCGACTTGATGTTCAGCACGATGTCGGTGACGTCTTCACGCACGCCCGGGATGGACGAGAATTCATGCAGCACGCCGTCGATCTTGATCGACGTGACGGCAGCGCCCTGCAGCGACGACAGCAGAACGCGACGCAGCGCGTTGCCCAGGGTCAGACCGAAACCACGCTCCAGCGGTTCGGCAACGATAGTCGCGGTACGGCCCGGCACGGAGCCCGGCTCGATCACCAGCTTGTTCGGCTTAATCAGATCGGTCCAATTCTTCTGGATCACCTGTAACCTCTTCGGTTGCGGCGGGAGCGGAACTCCGCCTAGACCACCTCGGTTGCGGCTACGGCCGCCCCTGGATGTACAGGAAAGCGGCCGGCCACGTTGTTCTTTTCAGCGCCGGACCTTAATCCGGCGCGGACCGTTTAGATGCGGCGACGCTTCGGCGGGCGGCAACCGTTGTGCGGGATCGGCGTCACGTCGCGGATGCTGGTGATGACGAAGCCGACGGCCTGCAGCGCGCGCAGAGCCGACTCACGACCCGAACCCGGGCCCTTCACTTCGACTTCCAGCGTGCGGACGCCATGCTCGGCGGCGCGACGGCCGGCCACGTCGGCAGCGACCTGCGCAGCGTACGGGGTCGACTTGCGCGAGCCCTTGAAGCCCTGGCTGCCAGCCGACGACCAGGCAATGGTGTTGCCCTGCGCGTCGGTGATGGTGATCATCGTGTTGTTAAAAGAAGCGTTCACATGCGCAACGGCAGAGGTGATGTTCTTCTTTTCCTTGCGCCGGGGGCGCGCGGCCTTGTCCTTGACCATGAGATCCTGCAGTCCTTAGAAAACGGTTGGGCTAACGATTAACGCGCGGCCTTCTTCTTGCCGGCGATAGCGACAGCCTTGCCCTTGCGGGTACGGGCGTTGGTGTGGGTACGCTGACCACGGACCGGCAGGCCCTTGCGGTGACGCAGGCCACGGTAGCAGCCCAGATCCATCAGGCGCTTGATGTCCATGGCGATCTCACGACGCAGGTCGCCTTCGACCTTGTAGTCGCGATCGATGGTCTCGCGAATCTGCAGCACTTCGGCATCGGTCAGCTGATTGACGCGACGCTCGGAAGGCAGCCCCACCTTCTCGCAAATTTCTTTCGCCTTCACCCGGCCGATGCCGTAGATGTAGGTCAGTGCGATCTCGACCCGCTTGTTGGTCGGAATGTTCACGCCAGCGATACGCGCCACGTTTTTTCTCCTCGAATCACCCGCCGCGGACCAGTCCGGCCGAAGCGTTCACCTTGGCACCGATAAGGCATGAGTAAAACCCAACGAAGTCAAAGACTTACGTCGGGAACCGCTGCCTCAATTTTCGCTCGCGCCCGTTGCCAAGGGGCGCGATTATAGAAACTTCCTCTACTCAGTCAACTACTTAAGTGCAGTCAGAGCGTGGCTAAAACAGCCTCGATCTGGCGTGTCACTTCATCGATTTCCGCCATCCCGTCCACCTGCTTCAGGATGCCACGTCCCTCGTAATACGGGAGAAGCGGCGCCGTCTGCTCGTGATAGGCCTTCAGGCGCGGCACCACGGTCTCGGCCTTGTCATCCGCCCGGCGGGTGAACTCGGTCGAGCCGCAGCGGTCACAGACGCCCGGCTGCTTGGTCGGCTGGAATTTGTCATGATAACCCGCGCCACACTTGGCGCAGGTGAATCGGCCGGTGATACGCTCAACCAGAGCGGAGTCATTGACCCGCATCTCAATCACGGCATCAAGCTTGAGCTTGCGCTCGGCCAGCATCTTGTCCAGCGCCTCGGCCTGCTTGGTCGTGCGCGGGAAGCCGTCCAGGATGAAGCCCTTGCGGCAATCCGGCTGGTCGATGCGGTCGGCGATGATACCCACCACGATCTCGTCCGAGACCAGGGCGCCTGCATCCATGACCGCCTTGGCCTTGAGGCCGATGGCGGAGCCGGACTTCACGGCAGCGCGGAGCATGTCGCCGGTCGAGAGCTGGACCAGGCCATGCTTGGCCATCAGGCGCTGGGCCTGGGTGCCTTTGCCGGCGCCCGGCGGTCCAAGCAGGATCAACCTCATTTCCGCGCTCCCCTCAGCTTGGCCTTCTTGATGAGGCCCTCATACTGGTGTGCCAGCAGATGCGACTGGATCTGCGCCACGGTATCCATGGTCACGCTGACCACGATCAGCAGCGAGGTACCGCCGAAATAGAACGGCACCGAATACTGCGAGATCAGGAATTCCGGCAGAAGGCAGACCGCCGCGATATAGGCGGCGCCAACCACGGTCAGGCGGGTCAGCACGTAATCGAAATACTCGGCGGTGCGCTGGCCCGGGCGGATGCCCGGCACGAAGCCGCCGTACTTCTTCAGGTTATCCGCCGTCTCGTTCGGATTGAATACGACAGAGGTATAGAAGAAGCAGAAGAACACGATCAGGGCGACATAGGCCGCCATGTACAGCGGCTGGCCATGGCCGAGCAGCGTGGTGATGGTGGTGACCCAGGCCGGCGCGCCGCTGCTGGCGGTGAACTGCGCGACCGTCGCCGGCATCAGCAGCAGCGAGGACGCGAAGATCGGCGGGATAACGCCCGAGGTGTTGAGCTTCAGCGGCAGATGCGAGCTCTCGCCGCCGAACATGCGGGCGCCCTGCTGTCGCTTGGGGTACTGCACCAGGATACGGCGCTGGGCGCGCTCCATGAAGACGATGAAGGTGATGACGCCGACGATCAGAATCATCAGGAACAGGATGAAGAAGGTGCTGAGCGCA
>Ga0209675_1001861_pt1 | contig 11429 bp, 10 predicted proteins | sample AraplaCol_mLB_r2_2_FD_184280 | JGI IMG/M metagenome (GOLD analysis project Ga0209675, IMG submission 184280) | Arabidopsis root microbial communities from North Carolina, USA - plate scrape MF_Col_mLB_r2 (SPAdes) (version 3) | ecosystem: Host-associated > Plants > Roots > Endosphere | place... | reverse complement strand
CGGTAAGCCGCCTCGGCGCCCCAGGTCTTGCAGCTCATTTCCGGGCCGCGCGGGGCGCGGATGTCGCGGCTAGCGTCGTAGCGGGGATCGTGGTCCAGGTGCTGGGTGCTCATGTCATCTCCTCAAGTTGGTGAGAACGGGCCTGCACCGGCCCGTGCATATTCACAGCTTAAGTTGTATAGACAACCTAGTCAACAAGTTTTTGAAAGTCGGGGTCAGCTCCGGCTGGCTAGCACTAAAGCCAAGGTCGGACAGAGGCTTGTGCGGTCATGCTGCTAGATTATCTTGGGATCGCCGGCTATATCGCGCGATTCAAACAGCAACCATTCAGAACATCGTTGGATGAATTTGGCTATCAAATCGTTCCGGACTACCTGGTAAGTTGCACTAACGGCGAACACTACGTAATCGAGGTAAAGACGAGTCGGTATGTCACAGCACTGGTGCATGCAACGCTCGATCGAAACAACGAAAAGTTCGCCAAATTTGGCATCAAATATCTTTGTTGGCCTATGGATCTATTTCAGGCGTTGGGCTGCACTGCTGAGAAAGTTCGCCCGAGCACTTGCAAATACAACATTCGCATTACCGAAAAATGAACTGACCGCAACCCACCATGCCAAAGTGTTTGGGTGAAACGTTTTGACTGTTTTTGTAGATGAATGCACAATTAACTAGAAGTATGTAATATTGCCATTATCCACCTGAACCAGGTCGCTCCCGACTTCGAATCCACTTATCAAATGTTGCGATTTCCAAGCAAGACCAATCAGGTAACCCTCGAGGATTTTCTCAACGAACTGCGCTCGGATCAGCAAGCACCACTACGCTTGCCAATCAAATTGGATATGGGCGGAGCGTTCGGCATAGCTAGCTTGGCTGCCCAAATTGTCTCGACATGGGCGCAAACGAGAACCGACGGCGTAAAACTTAGTCTCAACAAAGCCTACGCGGAAAACGTAGCTACTCAAGATCGTTTTGCCTCCACTCTCCCGGGTATGACCGCACTGTATTTCGCTGACTCGATTTCATGCGATCAACTCAACCTGAGCAGGTTTCAAGCTCTGTCTTCGGTGGCCCCGTACGTTGAAGCGATGCAAAAAGAGGATTACGCAAATACCCTTCGTGGTGTTGGCGCGGCGTTATGTTGCTTTGCTGGTGCCAGAAATGAGTTTCTGAAACCGCTCTATGCTGTGCCGGCGCCAAATGGTGTGAACTCGGAGTCAGTTTTTCGGATCCTGATCCCGAGAATGCTTGAATCTCTTAACAGTGGAAAGCCTTTCGCCATTAATGAAGGCCAGTTGGATTACCTGAGTGCTATGGTCTACCAGCTCTTCCTGAATGCTGACCAACATGGTGCCTACGAACTTGACGGAAATCGATATCGGAAGGGTGTAAGAGGGGTTACAGCCAGATTGAATTCGTTCTCCGACCTCCCCAGCATTGTCGCTAGTGCCGGCGACGACACGCACTTACGCTCCTACCTTACACGTGCTGCATCTAACGTATCGTCACCGGCTCCAAGCGCGAAGAAATCAGTTCTTTCCCATTCAAGCGTTCAAATCTTGGAGATTTCAGTTTTTGATACTGGTCCGGGCCTAGCGCTTCGATGGCTTGCTGACAAGAACGGAGCGACCGGCTATTCCGACTTTACGCTTGAAGAGGAACTAGAGGCCGTCCAAACTTGCTTCCAAAAACACACGTCGACAAAAGCGGGCAATCTCTTCGGGCAAGGGTTACCTGTGGCATTGCGCGCCTTACAAAAGCTCAAGGCATTTATGACGATCAGGACTGGACGCTTGAGCTTGTACCAAGATTTTTCGCACTCTAAGACGAGCGACTTCACTCCGCATCAGCGCTTTCAGGGAAAAGAATTAGGCGAGATGGCGGGTGCGACTTACACCATTTGGTTTAGGGTGAAATAGTATGCTTGGAAATGCTGGCTACTTTCAGTTTCAATATCCTGCCGCGACTTCGGCCGGTGATCAGCGCCTTATTGTCATCTACAAACCTCCAGGGCTAGTTCGAAGTGATGTGCTCGAAGACTTGGTTATCGACGCATGTGCAGGCCCCTTAGTCCCCGATGCAGTTGTGTTTGTGAGTTTGTTAGAGGACAAATCAAGTTCCCTTCCCCAGGTGTTGCGTGGTGGAGGTGGGCAAGCTGCGCGAGCCAGGTTGTCACACCGCATTCCTTTGATCTGCACTACCTTCTCGTTAGAGACTGGAGAGGTTGTAGCCGAGGTAATCAACGAAGGATTTGGGGAGCGCTCGTGTCATACGCTGACAGAGCAAGTCAGAAGAAACTTCGCGGCAATTCTCGACGCTGGGCTGCGCTCGGCTTTTCCCATTGAGCGTGTATTACTCTCTGCACCGCCAGGCTACGCGTATCAGAAACCTTCCGGAGCAAGGTACAACACGTTCCTCAAGCCTGAAATGGGACTAACGACATCTGCTGCAGTGAGCTTTGTGGCACTTCATCTGTTCAAAGCCTTCTTCGTTGGGCAACTCGGACGCTTGGCAGACCTTAGGACGATTTACGTCGACACAATGGCGATCGCAACGCTCGCCTACGGAATTCGGGAATTGGTTTCACTATGCGGTCACAAAGTTAACGCATCAATTGAAAGCTTTCATTCGTATGAAGGTTTCGAAAAGATTGCTCGGCCTTTGCGAGGAACATCAATTTGCCTCATTTCAGCGTCCTCATCAATGGCGCTGCATCAGCGCTGGATCAACGAAAAGCTTGTTGATCATACCGACGTCGTAACAATCCTGACCTTCGAAGATGAGGCAAGTCAAAGGCCGGCCGGAGCATTGCTCGCAATACCTCGACCGGGGGACACCGCTTCTGAAGGGCCACCTCAGCTAGTTATTCGCATCGCAGGAGAAACGTTCCAAGCGACGCAAGAGCCAGACAAAAAAGTCCTATTGCGTGAACAAGTGCACGGGGCCCCCAAAGAGATCAATTTGTTCCGCGAACTTGCTGGACAAGGTATCTTCGACTTGTGGCGCCGGCCAAAGGCTGCACACTCGAAGATGCGTGCCCTCTTTATTGATGGCGTTCTGCTGTTGCAACACAAACGATTTCAAGAATGGTTTGAGTTGCAGTTATCACGTCGAGTAAGGGCCGCGACGACGCATATTGTGTATCAATCCGATCCAGCCTCGCGCGCAATGGCGGAACACGCCGCGCGATATTGTGCTACTTCACTGCGGTTGGAGCCTGCGCCAGGCGTTATAGATGCAGCTTCCTTGACCAGCATTGGAGGTACGACAACTGACAATCTAATCATTTGCGCTGCGGTTGTTGGGAAAGGTTCGCAGCTGTTAGAAATCAGTCGTAACCTTCGCGATATTCATAAGGGATCGCGTCTATACATTATTGGATACCAAGTCACTGAGACGCGAAGTGAATTATCCAGCCTGCCAGCAAACTTGCGGCACGACGGAGTTTTGCCGCATGAGGTTTGTAAGTTTGGTGAAGCAGCAATTGGAACTCAGCTCTTAGCAAGCTTCTACTCGGAAAGAAGGGCGCTGCTAAAGTCGGGGCCGAATCTTCACGGGTTACCTCGTACATTGACTCAACGATTTGAGTGCCTCGGCGAGACCTTGCCTATAGGCTCGCAGGCACTCCTACCCCATGGTCCCGACGTGAGCCAACATCTGCAAATCCGAGAAGGTTGGGCGTTCTGGGCTGGGTCACGCTACACAGCAGGTTCTTACCACGCTGAAGTATGCGGGACGATGGCCGTCCTACTTCAACGCGCGCGTGAGGAAGTGAAGAGTATCCCGGAAGAACATAGTTTAGGCAGCCGAACGTTTCGCCATGTGGTTCTGGATCCCGAGAATTTTGCGCGATTTAACGATGGAATACTTCAAGCAGCACTGCTGCGATGCGCGTTTTCGTCAGAACTTGACTATCGTACTGACCTCGCATCATCAGACTTTATTAAGTCGCTGATCATCCGCGCGTTGCATCGCTCTACAGACAATGATGGTGAAGCCGCCCTCGAATTCCTCGCCGCATTAGCGACACAAAAATTGCAGCTTATGCCTGATCACCAGGCAGAGGTGTATGAGGCCGCCGTGCACGAGACTGCGGCTTACCCAAGCCTACATGCTGTTGTGAAGCATATTCTCTGCCCTCCCAAACCGGACATAGCAAGCTCACCGTTTTAAATCAGTCCCATGAAAGTAGGGCTTCTCGAATATTGATCGCACTAATGCGTGGCCTAATTGTCCTGAATTCACTTTTGCAACTATCCCATTAGGCGCCGGATGGATTGTGCTCTCGACTTCCTGTCGGCCGCATCGATCTCTGCATTTTTCCTGCAGACTTAGACACTTCACCCCATTTACTATTGAGAACGTTGATGATCCGAAATTATCAAAGCCAAGATAAGATCTTCCAACTTATGCCCCCGAGCTATTATCGGGACAACCGAGAAAATAACTTCACAGTTATAGTCGGCAAAAACGGCACTGGCAAGAGTCGACTACTGCAGGGTGTGGTTTCAGAAATTCTAACTCGGCATCTAGGTACACAACAGTTCGAACGCGAAGAGAGGGTTGGGCGTATCCGGTCGCAATTTCGTTCTATTGAATTCGACGACTTGCCCAGGAAGGTGATCTGCGTTTCCACTAGTCCTTTCGACAAGTTTCCATTATTACGACGGATCGCTCCGGTTAGCATCTACAGCTATCTTGGTTTACGGGGACTCCCAAGTGGCAATTTAAGTACTGCCTATATGGCCCGAATTATGGCCTCACTTGTCACAGCAGTGGCAAGGTCACATAGGAAGACTCGAGGAGTTATCGATGTGCTTCATTACCTTGGTTACGATGGAATCATCCACTGCACTTTTACTGTTGGGTTGCCTTCACGCATCCAAGAAGAAATATTAGATGCCCGAAATCCGTTAAAGGCAATCGCTGATCTTCATCAATCGTATCCGTTGACGCCGATTGAAACTTCATATCAGCTGCGACAACTGAAAGATGCTGATCCAGAAATGCTCATGAGAGCAGTCGAGCTATTTCGGCTTTACAAGAAATCCGGTAGAAGACCTCGCATTGACTTAGTCCTAGACTCAACCGGAATTTATGGCGGCGGGCCTGAAATCGAAGACTTGCTGCTTCTCGTGGGAACTGGGTTTGCTCGCCTACGAGATGTTTCGTTGCAAAAGTCGCGGGGCCTGATGGAGCCTGAAATATTTCGGATAAGTGAAGCGAGCTCGGGCGAACAATCAGTAATTATGGGCCTACTAGGAATCGCGAGTCAAATTGAAGACCATTCCCTGATATGCATCGACGAGCCGGAAGTATGCCTGCACCCAGAGTGGCAAGAGCGCTATGTGCACCTTTTAGTCGACACCTTTAGCAATCGTCGAAACTGCCAATTCTTGATCGCTACACATTCGCCCCAAGTGGTCGCAGAGCTCCCCAGTTCCGCATGTTTTGTAATGAATATGGACGACGGAATAGCTGTAGATGCCAGTGCGCTCTCTCGACGGTCAGTCGATTTTCAGCTGGCGCAAGTTTTCAAGACCCCTGGGCGACACAACGAATTCCTGAACCGAACTGCCTTGAACTTATTTTCAAGGGTATCGCAACGAAAGGAGTTTTCACGCGAGGACTGCAACTCGTTAGCGATGCTAACCGAGCTGCGCGAGCACATACACGCCAATGACCCCCTTCATGACTTGATCATTGCACTTGAGGCTCTGAAAGGATTACATGGCCGAGATTGCTAATGCAGTGACACTTGGACGAGCCGAATTGTCGATCATCGAGGCCGTAAAGGCACGTGCCGACTTTACTCATGTTTCGTGGTCTAGCGAAGATCTTGAGCCAGTACGAGCAACCATACGTGAATATTATAGGCGGGAACAGCGCGGTATTTGTGCTTATTGTCGAGGCCCAGTCTCCATTCGAGGAGCCCTGAACTGTCACCTCGAACATATCGCACCAAAGTCCAAGTACTTAGACTTCATGTTTGACCCCAAGAATTTATGCGTGATCTGCGCGGATTGCAACACAATCAAACGCGATCAAGAAGCGTTGGCGCAAGAACCAGAAACAGTTCTTGATATCGGAAAGCCTCGGAAGCGATATCCCCGCACTACATCAGCGTTCTTGATTGTGCACCCACATTTCGATCAGTGGGATGACCATATTCAAAAAGTAGGAAAGTATTTCGTCGATAAGACTCCTAAGGGCCATTTTACTATTGGCGCTTGTGTTCTTAACCGCCATCTCAGGCAATTTGGCTGGGAACTGCCGCTTGTGGACGATGCCGCGATGCGAGACGCAATGACCGCGTACCTGAATACCAACGACCCGGTTGCTAAAGCTGCAGCCCTGGTTCACCTCATGCGTTTAATGAACCAGATTTAGAATATAGTGGGGTGACCCAAGGGCCGCGCGTCGCGAACTGTAACTCACCCCGACTGATGCTTAACCTCTTGGCAGGAATTGCTGCAGATACGCTGAGCGACCACCATCGACGACCAGACTCGAAGATCTTTTTGCCGTTTCTAGCAGATTCAGGAACGTCGGATCTTTGTCGTTAATCACCACGCGAGTTGATCCATCGGGGAAAAGAACTCGAACGCCTTGAAGCGTATCCTCACGGTTATCACTTGTTCCTGGCCGCCCATTCGTCCAAATGCGAACGTCTTCAAACGACGTAATTGAATTCACGTTCACTGGCAATATACGATATCGTAGTGCCTTCATATCCAGCCTCGAGTCCACAGCCCGTCCAAATGAAGGAACCTTTCCGTCCTCACGATTTTCCTCTTCCCACAATTCTAAGCGAATAAACATAACCACCTTTCAATAATTGAAGGCGCCCCCACTTTTGCTGAGCTATTCAATGCCAACACTTCCTTGTACGCAGAGGGTAACCAATGCCGACAAGCCTCGGAACTCCTCTCCCGCTAACTAACTGATACCCAATGTTCGATGCATTTTCCGCAAGTATAAATCCTCGACTAGATCACTGTATGCTCATACAGCCTGGTGTATACTCTGGCCATTGCAAATAGCCAACTTTGCAATTTCAACTTTCAGACTGTGTATATTAGAGCGGACGATCCTGACAATGGACATCGAGACGGCGACAACTGAGAACGTCCAAGCGGTTACATGGGGACCTACTTCAATCCCCCAGGAGGTAGTGAGTGCCTTAAATACGTTTACCAATACTCCTCGCAAAGCATGGGTTGATACCACGTGGTACTCAATGTGCACGACGGCTCCGTCTGCTAGAGTTTTCTTCAAAGGCGGGCGGGAAAATATGATGTCACGTCTGTTGGCTTGTCAGATCGCTGCCGACGCATACGCGAACTTAGGGATGCAAACCGAGGTAGACGTAATCAACCCGCGCGTCGTTGTAAAAGTTCGAGATCAGGCTAAATCGATGCGTGCTGTCCTGCCGGCGCAGCAGTATTTGCCAGCACCTGCGAATACAGTTGAATTCCGAACTGGCCTTGATTCCTTGTGCCAATGGACGCGGCCTGCCAATGCACCATCGAGTAATTCGGGGGACCCCTGTGTCCGCGCGTTCATCTTAGGACTAGCACATAGATTTGCCGACGCATTCGTGGATATTCCAGTGGAATACATCCATAATCTAGTCATCATTGGTTGGCCTACTCGCAGCTTGAGTGCCACAAGAAGGGTATTGACTGCAACTGTAACAGCAGGGATTAAGATTGACGTTGAAGCGACGCGAGTCCGAGAGTCTGCTGCTCGTGGCACCACTGCTCTAACTATTCACAAGGCGGCATCGTCACGGTACCTCATGAGTATCAGCGATCAACAAGAGGTTGAGCAGCTGTCCATTGAAATAGATCGCATAAGACAAGGACGGCGACGCTTTCCATCTGATGCTGCTCGTCTTCGCGCATTGAACGACATTGCACAATCTCTCGATGACCCTGATCTGAAGGCAGATGTTCTGTGCATGATCTCTGATCGCCTCAAAGAATTTTCCCCTTAAAGCACAACTGGCGCATAATTCAAATATAACTGCGAAATGCGCTAGTGCGCATTTCGCAGCTCAATGGCGGTGACTTCGCCAGCTCGATTCGGCCAGACACTTGAGAGGACTATGCTTCGTTCATGCGCTGCCTCCTACGCAGCGAGAAAGCGAAGGATAGAATGCACTCATACAATCTCCCAACTCACGACACATCGCAAGAGGGCCCCAATTTCTATGCCGAGCCTTTCGAAATCGGCTCACAGATTCGAAGGGTTGTTAAGAGGCTGACAATGTGGGCGTACAACCATGGCTGTATCTCCTTTCGGTTAACAGAGCAGATATTTTTCAGACTCAACCTTCGCACCCTTTAAGTTGTTATCGTTCTGGATCACCTGCGCTGCAGACCCAATTCAACCTTCTTTGACGGCATCGCCACGGAAATTGATTTTTGCGCAATACGTAATTGCAAACTCAAGCAATTGAAATCTTGGGATAATGAACCCAGCGTGGCCAAGCTAACTTATCGACAATTTCGGCCTAACCTCGACAAAATGCACCCCGTAGCGGCGGACGGAGTTACGCAAGATGCCCAAGCGCCTGGATATCTCTCTCAGCGGGACCTGGTCTCGAATGTGCCATCGTCGAATGCCTAGTAATGCCACGTCGATCACTCTAATTCCCCGCTGAATGTCGAGAGCGGGATTGTGTCTTATACGTGGGTCAGATTCGTTTGCAATTTATGCAGCAAAGTGGGTCAGTTTTCGCTGCAAATCAACAAATTTGACCCAATTTTGCTCCAACGGCCCCGCTGCTGTGTGGATGTTCCAATGAAAGGGGGATCGATTCGCGCGTGAATAAATTGATCCCCCTAGAGCGCCCCTGATCTCACTTAGGTTAGGAGTGACTTCGAATGCATGCCTTTAAATGAGAAGATTTGGAACCCTAGCACATCAAAATTGCAGTGATACGAACGAACTCATTTCCGTGCCGTTGTGCTGCGTGGCGTACAGCAGCACTGAAAGTTTTCGGTGCCTCAACATTGTCCTCCATCTTCAAGTTCTTGCCGGCAAACGTCTTAAAGATCGCTTTGGACTGCTCGCCGACGCAATGTACCCCACGATTGGAAACAATCTCGCCCTCAATTGACTTACGGAGTTCTACGGCTGATGAACCCTCCCATTTCGATATGTTCACACGGCCGTCTGATTGAGATCTTTCGAAGAGTACTACTTCGGCTGATTTGGGGCCTTCAACTAGCGTGAAATATGTCTTATGACTTGCCAAGCCCGCGTCAAAATTTCCTGCCTTTTTTAACGCATCTGGTCCAGGACCAAAAAATGAATAGAGCTCTGGGGTAGCCGAATTTTCTTCTTCACATCCCGCAAGTACAATTTGAGTTGATGAAACCCCTGCAATCATCACTAGCATAACGGAAAGGAAATTTTTCAGTTTCATTTTGCTCCTCCTATGATTAATGAACCTAGTTCTCCAGATGCCCGTACTTCTGAGCACGAATTCTCTGAAAAAAGCTCAGAAGCTTTTCTGGATCATATCGTTCGCGGTTTTCGAAAATGCTCGCATCTTGCGTAATAAGATGCGTTCCATTCTTGTCTAGGACGATCAGATAGGGAAAGACCTTCGTTCGAGGGTAGGCAGAAAGAAACTCTTCGTTCCTGTTTTCTGGACTGTAATTAACCTTAAGCCATAAAAAGTTATCATTGAGAAATCGTCTTGTATTTATGTCTTCTCTGATAGCTTGATCGAGTTTGTAGCACCATGTACACCAACTCCCGCCAACATCGAGAACGATTGCCTTTCCACTCTTTCTCGAGATTTGCAAAATTGAATTCAGATCCACAGCGGGGTTTCGTTTAGGATCAAATTCTCCACCGAATTGTATCGTGGCCGACGCACGCACATCCACATGTGTTGCCGGTTGCGCCGATACAGACCAATTGCACATAAGTAGTAAAACTGCCATCCAAGAAATGCGAGAATGACGTGACATGGCTGCCCCATTGCCTCAGGTATAGATGCTAAGTAATATAGTCCAACGCTACATTAAAAAACTCTCCCTTTGTCACTACTGTTAAGTTGCACTGAAAACTGATTCACTTTCCGCAGGAATCAGGCTGCTGAGTCATGTGAAGTCCTTCTTGATTCAACTATAGACGTCGCCAACCAACGGAAGAGCTATAAAAGGATTTGAACCGGCGTCACTTGTACGTAAGGAAGCCTCCGGCGGCTGCAAATTTACACTCCACAGAAGGGGATAATGGGGCCAGGAACTAGATGAGGCAACAGTAACCATATTCCGCCTTACTTTGACGAAATTTATCCCCGCGCGCGTTAGGCGGACGCTCTGCAACTTGTTGTTTTATCGATGATGTTCAGTTCCCCTAACTCTAGCGATGTGCAGTTGGTAATATTGAAATGTGACGATTCATTGAGATGGGTTCAGCTATGCTGGCAAAATTGGTGGTGGCGCTGGGCGGCTTGCTGCTGTGCGTGAGCGCGGCTGCGGCCGAACTGCACAAAGGGCGGCTGCAAGGCGAGCAGGTGGCGCGATATGTGGTGCCAGCCAGGGCCGGGCAACGGCTGGACGTCGTGCTCAAGTCCAGCAGCCGGTCGGCCTACTTCAACGTCCAGGCCGAGCATGCCAGCGAAGCGGAGTTCATTGGTTCGATCAAGGGTGCCCATTACCGCGGCGCCGCCGCCACCGACGGCAGCTACACGATCACCGTCTACCTGATGCGTCACGCGGCACGCCGCAACGCCGTGGCCGACTACCAGCTGCAAGTGGACGTGCAATGAGCCGCCGCGCGCACCTGGGCGCCCTGGCCGCGTTGGCGCTGCTGAGCGCGTGCAGCGGCATGCGCCCCGACACCGCTCCGCCGCCGCACGTCCTGGAGCACGGCGTGGTCCTGGAGCGCTCGCTGCCGGCCGAACTGCCGGCCGAAAGCGCGCCCTTCCCCGGCAGCCAGGTGGTGTTGATCTCGACCGACAGCGCGGCCGGCGTGCTGGTACCGGTGCCCTTCGTGGCCGATGCCGTGCTGGCGGCCGTGCACAGGCAGAATGCGCGCGCGCTGGGCGCCGTGCTGCACGGCCTGGACCCCTACCGCAGCATGCAGCAGGCCATGGACGGCAGCCCGCTCCTGAGCGCCGACGGCAAAGGGGTGGCCCTGCGGCCGCTGGCCTACCTGGTCGATTGCAGCGACGCGCAATACCGCATGGCGCTGGTGGCCCGTATCGACACGCCGGGCTGGCTGGGGCGCTACATGACGCATTTGCCGGTCAAGCTGCCGCGCGCCGCCTTGCAAAGCGGCCAGGGCGACCTGGCCGCTACGCTGCAGCAGGACATGGCGCAAGCGGCGCGGCTGCTGCGCGCCATGCTCGAACGCGACGCGCGCGGCGAATTGAACCAGGTCCTGTACCACGCCGA
>Ga0209675_1001855_pt1 | contig 11471 bp, 10 predicted proteins | sample AraplaCol_mLB_r2_2_FD_184280 | JGI IMG/M metagenome (GOLD analysis project Ga0209675, IMG submission 184280) | Arabidopsis root microbial communities from North Carolina, USA - plate scrape MF_Col_mLB_r2 (SPAdes) (version 3) | ecosystem: Host-associated > Plants > Roots > Endosphere | place... | reverse complement strand
GCTGGAAAATACGCGGCATCAGCACTTCGCGGGCCATGATGCCCTGAGTCGTCAGCACGCCGCATAGCGCCGACAGCACCACCAGCCACGCAATACCGCCGAAGACGGCATAAAGTCCTACTGCCAGCATGCAAAGCAGAGCACGGTAGACCTGACTGATATGCAGAATCCTGATGGGCGAGAACTTGTCGCACAGGGCCCCACACAGTGGAAACGCGAGAAAACGCGGCAGCGACTCGACGAAAAATGCGAGCCCCGCCCAGGACGCGCTGTTGGTGGTCTGGAACACCACCAGCGGCACGATGAACAACAGGATCTGATCCGCCAGCCGTGACAGGAACAGCGAGATGAAAAAAGCCAGGTAATCCTTGCGCATGATGACTCCTGTCGGTGGGCGTTTTGGGCGTGATATGAAACCAGAATCCGCCGCCTCCGCAAGCGGCGGTCATATCTGATCGGAGAAAAACCGTTCGGCTGCGAACCCGACGAGATTCCCCCGCATGGGTTATACCTGAACCGGTGCCTTCGCCGCCGTCAGGAGAAACCGATGAAAACGTCCGGTCCCAGTCCCGTCATCACCGTCGCTGAGCAGCCTGGCTGCCTGCTGGTAAAATTCCACGGCATACAGGTCGCCGCCTCGGCCCGAGCGCTGGTGCTGCTCGAAGCCAATTACCCGCCGGTCTATTACATCCCGCGCGAAGATATCGACGAAAAATACTTCGCCCGCACCGACCACACCACCTACTGCCCGTACAAGGGCGATGCCAACTATTTCAGTCTGCAAGTGCCGGGGCATGAAGGGGCGAATGCGGTGTGGACGTACGAAAATCCAAAGATTTCGGTCAGCCAGATCAAGGACTATGTGGCGTTTTATCCTGATCAGGTGAAATTTGAATTGCTGGACGCGGAGGTCTGAGATCCAGCAGGGTGGCGAGGGCATTGCGCCCCCGCCACACGAATATCAATCAGTTCTTGTCCAGATCGATATTCTTCGTCTCACGCAGACAGATCATCCCCACCACCAGGCTCACTCCGGCAATCAGCACCGGGTACCACAGCCCATAGAAAATATCCCCGGTGTACACCACCAGCGCAAACGACACGGTTGGCAGGAATCCGCCGAACCAGCCGTTGCCGATGTGATACGGCAGGGACATCGAGGTGTAGCGGATGCGGGTCGGGAACAGTTCGACCATCAGCGCGGCGAGCGGACCGTAGCACATGGCCGAGATGATGATCAGGCCGACGATCAGGGCCACGATCATCGGTTTGTTGATTTGCTGCATGTCGGCCTGTTGCGGGTAGCCGGCCAGAGTGATGGCGCCGCGCAGGGCGGCTTCGTCGAAGCCGTCGAGTTTCACATCGCCGACGCTCACTTGCACCGTGCTGCCTGCCGGCGCGGCGACGCTGGAGTAGGGTAGGCCTTGTTTGACCAGGAAGGTTTTGACCTTGTCGCACGGGCTGTCGAATTTGGCCTTGCCCACCGGATCGAACTGGAAGGTGCAGGTCGCCGGGTCGGCCACCACGGTGATCGGTGCCTGTCGGCTGGCGTGGTCGATGGCCGGGTTGGCGTAGTGGGCCAGGGATTTGAAGATCGGGAAGTACAGCGCGGTGGCCAGCAGCAAGCCAAGCATCAGCACCGGTTTGCGCCCGACCTTGTCCGACAGCCAGCCGAAAATGATGAAGAACGGCGCGCCGATCACCACGCTGATGATCAGCAGACTGTTGGCCACCGCGGGGTCCATTTTCAGGAACTGGGTGAGGAAGAACAGCACGTAGAACTGCGCGGCGTAGAAGGTCACCGCTTGCCCGGCGTTGATACTGAACAGGGCGATCAGCACGACCTTGAGGTTTTCCCATTTGCCGAAGGATTCGCGGATCGGCGCCTTGCTGGCCTTGCCTTCCTCTTTCATTTTCAGATAGGCCGGCGATTCGTGCAGGCTCAGGCGAATCCAGGTGGAAATGCCCAGCAGCACGATCGACAACAGGAACGGAATGCGCCAACCCCAGACTTCGAATTGATCGCCGGTGAAGTAGCGGCAACCGAGCACCACCAGCAGCGACAGCAGCAAGCCAAGGGTCGCGGTGGACTGAATCCAGCTGGTGTGGAACCCGCGCTTGCCGATCGGCGCGTGTTCGGCCACGTAAGTCGCAGCGCCGCCGTATTCGCCGCCGAGGGCCAGGCCCTGCAGCATGCGCAGTATCACCAGAATGATCGGCGCGGCGATGCCGATGCTGGCGTAGGTCGGCAGCAGGCCCACGGCGAAGGTCGCCACGCCCATCAGGATGATGGTCGCGAGGAAGGTGTATTTGCGCCCGATCATGTCCCCCAATCGACCAAACACCAGCGCCCCGAACGGCCGCACGATGAAGCCTGCGGCAAACGCCATCAGCGCGAAGATGAACGCCGTGGTGTCGTTGACTCCGGCGAAGAACTGCTTGCTGATGACCGCCGCCAGGGCGCCGTAGAGAAAGAAGTCATACCACTCGAACACCGTCCCCAGGGACGAGGCGAAGATGACCTTTCGGGTATCGGGGCTGGCGTCCGTGCTGCGCACGGCGTCCAGAGGCTGAACGTGTTCTGACATATCGGTATCCCTCACAGTGATTGTTTTTGTTGTTTCCACTGTCGGCGCCGACCTTGTGGGCGTGCGCCGCTGTTCCTTTGGTCAAGAGAGTGCGGTCAGTGCTTTTTCTTCGGCGGGAAAACTCCGGGCGGTTGGGGTGAGAATCAGCTGTGCCGCTTTTTCAGCAATCATCAGCGTAGGCGAACAGGTGTTGCCCGAGGTAATGCGCGGCATGATCGACGCATCGGCAATCCGCAGCCCCGGTACGCCGTGCACGCGCAATTGCGCATCGACCACCGCTTCCGCATCGTTACCCATGCGACAAGTGCCGACCGGGTGGAAAATCGTCGTGCCGATCTTCGCCGCCGCTTCGTGCAGTTGTTCTTCGGTTTGCAGGCTGGCGCCGGGCAGGTATTCCACCGGATTGAAGGCTTGCAGGGCGGGGGCGCTGACGATGCGCCGGGTCAGGCGAATCGCGTCGGCGGCCACGCGCAGGTCTTCGGGATGGCTGAGGTAATTGGGTTGAATCAGCGGCGCGGTTTGTGGATCGGCGGAACGGATCTCGACCCGGCCCCGGCTCTGCGGCCGTAAATCACACACCGACGCGGTGAATGCGGGGAAGCTGTGCAGCGGTTCGCCAAAGCGCTCCAGCGACAGCGGCTGCACGTGATATTCGAGGTTGGCCGAGGTCTGCTCAGGCCCGGAACGGGCAAACGCACCCAACTGACTCGGGGCCATCGACAACGGCCCGCTGCGGTCGTACAGGTAACGCAGGCCCATGCCCATCTTGCCCCACATGCTGCCGGCGATCTGGTTGAGGGTGCGGGCGTTTTCCAGTTGGTAGATAAGCCGCAGTTGCAGGTGATCCTGCAGGTTGCCGCCGACGCCCGGCAGTTCATGCACCACACCGATGCCGAGCTTTTCCAGCAGCGGGCGCGGCCCGATTCCGGAGCGTTGCAGAATGCTCGGCGAGCCCACGGAGCCGGCGCACAACACGATCTCCTTGCGCGCCTTGAAGCTCTTTTGTTGACCCTGCCAACGGGCACTGACTTTCGAGGCGCGACCGTCCTCGAACAACACTCGATCCACTTCGACTTCGGTCAATACCGTGAGATTGGCCCGATCGCGAATCGGCTTCAGAAACGCCTTCGCCGCATTCCAGCGCACCCCGGCCTTCTGATTGACCTGAAAGTAGCCGCAACCCTCGTTGTCGCCCTGGTTGAAGTCATCGATGCTGGCGATGCCGCTCTGTTCGGCAGCGCTGCGGAATGCATCGAGAATCGGCCACGACAGGCGCTGGCGTTCAACGCGCCATTCACCCTTGTCGCCATGAAAGTCCGCCGCGCCGGCAAAGTGGTTTTCGCTCTGTTTGAACAGCGGCAGCACGTCATTCCAGGCCCAGCCCGGATTGCCCTCGGCAGCCCAGCCGTCGTAGTCGTTGGCCTGGCCGCGCATGTAGATCATGCCGTTGATCGACGAACAGCCGCCCAGCACCTTGCCGCGCGGATAACTCAGCGCGCGGCCGTTGAGGCCCGGTTGTTCTTCGGTCTTGAAGCACCAGTCGGTGCGCGGGTTGCCGATGCAGAACAGATAACCCACGGGGATGTGAATCCACGGATAGTTGTCGCGCCCGCCAGCCTCCAGCAACAGCACGCGCTGCTGTGGATCGGCCGACAGCCGATTGGCCAGCAAACACCCGGCCGGCCCGGCACCGACCACGATGTAATCGAATTCATCAAGGGAAGTCTGCATTCCCTGACCTCGCTTATTGTTTTTGTTGTCGGTCATCCTAGTTGTTAGCTTTCGTCAAAAGAATGTTAGTTTTTGCGCAGCCGCTGTGCGTTTTCAAACAGCGCTCCCTGACGATAGCCGACAAGGACAAGCCATGTTCGACTGGAACGATCTGCGGTTCTTTCTCGAGTTGCAACGCAGCGGGCGCTTGCTCACTGCCGCCCGCCGCCTGAACACCACGCACGCCACCGTCGCCCGGCATATCGAGGCCATCGAAAAAAGCCTCGGCACCGCGCTGTTCGTCCAGCACGCCCAAGGCTACGAAATGACCCCGGCGGGGGAGGCGCTGCTCAAACATGCCGAAGCCATGGAAAACGTCGCGCTGCTGGCTCAGGAAGAAATCACCCAATCCACCGCACCGCTGGGCAAGATCCGCGTCGGCGTGACGGAGGGGCTGGGCATCATGTTTTTGGCCAGCCGCATGATCGGGTTGTTCGAACGCTATCCGGGGCTGGAAGTGGAACTGGTGGCGGTACCGCGCTTCGTCAGCATCCTCAATCGCGAGGCGGAAATCAGCATTCACCTGGAGCGGCCGGCGGCGGACATGCTGGTCACCCGTAAACTCACCGATTACCGGCTCGCGCTCTATGCCAGCCGCGCGTACCTCGACAACGCGCCGCCGTTGCGTAGCCGCGAAGATCTCGGGCGGCATGCGTGGATCGGTTATGTCGATGATCTGCTGTTCAGTCAGGAGCTGATGTTTCTCAACAGCTTCTGCCGCAATCCCCGGGTGGTGTTTCACAGCACCAGCGTGATCGCCCAGCAGCAGGCGGCGCGCTCGGGGCTGGGGATTGCGGTGCTGCCTTGTTACATGGCGGCGTCGGATCCGGATCTGGTGGCGCTGTTGCCGGATGAGAGCATCGAGCGCAGTTACTGGATCAGTACGCGGCGGGAGTTGCACAAGTCGGTGCGGTTGCGGGTGGTCTGGGATTACGTCGTGGGCTTGTGCGAAGGCGAGCGCGAGTTGTTGATGGGCCAGTAAAGACGGCTGTTTCATGCAACTAAAACGCCCGGCGAAAGGTCATTCGATTTGCGGAGGTTGAGTCATTTCGCAGAACCTCGACAACGAAGACGTTTCCCGTGGCCACTCACCTCGATCGCCGCAATAACCTGTCCCTCGACAGTCTGAATTTCTTTCTCGCCGACGTGCGTGACGGGCTCGGTCCTTATCTCGCGATTTACCTGCTGGCGGTTCACCACTGGGAGCCGGCGAGCATTGGTCTGGTGATGTCTATTGCCGGGATCGCCGCGCTCATCACCCAGACCCCGGCAGGCGCGCTGGTCGACAGCACACGCTTCAAACGGGCGCTGATAGCGATTGCCGCGCTGGTGGTCACCGGAAGCTGCCTGTTGCTGCCGTTCGTGACATCGTTCAGCTTGGTGGCGCTGACGCAGGCCATCAGCGCTGCTGCCGCTTCGATTTTCGCGCCGGCCATTTGCGCGATCACCCTTGGCATTACCGGGCCTCGCGCGTTTACGCGAAGAACCGGGCGCAATGAAACCTTCAACCACGCGGGCAATGCCTGCGCTGCGTTGTTGGCCGGTTTGTCCGCGTACCTGTTCGGCCCGGTGGCGGTGTTTTATTTGATGGCAGTCATGGCGCTGGCCAGTGTGATTGCCGTCTCGTTCGTATCGGCCGACGCCATTGACCACGATCTCGCCCGAGGACTGGAGCCTAGCGCAACGGGGCAGGGCAAGCAGCCTTCGGGCTTTTCCGTGTTGCTCACCAACCGCCCGCTGCTGATGTTTGCGATCTGCTGCGCGCTGTTTCATCTGGCGAACGCGGCGATGTTGCCGCTGGTGAGTCAGAAACTGGCGCAGGCCAATCTGCAGATGGCCACGCCGCTCACGTCCGCCTGCATCGTCGCGGCACAACTGGTGATGGTGCCGGTCGCGCTGCTGGTGGGGGCGAAGGCCGATCTGTGGGGGCGCAAGCCATTGCTGCTGGCGGGGTTTCTAATTTTGCCGTTGCGCGGTGTGCTGTATGTGCTGTCGAACGATCCGTGGTGGCTGGTTTCGGTGCAGTTGCTCGATGGCATCGGCGCGGGGATTTTCGGCGCGCTGTTTCCGGTGGTGGTGAAAGACCTGACGCTGGGGACCGGCCACTTCAACGTCAGTCTGGGGGCGATTTCGACAGTGTTCGGACTGGGCGCGGCATTGAGCAACAGTCTGGCGGGCATCGTGGTTCAAGAGGCCGGTTACAGCGCCGGGTTTCTGACCTTGGCGGCCGTGGCGCTGGTAGCGCTGGTGCTGCTTTGGGTGGCGGTGCCCGAGACAGTGTCGGGTTCCAATGCCGACTCAATGGCACTGCAAAGCAAGGCGCCGCCGATGGTTACGCCTTGACTCAACGGTCCCAAGACCTGTTCAACCGGCGGGAATCGACAGCGTCGCCCGCAGGCCTCCCTCGACCCGGTTTTGCAGTGTGATCCGCCCACCCAGACGCGTTGCGATGGTATTGACGATGGTCAGCCCCAGGCCCGCGCCCTCGGGATTGCCCCGGCTGTAGAACCGTTCGAACAACCGCGCCCGGTCCGCTTCATCGATACCCGGCCCCTGATCTTCAACGCTCAAATGGTAAAAACCGTCGGTCTGGGTCAATTGCACGCTGATCACGCCAAGTTCGGGAGAGAAGTTGGCGGCGTTGGTAATGAGGTTATTCAGGGCGATGTCGATGGCGGCGGCATCGGCGAACGCTGGGAAGGGTTGGTCGCTGACGTCAAAGGCCAATTCCAGATGCTTGCTCAGCAGCCACGGCGTGAGTTGCACCAGACTATTGCGCACGGTGTCGCCAAGGTCGATGCGTTGGTTGGCAGGCGCACTGGCCTTGGGTTCGAGGCGGGCCATGGTCAGCAACTGATTGACCAGTCGGCTGGTGCGATCCACCCCGGCGATCAGAAATTCGAGTGACTCGCGACGTTCCTGCTCGGTGCCAGCCTCCAGCAGGTTTTGCGCATGTACCCGCAGTACCGCCAGCGGCGTGCGCATTTCGTGGGCGGCGTCGGCGATGAACCGGCGTTCCCGACCGAGCACTTCCTGGATCTGCGCAAGCATGCGGTTGAGTGCGGCCTGCATCGGTTCCAGTTCGCTGGGCAGCGGCGTCAGTTGCAGCGGTTCGAGAGCGCCACTGTGGCGGGCGCGCAGGGTCGCCGCCATATTGGCCAGCGGCTTGAGCCCCCAGCCGATGGCCAGCCAGATCATCGCCGCCAGCATCAGGCTGCCGATCACATTCGGCCACAGGGTATGGCGGACGATCCGGTCAACCAGGTCCGCTCGCACGTCGCCACGTTCACCCACCCAGATGCGCAAACCGTTCTGTTTGTCTTCCAGGACAAACGCCCGCCAGTGCCGCTTGTTCAAATCCACCACATCACTGAAGCCTGGCTGGATCGGCGGCGTGCTGAAGGAGGGCGCGCTGGCGGTATGCACCAGGACCTCGCCCTTGGCATTCCAGACCTGAAAGGCGAGCTTTCTTTCGTAGGGATGGCCGTCACCCTTGGGCACGGCTTCAGCCAGGGCCGAGTTGAACGCCCGATAAAGATCCGCGTGTTCCTGCCCCGGCAACGGCATGCGCATCACCCCTTGCAGCAAGCGTGCGTTCTGCGCCAGTTGCGCGTCGTAGACCTCGGCGATTTCGTGGTTGCTGTCGTGCAGGTTGAACAGGCTGAGCACAGTCAGACCGGCGAGCATCAAGCCGATGATCAGGGTCAGGGTGCGGCGCCGGATCGAGGTCATCGGCGCTCCTCCACCAGATAACCCACGCCGCGAATGGTGCGGATCAGGTCGGTGGAGAATTTCTTGCGCAGGTGGTGGATGTGCACTTCCAGGGTGTTGCTTTCGGCTTCTTCGTTCCAGCCGTAAAGCAGTTGTGTCAGGTGGTCACGGGTCATGACCCGACCCGGCGGCGAGAGCAGTTCGTGCAGCAACTGATATTCCTTGGGCGTGAGCACCACCGGTTGGCCCAGATAGCTGACTTGCTGGGTGCCGGGGTTGAGGCTGATGCCGGCATGTTCGATCAGCATCTGCGCCCGTCCGGCACTGCGTCGCAGCAGGGCGCGCAGGCGGGCCTTGAGCTCGGCCAGGTCAAAGGGCTTGATCAGGTAATCGTCGGCGCCGGCGTCCAGCCCCGCAATGCGGTCTTCTGTGGCATCGCGGGCGGTGAGGATCAGCACCGGCAGGTTAGAACCAGTGCCACGCAGACGGCGTAACACTTCCAGGCCGTCCATGCGTGGCAGGCCGAGATCGAGCACCGCCAGGTCAAAGGTTTCGCTGAGCAGGGCGTGCAGGGCGCTGCTGCCGTCCTTGAGCCAGTCGACGGTGTAGCCCTCGCGCCCCAGCGCCTGATGAATGCCCTCGCCGAGGGCCACGTCATCCTCGATCAGTAGTAAACGCACGCGGACTCCTGTCAGTCGAGTTTCTTGTTTACGTCCACCAGTAATGCGGCGATTTCTTTGCGGCGCCCGGCATCGGCACTTTCCCGGCCCGGGCGCGGAACGGCTTGCAGGGCCTTGAGCAGCGCTGCTCTGGCTTCAGCGTAGCGTTTTTGACGGTAAAGGTGATCGCCCCAGAAGTACAAACTGTCGATGCCGTCCGGGTTGAGTTGCAAGGCCTGCTTGAGCAGTTGCTCAGCCTTGTCGCTGTCGCCGAAACCGATCGGCCAGCCCGGCACCCGATCGTACAGCGCGGCGAGGCTGGTGTAGGCCGAACCTTGCAGCGCCTTGGGGTCGAGGGTCAGGGATTTTTCCAGATCGGCCTTGGCGTCCTTGGCTTTGCCCAGGGCTCCGAGCCCGCCCTCGGCACCGGCCCAACTGCTGGTGACGATGCCTTTCCAGATCCAGGCCTCGGCAACGGCCGGCCGTTCGGTGGCGAAGTTCGTTGCCTGGACGGCCAACTGTTCAAATGCAGCGGCGCGCTGTTTTTCCGGTGTTTCGTACTGGATGTGCGCCCAGCTCTGCTGGATGCTGCTGAGGCGTTGTTGATCGGCGGCGTCCAGCGCCCAGACACTTTGACTGAGGGCGCCCAGCAGCACACAGGCGAGAAGTTTATTCATGGTTTCGGCGTCTCGTTTTCAGGTTTTTCACTCAGGCGACGGATCAATGGCAATTGCTTGCGCAGACCGCGATCCACCAGATTGGGCAGCAGGCTGTTGAGGCGTACTAAGAAGCGCTCCGGCCAGCCCAGATAGAGGTCGCGGCGATCACCGGCAATCGCATGGATCACGGCGGCGGCGACGGCTTGCGGATCGTCGACGCTGGCTTTGAGTGCATCGTTCAATGCCTGGGCTGCGGGGCTGTTCATGGCGGTGCGGGTGGCGCGGGGCGCCACGTACAACACACCGACCCGGGTATCCGCCAACTCCCGGCGCAGGGCCTCGGAAAATCCGCGCAAGGCAAACTTGGTGGCGCAATAACTGGCATAACCGGGATAGCCGATCGACCCGTAGGTCGAGCCAACGTTGACCACCATGGCACTGTCGGCCTGCTTGAGCAGCGGCAGCAACAGCTTGGTCAGGCAGATCGGTGCACCGATGTTCACCGCCAGCATGGCGTTGATGTCGCTGTCGTCGAGCTGTTCCAGCATTGCGAAATGATTGACCCCGGCGGCGTTGATCAGCAGGTTGATGCCGCCGATGGCCTCGGCGGTGGCCAGCACCTTGCGTCGGTCGCTGAGGAATGTCAGGTCGGCAGCGACCCAGCACAGGTTCTGTGGGTAAAGATCGAGCAACGGGCGCAGCGATTCCTGATGCCGCGCGACCGCCAGGACCTGCGCACCGGCAGCGCACAGGGCACGCGTGATCGCTATCCCGATGCCGCCGCTGGCACCGGTCAGCACCACACGGGCTTCATGCAGCTGCATGTTGAACCTCCGCGTCACGGGGCAGGCCGCGGAACATGTCGGCGTAGAGACGATAGACGACTTTCGAGGCATGAATCACCGCCGCCTGATCGGCCGGATCTTCCAGCTGATTCATCAGCCGGCGATAGGTTTGCATGTGCTCGATGTCCAGCGAACCGTGGGAACTGAGGTAGCTGAACGCCGTTTCCGGCAGGGCCAGGCGCTCGCGGATACTGCCCGCGGCGTGGGTGGCCAGGGCGATGCTGGTGCCCTCCAGCACGTTGACCATGCCAAACAGACCCACCGGATTGCCTCGGGCGATCAGGTCGTAAAGAAAGCTGACCATCAGCTCGATCGGCAGCGACGGCTGGCCATCACGCACCGCGTTCCGGTCACCGCCAGAGGCTTCGATGTCATCGAGCACCCATTGCTCATGACCGTATTCGTCCTCGATGTATTCGCACACGGCTTTGCGCAGCCATTCCAGGTGCGTTGGCAGGCGCGCGCCGCAAGCCATCATCAAGGGGACGGTGTGACGCACGTGGTAGTAGGCCTGGGCGAGAAACGCGCGATAGCTTTCAAGGCTGACCTTGCCTTGCAGCGCATCGAGGATGATCGGCAGATTGAACAGCTCGTGGCGTTCCTGGTGCGTGGCTTCTTGCAGGGTGTCGAAAAAACTCATGATGCGGATTCCTCGGAAAAGGCGGATTCGGTAAGCACGGCGCGGTACTGCGCGACGATTGCCTCGCGGCGCGGGCGACCGTTGGCGGTGAGCAGGCCGTTGGTGGCCGTGAAAGGTTGTTCGAGGCGTGTCCAGTGATGCACCTGGGCGTAATCGGGCAAGGCCTCGTTGGCAGCGGCGATGGCGGCTTCCAGTTGTGCATCGGTGCAATCAGGGCGATGTGGCCAGAGCAGGGCGTGGTTGTGCGGCAAGGCCTCGCCATACACAAAGGCCTGGGCGATGTGCTGGCGCTGAGTCAGTTCGGACTCGACCCATTCCGGGTTGACGTTGCGCCCGAAACTGGTAACGAACTGATGCTTCTTGCGGCCCTTGAGGTAGAGAAAACCTTCCGGGTCGAACTCGCCCAGATCGCCGCTGGGCCACCATTCATCGCTGTACGTCGGCTCGCCAAGGTAACCGAGCAAGGTCGAGCCTTTGATCAACACCTCTCCGTCTTCGGCAAGGCGCACGTCGACATGGGGCAGGGGCCGCCCGACACTGCCCGGACGACGTTCGCCGGGTCGGTTGAGGCAGACCACCGAGGCGCACTCTGACAGGCC
>Ga0209675_1001852_pt1 | contig 11492 bp, 10 predicted proteins | sample AraplaCol_mLB_r2_2_FD_184280 | JGI IMG/M metagenome (GOLD analysis project Ga0209675, IMG submission 184280) | Arabidopsis root microbial communities from North Carolina, USA - plate scrape MF_Col_mLB_r2 (SPAdes) (version 3) | ecosystem: Host-associated > Plants > Roots > Endosphere | place... | reverse complement strand
GGTCACCAAGGGCTCCATCGAGCTGCGCGGCGAGCGCATCGAAAACCTTTCGCCGGCCGACCTGGTCAAGCGCGGCGTGGTGCAGGTCATGGAAGGGCGGCACTGCTTTGCCCACCTGACCATCGAAGAAAACCTGCTGACCGGCGCCTACACGCGCGCCGGCAAGGCCGAGGTGGCGGCCAATCTCGAGAAGGTCTACAACTACTTTCCGCGCCTGAAAACCCGGCGTACCTCGCAGGCGGCCTATACCTCGGGCGGCGAGCAGCAGATGTGCGCCATCGGCCGCGCGCTGATGGCCAACCCCTCCATGGTGCTGCTGGACGAGCCCTCCATGGGGCTGGCGCCGCAAATCGTCGAGGAGGTCTTCAACATCGTGCAGGACCTGAACCAGAAAGAGAAGGTCACCTTTTTGCTGGCCGAGCAGAACACCAATATGGCGCTCAAGTACGCCGACTACGGCTACATCATGGAAAGCGGCCGCGTGGTGATGGACGGCGCGGCCGCCGACCTGGCCAACAACGAGGACGTGAAGGAGTTTTACCTCGGCGTGGGCGGCGGCGAACGCAAGAGCTTTAAAGACGTCAAGAGCTACAAGCGCCGCAAGCGGTGGCTGGCCTGAAATATGGCCCCCACGCTTGTCACTTCGTGTACTGCGCTGCCCCCCGAGGGGGCCGCTGCGCCTGCGGCCCGGCAAAGCCGGTTCCGCGGCCCCTGCTGGTTTAAGACCTCATTTAGCCCTGGTTAGCCCCACACATGACCACACATTACGACACCCTGGAACACCGGCCGCATGCCGAGCGCGAAGCCGCCCAGTTCGCCACGCTGCCGCAGCAGGTCGCGCACGCACAGTCCCATGCGCCGGCTTTTGCCGGCATCCTCAAGGGGGTGGACGCCTCGGCCGTCAGCTCGCGCGCCGCGCTGGCACGCCTGCCGGTCACGCGCAAGTACGAGCTGCTGGCACTGCAGCAGTCTTCGCGCGAATCGGGCGGCGATCCTTTCGGCGGCTTCAGCGCGCTGCGTTATGGCGCCGCCATGCCGCGCGTGTTCGCCAGCCCCGGCACGATTTACGAGCCCGACAGCACACGCAAGGACTACTGGCGCATGGCGCGGGCCCTGCACGCCGCGGGCTTTCGGGCCGGGCAGCTGGTGCACAACTGCTTCAGCTACCACTTCGTGCCGGCCGGAACCATGATGGAAAGCGGCGCCCATGCGCTGGGCTGCACCGTCTTCCCGGGCGGCACCGGGCAGACCGAGCAGCAGGTGCAGGCCATGGCCGAACTCAAGCCCGCCGGTTATGTCGGCACGCCCAGCTTCCTCAAGATCATTGTCGACAAGGCCGCCGAAATGAAAATCGGCCTGCCCAGCGTGACGCGCGCCATGGTCTCGGGCGAGGCCTGCCCGCCCAGCCTGCGCGACTGGTTCGCCGAACGCGGCATCGCCGCCTACCAGTGTTATGCCTCGGCCGACCTGGGGCTGATCGCCTATGAAACCGAGGCCCGCGAAGGCCTGGTGCTCGACGAAGGCGTGATTGTGGAAATCGTGCGCCCCGGCACCGGCGACCCGGTCGCCGAGGGCGAGGTCGGCGAACTGGTGGTCACCACGCTGAACCCCGACTACCCGCTGGTCCGTTTCGGCACCGGCGACCTCTCGGCCGTGCTGCCCGGCAACTGCCCCACGGGCCGCAGCAACACCCGCATCAAGGGCTGGATGGGCCGGGCCGACCAGACCGTCAAGGTGCGCGGCATGTTTGTGCACCCGGGCCAGGTCGCCGACATCGCCAGGCGTTTTCCCGAAGTGCTCAAGGCCCGGCTGGTGGTCAGCGGCGAGATGGCCAACGACAGCATGCACTTCCAGGCCGAGGCGGCCTCCATGCCCGAGGGGCTGGACCAGCGCATCAGCGAAGCGATACGCGACGTGACCAAGCTGCGCGGCACCGTGCAATTGCTGGCACCCGGCAGTCTCCCCAACGACGGCAAGGTTATTGAGGATGCACGAAGTTACAAGTAACGCCCCCACGGTCGCTCACTGCGTGTAGCTTCCTGCCCCCCCGAGGGGGCCGCCCGCCTGCGGTCTGGCAAAGCCAGTCCCGCGGCTCATGCTGGGTTGAAGAATCCGGTGCGTGCGAAGGGTGGGTATTCACCAGTGGGGGCCGCGGGTCCGGCTTTGCCGGCCCCAGGCGCCGCCCCCTTGAGGGGGAGCAGGCTACACGCAGTGAGCCTGTACAGGGGTGGGCTGTATGTAACGGGATAGCCCTTACGTAGTTCCCGCGATGTTCGCGCGGTAAGGGGACCGTAAACTTGGCGCCTTCAGATACAAGGAGACGCTCATGAAACGCCTGTTAGTCCTCGCCGCCGCCGCAACGGCCATGTTTGCCGCCCACGCGCAAGCCCCCGCCTTCCCCGGCTCCAAGCCCATCAGCCTGGTGGTGCCCTTCGCCGCCGGCGGCCCGACCGACCGCGTCGCGCGCGACCTGGCCGAGGCCATGCGCAAAGCCATGGGCGGCAGCGCCAACTTCGTTGTGGAGAACGTCAACGGCGCCGGCGGCACCATAGGCGCGGCCAAGGTGGCACGCGCCGCGCCCGACGGCCACACCCTGCTGGTCCACCACATCGGCATGGCCGCGGCGACGGGCCTGTACCGCAAGCTGCCTTACAAGGTGCCTGAAGATTTTGAGTTCCTGGGCATGATCAATGAAGTGCCCATGACCATCATCGGCAAGCCGCAGCTGCCCGCCAACAACTACCGCGACTTCGAGAACTACATACGCGCCAATTCCGGCAAGCTCAACATCGCCCACGCCGGCCTGGGCTCGGCCTCGCACCTGTGCGGCCTGATGTGGCAAGCGGCCATCAACGCCAAAGACGCGATGACCACCATCCCCTTCGGCGGCACCGCGCCGGCCATGAATGCGCTGGTCGGCGGCCAGGTCGACATGATGTGCGACCAGACCACCAACACCACCGGCCAGATCGAAGCCGGCCGCGTCAAGGCTTTTGCCGTGACCACCGCCAAGCCGCTGAGCAGCAACAAGCTGCTCAAAGACTACCCGACGCTGCAGGAAATGGGCCTCAAGGGCTTTGACCTGACCGTCTGGCACGGCATCTACGCACCCAAGGGCACGCCCCCGGCCGTGCTGACCCAGCTCAACACCGCGCTGAAGGCCGCCCTGAAAGACGCCGACTTCATCAAGAAGCAGGAAGGCCTGGGCGCCGTGGTGATCACCGACAACCGCGTCGACCCCGCCGCCCACCGGGCGTTTGTGGTCGGCCAGATCGCCAAGCTCAAACCCGTGATCGAAGCCGCCGGCAAGTTTGCCGACTGAGCGATTCCACGCTGAGTTGATTGCCAAGCCGCCCGGCCCGCGCCGGGCGGCTTTTTCTTTTTCAAGCGCCCGGGTTTAACCCCCTTGAAGCCCCAGCAGGTGCGCGCTATCTTCATGCGACCCCCGGCCGCGTGCTGGCCATCCCCTGGAGACCCCCTTGAATTACAAGCCACCCTTTCTTTCGCACCGCTACACAGGCCTGCTGGCCACCGCGATCGCCGCCCTCAGCACCTTTATGGCCACACCCTCGGCCTGGGCGCAAAGTGCGAACTGGCCCGCCAAGCCCGTCAAGATCGTCGTGCCCTTTGCGCCCGGCGGCACCACCGACATCCTGGCCCGTGCCATGGCGCCTGAACTCTCCAAGGCCTTCGGCCAGCCCTTTGTCGTCGAGAACCGCGCCGGCGCCGGCGGCAACATAGGCGCCGACATCGTCGCCAAATCCATACCCGACGGCTACACCCTGCTCATGGGCACCGTGGGCACACACGGCATCAACAAATCGCTGTACACCAAACTGGCCTTCGACCCGCAAAAAGACTTCGCACCCATCACCCTGGTCGCGGGCGTGCCCAACGTCATGGTCGTCAACACCGAAAAAGCCAAGGCCGCCGGCATCAACAACGTGACCGACTTCATACGCGCGGCCAAAGCCAAACCCGGCACCTTCAACATGGCCTCCAGCGGCAACGGCACCTCCATCCACCTGGCCGGCGAGCTGTTCAAGACCATGAGCGGCACCTATATGACCCATTTCCCCTACAGCGGCTCAGGCCCCGCATTGCTGGCGCTGGTGGGCGGCGACATGGACGTCATGTTCGACAACCTGCCTTCCTCCATGGCCCTCATCAAGTCCGGCAAACTCAAGGCCCTCGCCGTCACCAGCTCGGAACGCTCAGCCGCCCTGCCCGACGTGCCCACCATAGAACAAGCCGGCGGCCCGGCCCTGAAAGGCTACGACGCCAGCTCCTGGTTCGGCCTGCTGGCCCCCGCCGGCACACCGCCCGACATCGTCAACCGCATCCAGCAGGAAGCCTCCAAAGCGCTGGGCACGCCGGCGATGAAGGAAAAGCTCCTCGCGCAGGGTGCGATCCCCTCAGGCAACACGCCGGCCCAGTTCACCGCCTTTATCAACGCCGAGCACAAAAAGTGGGCGCAGGTGGTGAAGGCTTCGGGGGCGAAGGTGGATTGAAAATCCTTGTGTCGGTGGTTCGATTCCGCCCCAGGCCACCAAATTCCATGCGCCCCAGCGCCCTTTTCGGGTCCTGGGGCGTTTCTACAATTGGGGCCGCATTTCTACAACTCCGGTGGAATGCGTAGGATTTCGGCTTTGGTGTATCTAGCCAAGGGGTCCTCACCTCCAGTGAACGTGTAGTCCAAGGTAAGGCCAGGAATTCCTTCAAATACGGGGCCGTATATGTCCGGCACTCCGGGATCGCGATTTACTACTACAACTCGAACGCCAGGTTTTGTCGCAGATCTAAATAAAAATTGACATGACATATCGGTTGGAGGGAAGGAAAAACCGATAACAACAATTTCTTCCGCTCGCTGGATGGCGTTGTGCGCAGCTTCCCATTGAGTTCTTAGGCGTCCGGCGGCGTAATGCTGGGATTTATCAAGCACCGGGGGCACGATAGCTGGTATCTGCTCAGAGTGGGTGATGCCGTCAACGTCGGTTATACGTATCGTTGACGTCCCTGATTCATCTCGCCAGAGCATGGATCCATGTAGGTGCATAACCTTTCCCGTGCCGGGGGTCCATGGTGGCGCGTTGGGCGTTGGTCGTGCAACTTGTAAAAAACTTAGCACGGTGGCGGGGTCGAAATCAAAGGTAAAAAGCGAGCCTGACGGATTGGGCTTGTAGCCTGCCTTTGTGGCAACCTCCGTGAACTCCTCGGTCGTTACTGTCGATAGCCACTCTCTACTGACAGTCAGTCTTTTCATTTTCTTGTTGGCCGGAGCCTCAAGGCTTTCCGCGACCCACGGTACCTCGTGACTCGTCTTTCGACTAACCTGATATCTATACTCTATTTGCATGTCGATACCGGGCATCATCACCTCTTCGGTGGGGCGCGAATAGAGAGCATTCAGTTTTTGCGGTAGATAGTCGTAGTTGAGACTGACGATCTTGTTGTTTTCGTCCACGAAGAGGAACTGAATAAACTCCTGAAAGTGCAGCGGGAGTGGTTGATCCTCGATTGTCGAAAGTGCTTTTGAAATTTCGTAAACAAAAGCCTTGTACAGAGCGTGATCAAGGTCGCGCTCTACAGAGCTTTTCCATGGCCAATCTGAAATTAGGTAGCTGAGTAAATGCTCGGCGTTGCGTCCCAAATTGACAGGGAGCTGATCAAAATGCTCACGAATTGCGCCTGTTGGATAGCGCTTTTTGAAGGTTGTCGCTACGGTCGCTGACAATTCAAAAAGCGTTGGATAGTTCGAGTTGAGTGCTTTGGAGAATCCGGCCCCGACAAAGAAAACACGGCGAGTCATATTTCCCCCTGTTTAGTGAAGCATCTATTGCATCACACTCGTTTAACGCTACCGAAGCGGTTTTACTCGTTCACCGATACGTGCCTTGACGTAGTGCTCTGTCATCTCGCGATTCTTATGGCCCAGTAATGTCTGTGAGTGCGCTAGGTCGCCGGTGCCGGTAGCTGCTTTCGCGCGGATATCTCGGAACTGAAAGTCCACCTTTGCCAGCGTACTCGCCTTGTCGAATCGTGAGCGCAACGCGAACTGGGTCAGAGGCTGGCCGTTTTCGTCCTGGATCAGGTAGGCACCGATCGTCTGACGTGGACGCTCGTTGATTCTGGCGATGACGGCCGCCAGCTCGCCGGTGATCTCGACGCCCAAGCGCTGGCCGGTTTTGTTCTGCACTATCCAAAGGGCGCCGTCCCGGATATCGGCGCTCTTGAGTTTCAGCACGTCCGCCGGCCGCTGCCCGGTCAGCAACGCCAAATCCATCGCATCGATCACAGTGAAATGGGCGTGGGCCTTGACCTGGTCAAATTCGGAGTCCGTGATGTACCTGGAGCGCCCGGTTTCTTTGAAGCCCTAGAGTTAGGCACTCCCAGGTATGACGACAAATGCATTGCAAAGATACGACGCAACGACCCCAATGCATGCAACCCACCCAGTTGCCTGACACCCGGCAACTCCATAGTCCACCTAAAACAAGCCCTGGAGCGAACCGGTTGGAAACTGGTGGCTGCACGCCGTTACAGCGAATATCTACACCCTAATGAGGACGTGTCAATAACCTTGCGAGATAACCAAGCGGCGATACGCCGAGTTGATCCCGATGAGCGATCCTCTACATTGGCCGCAGTAGTTGCACGAGAGGCAGAGATTAAAGCCAAGGAGGCGGCAGGAAAGGCTTTCGTGGAGCAAATGGCAAAGTGAGCACGAATTCTGCGATCAAGCCACTTCTTACCCTCAGTCCGGCACCACCGCCGTAACCTCAATCTCCACCTGCGCACGGTCCTCGACCAGGCCGGCCACTTCGACGCAGGTCATGGCCGGGAAGTTTTTTCCCATGACTTCGCGGTAGGCGGCGCCCAGTTCCTTGAGCCTGGCCACGTACTCCACGCGGTCCACCACGTACCAGGTCATGCGCACCATGTGTTCGGGCCCGGCGCCGCCGGCTTTGAGCACGGCCGCGATGTTTTGCAGGGCCTGCTTGGTTTGCGCGACGAAGTCGTCGCTCTCGAACTCCTGCTTTGCGTTCCAGCCGATCTGGCCGCCGACAAAGAGCAGCGCGCCACGCGCGAGCATGCCGTTGGCGTAACCCTTGGGTTCGGCCCAGTCAGGGGGTTGGATTTTTTGGATCATGGGGCGGGTCTCCAGGGGATGTTTTTAAATAGGGCAGCAAGGCCTCGCGCAGTGCATCGGGAATGCGCATGGGCTTGCCGTTGGGAACTTCGGAATACACGATCACGCCGTGGGCCTTGAGCCGGGTGTCGCCGGCTTCACCGTGGATCTCGTACTGCATGCCGATGCTGGAGCCGCCTATGCGCGTGAGCTCCAGCGTGATGGTGAGCGCGTCGCCGTTGCGGCACATGCCGAGGAATTCGGTCTTCAGGTCCACGATGGGCACACCGACGCCGCTGGCGATCAGCTGGTGCTCGGGAAAGCCGATGTGTTCCAGGAAGTCTTCCTGCACCTCATGCAGCAGGTAAAAAAACTGCGGGTAAAAAACAATGCCGGCCGGGTCGCAGTGGTGAAAGCGCACGCGCTTGGGAATGCTGAATTTCATGGCTGGCGCAGCTTGAAGCGTTGCAGCTTGCCGGTCTCGGTGCGCGGCAGCTTGTCGACGAACTCGATTTGCCGCGGGTATTTAAAGGGTGCCAGCGTCGCCTTGACATGGTCCTGCAAGGCCTTGGCCGTGGCGTCGCCGCCGGCCTCGCCGGGCTTGAGCACGATAAAGGCTTTCACCACCATGCCGCGCTCCTCGTCGGGCAGGCCCACCACGCCGCACTCGGCCACGGCCGGGTGCTTGAGCAGCGCATCTTCCACCTCTGGGCCGGCCACGTTGTAGCCGGCCGTGATGATCATGTCGTCGGCGCGCGCCTGGTAAAAAAAGTAGCCGTCGGCGTCCTGCATGAAGGCGTCGCCCGGGTAGTTCCAGCCGTTCTTCACATAGTTGCCCTGGCGCGCGTCCTCCAGGTAGCGGCAGCCCGTGGGCCCGACCACGGCCAGCTTGCCGATCGTGCCGCGCGGCACTTCGGCGCCGCTGTCGTCCACCACCTTGGCGGTATAACCGGGCACGACCTTGCCGATGGCACCGCGGCGCACCTCGGCGCCGGCCGCCGAGATAAAGATGTGGAACATCTCGGTCGCGCCTATGCCGTCAATCATTTCGATGCCGGTGGCGTCTTTCCAGAGCTGGCGCGTGGCGTCCGGCAGGCTTTCGCCGGCGCTCACGCACAGGCGCAGGCCGGGCACGCCGTGCTGTTTGGCGAATGCGGCCATCTGCCGGTAAAACGTGGGCGCGGTGTAGCAGATGGTGGCGCCCACCTGCTTGATCAGCTTGACCATGGCCTCCGGCGTGTAGCCTATGGAGGGGTAATACACCGAGGCGCCGGCCCACATCGGGAAGATCAGCATGCCGCCCAGGCCGAAGGTAAAAGCCAGCGGCGGCGAGCCGACCACGATGTCGTCGGGTTTCGCCTTGAGCACATGGCGCGGCCAGGCCTCGCAGGCGGCCAGCACGTCGCGGTGGGTGTGTACCGCGGCCTTGGGCTTGCCCGTGGTGCCCGAGGTAAAAGCCATCAGCGCGATGTCGTCGGCCGACACCGGGCAGGGCTTGAAGTTGCCGTCCTTTTGCGCCGACAGCACGGCCAGCGAGCCGGGCGCATCCATCACATTAAAAGGCACGATGGTGGGCAGCGCGGCACTGGGCGCCTGCGCCGCCTGCAGCTCATCGAGCAGCGTTGCATCGCACAAGGCCAGCGCGGGCCGGGCTTTTTCGATGATCTCGCCGAGCTCCTTGGCGCGCAGCAGCGGCATGGTCGCCACCGCCACCAGCCCGGCTTGCACCACACCCAGCCAGGCCAGCGCCATGCCGATGGAATTGCCGCCGCGCAGCAGCACGCGGTTGCCGGGCTTGAGCTTGAAGTCCTCGGTCAGCACCTGCGCGATGCGGTTCACGCGCTCCAGGGCTTCGGTGTATGTCAGCGTGATCTTGTCCGAGCGCAGCATGGGCTTATCGCCGCGGCCCTCGCGAATCGCCTTGTCAAACAGGGACTGCACCAGGTTGGCCTGCGCCGGGATGCGCAGCTCGGGCAGCGCGTATTCCATGCGCGGCAGCTGCTCGGGCGCCGGCAGGCGCTCATGCACAAAACGGTCCGCCTGTGCGGAAGGCGCGGAGGGCACCGCCGCAAGGCTTTCGATAGTGTCGGAGACAGAGGTGCTCATGATTGCAATTGGGCCTTTCCAATGATGAGTTGCTGCACTTCGGTCGCGCCTTCGTAAATGCGCAGCGAGCGTATGTCGCGGTACAGGCTTTCCACCTTGGTGCCCACCTTCACGCCCAGGCCGCCGTGCATCTGCAGCGCCATGTCGATGACCTTTTGCGCGTTCTCGGTGGCCGCCATCTTGGCCATGGCGGCCTCGGCGGTGATGCGCGCGCCGCTGCCCAGGCGCTCGCTTTCGTCGCGCATCCAGGCGGCGCGGTAGGTCAGCAGCGCGGCGGCGTCGACCAGGGCCGCCATTTCGCCGAGCTTGGCCTGCGTGAGCTGGAAGTCGGCCAGGGTCTGGCCGAACATTTTGCGTTCCTTCGAAAAGCGCACCGCCTCGGCCAGCGCGCGGCGCGCCATGCCCAGCGCGGCGGCCGCCACCGAGGCGCGGAAGATGTCCAGCGTCTGCATGGCCAGCTTGAAGCCGCCGTGCAGCGCGCCCAGTTGCGCACCATGCGGCAGCTTGCAGTGCGCGAACTTCAGCGTGGCCAGCGGGTGCGGCGCCATCACCGCGATGTGCTCGCTGCTGTCCAGGCCCTTGCTGTCTGCATCGACGATAAAGGCGGTGATGCCGCGCGTGCCGGCCTGCGGGTCGGTCTTGGCAAAGGTCACGTAAAAATCCGCGATGCCGCCGTTGCTGATCCAGGTCTTGCTGCCGTTCAGGCTCCAGCCCTCGCCCGTGTCGGTGGCCGAGGTCGCCATGGCGCCGGCGTCCGAACCCGCGTCGGGTTCGCTCAGCGCAAAGGCCGCGATTTTTTTGCCGCTGGCCACCAGGGGCAGGTAGGCCGCCTGCTGCGCCGGCGTGCCGGCCAGCGTGATGGCACCGCTGCCTAGGCCCTGCATGGCAAATGCAAAATCGGCCAAAGGCGAATGAAAGGCCAAAGTCTCGCGCAGGATCACCAGCGCGCGCGAGTCCAGTTTCTCCAGCGCGCCGCCCAGGGCGCCGTCCTTGCCGGCCGGCACGCAGTAGCGCAGCCAGCCCTGTTCGCCCAGCAGCGCCACCCATTCCTTGCAGGCCTTGCGGTCGTCGCTTTCGTCGACCTGCTGCTGGGGCGCCCAGTCGGCCAGGCGCCGGCCCAGCTCGCGGTGAACCTCGTCAAAAAAAGGCAAAGCCAGGTGGGCGGTGCTCGATTTCATGCCTGAATCCTTTTTGTGCTGCTGTGCTCAGTCGCCGCGGAACACCGGTTTCTGTCTGGCCGCAAAGGCCTCGTAGGCGCGCGTGAAGTCCTTGGTCTGCATGCAGATGGCCTGCGCCTGCGCCTCGGCCTCTATGGCCTGGTCCAGCGTCATGGCCCATTCCTGGTGCAGCATGGTCTTGGTCATGCCGTGCGCAAAGGTCGGGCCCTCGGCCAGTTCGCGCGCGAGTTTTTGCGCCTGCGCCAGCAGCTCCTGCGGCTCATGCAGGGCGTTGAAGAAACCCCACTGCAGGCCTTCCTGCGCATTCATGGCGCGGCCGGTGAACAGCAGCTCCGACGCGCGGCCCTGGCCTATCAGGCGCGGCAGCAGCGCGCAGGCGCCCATGTCGGCGCCGGCCAGGCCTACGCGCGTGAACAGAAACGCCGTCTTGGCCTGGGCCGTGCCCAGCCGCATGTCGGCCGCCAGCGCCATCATGGCGCCCGCGCCGGCGCAGATGCCGTCGATGGCCGCGATGATGGGCTGCGGGCACAGGCGCATGGCCTTGATCAGGTCGCCCGTCATGCGCGTGAACTCCAGCAGCTCGGGCATGCTCATTTTGGTGAGCGGGCCTATGATCTCGTGCACGTCGCCGCCCGAGCAGAAATTGCCCCCCGCGCCGGTGATGACCACCGTTTTCACGTCGGTCGCGCTGTTCAGCGTGCGGAACAAATCGCGCAGCTCCGCGTAGGAGTCAAAGGTCAGCGGGTTTTTTCGCTCGGGGCGGTTCAGGGTCAGCGTCGCGACGCCGTCCTCGAAGGAATACGCGAAATGCTCCGCCTGGTAGTGGGCCATCGCATCGAAATGCGCGTGCATGGGGTTGGCCAGGCCTATGTAGTGTTTCATGGGGTTTCCAGTTTTGCGTCGGCGAGTTGGTTGTGGTGCTGCTTGACCTTGCCCAGCAGCTTGTGCAGCGATTCGACCTCGCGCGGCGACAGGGCCTCAAAGGCCGCGACGATCCAGGCCTCGTGCTCGGTCGCCATTTCGTCAAACAGCTTGCGCCCGCGGGTCGTCAGGCGCACGCGGTAGGCGCGCCGGTC
>Ga0209675_1001847_pt1 | contig 11501 bp, 10 predicted proteins | sample AraplaCol_mLB_r2_2_FD_184280 | JGI IMG/M metagenome (GOLD analysis project Ga0209675, IMG submission 184280) | Arabidopsis root microbial communities from North Carolina, USA - plate scrape MF_Col_mLB_r2 (SPAdes) (version 3) | ecosystem: Host-associated > Plants > Roots > Endosphere | place... | reverse complement strand
CTGGCCTTCGACGGTGCACCGCAGTTTTACGGCAGGCCGGAATGATCAGGTCCTTGCGAGCTATTCCAGAAAGTCATAGCTCAATGCGTATTCCGCATAACTAAGGAATAGCCAATTCGTTAAGCTAAGCGTCTTAATGATAAGCAAATGTTGTCAACGCATTTGCAAACAGAGACGCTGCCATGAAAATCACATCCCTCGATTCGGTTGTATTCCTGATCTATTTTGCGGTCGTTGCCGCATACGGCATCTGGGTCTATCGCCGCAAGAACAGCAGCTCCGGCTCGGCTTCGCGCGATTACTTCCTGGCCGAAGGTTCCCTGACCTGGTGGGCCATCGGCGCATCGCTGATCGCCTCCAATATCTCCGCCGAACAGTTCATCGGCATGAGCGGATCCGGCTTCAAGATCGGCATGGCGATTGCGGTGTATGAGCTGATGGCGGCGGCAACGCTGGTCATCGTGGCCGTGTTCTTCATGCCGGTGTATCTGAAAAACCACATCTACACCATGCCGCAGTTCCTCGAACAGCGTTATGGCAAGGGCGTGGCGACGACCATGGCGCTGTTCTGGCTTGGCCTGTACATCGTGGTCAACCTGACCTCCATCCTCTACCTCGGCGCCATCGCCATCAGCAGCATCTCCGGCTTGAGCGTGGGCGCCTGCATGCTGTTCCTGGCCGTGTTCGCGACGATCATCACGCTGGGCGGCATGAAGGTGATCGGCTACACCGACGTGATCCAGGTGGTGTGCCTGGTGATCGGCGGCCTGGTGACGACCTGGATCGCGCTGGACTTGGTGGCCGGCCTGGGCGGCGGCAAAGGCGCGCTGCACGGCACGGCCGAATTGTTCTCGCGTGCCCGCGGCCACTTCGACATGGTGCTGACGCGCGATCATCCAAGCTATATGGATTTGCCTGGCCTGAGCATCCTGCTGGGCGGCATCTGGATCGCCAACCTGAATTACTGGGGCTGTAACCAGTACATCACGCAGCGCGCGCTGGGCGCCGACCTGCCGACCGCACGCAAAGGCCTGCTGTTTGCGGCATTCCTGAAATTGCTGATGCCCGTGATCGTGGTGCTGCCCGGCATAGCGGCCTTCGCGCTGGACCAGGCGGGCGCGCTGGGCGGTGCGCTGCGCCAGGGCGGCGAGCTGAATCCGGACCGCGCCTACCCGACGCTGCTGGCATTGCTGCCGGACGGCTTGCGCGGCGTGGCGTTCGCCGCCCTGACCGCCGCTGTGGTGGCCTCGCTGGCCGGCAAGGCAAACAGCATCGCCACCATTTTCACGCTGGATATCTATCGTAAGAAATTTGTACCCGCAGCAAGCGAAGAGCGCATGGTGTGGGTCGGCCGCCTTACCGTGGTGGCGTCGATGGCAATTGCGGTGCTGATCGCACCAATGCTGGGCATCGACAAGAAAGGCGGCTTCCAGTACATCCAGGAATACACCGGCTTTGTCTCGCCGGGCATCCTTGCCATGTTCCTGCTTGGTTTCTTCTGGAAGAAAGCGACCAACGCAGCCGCCATGTTCGCCACCGTGGGCGGGCTGGTGTTCTCCATCATCCTCAAGTTCCTGCCAACGATGATGGACCTGTCCTTCCTCGCGCCGATCGGCTTCGCCGCCGACAACGGCAGCGGCGTCTTCGAAATCCCGTTCATCGACCGCATGTTCCTGGTGTTCTGGGCAGTGGTGGCCGGCATGGTGCTGATCAGCCTTATGGGAAGGCGTGATGGCGAAGCCAAAGCCATGGTGGTCGACCGCCAGTTGTTCCGTGTAGACCGTGGCTTTGCTATCGGTTCGGCCGTGGTGTGCGTGCTGCTGGCCGTGATCTACGGGGCGCTCTGGTAATACAACAAATCACAAAAAAACTACGGAGAAAACAAAAGCATCATGAAGCAAAAGAAAATCAGCCTGCTGGTGAAGTCGCTGTTCCTGATCCCTGCCATTCCTGCCGCCTTCGCGCAGCAGGCAGAAGAACCGTCGATCCAGAAGGTCACCGTTTCCGGTATCCGCGCCTCGGTGCGCAGCGCCCTGAGCGTCAAGGAAAACTCCAACAGCATGGTGGAAGTCGTCGCTTCCGAAGACATCGGCAAGCTGCCGGACACCACCATCGCCGAGTCGCTGGCCCGCCTGCCTGGCCTGGCCGCAGGCCTGGATCGCGGCAACGCCAGCCAGATCGTGGCGCGAGGCATGGGCGAGCGCTTCATCGGCGCGACCCTGAACGGCCGCGAACTGGCTTCGTCCGAGCCGAACCGCGCTGTGCGCTTCGAGCAGTTCCCGTCCGAATCGCTGTCCGGCGCCATCGTTTACAAGACCCAGAATGCGGACCTGGTGGAAGGCGGCGTCGCCTCCAGCATCGACCTGCAGACTGTGTCGCCGCTCAAATACAGCGGCCGCCAGGCTTCGCTGAAGGCCGACGCGCTGTACTACTCGGAAGCCCGCGACCTCGACACCAAATCGGTTCGCCCGCGCCTGGGCGGCATCTTCATCGACCAGTACGCGGACAAGAACGTTGGCGTGGCGCTGGCCTTCAGCTATCAGAAGCAGCCTTCGGTGGAGAAGCGCAAGAACCACTGGGGCTTCAACGAAGACCATTCCGCCGACATCAACGGCGACGGCAAGGTAGACAAGACGCCATGGGGTTTCGAGACTGAACTCAAGCGCGGCACCAATGAGCGTGGCAGCGTGCTGGGCAAGGTGGAGTGGAAGGCAAGCCCGGATGCGATGATCACCGCCGACGTCTACTACGCCAAGAACAAGATCCGCGAACCGGCCATGTCGCATTGGACCGGCGACCTTGGCAACTGGGATGGCTGGCAGAGCGCCAACTACTCGAACCTCGACATCCGCAACGGCTACGTTGTCGGGGCCACCGTCAACAACGTGGGCCTGACCACCAACAGCACGCTGTGGACGCAGGATATGGACAACCTGGCCGCGGGCCTGAACGGCAAGTTCAATGTCGGCGACTGGAAAGTGGATGCCGACATCGCCACTTCCTCGGCCGGCCGCGACAGCGCCTGGCGCGACGTACGCCAGTTCGCCCTGAACAACGGCACCATCAAGTGGTCCTTCACCGGCGACGAAACCCAGGACTTCAGCTTCAGCCACGATTCGGGCAACCCGGCCGCCTTCGGCAACCCGACCCTGTACGTGGACACCGACGGCCACGTCGACGACCGCCTGAACTCGGCGCAACTGAGCGCATGGCGTCCGCTGGATGCGGGCATGGTGAGCCGCATCAAGTTCGGCGCGCGCTTCGCCGACCGCGAGAAGAAATACCACCAGACCACCTGGAACCTGGCTTCGAACAGCGCCATTCCGGCATCGGCCTACGAAACGGTCAATGTTTCCGGCTTCGCGCCATTCATCGTGCTGAAAGACTTCATGGGCTCCGCCACCAGCCTGTGGGGCGCAGATGCCTTCAGCCCGGATGGCCGCACCCCGACCGCGAACGACCTGCTGGCCGGCTGGAAGGTCAAGGAAAAGAACAGCAGCGTCTACGCCCAGGCCGACCTGGAAGGCGAATTGTTCGGCAAGACCTTCCGCGGCAATGCCGGCGTGCGCGTGGTGCACACCAAGCAGAGCGGTACCGGCATGGAGTCGATCAACGGCGCCGCGCCGACCCCGGCTGAAGGCGGCGCTTCGTACACCCGCGTGCTGCCTAGCATGAACCTGATCTTCAACCTGGACCAGGCGCAGAAGCAGCAGATCCGCTTCAGCGTGGCACGCGCCATGTCGCGTGCCCCGATGGATGAAATGCGCGCTTCGCGCCAGCTGGCAATCGACACCAATCCGGGTTCGCAGCAGCCGATCACCGGCAGCGCGGGCAATCCTGGGCTGCTGCCAATGATGTCCAACCAGGTCGACCTGTCGTGGCAGTACTACTTCGACAAAGGGTCGCTGGTGTCGGCTGGCGTGTTCTACAAGAAGGTGTCGGACTACATCGGCATCACCACCGACCACACCACCGTCAACGGCCGCGCTGCGACCCTGACCCGTTCCGTGAACGGCGAGGGCGGCAACGTGCGGGGCCTGGAGCTGGTGGCGCAGCATGCCTTTACCGGCCTGCCGGCTCCGTTCGACGGCCTGGGCGTTGCTGCGAACTTCTCGTACAACGACAGCGACATCAAGGAATACACCAACAACTATCCGATGGTGGGCCTGATGAAGCGCAATGGCGGCCTGACCCTGTGGTACGAGAAGGCGGGCTACGAGGCGCGCGTATCTGCCAACTACCACAGTGCCTTCGTGCGCATGCCGCGCTGGACCGCCGGCTACATGATCGAGAATCCAGCCGAGACCTACGTCTCCGCCAACTTCTCGAAGTGGCTGACCCCGCAGTTGCAGCTGCGCCTTGGCCTGGACAACATCACCAACCAGAAAGTGGTGGAGACCCAGTCCAACAATCCATACATGCAGAACGTGATGGAATATGGCCGCCGCTACAACCTGGGCCTGAGCTACAAGTTCTGATTGAGGCATGCCGATGATCCGTAACACACTTTGCCTGGCTGCGATGGCGTTCGTTCACGCTGCCCAGGCCGCGCAGGGCCCTCAAGTGCTGGCTGTCGATGCCAGCACCCCCGCACCGGCGCCTTTGTCCGGCCATATCAAGATGGGCACAGCCGTCGCTCCCGGCGGCCATGTCCTTGGCATCAACAGCCGCTACCTGACGCGCGACGGCCAGCCCTGGCTGCCGGTGATGGGTGAATTCCACTACTCGCGCAGCCCGGCGGATAGCTGGGAGGCGGAGCTGGCCAAGATGAAGTCGGCCGGCATCAACGTGGTGGCCAGCTACATCATCTGGAACCACCACGAGGAAAAGGAAGGAAAGTTCACCTGGAGCGGCAACCGCGACCTGCGGCGCTTCATCCAGTTGGCCAACAAGGCCGGGCTGGAGGTGTGGATCCGCGTTGGCCCCTGGTCGCACGCGGAAGTGCGTTACGGCGGCATTCCCGACTGGGTGGTGGATTCCATGCCGACCCGCCAGGACGATCCCCAATACCTGAAATACGTGGACCGCTTCTACCGCGAGATCGCGAGACAGGTCGATGGCTTGCTTTGGAAGCAGGGCGGTCCCGTGATCGGCGCCCAGATCGAGAATGAATACAACCTGGCAGGCCCGGGCCGCGGCGCCCAGCACATCGCCACACTGAAAGGCATGGCCGTGAAGGCCGGCATCGACGTGCCTTTCTACACGGTGACCGGCTGGGACCAGACCTTGTATCCGTCCGGCGAAGTGGTGCCGGTGTTCGGCGGCTACCAGGACGAACCGTGGGCCACCAGCAAGACCGAGCTGCCGCCGAAGGAAACCTACGCCTTCCGTTTCGACACGCGCGTCAGCGGGGACCTCGGCGCGCAAACACGCGCCACCCAGCAAGGCACGGCGGAAACCGACATGGACCGCACGCCATTCCTGGGCGCGGAGTACGGCGCCGGGCTGCCGGCCATGTACCGCCGCCGCACGCTGGTATCGCCGGACGATATCGCGTCGACCCTGCCGGTGCAGATGGGATCCGGCGTCAACCTGATGGGCTATTACATGTTCCATGGCGGCCGCAATCCGGTCGGCATGACCACCATGGAAGAGAGCACGCGCACCGGCGGCTACAACGACACGCCTGCCATCAACTACGATTTCAATGCGCCGCTGGGCCCTGACGGCCAGCAGCGCGACGTGCTGGCTTACCTGCGCCCGTTCCACTACTTCATGAACGACTTCGGCGCGCGCCTGGCGCCGATGACGGTGCATAAGCCGTCGCTTGTGCCGGCCGACCCGGCCGACTTGTCGGCGCCGCGCTGGTCGGTGCGCAGCAAGGGCGAACAGGCCTTCCTGTTCTATAACGGCCATGTGCGGCAATATGCGCTGCCGGCGCAGAAGCAGGTGCAGTTCGCGGTGAAGCTGGACGGGCAGGCAGTCACGCTGCCACGCCAGCCGGTCGATATCGCGGCCGGCAGCTACTTCTTCTGGCCGATCAATTTCGATATGGACGGCTACCGCCTGCAATACGCCACAGTGCAGCCGGTAGCCCGGCTGGAGCGCGGCAAGGCGGGCAGTGTGTACGTGTTCGCGGCGCAGGATGGTATTGCGCCTGAATTCGCGCTGGACGCGGCGGCCGGCGCCTGCCTCAAGACGCAGGGCCAGGTAGACAATGCAGGCGGCGGCGTGCTGGTGCAAGGCATCCAGCCCGGCCTCGATGCTGCGCTGACGCTGGACTGCGCCGGCAAGCGCCCGGTGACGGTGCTGGTCCTGTCGCAGCAGCAGGCGCGCCAGATGGCAGTCGGCCAGTTGCAGGGCGAACGCCGCCTGGTCGTCAGCGACAGCCAGGTGCACTTTGCCAACGGACGGCTGGTGTTGCGCTCCCCGGGCAAGCCAGCCTTCCGCGCGGCAGTATTCCCGGCTCTGCCGCTGCCGCTGAAGGGCAGCACGGCGCTGCAGGCGAGCGGCAAGGATGGCCTGTTCCAGGTTGTCAAGGCAACGTTGCCAAGCCAGGAAATGGCTGCCACTGCGCGCAAGTTGCGCGCCGCACAGCCAGTCCCTCCGATTAAAATTGGCGGCAACGCCAAGGCGGCAATCCAGCCCGATGCGGAAGTCTTTGGCAATTCCGCAGCATGGGAACTGTCGCTGGGTACGACCCGTCCGAAAGGAGTCGACGGCGCCTTGCTGGAAATTGATTTTGTCGGCGACGTGGCCCGACTGTTCGACGGCACGCGCATGGTGGACGATTGGTATTACAACGGCCAGCTTTGGCAGTTCGGCCTAGGCAACCTGCCGGCGCGCGAACGTGCTGCGCTGACGCTGACGGTACTGCCGTTGCGCGCCGACGCACCGATCTACCTGCCGAGGGAACACCGTCCCGCGTTCAACGGGCAGGCGCAGGTAGCAGAACTGCGCGGCGTCAAGGTGACGCCGGTGTATCGTGTAGAAATTGGCCGCTGAACGGAGTTTGAATATGGCATTGAAAATTGGTCTCGTTGGCTTGGGCAAGATTGCAGTCGACCAGCATATCCCCGCGATTCGCGGCAACAAGGGCCTCGAGCTGGTGGCGGGCTGCTCACCGGCCAGTGCGCCGGAAGGCGTGCTGCGTTACCCGGACATGGGCAGCATGCTGGCCGCCCATCCTGAAATCGAAGCGGTGGCGATCTGCACCCCGCCACAAGTGCGGCACAAGCTCGCCTGCGAGGCGATTGCGGCCGGCAAGCACGTATTCCTGGAAAAGCCGCCAGCGGCAACGCTGGGCGAGGCCGCGTCCATCGCCGCCATGGCGGCGCAGCATGGCGTGACGGCGTTGGCAGGCTGGCATTCTCGCTTCGCACCCGGCGTGGAAAGTGCACGCAACTGGATGCTGGCGCGGCCCATCAAGTCCATCCAGATCCGCTGGAAGGAAAACGTGCGGCAATGGCACCCTGGCCAGAAATGGATCTTCGAGGCAGGCGGCATGGGTGTGTTCGATCCCGGCATTAACGCCTTGTCGATCCTGACGCACCTGTTGGGGGGCTATGCGCTGGTGCGCAAGGCAGTCCTGCACGTGCCGTCGAATTGCAGCGCGCCGATCCAGGCTGAGTTGGAGATGGCGAGTGAACGCGGCGTTCCGATCGATGCGGAGTTCGATTTCCTGCAGACGGGCCAGCAGACCTGGAGCATCTTCGTGCAGTCGGCGGCTGGCGATACCATGGCCCTGCACCTGGGCGGCCGCATCATGGAGGTAAATGGCAAGGTGGTGCTGGACGAGCCGGAGCGCGAATACCCTTCGATGTACGAGCATTTCCGGCGCCTGGTAGCCAGCAAGAGTTCCGACGTCGACTTCACTCCGCTACAGGCGGTCGCGGATGCCTTCCTGGTTGGCAAACTGACGAGCGCTGAACCGTATATTGAGTAGGCGGACCAGGTCAATACAGGCCGAAGATCCTGCCGGACAGTCCCAGGATCATTGAAGTATTGACCAGGGTTAGCCCGACCATCCAGCGCATGTTGGCGCTGGCTTCCTTGCGCTGTGCGTCAAGGCTGGCCCGCAGTTCGGCGAGGCCGTTGTCGGTATGCTGCCTCAAGCGTTCGACCGCGTCGTAGAGCCGGTCTATGTCCTTTTTGATAGTATCCACAAGTGCCTCGACCTTGGCAATTCGTTCGTCATAGTCCATGGGCGCCTCCGCAATGAATAATCTCGACTTTGCGGTCTGCCGGTTGGACCGGTATTGAGATTTGACAGAAGTCTGTGAAAAAAGTTCCTAGGCCTTGTCCTACAAAACTGCTTGCTCCGCGCCGATAGTTGCGGTGCGGGCAGCGGCGCACCATGTGCCCATGATACGTTCGAAGGAGAGAACGATGAGCACAAGTAAGGAGAAAATGAACCCGATCGCGCCCGACAGCCTGAAGGCGCGTGCGCCTGGCGTCGAACCCGGCAACGAGCAGCGCGGCAAGGCGCTGCAGCGGGATACGAACGGGGTAGGCGAGCGGGGCGGAGTGGCCGGCCAGCAGACCGGCTGGGCGGGGCGCCAGTCGGCGGAGCGCATGCGCCAGCGCAGCGACACCGCCAATGCGGGAAGCACCGGCGGCGGCAGCCTGCAGCAGGACCAGCATGCCGGCTCGCAGGAGTCGGCCACCGGCCCTGCCGGCAAGCGTCAGACCGACGAAGCGCGGCCCAAGCTTTCGCGGGCGCGCGAGTTGGACAAGTAGATATTGTCCTTCGACAGCGCGCGGTTGGCGCTGACGGCGTCGGCCCAATCGCGCGTGGTCGTCACGGCGGCGAAGTTGGAATGGAATACCACGCTGAATATGCGATGGATCTCTTCCGCCGTGGCTCGGCCGGCTGCGTTCTCGTACGGCAGCGAACCGGTGGCATCGGACAGGTATTCCACGGCCAGCCCCATATGCGCAGCCTCGATGATGGTTGAGGCATTGCAGTTGTGGGTCATGTAGCCCGCAATCGCCAGGGTGTCGATCTTGTTATCGGCCAGCCATTGTGCGAGGCCGGTGCCGGTGAAGCTGCTGGCCAGCTTTTTATTGACGACATAATCGGCGCCCAGCGCTGCGACCTCCGGATGCAGCTGCCAGCCGTCGGAGCCGACGGCAAACACCGGTGCGCCGGCTGGCGTGTCGTGCTGCACCACCACCACAGGTACACCGCTTTCGCGCGCCACCTTCATGGCCTGGACAATATTCGGCAGCGATTGCTCGACCGGCGGGTATTCGATCGGCAGCTTGCCGGTGAAGTATTCGTTCTGTACGTCGATCACGATCAGGGCGCGGCGTGGCATGGTATTTCCTCCGTTTGGGTTGTTGATGGGATCCATTGTGCGGTCCGCACCGATTTCGCGACAGTGGCCCAAGAGACAATATGCGATATAATCGGGCCATGCGTAAAAAAGTGGCCATTATTGCCTTCGACGGCATCACTCCATTCCACCTGTCCGTGCCTTGCCTGGTATTCGGCGGCCCGCATGCCGAGCATTTGTACGAGGTGACGGTATGCGCAGCAGAAAAAGGTCCGATGCGCACCACCGCTGGCTTTGAAATCTCGACCAGCAAGAGCCTGCGCGCCCTGGACAAAGCGGATATCGTCATCATGCCGACCTGGCACGACGACTGCCGGCCCTCGCCGCCAGCGCTATTGCAGGCTCTGAAGAAGGCCCACGCGCGCGGTTCAACCATCGTCGGCTTGTGCCTTGGCGCCTTTCCAGTGGCGGAAGCGGGCCTGCTTGATGGCCGCACCGTCACCACGCACTGGGCTTTTGCCGGCCAGTTGGCCGAACGCTGCCCGCTGGTGAAGGTCGATGAAGAAGTGTTATATGTGGACGAGGGCGACGTGCTGACGTCGGCCGGCGCGGCGGCTAGCCTGGATTGCTCGCTCTACCTGCTGCGCAAGCTGCAGGGCGCCGACTACGCGAACATGGTGGCGCGCCGGCTGCTGGTGGCGCCGCACCGCGAAGGAGGGCAGGCGCAGTTCATCAACCGCCCGCTGCCGGTTACCGCCAGCGACAGCCGCCTGGCGCAGGTGCTGGACTGGGTGCAGCATCGCCTGGCCGAAGAACACAGCCTGGATACGCTGGCGGAACGGGCTGCCATGAGCCGCCGCAATTTCACGCGCCACTTCCGCCAGGCCACCGGTACTTCGTTCAAGCAATGGCTGCTGAACCAGCGCCTGGCGCACGCCCAGCGCATGCTGGAAACCAGCGACGCTTCGATTGAAGCGGTGGCACAAGCGGCCGGTTTTGGCAGCGCGCTATCGTTAAGGCAGCACTTCCGCGCTGCCTTCCATAGCTCGCCATCGGCCTACCGCAAGCTATTTGACGCCTGACATATCCGGCAGGGTGTGCGCGATGCCCTTGTGGCAGTCGATGCAGGTCTTCTCGCCGCTGGCCAGCTGGGTCGAGTGGGCATCCACAGCGCGCTTGCTCTGGCGGGTGAAGTCCATCGAATCGAACTGGTGGCAGTTGCGGCATTCGAGTGAGTTGTTGGCCTTCATGCGCCGCCACTCATTGCCCGCCAGTTGCAGCCGGTGCGCCTCGAACTTCTCGCGGGTGTCGATGGTGCCGAACACCTTGCCCCACACTTCCTTCGATGCCTGCATCTTGCGGGCGATCTTGCTGGTCCACTCGTGCGGCACGTGGCAATCGGAGCACTTGGCGCGTACGCCGGTGCGGTTGGCGAAGTGGATTGTGCGCTGCAGCTCCGGATAGACGTTGTCGCGCATCTCGTGGCAGCCGGTGCAGAACTTCTCGGTATTGGTGGCTTCCATGGCGGTGTTGAAGCCGCCCCAGAACACCACGCCTGCCACAAAGGAACCGATCACCAGGAAGCCCAGGCTAAGGTGCATGCTTGGGCGGCGCAGGACGTTCCAGTAGTTTTTAATCAGCCTGAACATGGCGTTACCCTCTATTTATGCTTGGCCGGTGCTGCCGGCGCGGACGGGTTCAGCATCGTGTCGACGTCCTTGAACTGGTTGGGCACCAGCGGCTCAAGGTTCGCTTGCGGCACGTGGCATTGCAGGCAGAAGTAGCGTCGCGGCGACAGCTCGGCGAGGAAGTTGCCATCGCGGTTCTGGAAGTGCGTCACGCTGATCATCGGCGCCTGGCTTTCCTGAGTGCGGGTGCGGGCGTGGCACATCATGCAGCGGTTGGCGCTCTTGTCGGTCTGGTAGCCCTCGATCTTGTGCGGGATGACCGGCGGCTGCATGGAGTAATTGCGCACGCGCCGGATATCGCTATTGTCGGGGTTGACCATCGGCGCCGGCTTGGTGGTCTCGGCCAGCGGCGTCGGGCCGCGCATATTGTCGAGGGCGCGCGGCGCCGGCGCCTGGGCCAGGACGGACAGCGGCAGAAAAAGAGCGAGAAGGAATGCAAATTTTTTCATGGCCATGGCTCCTAAACCTTGCGGATGCTGACTGCGCACTTCTTGTAGTCAGTCTGCAAAGAGATTGGGCAGGTAGCGTCCAGCGTCACCTTGTTCACAAGCTGGCTGGCGTCGAAGAACGGAATGAATACCAGTCCGCGCGGCGG
>Ga0209675_1001843_pt1 | contig 11513 bp, 10 predicted proteins | sample AraplaCol_mLB_r2_2_FD_184280 | JGI IMG/M metagenome (GOLD analysis project Ga0209675, IMG submission 184280) | Arabidopsis root microbial communities from North Carolina, USA - plate scrape MF_Col_mLB_r2 (SPAdes) (version 3) | ecosystem: Host-associated > Plants > Roots > Endosphere | place... | reverse complement strand
ATCTCTGAGCAGCGAGCCTCATGAACAACAACCACTGGGTAGGCGGCAACCGCATCGAACTGCTGGAGAACGGCGAGCAGTTCTTCCCGCGCGTGTTCGACGCCATCCGCAACGCGAAACGCGAAGCCATCGTCGAGACCTTCATCCTGTTCGAGGACAAGGTCGGCCTGCAGCTGCACGAGGCCATGCGCGAGGCCGCGCAGCGCGGCGTGAAGGTCGACCTGATGATCGACGGCTTCGGCTCGCCAGACCTGTCGCGCCAGTTCATCGAGGGCCTCACGTCGGTGGGCGTGAAGGTGCGCGTGTTCGACCCCGGCGCGCGCTTCATGGGCCAGCGGCTCAACGTGTTCCGCCGCATGCACCGCAAGATCGTGGTGATCGACGGCGAGCGCGCGTTCGTCGGCGGCATCAACTACTCGGCCGACCACCTGCTCGACTTCGGTCCGAAGGCGAAGCAGGACTACGCAGTGGAGCTGCGCGGGCCGATCGTGGGCGAGATCCACCAGTTCGTGCTGCGCGCGATCGCGCTCGGCGGCAAGGGCGCCGGCTGGTTCCGGCGGCGGCTGCGGCTCACGCCGCCCGTGGCGCAGAGCCATGAAGGCGATGTCGAGGCGTTGTTCGTCACGCGCGACAACCGCCGCCACACCAACGACATCGAGCGCCACTACCGCGCGGCGATCCGCTCGGCGAAGGAGCGCATCGTGATCGCCAATGCCTACTTCTTCCCGGGCTACCGGCTCATCAAGGAACTGCGCCGCGCGGCGCGCCGCGGCGTTGACGTGCGGCTGATATTGCAGGGCGAGCCCGACATGCCGATCGTGAAGACGGCCGCCAGCATGCTCTACCACCATCTGCTGCATGCGGGCGTGCGAATCTACGAGTACTGCGAGCGGCCGCTGCACGGCAAGGTCGCGCTGATGGACGACAAGTGGAGCACCGTGGGCTCGAGCAACCTCGACCCGCTGAGCCTGTCGCTCAACCTCGAAGCCAACGTCGTCGTGCGCGACGCTGCCTTCAACCAGGTGCTGTGGGAGCGCATGGACCACCTGATGCGCCACAGCTGCAAGCAGGTCGAGCCGGCCGATCTCGCGAGCGAATGGAGCGGCTGGCGCCTGGTGCGCAGCTTCTTCGTGTTCCACGCGATGCGCTGGTATCCCGCGCTGCTCGGGCGGCTGCCGAAACACGTGCCGCGCCTGACGCCGGCCGAAGCGACCGAGCTCGCGAACCGGCGCGACACCGGCCTGAGCAACCCGACCGGCGGCGCGACCCAGACGGAAGCCGCCTGAGCCACCTGCCATGAGCGCGACGGTTCTCTCCCGTCATGCCCGCCACACCTGGTGGCCATGGGCGAAGCGCGGGCTGGTCTGGGGCTTCTTCGCGCTCATCGCATGGCTGCTGGTGCGCCAGGCGCGCACCATCGACTGGGACGAAGTGCTCGACGCGATCGTCGCGCTGCCCGCGTCCACCCTGCTGGCGGCCGGCGTGCTGGTGGCCTGCAGCTTTGCGCTCTACAGCACCTACGACCTGCTGGGCCGCCACGTCACGCGGCACCGCCTCGGCACCGGCACGGTGATGGGCGTGACCTTCATCAGCTATGCCTTCAACCTGAACCTCGGGTCGCTGGTCGGCGGCGTCGCGTTCCGCTACCGGCTCTATTCGCGGCTGGGGCTGGGCAACCAGGTCATCACGCGCGTGCTGGGCTTCAGCATGCTGACCAACTGGCTCGGCTACCTGGTGGTGGCCGGTGCGGCCTTCTGCTTCTGGCCGCTGGCACTGCCGCCGACCTGGAAGATCGGCAACGAAGGCCTGCGCGTGCTCGGCGCGGTGCTGATGTGCGCGGCGCTCTCCTACGTGGTGCTGTGCGCCTCGGCAAGCGGGCGCACATGGCGCGTGCGCGGGCATTCGTTCAGCACGCCCAGCCTGTCGATGGCGATGCTGCAGCTGGCGATGTCGTGTGCCAACTGGTCGCTGATCGGCGGCGTGATCTGGTTCCTGCTGCAGGGCCGGGTCGACTACGTGCACGTGCTCGCCGTGCTGCTGGTGGCCGCCGTGGCCGGTGTCATCACGCACGTGCCGGCGGGGCTCGGCGTGCTCGAGGCGGTGTTCGTCGCGCTGCTCGGTCACGAGGTGCCGGAGGCGCAGCTGCTCGGCGCGCTGCTGGCGTACCGCGGCCTCTATTACCTGCTGCCGCTGGTGGTGGCCACGCTCGGCTACCTGTTCACAGAGGCGCGCGCCAGGCGGCTGCGCGCCCGGACCGCGCGCTGACGCTCAGAACCTGTACGTGTAGCGGACCTTCAGGAAAGTCTCGCCCGGGTTCGGCTTCTTGATGCCGGCGTTCGAGAAATGCTGCACCCGCAGCGACAGTTCGTGCGCGCCGTTGTCGCCGAAGCTGCGGCCGATGCCCAGCACTTCGGTGAACTGGAAGGCGGTGCTGAAGCTGCGGTCGGGCGTCTGGTAGATGTGGTCCATCACGCTGCCGCCGATGCCGCCTTCGGCGTACCACGGCGAACTGCCTTCGCCGAAGCGGTAACGCCAGGTGTAGAGCGCGCCGATCTGCGCGTAGTTGCGAGGGCCGTCGCCGAGCGCGGGCGCGTGCCAGTTGCTGATGAAGACGTCCCAATAGCCTGTGAGCGCTCCCTGCTGCACCGGCTTGCCGGGCCACCAGGGAAAGATCATGCCGACAGTGCCGGAGTTGGTGCTGCCCATTTCGCCATGCGCCGCGTGGCCGGCATCGAAGTAGACGCCGCGGGCGTTGTCTTCGAAGGCGCAGGCGGCCTGGCCCAACACGACCAGGCCGGCCGTCACGGCGGCGGCGCGCAGGACCTTGGACACATTGATTCTTTTTGTCATGAGATGGTTTTTGAATGCAAGGTGTGGAAACAGGGGACATGATCAATTTCAGAGGTGTGACGCATCGGCAACGCACGTAATTTCCACATCGGGCGGTAGGACTTCTTCAACAGGAATGCAGGGTCGGAGTTGTTGCAGCGCAGCAATCCCGCTCATAGGCGCCTATAGTGGGCCGACCTCGTTCACGACAACCACTGCCTCACATGCTGTTCCCTGCCCCCACCCTCGCCCAGGCCGGCCCACTCGCGCAGTGGTTCGAGCTGGCCCTCAAGACCCAGGAAATGCTGCTGTCCTCCGGCTCGGTGATCCGCATGCGCACGGAGCGCATCGCCCGCGCCGGCCTTGCGCCCAGCGCCGACGATCTCGCGGAATTCCAGTTGATGGGCCAGGAAAAGCTCGCCGCCGCCAGCGAATCCGGCCTGGCGATGGCCAGGCAGTGGCACAGCAGCCATCTCTCGCTGGCCAACCGCGTGCTGCAGCAATGGCTGCAGAGCACCAGCGCGTTCTTTTCCCTGGCCGGCAGCGTGACGCCCGCGCAGGCGGCCGCGCACAGCGACGCCCTGGTGCAGTCGGCGGCGGGCACCGTGGATGCGGCGAGCCAGTTGCCCGACATCGCGGCGCGCATCGCGAACGACGGCCTCGAGCCGATCCGGGCGGCCGCCACGTCGAACGCGCGCCGGCTGGCCGACCGCGGCGCCTGAACTTCCGGCGGGAAGCAGGAAAGCAGGAAAGCAGGAAAGCAGGAAAGCGGGAAAGCGGGAAAGCGGGACGCGCGTCAGTCCCGCGCCGGAACCAGCGTGAGCAGCGTGATCTCCGATGGCGCACCGAAGCGCTTCGGCGGCCCCCAGTAGCCCGTGCCCCGGCTCACGTAGATCCACATGTCGTGCAGGCGATGCAGTCCCGCCGTGAAAGGCTGCTGCATCGGCACGAACAGGTTCCACGGAAAGAACTGGCCGCCGTGCGTGTGGCCCGACAGCTGCAGCTGGTAGCCTGCGGCGGCCGCCACCGGCGCGCTGCGCGGCTGGTGCGCCAGCAGCACGCGCGTGTGCACCAGCGGCGGGGCGTCGTACAGCGCCAGGTGCGGATCGCTGGCGTGGGCGGCGTCGAAATGGCCCGCGGTGAAGTCGGTCACGCCCGCCAGCACCAGCGCGCTCTCGAACAGCTCCTCGTCGGTCTGCGCGCCGCGCACGTTGCGCGTCTGCAGCACCACGTGCTCGTTGAGCAGCACCTTCAGGCCGAGCCGGCGCAGCTCGTCGATCCAGGCGTGCGCGCCCGCGTAGTACTCGTGGTTGCCGGTGACCACGAAGGTGCCGTGCCGCGCGCGCAGCCCGGCCAGCGGCGCGATGTGCTCGCGCAGTTCAGCCACGGTGCCGTCGACCAGGTCGCCGGTGATCGCGATGGCGTCCGCGCCCAGGCGGTTGACCGCGTCGACGATGCGCTGGATGTACGTGTTGCGGATGGTCGGCCCCACGTGGATGTCGCTGAGCTGTGCGATCGTGAAACCCTCGAGTGCCTGCGGCAGCCCGCGGATCGGCACCTCGACGCGTTTCACGCCGGCGGTGCGGCGCGCATTCAGGAAGCCGATGGCCGAGGTGGCGGTGGCCATTGCAAGCACCGCCAGCGCGCTCCAGGGTTTCAGTGCCGCCCACTGCACCTGCACGCCACCGGCGACGCCGGCCAGCCAGGTCAGGCCTAGGGCTGCATCGCGCACCAGCGTCAGCACGAACATCGACGAAAACCAGCCCATGCTGATCAGGCCGATCCATTTCAGTGCGGTGCCCGGCGAGGCGCCGCCGCGGCGCGAGAGGAACGGCAGCGGAATGGTGAACGCCGACACCGCCAGCGCAACCAGCGCCAGCGGCCATGCGGGCGTGAGCACGGACAGCGCTGGCACGAGGCGCAGCGCGATGTAGACGTGCAACAGCGCGGTCAGGGCGCTCAAGGGACGGATCGGCATCGGGGCAATGGGTTCGGGCACTGCCCGGGATACGCCATCTGCAAGGCGCGTGCCGTGCATTCAAGGCACGGCAAGGCGTTGGCGTCGCTATTTTTTCTATAGCGCAGCGCGCCCGGATAGCGGGCGTTGCAGCTCAAGGAGGCATCTCGAGTTTACGCCGGCCAAATGTTTGCGCGTGCAATGCCGGTGCCCGGCCGCACCGGCATTCGCAGTCCCGCGGTCGTTACTGCACCGCGCGCGTGCCGGCCGAGGCCATGTCGGTGCCTGCCGGCCAGACGAAAGTCGCCTTGGCCGGGGCGCCCTGCAGCACGTGCAGCGGCTGCTTGAGCACCTGGTTGCCCAGGCGCGCTTCCACCTCGTAGGTGCCCGGGTCGAGGCGGGCGACCATGAACGGGCCGCCCGACGTCACGTTGTCGATCAGCGCGGTGCCGCTGCCGTCGCGCACCGTGACGTGCACGTTCGCCGCGAAGTCGGCGCCCTTGCTGTCCTTGACCGCGAATTCGAGGGTGGCGGGCCAGCGCGGCGAGACCGTCTCCATCAGCTGGGCCTCGTCGCTGCCGATGCCGCCGCTCATGTACTCGATGCCGTGCGACATGTAGATCGGCGGATTCACCGCCGCCTGCGCCGACGAGAACGCGCCAAGCAGGACGGCGCCGCACAACAGCGCGGCCGCCAGGGGCCGCATGCTCGCTGCATCCGGCCTGCGCGATGAAAAACGGGGAGTCATGGTCTGGGTCCTTTCCTGTTCGTCGTGGCGAAGAGCCACGTTGCCACTGTGCGGCGCGTGGCTTAGGAAAGGCTGACCGGCCCCGCCGCGGCCGGGAAGGCTCAGCGCGCGGTGGCCGAGCTCTGCGCCAGCGTCTGCGCCAGCGGCGGTGTCACCGAGGCCATGTCGAAGTTCGACGGCCAAACGAACGAGGCGCGCGCCGGCACGCCCGCGATCACCACCAGCGACTGCGTCAGCGTGAGGCCGCCGAGCGTCACGTTCACGTCATAGGCGCCGGGGTTCAGGCGCGCGAGCATATAGGGCGACCGGGTCTGCACGTCCATCACCAGCTGGCCGGTGTACCGCTGGCGGATTTCCACCGCTGCCTGCGCCGGGAAGCCGCCTTGCTGCGCGCCCTTCCCGTCGCTCACGCCGAGCGCGATGGTGGCTGCCCAGCGGGGCGAGACCATTTCCATGAAGGCGGCCTCGTCTCGCGCGGCGCCGCCGCACATGTATTCGATGCCTTGTGCCACCTGGATGGGCGGGTTCGAGAACGCATGGGCCGAGCCGAAGGCCTCGAGGAAAGCTGCTGTGCCGCTCAAAACCAGCGCGGCCAATGGCCGCCGGAGACGCGAAGGGTTCATTGCTGTGGTGTCCTCGAACTTGCGTGACGTGAAATCCGTCGGGGATTTTGCTTAGCAAGAGTCGGGCTAGATATAGCGTTTACGAGGAACGATCTGCAGAGCGGCGATGAATGCTATTGTTTTCATAGCTGATGACGTCCGTGTGACGCGCGTCCCGGCTACTTTTCCTCACAACCTTCACATAAACCCTGATGCGCCGTGGTCTGCGGCTTTTTCGGGACGCTTTCCGGCGGCGGGCATGGTGCGCGCCTACAGAGGTGCATGGCGGCGCGGACTATGAATGAACCAACGCAATCAAGGAGCCTGGCCATGACCCTCGAATCGACGATCAACGAGTTCAAGAAAGTCGACGCTGCGCGCGCCGACTACCCCGGCGAGCACCTCATGGTGCTCGGCGCGGGCATCCTGCTGCTGCTCGCGGCGGGCCGCAGCCGGTCGTTCCTGGCGCGCATCGCCGTGGGCGCGGCCGGCGGGGCGTTGATCGGGCGCGCGGCCAGCGGCACCGGCGGCGTTGCGAAGCTGGCAGGCGCATTGCAGTCCGGAGGCTGGGCATGGCCGCGCCGCTGAGGAGCCGCGCCGTGCCCGCCGCCGCGGCAACACCCGACCGGCGCTACTGGCCGCTGTGCCTGGCGGTCGCACTGCTGGCGATGTTCATGTTCTACGTGACGCTCCAGGGGCTAGTGCGGGAAAGCGCGGCGCACGCCGCGATGCAGTTCGACCAAGCCGTGGCGGCCGCTCGCCAGACGCCGGTGGCGCCCGACATGCCGCGTTTCGAGCCGATCGCGCCCGCCATGCAGGTGCCTGCAGCCGCGGTCGCCGCCGTTGCTGCCGAGACGCTGTCACCGCCCGCCGTGGTGCACGCCAGGGCGGCCGCACCGGCGGTCGTCGAGGTGACCAAGTGCTTCACGCCGGGCGGCGAAGCCGCCTACTCCGACGGCCCGTGCCCGGAAGGATCGCAGGCCACCAAGCTGCGGTTGCCGCGCGACATGAACGTCGCGGCCAGCCTGTAACGGCGGCTCTTCAGCCGGAGACGGGCCGCACCACCACGGCCGCGTCCGCGATGTCGACCTTGAGCAGCGTGCCGTCCGGCACCTCGCCGAACATCGCGCGTGCCACCGCGGCCACCACCAGCTGCTCGACGGCGCGCTGCAGCGGCCGCGCGCCGTAGGCCGGGCTGAAGCCCTTGTCCGCCACGAAAGCGACGAGCGCGGGCGAGAACGCCAGCCGCACGCCGCGGCGCACCAGCCCCTCGCGCCGGGCGATCGCATCCAGCTCCTGCAATGCGATCGCCTCGATCGCCTCGCGCGTGAGCGGCGCAAAGGGCACCACGCGGTCGATGCGGTTGAAGAACTCCGGCCGGAAGAACTGCCGGATGTCGTGAATGGTGCTGCCGCCGCCGGCGTGGCCGGCGTCCTGGCCGAAGCCCGGTGAGGCGCCGTGGCGCACGCCGAGGTTGGTGGTCATGACGATCACCGTGCTGCGGAAGTCCGTCATGCGCCCGCGGCTGTCGCGCAGCCGGCCCTCGTCGAGCACCGTCAGCAGCAGGTCGAACACCGACGGGTCGGCTTTCTCGATCTCGTCGAGCAGCACCACCGAGAACGGCTGCTGCCGCACGTGTTCCACCAGCTTGCCGGGGCGTGCGCCGGTGCCGATCAGCCGCGCGACCTGGAAAGCGTGCTGGAACTCGCTCATGTCGATGCGGAACAGCGGATCGGCCGCCGCCCCGGTGGCACCGTTCCCGTTCCTGCCCGCCCCGAAGAAGTACTGCGCCAGCGCCTTCGCCGCGGCGGTCTTGCCCACGCCGGTCGGCCCCGCGAACAGCAGCGTGGCGATCGGCTTGGCCGGGTCGTTCAGGCCGGCCTTGAACAGGTAGACCACGTCCTTCAGGTGGCCGACGGCCTCGTCCTGCCCGAACAGCTTCTGCGCGAAGAAGCCGTGCACCTGCGCGTCGTCCAGCGGCTGGTCGTCGCGCAGGAAGGTCTCGGGCAGTCCCGTGCTTTTCGCGAAGTGCGCGATGACCGCGGTCTCGGTCACCACGCCCGACTGCGCCGCCATTGCCTCGCGCACGCAGTCGCCGAAGAAGCGCACCGCCTTGCCCGGAAAGCGTTCGTAGCGCACGTAGCGCTGCAGCAGCCGGTAGCCGGTGTCCAGCGCCGGGCGCTCGATCTCGACCGACAGCGCGCCCTGCGCGTGCCCCGCGAACAGCTCCAGCACGCGGCGCGCGCGCAGGCTGTCCATCTCGGGCAGTTGCAGCGTCTCGAAGCAGTCGATGAAGCCGGGCAGCCGCTGGCGCGCGGTTTCCAGCTCGCTCGGATTGGCCTCGCCCACCAGCCGCAGCGTGCCGCGGCGCAACGCCGGCAGCAGGTACGCGGCCATGGACTCTTCGGGGCTCTGCCCGCCGACCTGCAGCAGGTTGACGAAGTCGGTGACCCACAGCAGGCCGTCGGCCATGTCGAGCCATTCGACGGTCCGGTCGCACAGCGCCTGCCATTCGCCGAGGTACTTGGCGCGGCCGATCAGGCGCTCGGCATGGCTGCGCCAGAAGGTCGGCGGTGCATCGCGGCCGGCGGTGAGCCGGTGCGCCTTGCGGATCGCCTCCAGGATCGCCACGCTCTTGCCCACGCCGGGCTCGCCCACCAGCAGGAGGTTGCCGCCGCGCGCCAGCCGGGCGGCGATCTCGTCGACCAGCGCGCCCTGCTCCCACGCCACCTCGGGAAAGACATGAAGGCCGCGCCGCGCGCCGACCTCGGGGAGCCGGTCGGCCACCGCCGAAAGCGCCTCGTAGGTTTCGCGCAGGTGGCGCGGCACCTGCTGCCGGCCGGTGGCGCGGTCGTCGCGCCGCACGTCGATCTGGTCGAGCCACGGCACCGAGGGCATGAGATAGCGCTGCGCCGTCTCGGGCGACAGGCCGTCGAGGCATTCGCGGGTGTAGTGCTCGATCAGCACCGGCAGCTGCGCGTCGTCGTAGTAGTAGAAGCTCTGGTCCAGCCACGGCAGATAGCACTTGGCGTAGCCGTCTTCCTCGTTCTGGCCGAACACGGCAGCCACGTGGAAATCGGTGGCGCGGGGCTCGGGGAAGTTGCCGCGCTCGGTGCGGTGCGCGAGGCTCACTGACACGTGCACCAGCTTGAGCCGCGCGTCGTCGATGTCGGGCTCGGGCACGTAGCCGTCGCGCTCGCGTTCGCGCTGCAGGGTCTCGGCCAGCGCCGCCTTCACGCGGCGCGCGCTGCGCTCGATCACCTGGTAGTCGGTGCCGAGCAGGATGCCGCAGACGGCGTCGTCGTCGAGCTGCCAGCACACGAGGGGATAGGAAAGCGTCGCCATGCGTGGGTCTCAGTCTTGCGCGGCGCGGGCGTCCCACAGCAGCAGGCGCCAGTCGTCCTCGCTGAGCGGGCCGCTGAACTTGCGCACGCGGCCGGAGCGCAGGTCGCTCAGGCAGCGGTGGTCGCCGGCGCGCGCCGGTTCCAGGCGCAGCCGCACGATCTCGGTGGGCAGGGGCGGCGGCGAAGCATCGGCCCGGTCTTTCATCGGCAGCAGCCGCACCGCCAGCGGCAGCGGCCGGTCGTCGCCCATGTACCAGAGGTGGATGCCGCACTCGCCGGCGAACGCGTCGCGCAGGCCGATGCCTTCGAAGCAGCGCACGCCGGCGCGCGGCGACGGCAGTTCGTGCAGGTCGAGCTGCGCGACCAGCGCGGCGTAGTCGGCCCATGCGGTCTTCACGGCCGCCTCGCCCGCGCCGGTCTGCAGCGGCACGATCTCCACGCCGATGCGTTCGATGCCGTGCCGCGCCAGGCTGTCCGCGCGGCGCGCGAGCTGGTCGATCTCGAGCTGCCAGCGCACGGCTTCGGCATCGGCGCCGCGCAGCGGCTGCGAGCCTGCCAGCAGCTGCTCGAACAGCTCATGGATGTCGTGCTGCGCGGCCAGCATGTCGGTCATCGGGCGGCCCATGCAGCGCCAGTCGCGCGCGCGAGGCGGCAGTTGCTTCACCGTACGCACCGGCGCGGCGCGGCGTTCCGACAGGTCCCAGCTGCGCCGCGCCAGCACTTCGCGCAACGGATCGAGCCGCACCTGCAGCGCGCGCAGCGCCAGCGCCTGGGCGTCGGGCGGCCCGGCATCGAGCTGGCCGCGCAGCCGGTCGTGCAGGGCGTCGGCCGCGGCCGCGAGCCGCTGGTAGTCGGCGGCGGAGCCCGTGTCGCCGGGCAACGCCACCGTGCGCTGCTTCGCGTAGTCGAGCACGGTGGCGCGCGTGGCAAGAGCGCCCTCGCCCGGCGCGCCGTCGAAGGCCACGTCGAGCAGCATCGGCTGGCCGCTGTGCGACGCGGCCAGCCGCTGCGCGATCGGCTGCGTGAGCGCGCGCTCGATGCCGCGCTTCAGCGCGCGCGCGCCCAGCGCCTCGTCGTGGCCAAGCCGCGCGAGATGATCGAGCGCTTCGGCCGACACGTTCAGGAAGGTGAGCCGCCGCACGAAGCCGTCGCGCGCCAGCACGCGCTCGAGCTGCAGCCGCGCGATGGTTGCGATGTCGTCCGCCGCCAGCGGCGTGAAGCCCACCACCTGGTCGATGCGGTTCAGGAATTCGGGCCGGAAGAAGCGCTCCACCGCCTCGCGGTAGGTGTGGGCCACGTCGCCCGCCTGCCGCACGAAGCCGGTGTGGCGGCTGGCCGCGCTCGCGCCGAGGTTCGAGGTGAGCACCACCACGCATTGCGAGAAGTCGGTGGTGCGGCCCATCGCGTCGGTCAGCCGGCCCTCGCCGAGCAGTTGCAGCAGCAGGTCGTGCACCGAGGGATGCGCCTTCTCGATCTCGTCGAGCAGCAGCACGCAGGCGCGCCGCTGGCGCACGGCGGCGGTGAGCTGGCCGTCGGGCCGGTGCACGTCGCCGATCAGCCGGCCCGTGGCGTCGCCGTCGACGTACTCGTTCATGTCGAAGCGCACCAGCCCGCCTTCGTCGGCGAACAGGAAATCGGCCAGCAGCTTGGCGGCCTCGCTCTTGCCCACGCCGGTGGGGCCGATGAACAGCAGCGACGACAGCGGCTTGCCCGGCGCGGCAAGGCCCGACTTGACCAGCGCCACCACGTCGACCAGCTGCGCACGCGCCTCGCCCTGGCCGATGAGCCGCGCCGCGAAGTGCGCCGCCGCCTCGGCCGGCGCCAGGCCCACCTGGCGCGAGAACAGCTTCTCGCGGAAGTGGTAGGTGGCCGTGTACGCGGCCAGCACCTCGGCGCGGCCGACCTCGCCGCGCGCATGCCGCACGGCCAGCCGGTCGAGCACGCGGATCGCCGAGCCGGGCAGCACTTCGTCGGCGGCGAAGCGGCGCTCCATCTTCAGCAGTTCGGCCACCGCGCCCGCTTCGATGCGGCAC
>Ga0209675_1001835_pt1 | contig 11563 bp, 12 predicted proteins | sample AraplaCol_mLB_r2_2_FD_184280 | JGI IMG/M metagenome (GOLD analysis project Ga0209675, IMG submission 184280) | Arabidopsis root microbial communities from North Carolina, USA - plate scrape MF_Col_mLB_r2 (SPAdes) (version 3) | ecosystem: Host-associated > Plants > Roots > Endosphere | place... | reverse complement strand
TCGGCACCGTGGCGGCACGCGTCTTCGCCGCCGGATCGGGCAGGTTGGAAATGCGGATACGCGCCAGCTTGTTGAAGGTCCCGTTCGGGTAATTCTCGATATAGGCCTGGAAGTCGCGCGGATCCTGGCTGTCCTTGATCGTATTCCAGAAGGTGATCTCGGCGGCGCCGGCGCCGTCGCCGCCCGTGGCAGCCGGCGGCGTCAGCGACGCCACCTGCTGGCCCGCCGCGCGGAAGACGAACTCGCCCACCACAGACGAGCTTTCCCACGGGGTCTGCTTGCCCTGGGTGCGCTGGATCACCCGGCCGCGCGCCTGCTTGAAGGCTTCCTCCATCGACAGGCCGGGCCGCTTGATCGCCGCCACCAGTTCGGAGGTGTAGATGCCGTTGGCGCCATCGCCGTCATTGGCCACCGAGCCCGGCGCGGTCGCATAGGCGATCATCGTGCCGGTCGGCGCCGAGATCGCCGCCAGACCGTTGCTGGCCGAGCGGAAACTGCGCTGGAACGGATTGTTGCGACAGGCATCCAGGATCACGATGTTGAACTGGTTCTTCGCCGTCGCCATCCGCGCCATCACATAGGCGACGTCCATGGATTCGACTTCCACTTCCTCTTCGCTCTCGATGCTCGCCTTGACCGGGATCAGGTAGTTGCTGCCCCGCACCTGCATGCCGTGGCCGGCAAAGTAGAACAGGCCAACCGAGCCGTCGCGCAGCTTGCGGCCGAATTCCACGACGGCACGCTGCATCGTCGTGCGGTCGGCGTTTTCCAGCACCTGCACGTCGAAATCGAGTTCGCGCAAGGTCGTCGCCATCATGCGCGCATCGTTGATCGGATTCTTCAGCACGCCATCGGCATAGGCATTGTTGCCGATCACCAGCGCCAACCGCTTCGTCGTCGCCTGCGCATCCAGCGCCAGAAGCGCAAGAACTGCAACAACCAGACTGCCGAGGCGGAGAGCGTGTGTCGTCATCATAGTCAGGTCCGGGAGATATAGCGGTAGTCGCCGATCACGACCTTGCCGTCGATGATCCTGATTTCGTAGCCCAGCACCGCCGAGAAAGCGATCCACCCCATCTGGGTGGTGCCCATGTCCCAGCGCAGGCCTTCAAGGTAGATGTTCACCCGCCCTTCGCCGGCATCGACCACGTCATAGAGCGTCGACTTGGACAGCCGCAGCCCGGTAATCGAATTCCGCGCCGGGATCAGGTTGCGATAGACCTCGAAGTTGTCGTCCATGTGCTTCTTGATCGCGGCATGGACGGCCGCCCAGTTGTCCTTCAACGTCGTCTCGAAGGCCGCCGCATCCGTCACGCCCGACGCCGACGAGACCGGGGCAGTGCCCAGGCTGGCGATCTGCGTGCCAGCACCCGGCTTGCGGCCGGCGGCAAAGGGATCGGGCAGGTTGGAAATGCGGATGCGCGCCAGCTTGTTGAAGGCGCCATTGGGGAATTTCTCGATATAGGACTGGAAATCGCGGCCGTCGCGGCTGTCCTTGATCGAATTCCAGTAGGCGATCTCGCGCGCCTCGCCCTCGCTCACCGGACCAGCCCCGGTCGTCGCGGCCACCTGCTGCATGGCAACCGGCTTGAAGGAGAAGTCGCCCACCACGGACGAGCTTTCCCACGGGGTCTGCTTGCCCTGGGTCCGCTGGATCACGCGGCTGCGCGCCTGCTTGAAGGCCTCTTCCATCGACAGGCCCGGCCGCCTGATCGCCGAGACCAGTTCCGAGGTATAGACGCCGTTCGCGGCCTCGCCGTCGCTCGCCACCGAGCCCGGCGCGGTGGCATAGGCGATCAGCGTGCCGGTCGGCGCCGAGATGGCGGCCAAGCCGTTGCTGGCCGAACGGAAGCTGCGCTGGAACGGATTGTTGCGGCAGGCATCCAGGATCACGATGTTGAAGGGATTCTTCGCCATCGCCATGCGCGACATGACGTAATTGACGTCGACGCCCTCGACCTCGACTTCCTCTTCGCTCTCGATCGTGGCCCGGACCGGGATCAGGTAATTGCCGCCGCGCACCTGCATGCCGTGGCCGGCGAAGTAGAACAGACCGACCGTGTTTTCATTGAGCCTGCGGCCAAATTCCACCACCGCGCGCTGCATGCCGGTGCGGTCGGCGTTTTCCATCACCTGCACGTCGAAATCCAGCTCGCGCAGCGTGGCGGCCATCATGCGGGCATCATTGACCGGGTTCTTCAGCGCGCCGTCGGTATAGGCGCCGTTGCCGATCACCAGGGCAATCCGCTTGGTCGTCGCCAGCGCATCCACTGCCAGCAGAGCAAGCACCAGCATGGCAATAACAGCAGCGCTCCGGCGGATGCCGGTCGGCCGGGATGAATGCTGACGAACGAGCCTGCCCATGGCCCCGCCCCCGAAGTCCTGGATTTTGCCTGCCTGCGACCCTCTGAGTGGTCTAAGCCTAGGATATTGCAACTCAGGGGAACCGCCAAGGCAGGTTTGGGTGATGGGGCCGTGAAAACAGCGGTTTCAGGGCGAGTCCGCATACTGTTCAGGGCGATCCGGGGGCAGGCCCGCCTCTGCGGCGGCGGGACCGGCCCAATTTTCTCACAGCCGGCCGGCGGAACAGGCCTCTGATCACAATCCGGTCACGGGGGTCACAGCCTTATACGCGGCGGGAAACCAGCCTTTGCCATAGGGTACCAGCCATACAGACGAGGCGCTCATAATTCAAAAAATGGAGACGACCATGGCCTTCCCCGGTATCGCCTTCTTCCTGGTTCTTGCCGTTCTGCAGTTCTTCATCATCGCCGACGGTCTGGTGAGCTGGTTCCACATCGACTGGATCATCGCCGCCAATTTCGCCGCCATGCTCAGCGGCCTGCCGCTGTTCGCCGCCCTCAGCCTGATGCGGCGGGACAGGCGGGCCGACCGTCTCTGAGTTTTCACAAACCGCTTTTCAGCCAGCCCTTTTCAAACTGAGCCATACTTGCCTATCCACCGGCCCGGAGCCCCACCCTCCGGGCCGGTTTTTTATTTGGCGCGCGCCTTCGGTTTGGCCTTGCGGCGCGCGGGTTTCTTCGCCGTCGCCGGCTTCTTGGCGGCTGTCTTCTTGGGCGATGTCTTCTTGGGTGCAGCCGTCTTCGCCCTGGTCTTGGGCTTCACGGCTTTCGGCGTTTTTGCTTTTTTCACCGGCTTCGCCGTGCGCCGCACGGCGGCGATCGCATCATGCGCCCACTCACGCAGTTCATCGGCGTCGATCAGCACGTCTTCGGGCAGTTCGTACCAGCGCAGAATCTCCCGCTGCACGTCCTTGCGCGCATAGGTGAAGGGTCCCATGCCAGCGGCGATGAAGCGCGGCCGGGTCTGGTCGTCGACCACGAAATACAGCGTGCCGCGCAGGATCACGGCGAAGAGCTCGCCATCGATGCGCAGGCCCCGGCCGCTGAACAGCCGCTCCTGCTGCACGGGCCCCAGTCGGGCCGCCGCCATGCAGTCGAGCACGTAGTCGAGGTAATCGCTGTCCGCCGCCACCATCCGCCCCGTCGATTCCCGAGATATGTTCATTATATGTTCTTGTTGGCCTTTTGGCCAGCGGAAATCGCGCGGGATACGACTCTGAATGGATCGGGGAAAGATCAGGCCAACTGAATCAGGCCCGCGCCGTGCGGCGCGCCAGCTTGTGGCTGTACATCATCTGGTCGGCGGCAGCCAAGGCGGCGCCGGGGTCTTCGCCGGGCTTGAGCGGATAGACGCCATAGGCGGCGTCCAGCGGCAGCACCTTGCCCTCCCAGTGCAGCGGACGACGGCGGATCGCCTCGGCCAGCTGGTCGGCCTTTTCGCGGCCCTGCTGGGCGTCGGTCTCGCTCAGGATGACGCCGTATTCGTCGCCGCCCAGGCGCGCGATGATGTCGACCTCGCGGGTATTGTCGATCAGGATCTGGCCGACCTGGATCAGGGCGGCATCACCTGCGGAATGGCCATGCTTGTCGTTGATCTCCTTCAGGCCGTTGAGGTCGAAGTAGATCAGGCAGGACGGGCGGTTGTAACGCTCGACATGCGCCATGGAGCGGCTCAGTTCGCGCACGAAAGCGCGCCGGTTATACAGCGGCGTCAGCGTGTCGCGGTCGGCCAGCCGTTCCAGTTCGGCCAGGCGGTGGCGCGTGCGGTTCAGCTCGTTGCGCAGTTGGTCCACCTCGCCCATCAGCCGCATGATCGCGTCGCGCACGCGCGGCGTCAGTTCGACTTCCGGGATTCCCATGACGGTGGCGGTCGCGCCGGATTCGGCGACCGGGCGGGCGGTGACAGTGACCGGACCGCCCTGGGGCGCGACCGGGCGCACGCCGCCGGCCGACGTTCCCACCTGGGTCGTCGTCACGGGGCGCAGTCCCACCGGTCGATTATCCTCGATCTTCGCCATGCGTCCTTTTCCGCCGTTCCTTCTGGATCGGCAGCCTGCTGCCTTTCTGCCGCAGACTGCGTTAACAAAGCATGGATCGCCGGCCCATGCCATCGCAGCGGCCGCCGCAGGCGGCAGGCCCCACCGGGGCGACTTTGGGGGCGCTTTACAGCCCGACCCCGCTCCCTATAATCCGCCGCTTTCCGCGACAGGAGTAAAACGATGCCGCCGCGTAAGGGTTCGTCGGCCTCCCGGGCAAGCTCCGGGAAATCCAAGCAGAAGCCGCTGGTCGGCATCATCATGGGCAGCCAGTCCGACTGGGGGACCATGGAGCATGCCGCCCAGGTGCTGGCCGAACTCGGCGTTGCCGCCGAGCATCGTATCGTTTCCGCCCATCGCACGCCGCAGCGGCTATATGACTATGCCCATTCCGCAGCCGGGCGCGGCATCCAGGTGATCATCGCCGGTGCCGGCGGGGCTGCGCATCTGCCGGGCATGGCCGCTGCGATGACGCATCTGCCGGTGCTGGGCGTGCCGGTGGAAAGCAAGGCGCTCAAGGGCCTCGACTCGCTGCTTTCGATCCAGCAGATGCCGGGCGGCATTCCGGTCGGCGCGTTGGCCGTCGGCAAGGCGGGCGCGATCAATGCCGGCCTGCTCGCCGTCGCCATCCTGGCGCTGAACGATGCCGCGCTGTCCAAGCGCCTGCAGGCCTGGCGCGCCAAGCAGACCAAGGCGATCAAGATCGCGCCCGTCTCCGAGAAGACCGGCCCGGAAAAGAAGAAGAGCAAGTGACAGCGATCAGGCCCGGCAGCACCATCGGCATCCTCGGCGGCGGCCAGCTCGGCCGCATGCTGGCGCAGGCCGCGGCGCGCATGGGCTATCACTGCCATATCTATGCGCCGGAGAACGATCCGCCGGCCGCCGAAGTCGCGGCAACATTCACCCGCGCCGATTACACCGACGCCGCGAAAATGGCCGAGTTCGCCAAGAGCTGCGCCGTCGTCACCTACGAATTCGAGAATATCCCCTTCGATCCGGTCGCGGCCATCGCCAAGCTGGTGCCCGTGCGTCCGGGCACGGAAGCGCTGCGCATCACGCAGGACCGCATCTTCGAGAAAGACTTCTGCAATGGCCGCGGCATCAGTACCGCGCCGTGGCGCAAGGTGACGAGCGTCGCCGATCTGGAAGCCGCCATCGATGCGCTGGGCACCCCGCTGGTGCTGAAGACCTGCCGCATGGGCTATGACGGCAAAGGCCAGGTGAAGGTGACCAAGCGCGAAGACGCCGCCGAGGCTTTCGCCGCACTGAAATCCGATCATCTGGTCGCCGAGGGTTTCGTCAGCTTCAAGCGCGAGTTGTCGGTCGTGCTGGCGCGCGGCCTGGATGGTAGCATCGCCTCCTGGGGTCCGGTCGAGAATATCCACCGCAACCACATTCTCTGGCGCACCCATGCGCCGGCGGTGATCGCCCCCGATCTTGCCGCCCAGGCCGAGCGCATCGCCGCCAGCCTGGCCGAAGGCCTGGATTATGTCGGCGTGCTGGCGGTCGAGCTGTTCGATAGCGGCACAGCGATCCTGGTCAACGAGATGGCACCGCGCGTCCATAATTCGGGCCACTGGACCATGGATGCCGCCACCACCTCGCAGTTCGAGCAGCATATCCGCGCCATCTGCGGCCTGCCGCTGGGCGCGCCCGACCGGCTCTGCGACGCCGTGATGGAAAACCTGATCGGCGACGAGATCGATGCCTGGCCCCGCCTGCTGGCCGAGCCGGCCACCAAGCTGCATCTCTACGGCAAGGCCGAGGCCCGGCCGGGCCGCAAGATGGGCCATGTGAACCGCCTCTACCCCGCGGGCCGGGCGCCACAACCTTAAGTCTTGGTAATGCCTGACTGTTCCCCTTGGCCGCAAAGCGCAGCTGCGCTATAGTAAGGTTAATATTATTCACCAAACCTGCCGAGAACGGTGGGGGCTCCCGGTCCGGCGCGAGAACGCGCAGATGATCGGTGGAGTGACGATCATGGCGATCGACAGCATCGGCAGCAGTGGCTTCATTCAGCCGCGCCAGAGCAATTTCGGCACCGACAACCGCGCGGTGCTGGAGCAAGACAACGCGCGCCCGGCCGCGCTGCCGCAGGAGCAGCAGCAATCTGCGCAGCAGGTGGCCCAACAGGTCGCGCAGGCGCAGACCGAGAATGCCGTCAGCCAGGCGCGGACCAGCGACGCCAGCGAGCGCCCCGGCACCGCCGCCGCGCCGACCTACCAGGAATTCGTGTCGCAGCGGAATGAACCGCAGGGCCCGGGCGGTGAACGCCCCGAAGCCGGCCAGAACAACAATTCGGCGCTGAACTACACCGCCAATGGCGCGCCGAACGCGGCCAATAATCCCGGCCAGGCCGGCCGTCTGGTCAGCCTTTCGGTCTGATCAAGGCTTACGCGCGGCGCAGGCCGCGAAACGGATTGGGCAGGCGTTCGACCAGCTTGCCCAGCTTTCCCTTGGCCTGCTGAATCTTCATCACATCGCTCAAGCGACGATCCAGGAAAGCTGCCGTGGCGGCAAAGCCTTCCGACTTGTCGTCCAGCCAGTGCAGCAGGGTCGCGGCATAGACGCCGGCCAGCAGCATGCGCTTGGTGTAGAAGTTGAAGTCGGTGGCGGTGTCGCCTGCGGCATACCAGATCGCATCCACGGTGCGATACAGCTGCTTCAGCGCGCGTGGCCCCTGCTGCGGCAGCGCTTCCAGCGTCAGGGCGCGGCGCACGGCCTCGCGATGCGCGGCCACCAGTTCCAGCCGCACCAGCACGGCGGCCTTGACCCGCTCGCGGATCTTCATCGCCGCGAGGTCGCGGCTTTCCAGCGCGCGCAGCATGGCGCGGTCGGTCTCGGCGACCCAGAAATCCAGCGCATCTGCCGCGCCGCCGGGAAAGGCCCGCGCCGGCAGGCTGGCATCCAGCCCCGTCTCTTTGGCTGCCAGCGCCAGCGTCTTCGCCGTCCAGCCGTCGAAGGGCACATGCGGCAGCATCGCCTCCAGCAGGGCACGCTTCTCGGTCAGCAGATGCTCGTCGCTCATGCTCGGCTCCATGTCAGTCTTCCTGCTCCTGCGGCTGCAGGGCAGCGCGGTGCTTCAGCTCGCTTTCAAAGACGAGGTCCTTCAGGTCGGTCATGCGCTGCGGATACAGGATGCCGTCCAGATGGTCCAGCTCGTGCTGCACCACGCGGGCATGCCAGCCGCTCACCTCGCGTTCCAGCCGCCCACCATCGGGCAGGTCGCCGCCATACCGGATGGTCGTGTAGCGCGGCACCAGCCCGCGCATGCCCGGCACCGAGAGGCAGCCCTCCCAGGCCATGTCCTGCGCCTCGCTCACCGGTTCCCAGCGCGGATTGACCAGGGTGACCAGCTCGCGCCGGCCATCGCCCTCGTCGGGCGTGAGAAAGACGGCTACGCGAAGAGGCACATGCACCTGCGGCGCGGCCAGGCCCTGGCCGGGCGCATCGATCATGGTGTCCACCATATCCGCGATCAGCCGCCGGATTTCCGGGGCTGTCGGGTCGGGGACCGAGTCGGCGGGGCGGGCCAGAACCGGGTGTCCCATCCGGGCAATCTTCAGAATAGCCATGGCCGCAGCCTAAGCCAGCCGGCCGGAACGGCCAAGCCGTCCAGATAAATCAAGCGGCTCAACACCTTAACCATGGCCAAGAATCCCGCCGGCTTACCCACAAAGCCGCTTCACAAAGCCCTGACAGCGTGTTAGAACCCGCCACTCGCCGGAGCCCAGCTCCGCAAACGGATTTCTATTGACCTGAAAGGATGGAACCGACGTGCAGGTTCTGGTTCGTGACAACAATGTCGATCAGGCGCTCAAGGCGCTGAAGAAGAAGATGCAGCGCGAAGGCATTTTCCGCGAGATGAAGCTGCGCGGTCATTACGAGAAGCCGTCCGAGCGCCGCGCCCGTGAAAAGGCCGAGGCGATCCGCCGCGCCCGCAAGCTGGCCCGCAAGCGCGCCCAGCGTGAAGGTTCGGTCTGATACGACCTGCCTCTCAGGCATGATTCGAAGAAGCCGCCTCACCGGGCGGCTTTTTTCATGGCGGTTTTCAGGGCAGTCTCGCCTAAGGTAGACCGGTAGCAACAGCGGAGCTTTGCGGCGTGCACCAGAATGTGCTGCTCCTGCAGGGTCTGAACCAGCTCGATCAGGGCATCAGCATCTTTGACGGCGCGCTGCGGCTGATCGCCTGCAATCGCCGCTATCTCGACCTGCTGGGCTTCCCGCCGGAATTCGGCACGCCCGGCACGCCGGTCGACACCTTCTTCCGCTTCAACGCCGAACGCGGCGAATACGGCCCCGGCGACATCGAGACCATCGTGCAGCAGCGCCTGGCGCTGGTGCAGAAATTCGAGGCGCATCATTTCGAACGCGTGCGCCCGGACGGCACCATCCTCGAAATCCGCGGCTCTCCCCTGCCCGATGGCGGCTGGGTAGCGGTCTATACCGACATCACCGAACGCCGGCGCGCCGAACAGGCACTGCAGCGCGCGCGCAGCGACCTGGAAGCGGCGGTGCAGGACCGCACCACCGAACTGCGCAGCAAGAACCAGCTGCTGGATATCATCGTCGGCAATATCAGCCACGGCATCAGCCTGTTCGACACCGACCTGAACCTGCTGGTCTGCAACGACCTGTTCCTGCAGCTATTCGACCTGCCGGCGGAATTCGGCCGTCCTGGCACGCCCTTCGAGGCGCTGATGCGCTGGAATGCCGAGCATGGCGAATACGGCCCCGGCGCCGTGGAAGACCTGGTGCGCGAGCGCGTGACGCTGGCGAAGCAGATGACTGCGCACCGCATGCAGCGCAGCCGGCCGAACGGCCGCGTGCTGGAAATCATCGGCCAGCCGATCCCCGGTATCGGCTTCGTCACTTCGTATTCCGACATCACCGAACTGCGCCGCGTGCAGGACCAGCTGCGCGACCTGGCCACCACGCTGGAAGCGCGTGTGGATGAGCGCACCGTGGCGCTGACGCGCTACATCGCCGAACGCGAAGGCACCGAACGCGAACTGCTCGCTGCCAAGGAAATGGCCGAAGTGGCCAACCGGGCGAAAAGCGCCTTCCTGGCCAATATGAGCCATGAATTCCGCACGCCTTTGAACGCCATCATCGGCTTTTCGGAATCGCTGCTGGCCGGCTATTTCGGCGAGATGACGCCGAAGCAGATGGAATATGTGGAGGACATCCACAAATCCGGCGGCCACCTGCTGCAGCTGATCAACGACGTACTGGACCTGGCCAAGGTGGAAGCCGGCCGGATGGAGCCGCATATCGAGGCGCTGGATCCGCAGCATGTGGTCTCCGACAGCCTGGAGATGATGCGCCTGCAGGCTGAGCGTGCCAGCGTCGCGCTGAGCATGGACGCGCCGGCCAGCCTGCCGCTGCTGCAGGCCGACGAACGCATGCTGCGACAGATGCTGCTGAACCTGCTGAGCAACGCGGTGAAATTCACCCCGGCCGGCGGCCGCGCCTGGGTGACGCTGGAAATGCAGGGCCCGGTCCTGCAGATCGCCGTGCATGACACCGGCGTCGGCATGGCGGCGCAGGATATCCCCAAGGCGCTGGCGCCGTTCGGCCAGGTGCGTGGCGTGCTGAGCCGCGATCACCAGGGCACCGGCCTTGGCCTACCGCTGGTGAAGTCGCTGGCCGAATTGCATGGCGGCCGGCTGGACCTGCAATCCGAACCCGGTCGCGGCACGGTCGCCACCATCAGCCTGCCGTTGCGCCGCGTCGATCCCGGTAAAGCCGACCTGGTGCTGAACGCCTGAGACTCAGGGACAGGCCGCGCGCGCCTCGGCCTGCAGGGCGCGGTAGCGCGCCGGGGTTTCGTCTTTTCCCGACAGCGACAGCATGAAGGCCAGCAGGTCGTCGCTCTCCCCGCGCGTCAGCCGCAGCGGCTTGAGGATCGCCTCGCCATCGGCATGCAGGCGGTCTTCGTCCAGCTCGGAATAATGCGCCACCACATCCGGCAAGGCCGCCTTGCTGCCGTTATGCATGTAGGGCGCGGTGTCGCCGAGCTGGCGCAGGCCCGGCACCTTGAACTCTCCCCAGTTGCGATGGAACTGGGTCACATGCCGCACCGGCACGGTGGCCGCACCATCGGGATCGTCATTGTAGATGCCGAGCAGGTTGAAGCGGTTGTCCTGCAGCCGGGCGATGCCGCGATGACGGCCGGGATCGACGCGGCGCGGACCCGGGCTGTCGAGCCGGACGAAAAACGGCAAACCGGTATCGTGGAACTCGCCGTTGGTAAAAGCCGGGCCGACATGGCAGGTGGCGCATTGCCCGCGCCCGGTGAACAGCGCCAGACCGCGCCGGGCGGCGGCCGGATAGCGCGCCATGGCCGCAGGGTCGTTGGCGGCGAGCGCATCGCGAAAATCGTCAAACGCCGTGCGCGGTGAAACCAGCGTCTCCTGGAACGCGCCCAGCGCCTTGGCCGCCAGCACCAGCAGGGCCTCGTCAGCAAGCCCTGCCGCGGCAGGCTCGACTGCGCGCACCATGCAGGCGAGCGGCCTGTCTTCGCGCAGCAGCTTCGCCGTCGCCGCGACCGAGCCGCCCATTTCGTCGTCTGACAGGATCGGGCGGATCGCCGCCGCCCACAGGCTGTCGCTCGCGCCGTCCCAGCCATGCCAGCGCTGCAGCCGCGCATTCAGCAGGCCCGGCGCATTGCGTTCCAGCACCTGCAGGCCATGGCTGAGCGCTTCCCCGTCGCCCCAGCCCTTGTCCGGCTGGTGGCAGGTCTGGCACGAGACGTCGCGCGCCGACAGCCGCGGCTCGGCAAACAGCACGGCGCCCAGGCGGATGGCGGCCGGATTGCCCGAGAGGCGGTTGGTGGCATCACTGTGCAACGGCGGCGGCCAGGGTCCGTGCGACAGGATGCGGCGGGTCTGCGCGGCGCTGAAGTCCGGCGCGTCGGCCGCAACTGCACCCGTGCAGACAGCCAGCCACAGGCCGGCGACGACCAGCAGCAACCTCATTGGGCGTCGATGCGGAAGGTCAGGCGCTCGGGCTGGTCGGCGCCCGTGAACTCAAAGATGAATTCCCATTCGCCGGGCATATGCAGCAGCAGGCCTTCGGCGCGATAGACGCCCCAGTCCTTCTTCACGATCTTCGGTGTGTAGTTCATGCCATGGCGATGCGCCGGCATCTGCGCATCGACCA
>Ga0209675_1001826_pt1 | contig 11614 bp, 7 predicted proteins | sample AraplaCol_mLB_r2_2_FD_184280 | JGI IMG/M metagenome (GOLD analysis project Ga0209675, IMG submission 184280) | Arabidopsis root microbial communities from North Carolina, USA - plate scrape MF_Col_mLB_r2 (SPAdes) (version 3) | ecosystem: Host-associated > Plants > Roots > Endosphere | place: USA... | reverse complement strand
CGCACGCCAAGCCGTCGAGCGACCCGAAGGTCGCGCGCATCCGCTTCGACTCGCTGCGCAGCTCGTTCCGCCAGGCGGTCGAGCTGATCGAGGGCAACATCGCCTCGCGCGCCGACCGCTACGGCATCCCGTGGATCATGCTGCTCAACGAGGGCGACGACCACCGCCAGCTGCCGATCGAGCAGTCGGGCGTGGCCAGCGCGCTGAGCACCGAGTCGGCTTCGGCCGCGGCCACGCAGGGCATCTCGTGGCACTTCTTCGACCGCGGGGTGGTCATCGACATCCAGGGCGCCTACCTCGGCTCGCCCGACGACGACGACGCCTCCGAGAAGCCGTGGGACGAGTTCCTCGGCATGTGCCGGGCCTACCGCCCGCAGCGCCCGTTCGACTCGGTGGTGATCACCATTCCGGCCGCGCTGCTGCTGGACGACAGCACCGACGGACGGCTGGAGCTGTCCAAGCGCGCCAAGCTCGCGCATCGCCGGCTGTGGCTCGCGCAGAACCGCTTCGCGATGCGCTTCGCGGTGTACGTGCTCGTCACGGGCGCCGAGCAGCTCGAGGGCTTCAGCGCCTTTGCGCGCGCACTGCCCGAGCCGCTGCGTGCCAGCATGCTGGGCTGGTCGTCGCCGTACGACCTGTCGACCACCTACCAGCCGGGCTGGGTCGACGAGGCGGTGGGCACCGTGGTGCGCTCGGTCTCCGACGTGTCGGCCGAGCTGTTCGCGACCGACACCGCGCCCCAGGGCGCCGGCCCGCAGCTGCTGCTGCCTTCGCGCATCGAGGCGCTGCGCGGCCAGCTGCAGCTGTACGTAGACGAACTGATGCGCCCGAGCGCCTACCACGAGCCCTTCTTCTTCCGCGGCATCTACCTGACGGGCGACAGCGGCGAATCGGCGCAGGCCATCGCGACCATCGACGCGGAGCGCTTCGCCGAGCGCGACGACCAGCGCGACGCCTACGGCCGGCAGGAGCCCGCCGGCGGCGACCTCATCGCGCAGCTCATGCGCCAGCCTGCGTTCCTGCGCGACCTTTTCGAGAAGAAGATCTTTCTCGAGTACGGCCTCACCCGGCCGTCGCGCACGCAAACGCTCGCGCGCCCGGTGCTGCACCGCGCGCTGCGCTGGACGGCGGTGCTGTTCCTCGGCGGCTGGGGCATCGGCCTGGTGGTGGCCACATGGCAGCTGCACCGGCACAACGGCACGCTGGTGTCAGCGCTCTCGCAGCTCCAGAACGACGCCCACTACCGCATGCGCGCACAGCAGCGCGGCGAGACCATTCCGACGGCCTGGTACCGCAACAAGGCGCTGTCGCTGCTGGCCATGAACGAACGGCTGCGCACCGACGGCACCTACTCGTTCTTCATGCCGGGTTCGTGGCAGCCTTTCGACGACCTCAACGAACGCGTGATCGAGCGCATCGAGCGCGAGTTCGGCGACATCGCAGTGAGCACCCTGCGGCGCGAGCTGATGGCCCGCGTGAGCCAGCTGAGCGGCGTGGAGCAGGACGAGGCCACCGGCGAATTCATCGTCGGCGCGAACTGCGCCCTGCCGCCGAGCTTCCGGACCATCGGCGACGCCCCGCGCAAGAACGGCCTGCTGGTGGAAGACCAGCCGGAGTTCGGCGCGCTGCAGCGCTACCTCGGCTCGGCCGAACAGCTCGACACCGCGCTGCAGGCCGTGGAGCGGCTGCGCCAGCCGTCCACCGGCAATGCGGAAGACCTGCGCGTGGCCGTGCGCTATGCGCTGGGCGCCGAGCTGCCGGCCGACCTGAGCCGCAATCTGCGCTACTTCCGCCAGGCCGCCGAAGGCAACGCGCTGGCGATTCCGCTGGCGCCGGTGCAGGCGGCGCTGCGCTGCGCGCTCGACAAGGGCACGGCGCAGCTCGACGCACGGCTGTTCGTCAACAACGAGCTGCTGGTGTCCGAGCAGGCGCTGGCCCGGCTCACGCCGTCGCTCGCCGGTTCCGGCAGCTTCGCACGCACCACCGCCAGCTACCGCGAGGTGATCGGCGCGATCAAGGACCAGGAAGACCTGGTCGCGTCGGGCAAGGGCGGCTGGATGCGCCAGCCGGTGCTGGCGCTGGGCGGCTCGTACGACCGCACGATCGCGCGCATCGAGCAGAACCGCCTGCTGGGGCAGGAATCGGCCGATGCCGTGCGTTCGCGCGCACAGGACGCGTTCCAGAAATTCCGCGCGGAGTTCAACCTGCGCTTCGGCGGCGCGCAACCCGGCCTGGTGTGGCAGGACAAGGAAGGCCGCTTCGCGCTGGCGCCCGAGCGCATCGCGCTGCGCGACGCGCTCTCCGCATTGCTGGCGCAGCCCTTCATGGCCGCCGCGCGCGACCGCGACCTGCCCGGCGCGGGCATGCGGTCGATGGCCGCATGGGACCTGCCGCGGCTCGACCAGGCGCTGGCGGTGGGCGACATCCGCAAGCGCTACATGACCGATGGCCTGACGGCCTTCCCCGCGTCGGTTCGCCCGGGCATCGAGGCCGCGCTGAACGCGCACTTCGCGCAGCTGGTGGTCGACCAGGTGGCCGAGGCCGCGTCCGGCACCGGCGACGGTCCGCGCACGCTGATGGCCACCGACACGCAGGCCGCGGCCTATGAAGCCTCGCGCCAGCGGCTGGCCAAGGTGCAGGCGCTGCTGTACGAACTGGGCGCGGGCCCGCGCGCCGAAGACCTGCGCGCGCTGATCTCGCGCGATGCGCTGCAGCGGCTGGAGGCCGTGGACGAGGCCTTCAATCAGTCGGAGCTCTACGCCATGCGGGGGCGCGACTTCCAGGGCTGGCGCGGCGAGCGCGGTCCGATGCTGGTGGCCTTCGGCGTCTCGGACACCGGCTCGCTCGCGGCCTACCTGGGCCAGCAGTTCAATCGCGTCGAAACGCTGGGCAAGCTCGCCGACGGCTACATCGCGGCGCTCGACGGCGCAGGCGCGGGCTCGGTGCTCGCGCAGCGCTGGCAGGCGATCAACCGCGACCTCGAACGCTACCGGCTGAAGAACCCGAACAGCAGCTTGCTGCTGCTCGAGCAGTTCCTGGGGACCACCGGCGCCGAGATCGATCGCGAGACCTGCTCGGCCAAGCTGGCCGGCAAGGCACCGGCGACGCGCATCGGCGACTACTTCGCGGACCGCCACCAGCAGATCTACAGCGCGCTGCTCGCACGCTGCTACGAACTGCAGTTCGGCGACCAGCAGGAGCTGTGGACCCAGTTCTCCACGCGCTTCAATCGCTCGCTGGCCGGCAGGCACCCGTTCGGCGCGGCCACCACCGCGCGCGCCTTCGACCTGGCCGACCCGGCCGATGTGAACGACCTGGCGCGGGCCTTCGACCCGCTGGCACGCGCGCTGAAGGAAAGCCGCACCGACGCCGGTGCACGTACCTCGGCCATGCCGGGTGCGTCCGCGCGCCGCTTCGCCGAGCAGTTCGGCCGCGCGCGCGACTTCCTGCAGCCGCTGTTCCCCACCGAGGAGGGCGCCACGCCGGGCTTCGACCTGAGCGTGGACTTCCGCGCGAACACCACGGCGGAAATCGAAGGCAACAAGATCATCGACTGGTCCTTCGAGGTCGGCGACCAGGTGCTGCGCCTGCGCGACGCGCCGCGCACGCTGCGCTGGGAGTACGGCATGCCGGTGGCGCTCGTGCTGCGCGTCGCGAAGGACTCGCCGCTGGTGCCCCGTGCCGACGCGCAGCAGCCTGCCCTGCTGACCGACGGCCAGACCGTGACCTTCCGCTTCGCCGACCCGTGGGCGCTGCTCACGCTGGCGCAGCGCCAGCGCGAAGGCGAGTCGCTGCAACGCCCGGACGGCCGCTCGCAGCTGCTGAAGTTCGAGTTTCCGCTGGCGGCCCAGTCGGCCGGCGACACGGCGCAGATGCCGGCCGGTGGACGCGCGCGCGTGTTCCTGCGCATCGCGGCGAGCCCCGCCGGCAAGAAGAACGCCTTGATCTGGCCGGCGGCGTTCCCCGCCCGCGCCCCTGAATGGAACACGCCCTGATGGCCGCCCTGCTCGCTCCCCTGAACGCCGAGGCCGCCAACGGCTTCGCGCCCGATCTCGCGGCTTTCCTCGCGCCGCTGGACATCGACGGCCCCGCCGGGCCGGCACTGCGCTACGACGCCGTGTACGGACGCATCCGCGACGCACGCATGGAGGAAGACGCCAGCCTGCCGATGGGCGAATGGACCCGCCCGCTGAAGAAGGCCGACTGGCGCGCCTGCGAGATGCTGTGTGCCGAGCTGCTGCAACGGCGCAGCAAGGACCTGCAGGTGGCTGCCTGGCTCACCGAGGCCTGGATGCATCGCCACGCGATCGACGGTCTTCTCGCGGGCACGCGGCTCCTCGAAGGGCTCGCGCGCGAGTTCTGGGACGAGGTGCATCCGCGCATCGAGGACGGCGACGCCGACATGCGCGCCGCCACCTTCGTGTGGGCCAACGACACCTTCGCGCAGGTGCTGCTGATGCGGGTGCCGCTGCTTGCGTGGGCCGACTTCTCGCCGCCCTTCATCAACCTGAACGACTGGCAGCGCGCGCTGACCACCGAGTTCGGTGCCGGTGCGAACGCGCCCGCAGGCAATGCGAAGTCGAAGGCCAAGGAAGTGGCCGAGGAACCGACGGCGCAGACGGTGTCGCGCCAGGACATCCTCGACCGCGCGGCGCGCGACCTGCACGCGGTGGCCGCGCTCGACGACCGCGTGGCGCTGGCTGCCGACGCCTGGCGCCGCCTGGGCGCGCTGCTCGACGAACGCCTGGGCGCCGATGCGCCCAGCCTGTCGAAGGTCACCGAGATGCTGGCACGCATGCGCCAGGCCCTGCGCAGCCTGCTGCAGAAGCGCGACCCGCGCGGCCAGCCCGCACCGGCGTGGGCCGCCGAGCCACCGGCTGCGCCGCTTGCCGCGCCGCTGTCCCTTCTTTCTTCTGCGACCTCGATGGACGACCACCACATGAGCGAAGCCACGCCCGCACTCCCCTCCACGCCGGCGGCACTGCCGCAAGCCGCGGCGAACGGCCGCATCGGCAGCCGCGCCGAGGCCTACCAGCTGCTGGAGCTGGCCGCCGCCTACCTGATGCGCGAAGAGCCGCACAGCCCCACGCCCTACCTCGTGAACCGTGCCGTCGCATGGGGGCGCATGCCGCTGCCGCAACTGATGCAGGAAGTGCTGCGCGAGGACGGCGACCTGAACCGCTTCTTTTCGATCATCGGCGTGCGGCAGGACGCCTGACGCCATCTGTTCCACCCCAACGCATCCAACGCCATGGCCACTTCCATCCCCCTGTTCAATGCGCTCTCGAGTGCCAAGTTCACGCACAAGTACGAAGTCGTCTGGGCTGAACTGCCCACGCCGGAGTTCAACATCAAGACCAAGGCCTGGCTCAAGACGCTCGACAAGCTGATCGGCGGCGTGTCGAGCAAGGAGCGCAAGGCGCTGGCGCAGGAGTTCCTGCAGTTCCTCTACGTCTACAAGCAGATGCTGGAGAAGCTCACGCGCGGGACGAACTCGGCCGAGCCGGCGCAGGTGCTGCAGAAGATGAACGACTTCAGCAACGAGTACAAGCGCCAGTTCAGCAGCATGCTCGACATGCCCAACGTGCGCCTGCCCAACGAGCTGGCGACCATCAGCGACAAGATGGCCATCAATGCGGCGCGGCGCGAGCTGATCGTGCGCAAGAAGCAGCTGGTCAAATACTGGATCGACGGCCTGCGCGACTTCCCCGAGCACATCGACGATGTGTCGATGTCGATGCAGTACATGGGCAACAACGAGCCGGCGAAGGTGCGCCTGTTCCTCGACGTGCTGTGCAAGGACCTGAGCAAGATCGGTGTCGGCGACCCGCGTCCCTGGCTGCAGACCAGCAGCCAGATCGAGACCGGACTGATGCGCGGCGGCGAGAACGGCAAGTTCAGCAAGGTGACCTGGACCAACGACGAGTTCAAGAAGGCGGTGAAGGCCGAGGCCTCGGTGGGCTACGGCGTGAAGGCTACCGGCGAGTGCGTGCTCGAGATCACCGGGCTGCGTGCCGAGTTCAAGGCTGAGGCCTTCGCTGGCGCGTCGCTCAGCGCCGAGGGCGAGGCCACGTACGAGAAGGGCAAGGGCGTCACGGTCAAGGGCAGCGTCGAGGCGATGGTGGGCGTGAAGATCAAGGTGGACGCGAACATCGACGTGGCCGACATCTTCCTGATCGAGGCCAGCGCCGAGGCTTTCGCGGGCGCCATGGCCACGGCCGAGGTCGAGTTCAGCGCCACGGTGGACGGCGTGAAGCTCGAGCTCAAGGCCGAAGCCTTCGCCGGCGCGCGCATCAAGGGCGAGGCCTCGCTGTCGCTGCGCATGTGCGGCTACGACATCATCAAGGGCACGGCCAAGGGTTCGCTGTCGGTCGGCGTCGGCGCCTCGTTCGCGCTCGAGTTCGAGTCGTCGGCCTTCGGGGGCTCCAAGCTCGGCATCGAGGCCGACGTGACGGTGGGCGTGGGCATGGGCGGCGGCGGCGAGTTCACCGTGTACCAGGACAACCTGGGCCGCGCGTTCAACTCGCTCTTCTATTCCAGCTACCTCACGCTGCTCGGACGCTCCAGCGAGCGCGACACCTGGCGCACCTACTTCCGCGACCTGGAAGACAACCAGATCCTGTTCGAGCGCGCCGACAAGATCATCGACGAGGCGCTGACAGGCTGCTACATCGAGTACCAGACCAACTTCACGCAGCTGCAGGCGTGGAAGCAGATGGAGGCGCTGTCCTGCTTCAAGGCGAACAAGGCCATTCCGGACGTGATCGCGCTGTAGACCGGGGCTGGGGGGGCGAAGACGTACGCGTCTCCGTCTGATACAGAGCCCGGCCGCGGGCGCGGCAGAATGTGCGCCGGAACTCCTTTCTCGGCACGGCCGACGGGGCAACCATGCCACGCCGCCGCGCCACACCGACAGCCCTCGCACAGACCGCCGCCCACATGAAAATCGCCACCTGGAACGTCAACTCCCTCACCGCGCGCCTGCAGCACGTGCTCGACTGGCTCATCGCCAACCCGGTCGACGTGCTCTGCCTGCAGGAGCTCAAGATGACGGACGACAAGTTTCCGCTCGAGGTCCTGAAGTCCGCGGGCTACGAGGCCGCGGTGTTCGGCCAGAAGACCTACAACGGCGTCGCCATCCTGAGCCTCGCGCCGGTCCGCGACGTGGTGAAGAACATCGGCGGTTTCACGGACGACCAGTCGCGCGTGATCGCGGCGACCATCGAGACGCCCTCCGGTCCGCTGCGCGTGGTCAACTGCTACTTCGTGAACGGCCAGGCGCCGGGCTCGGAAAAGTTCGCCTACAAGATGAAGTGGCTCGAGGCGCTGCACGACCAGCTGCGTCAGGAACTGGCCGCACACCCGAACCTGGTGCTGCTGGGCGACTTCAACGTCACGCCCGAGGACCGCGACAGCTTCGACCCGGTGGGCCTGAAGGAAACCATCCACCACACGACCGAGGAACGCAACCATTTCAAGGCGCTGCTCGAGCTGGGCCTGACCGACAGCTTCCGCATGTTCGACCAGCCCGAGAAGAGCTTCTCTTGGTGGGACTACCGCATGCTGGGCTACCAGAAGAACCGCGGCCTGCGCATCGACCACATCCTCGTGAGCCAGCCGCTGCTGCCGCGCGTGAAGGGCTGCGTCATCGACCGCGTGCCGCGCAAATGGGAAAAGCCCAGCGATCACGCACCGGTGGTGCTCGATCTCGACCAGGGAGCCTGAGACCATGGCGAAGCTCCATCGCACGGCCAGCCGCGTCGCCCTGCTGGCGGCGGCACTGGCACTGTCGGCCTGCTCGCTGCTGAAGTCCGCCGACAAGGCGGAGGGCGGCGCGGGGGCCTCCTCGTCCACTTCCGAATCGCCTGCGGACGAGGCTTCCGCGAGCGGGCGCGAAGTGGCCACGGTGCGGCTGATCACGGCGCAGACGCCGGCCGTGCGGGCCTACCGCAAGATCGGCGCGCGCCACATCTACAACAAGTACGCCAGCCGCATCTACAAGGGCAAGATCCCGCCGCTGGTCTACGCGGTGGTGGTGGTCGAGACCGACATCGATGCCACCGGCAAGGTGGTGCGCGTGGGTTTCAGCCGCACGCCGAGCCATGCACCCGAGGTGCCGCCGAAGATCGCGGAGCTGATCAAGGCCACGTCGCCGCTGCCCAACCCCGGAAAGCTGGGCGCCCACACCTACGTGGACACGTGGCTCTGGGACAAGAGCGGCAACTTCCAGCTGGACTCGCTGACCCTCGGACAGCGCAGCCGATAGCGAAGACACCCGAGACCCGGCATAAAAAAAGGCCCCGAGGGGCCTTTTTCATTCGATGCCGAGTTCCTGGATCTTCCGGGTGATGGTGTTGCGCCCGATGCCCAGCTTCTGCGCGGCCTCGATGCGGCGACCGCGCGTATTGGCCAGCGCCGTGAGGATCAGGCGCGACTCGAAGCGGCGCGACAGCACGTCCCACACGTCGGTGCGCCCGGCCGCCAGCAGCGCCTGCGCCTCGGCCTCGAGGCCGCCTTCCCAGCTGCTGACGCCGCCCGCGGCGGGAGCCTCCGGAGCGTCGGCTGCGGCGTGTGCGCTGTGTGTGGCCGACGGCGCTTCGACGCCCGCCACCGGCAGCGGCGCCACGGCCTGCTGCGGCATTCCGGCAGGGGCCGTGGCCGCGCTCTCCGCCGCATGGGTGTGGGCATCGGCGGCGGCGCCGCCGGCCATCACTTCGGGCGGCAGGTCCTTGGCCTCGATCAGCTGGGCCGGCGCCATCACGGTCAGCCAGTGGCAGATGTTCTCGAGCTGCCGCACGTTGCCGGGGAAGCTGAAGGCCGCGAGCCTGGCCAGCGCGGCATCGGAGATGCGCTTGGGCTCCACGCCGAGTTGCCGCGCGCTGACCTGCAAAAAGTGGCGCGTGAGCGCGGGCACGTCCTCGCCGCGTTCGCGCAGGGCCGGCAGGCGCAGGCGGATCACGTTGAGACGGTGGAACAGGTCTTCGCGGAAGCCGCCGAGCTTGACGCGCTGCTCGAGGTCCTGGTGGGTGGCCGCGATGACGCGCACGTTGGCCTTCACCGAGTTGTGGCCGCCCACGCGATAGAAGTGGCCGTCGCTGAGCACGCGCAGCAGGCGCGTCTGCAGGTCGAAGGGCATGTCGCCGATTTCATCGAGGAACAGCGTGCCGCCCTCGGCCTGCTCGAATCGGCCGCGGCGCATGGTCTGCGCGCCGGTGAAGGCGCCGCGCTCATGGCCGAAGAGCTCGCTCTCGAGCAGGTCCTTCGGGATGGCGGCGGTATTGATGGCCACGAACGGGCCGTTGGCGCGCGGCGAGTGCTTGTGCAGCGCGCGCGCCACCAGTTCCTTGCCCGAGCCCGACTCGCCGGTGATGAGCACCGTGACGTTGCTCTGCGAGAGCCGGCCGATGGCGCGGAACACGTCCTGCATCGCGGGCGCCTGGCCGAGCATCTCGGGCGCAGCGACCATGCGTTCTTCCGCGACTTCCTCGCGCTGGCTTTCGTCGACCGCGCGGCGGATGAGCTCGACCGCACGCGGCAGGTCGAAGGGCTTGGGCAGGTATTCGAAGGCACCGCCCTGGAAGGCCGAGACGGCGCTGTCGAGGTCGGAGAACGCCGTCATGATGATGACGGGCAGGCCGGGGTGCCTGGCCTTGATCTTGTCGAGCAGGTCGAGCCCGGAGCCGCCCGGCATCCGGATGTCGCTCACCAGGACCTGGGGCGCCTGCTGCTCGTCGTCGCCGGCCTGCTCGAGGGCGGCCAGCACCTCTCGGGTATTCGTGAAACTGCGCGTGGGCAGGTCTTCGCGCAGCAGAGCCTTCTCGAGCACGAAGCGAATCGATTGGTCGTCATCAACTATCCAGATCGGCTTCATGCATCTCCTCTGTTGCCGGTGCTGCGCTAGGGCAGCGGTATCAATATCTTGAAATCGGTTCGGCCCGGGACGCTGTCGCACTCGATCACGCCGTGATGCTGCTGCACAAAGGTTTGCGCGAGCGTCAGCCCCAGCCCGGTCCCGCCTTCCCTGCCCGAGACGAGCGGATAGAAGATGCGGTCCTTGATCGTGTCCGGCACACCCGGTCCATTGTCGATGACATGCAATTCCAGTGCCAGTCGATACCACTGCTTGTTGAAGATCACCTGGCGTGCCACGCGCGTCTTGAAAGTGATCTGCGCATCGCCCGCGGCGCGACGCTCGGCCAGCGCCTGCGCCGCGTTGTGCGCGATGTTGAGCGTGGCCTGGATGAGCTGCTCGCGGTCGCCGCGGAACTCGGGGATCGAGACGTCAAAGTCGCGCTCGATGTGCAGGTCGCGCGGAAATTCCGCCAGGATGACCGAGCGCACGCGCTCGCACACCTCGTGGATGTTCACGTCGCCCACCACGTGCGGGCGCCGGTGCGGCGCCAGCAGCCGGTCGACCAGCGTCTGCAGCCGGTCGGCCTCGTGGATGATGACCTGGGTGTATTCGATGAGGTCGCGGGACTCGACCTCCATCTGCAGCAGCTGCGCCGCACCGCGGATGCCGCCCAGCGGATTCTTGATCTCGTGCGCGAGGTTGCGGATGAGTTCCTTGTTGGCCTGCGCCTGGTCGATGAGACGCTCCTCGCGGTCCTGGCGCACCTGCTGCTCGAGCGGCGACATCTCGATGATGAGCTCGCCCTTCCTGTCGCCGTGCGACAGCGTGACCTGCACCGGCATCAGCTCGTGATTGACGCGACGCAGGAAGGCTTCGTAGCGCAGCGTTGCGAAGTCGTTGCTGCTGGCGCCGTCGATGGCAGTGCGCAGCACCTGCGGCTCGTGGAAACAGGCACCGAACTGCGATCCCTCGAGCGTGCGTCGCGATGTGCCCAGTGCGTCCTCGAGGCCTGCGTTGGCAAACAGCACGGAGCCGTTGCCGTTGACCACCGCGATCAGCGTGGACAGCAGGTCGAAGGACTTGAAGCGCAGGTTGGCGCCGTTCGCCTTCTTCCCGAACACCATGTGATCAGGGCTGCTTGACGGGCAGACGGCCGATCTCGCGGCGGATGCCGGCGATATCGCTCTCGTTGCGCGCCAGCTCGGCCTTCATTTCGGCGACGCGGTCCAAGTACTTCTGATAGTTCTTGCTTTCGCTGCCCTGCTTCTCGGGCTCGCCGTTGTTGTATTCCTTCTGCAGCTCGGCCTGGCGCGCCTCGGCCTTCTTGAGCTCGGACTCGAGCACCGAACGCGCCTCGCCATCGCGGGCGCGCTGGTCGACGCCTTCGACGCGCGGGCTGCCCGCCGGCGCACGCGCTGCAGACGAACCCGAGGACGACGACGCCGAACCGCCGCCACCGCCCGAAGGCCTCGTGCCCTGCACGACCGTGACGTTGCCGCCTTCGAGCGGCTTGCATCCCTTCTGCTGGGCGATGGAGGCGTTGTTGGTGTATTCATTGCCGCAACGCCAGACGCGCTCCTGCGCGAGCGCCGGCAGCGCGAGCAGTGAACCGGCCAGGAAAATGAGGGAAGCAGTCTTCATGTGTATCGGTGATTGGCGGTGGACAGCGCGACAAAGGCGCATTTTCATGCAATTCGACGCCAATGGTGACCAGATGTTCCACCCCAATGAAAAAGGACGGCAAGCCGTCCTTTTCTTAAC
>Ga0209675_1001820_pt1 | contig 11628 bp, 10 predicted proteins | sample AraplaCol_mLB_r2_2_FD_184280 | JGI IMG/M metagenome (GOLD analysis project Ga0209675, IMG submission 184280) | Arabidopsis root microbial communities from North Carolina, USA - plate scrape MF_Col_mLB_r2 (SPAdes) (version 3) | ecosystem: Host-associated > Plants > Roots > Endosphere | place... | reverse complement strand
AAGTAACAACTATGCTTGGGGTTAATTCCCCAGGCGGCCTTGCTTCTGCAGGGTTTGCAGCACCCACGGGTGTTGCCCCGAGCACCAGCCGCTGCCTCGCAGCGGCTTTTGTATTTTCTGAAATAATGAAGTGGAGAGCCGCATGGTTCCCGTAATCGCCCTGGTGGGCCGACCGAACGTCGGCAAGTCCACCTTGTTCAACCGCCTGACCAGGACTCGCGACGCCATCGTCGGCGACTTGTCCGGTCTGACCCGTGATCGCCAGTACGGTGAGGCCAAGTGGCAAGGGCGTTCCTACATTCTGATCGACACTGGCGGTATCTCCGGTGACGAGCATGGTATGGACGAAAAAATGGCCGAGCAGTCGCTGCTGGCCATCGAAGAAGCGGATGTCGTTCTGTTCCTGGTAGATGCCAAGGCCGGTTTCACCGCCGCCGACCAGATGATCGCCGAACACTTGCGCAAACGTAACAAGCGTTCCCACGTGGTCGCCAACAAGGTCGACAACATCGACCCGGAAATGGCCCGCGCCGAATTCGCCCCGCTGGGCATGGGCCACGCGATCCCGATCGCCGGCGCCCACGGTCGCGGCATCACGCAATTGCTGGAAGCCGCCCTGAGCGACTTCCCGCGCGATGATGACGAGCCGGCCGAAGGTGAAGAGGAAGAAGTGGTCGCCGAAGGCGAGGAAGCCAAGCGCATTCCTGGCCCGAGCGAAAAAGACGGGATCAAGATCGCCATCATCGGCCGGCCGAACGTCGGCAAGTCGACCCTGGTCAACCGCATGCTCGGTGAAGACCGGGTAATCGTCTACGACCAGCCCGGCACCACCCGCGACAGTATCTACATCCCGTTCGAGCGTAACGACGAGAAGTACACGCTGATCGACACCGCCGGTGTACGCAAGCGCGGCAAGATCCACGAAGAAGTCGAAAAATTCTCCGTGGTCAAAACCTTGCAGGCGATCAAAGACGCCAACGTGGTGATCTTCGTTATGGACGCCCGCGAAGGCGTGGTCGATCACGACCTCAACCTGCTGGGCTTTGCCCTTGAAGCAGGTCGTGCGCTGGTGATCGCGATCAACAAATGGGACGGCATGACGCCAAGCGAGCGCGACTTCGTGAAGGTCGAGCTGCAGCGTCGGTTGTTCTTCGTTGACTTCGCCGATATCCACTTCATCTCGGCACTGCACGGTACTGGCGTGGGCAACCTCTACGCCTCGGTGCAGAACTCGTTCAAGTCCGCGGTCACCCGCTGGCCGACCAGCCGCCTGACGCAGATTCTTGAAGACGCGGTCAGCGAACACCAGCCGCCGATGGTCAACAGCCGCCGGATCAAGCTGCGTTACGCTCACCTGGGTGGTGCGAACCCGCCGATCATCGTGATCCACGGCAACCAGATCGAGAAAGTGCCGAAGTCGTACGTGCGCTATCTGGAAAACACTTACCGCCGTGTACTCAAACTGGTCGGTACGCCGATCCGTATCGAGTTCAAGGGCGGCGAGAACCCGTACGAAGGCAACAAGAACACGCTGACCGACCGCCAGGTCAACAAGAAGCGTCGTTTGATGTCGCACAACAAGAAAGCCAGCAAGAAGCGCCGCGACAAGAAGTAAAAAGAGCAGCTGCGGGTTTCGAGCTGCAAGCTTCAAGTTAAAGCGTGGAAGTAAAGAAGGGCTCTGTTCAGAGCCCTTTTTTGTGGGCGATGGATTGATGCTTGAAACTTGTCGCTTGCAGCTTGAAACTTGCAGCTCACCTGCAAGGGGCTCCCGATGATCACCAGTAAGCTGCCGAATGTCGGCATCACTATTTTCACGCAGATGTCTCAGCTCGCGGCGCAGACCGGAGCGATCAACCTTTCCCAGGGTTTTCCCGATTTCGACGGCCCGCAGGCACTGCGCGACGCGGTCGGTCGACACATCGCCAGCGGCCACAACCAGTATTCGCCCATGACCGGCTTGCCGGCGCTGCGCCAGCAGATCGCGGCGAAAATCGCCCGCAGTTATGGCGCGAACGTTGATGCCGATACCGAAGTAACCGTGACCCCCGGCGCGACCCAGGCGATCTTCTGCGCCATCCAGGCGGTTATCCACAGCGGCGACGAAGTCATCGTGTTCGACCCGGCCTACGACAGCTATGAGCCCGCAGTAGAACTGGCTGGCGGACGCTGCGTGCATGTGCAACTTGGGCTGAAGGATTTCTCCATCGACTTCGACAAACTCAGCGCAGCCCTGAGCCCGCGAACGCGGATGATCATCCTTAACACCCCGCACAACCCGAGCGGTGCCTTGATCAGTCGCGCCGAGCTGGATCAGTTGGCGGCGTTGATCCGAGATCGCGACATCTACGTGATCAGCGACGAAGTCTATGAACACCTGGTGTTTGACGGCGTGCCGCACGTCAGCGTGCTGGCCCATGAAGAGCTGTATCAGCGCGCCTTCGTGGTCAGCTCGTTCGGCAAGACCTATCACGTCACCGGCTGGAAAACCGGTTACGTCGTGGCGCCGCCGGCCCTGACGGCGGAGCTGCGCAAGGTGCACCAGTACGTCAGTTTCTGCGGCGTGACCCCGTTGCAGTTTGCTTTGGCCGATTACATGGCCGAGCATCCGGAACACGTCGAAGAGCTGCCGGGCTTCTATCAGGCCAAGCGCGATCTGTTCTGTGATCTGCTGGCGCCGTCGCGATTCAGTTTCACCCGGGTCACCGGCACCTATTTCCAACTGGTTGATTACTCGCAGATTCGCCCTGACTTGAACGATATCGAAATGGCGATGTGGATGACCCGTGAGCATGGCGTGGCGAGTATTCCAGTGTCGGTGTTCTACCAGAATCCACCCGAAGGTCAGCGCCTGGTGCGCCTGTGCTTTGCCAAACGTGAGGAGACGCTGCGGGAAGCGGCGGCCAAGCTATGCGTGATCTGAGTGCTTTACCCGATCTCAATCTGGCGCTGATCCAGACCAGCCTGGCCTGGCATGATCGTCAGGCCAATCTCGAGCATTTCAACGCGTTGCTGGAGCAGGCGCGCGGTGCCGATCTGATCATCCTGCCGGAAATGTTCACTACCGGATTTTCCATGGAATCCGAAACCCTGGCCGAAGCCGAAAACGGTCCGACCAGCAAATGGCTGCGGGCCCAGGCAGCGAAGCTGAACGCAGTCGTCACGGGCAGCGTGATCATCCAGGCCGCCGACGGCAGCCACCGCAACCGCTTGCTGTGGGCGCGGCCGGACGGCGAAGTGCTGCATTACGACAAACGCCACCTGTTCCGCATGGCCGGCGAGCACAATCATTACACGCCCGGCGAGCGCCAGGTGCAGTTCGAACTCAAGGGCTGGCGGGTGCGTCCGCTGATTTGCTACGACTTGCGCTTCCCGGTGTGGAGTCGCGACGCTCAGGACACTGACCTGCTGCTGTACACCGCCAACTGGCCGGGCGCACGGCGTCAGCACTGGAACCGGTTGCTGCCGGCCCGGGCGATCGAAAACCTCTGCTATGTGGCGGCGGTCAACCGCGTTGGCACCGATGGCAAGGGTTTCGCGTATACCGGCGACAGTCAGGTGCTGGATTTCCAGGGCGAGAGTTTGCTGGCAGCGGGGGAGGCTGACGGGGTGTTCAAGGTGGTTCTGGAAGCGGCTTCGCTGGCGGCTTACCGCGAGCGGTTTCCGGCGAATCTTGACGCGGACACCTTCGAGTTCACTTGATAGCCCAGATCACCTAGATCGTTCCCACGTCGAGGCGTCGAACCGTCCGCGTGGGAATGCCTCAAGGGACGCTCCGCGTCCAGTGACGCAGAGCGTCACGAGCTGCATTCCCACGCAGAGCGTGGGAACGATCAGATAGAAAATAAAAAGGCCCCGGAGTTCGCACTCAGGGGCCTTTTGCATTGCAGCGGTCAGTTACGCCGCTTTCGCTTCCGGCTGGCTCAGCGAGCGGTTCAGCGCGCTGAACAGGGCCTTGAAGCTGGCGGTGGTGATGTTTTCATCGATGCCCACGCCGTGCACCGCACGTTCGCCGTTCACACGCAGTTCGATGTAGGCCGCCGCCTTGGCGTTGGTGCCCGCGCCAATGGCGTGTTCGTTGTAGTCCATGATCTCCACCGGAATCGGCAGACCGGCCACCAGCGCTTCCAGCGCGCCGTTGCCCTTGCCGCGCCAGTGCAGATTGGTTTCGCCCTGACCCTTGCTCGCCACTTCCACTTCGACGGCGCTGTTGCCGTTTTCTTCCTGCAGGCGATGGCTGACCAGCGCGTACGGGGTGTTGGCTTGCAGATATTCGCTGTGCAACAGCGCGTGGATTTGCTGGGCAGTCATTTCCAGACCCAGGCGGTCGGTTTCACGCTGCACGACCTGGCTGAATTCGATCTGCATGCGACGTGGCAGGCTGATGCCGTATTCCTGTTCCAGCAAGTAGGCGATGCCGCCCTTGCCCGACTGGCTGTTGACGCGGATCACCGCCTCGTAGCTGCGGCCGATGTCGGCCGGGTCGATCGGCAGGTACGGTACTTCCCACAGGGCATCGGATTTCTGCTGGGCGAAGCCCTTGCGGATCGCGTCCTGGTGGGAGCCGGAGAAGGCGGTGTGCACCAGGTCGCCGACGTATGGGTGGCGCGGGTGAACCTGGATCTGGTTGCACTCTTCAACGACTTTGCGCACGCCGTCGATGTCGGAGAAGTCCAGTTGCGGGTCGAGGCCCTGGGTGTACATGTTCAGTGCCACGGTGACGAGGTCGACGTTGCCGGTACGCTCGCCGTTGCCGAACAGGCAGCCTTCGACGCGGTCGGCGCCGGCCATCAAGCCCAGCTCGGTGGCGGCCACGCCGGTGCCACGGTCGTTGTGGGTGTGCAGGCTGATGATCACGCTGTCACGACGGTTGATGTTGCGGTGGAACCACTCGATCTGGTCGGCGTAGACGTTCGGCGTCGCGCATTCAACGGTGGCCGGCAGGTTGAGGATGATCTTGTGCTCAGGCGTCGGGTTCCAGACCTCGATCACCGCGTCACAGACTTCCTTGGCGAATTCCAGTTCGGTGGCGCTGAAGGTTTCCGGCGAGTACTCGAAGGTCCACTCGGTGTCCGGCTGCATGGCGGCGTATTTGACGAACAGCTTGGCGGCGTTGACGGCGATAGCCTTGATCCCGTCCTTGTCCTGGTTGAAGACGATGCGACGGAAAGAAGGGGAGGTGGCGTTGTACAGGTGAACGATGGCTTTCTTCGCCCCGCGCAGGGATTCGAAAGTGCGCTCGATCAGGTCTTCACGGCCTTGGGTCAGCACTTGAATAGTGGTGTCGTCCGGGATGTGGCCGTCTTCGATCAAAGTGCGCACGAAGTCGAAGTCGGTTTGCGAAGCGGCCGGGAACGACGCCTCGATCTCCTTCACACCCACCTGCACCAGGGTTTTCCAGAAGCGCAGTTTTTTCACCGCGTCCATTGGCTCGATCAACGACTGGTTGCCGTCACGCAGGTCGGAGCTGCACCAGATCGGCGCGGCATTGATGGTTTTCGACGGCCAGGTACGGTCCGGCAGGTTGATCACAGGAAACGCGCGGTATTTCGAAGACGGGTCTTTGAGCATGCTCATCGGGAAATTCCTTATTGTCTGGGCCGAAAAGAGGCGGCCTGCCGGTGGAACGAACGTTCTTGGAAAAGCGTGGGACGAGGCGCAGCGATTCAGCCCGGCAGTCGTGCGCTGACGAGGCACAGGCTGCGGTGCTGGCGAAGCTGAATGAGGGTGTGAGAGGTTTTCATGCCCTCAACCCTAACCGCGAGGGATGAGGATGGCAAGCAGTCGGAAAAAATTGAGAGGAATACCCGGAAAGTGGTTTTTTCCGAGATTTTATTCTCTGAATCAAAGTGAATGTTTGCAGAGATTGCGCAGTCCGTTCGTCGTGCGCAATCCCTGTGGGAGCGACCTTGCTCGCGATGGGGCCAGTCGCTTCACCCACAAATCAAGGCTGGAATGCCCCAATGAAAATCGCCGGATCGACCCGCGCATCGTTCAGGCTGACGTTCCAGTGCATGTGCGGCCCGGTCGCCCGACCTGTAGCGCCAACCTTGCCCACCACCGCACCGCGCGCCAGTTGCTGGCCGTTCTGCACATCAATCTTCGACATATGGCAGAACATGCTGATGAAGCCCTGGCCGTGGTCGACGAACACTGTGTTGCCATTGAAGAAGTAGTTGCCGATCAGAATTACCTTGCCCGCTGCCGGGGTCTTGATCGGCGTGCCGGCCGGCACTGCGAAGTCGAGGCCTGCGTGCGGATTGCGCTCTTCACCGTTGAAGAAACGGCGCACGCCGAACTTGCTCGACAGCGGTCCGTTGACCGGTTTGTCCAGCAGCAGGTTGCTCGGTGTGTTCGGGCTGAAACTGCGATAGGCCTTGATCTGCTCGGCCAGTTCGCCCTCGATCCGCTTGAGGTTGGCCGGGTTCGGATTGACCTGCTGGGTGTTCTTCAGGGTGATGTGCTGTTCCGGGTATTTCTTGTTGCCGACATTGAAGTTGAGATTACGGCCGCCACTGCTGATCTGCTGAACGCCGGGTTTGACGGTCAACGGAACGCCGACAATCGCCAGCCAGTTGTTCTGTTCCTTGACCACCAGCACCGGTTTGCCCTGATACGTGGCTTTCGGCGCTTGCGCAGCGGTCCCCAGATCGACGACAGCCACGCCGCCCGGCACCGGTTTGTTCAGCAGGCGGGTGATGTAACTGTCGGCGTGGGCGTTGAAGGTCAGGCACAGCAACAGCAGCGGAGCAAGAAAACGCGGCATGGATCAGTCCAGTAAAGAAAGGGTGACAGGCGTCAGGTGATTGTCCTCGACGCGCACTTGCAGTTCGCCTTCGCCCAGTCTGGCCTTGAGGCGCTGGCCGGTGTGGGTCTGCGCGGCGTTACGAATCGCGTTGCCGCGTTCATCCAGCAGAATGCTGTAGCCACGACCGAGGGTCGCCAGCGGGCTGACCACGTGCAGGGTCTGCATCTGGCTTTGCAGCTGCAGTCGACGACGTTTCAAGCCTTCGTTCATGGCGCGTGGCAGACGTTCGGCGAGGCTGTCGAGACGCTGGCGCAACAGGGCCAGTTGGCGTCCCGGATGTTGCCCGGCGAGGCGGGTTTCCAGGCGAATCAGGCGTTCGCGGCGAGTATTGAGCTGGCGCTCGAAGGCGCGGCGCATGCGCATGTCCAGATCGTCCAGACGCTGTGCCTGCTGGCGCAGACGCTCGCCGGGATGGCGCAAGCGGCGGGTCATGCCTTCAAGGCGCAGGCGATCGCGCATCAGGCGGTCACGCATGCGCATCACCAACCGGCGATGCAGGCTTTCGACCTGCCGGATCAGGTGGCTGGAGTCCGGGGCAAGCAGTTCAGCAGCAGCGGACGGTGTCGGTGCGCGCACGTCCGCCACGAAGTCGCTGATCGACACGTCGGTTTCATGGCCGACTGCGCTGACGATCGGCGTAACACAGGCATCGACCGCCCGGGCGACGGCCTCTTCGTTGAAGCACCAGAGATCCTCCAGCGAGCCGCCGCCACGGGCCAGGATCAGCGCGTCGAAGCCACGGGCATCCGCCAGTTTCAGGGCGCGGACGATCTGTGCGGTGGCTTCTCGGCCCTGAACGGCGGTCGGAATCAACGTCAGTTGCACCTGCGGCGCGCGGCGGCGGAACACGCTGATGATGTCGCGAATGACCGCACCGGTGGGAGAACTGATGATGCCGATGCGCTGCGGATGCGCCGGCAGCGGCACCTTGCGCTCGGCACTGAACAGGCCTTCGGCGCTGAGCTTTTCCTTCAAGGCATCGAAGGCCAGACGCAGGGCACCGTCACCGGCAGGCTCCACGGTGTCGAGGATCAACTGATAGTCGCCACGCCCTTCGAACAGCGAGACCTTGCCGCGCACCTTGACCGCCAGACCGTCCTTCAGCGCCTGACGCACCCGCGCGGCATTCTGGCGGAACAGCGCGCAACGCACCTGCGCACCGCTGTCCTTGAGCGTGAAATACACGTGGCCAGACGCCGGGCGGGCGAGGTTGGAGATTTCGCCTTCGACCCAGATGTTGCTGAACACGTCTTCGAGCAACACCCGCGCGCGGCCGTTGAGCTGGCTGACGGTCAGGACTTCGCGGTCGAGGCCGAGTCTTGCAAAGGGATCTTTAATCATGGGGCGCAGTTTAAAGGCATTCGCCGGTGAATGTCTGGAGGAAGTGTCGCACCAGAGGTGTGGGATTTTGCCGAGAAGCGAGGGCGACGGTGCTCTGGCAATCGCCGGTCAGCGGCAGAAATCTCACACCGGCGGGCGCGATGTCTTGCATCGATTCCGGCAACAGAGCAATGCCGAATCCGGCCTGGATCAACTGCAATTGCGTGGTTTTGCGCGACATCACCCGCGCAGCCTGAGGGAAAAAACCGTGACGCATACACAGGTCGGCGCACAAATAACTCAGCCCGCCGCGCTGCGGATGCGGGATGGAGATGAATGCTTCGTCCTTCAATTGCGCCAGATCGACTGCCTCCGTCGACGCCAGTCGATGATCCGCCGGCACAGCAAGCAGCAGACGTTCGGTGTAGAGCGGCACAATCTGAACACCCTCGCGCTGGCGCAGCACCGGCAGACGCAGCAGGCCGATATCGAGCCGGCCCTCGGCCAGTTCTTCAAGTTGTGCTTCCGAGGAGAGCGAGCCGATGTCCAGCGAAACGCCGGGTTGCTGCTCCAGATATGCGCTCATGTCGTGCAACAGTCGGCCGCTGATCGGCACGGTGCTGGAGTGACAAAGGCGCAAGGTGCCGCGCTGGCCCTGGCCGATTTCCGTGGCCAGGGCGCTGGCCTTGTTCAATTCATTGATCAGGTTTCTCGCCCGGGGCAGGAACGCTTCGCCAGCGGCGGTGAGCCGGGGTTGGCGTGCGGTGCGTTCGAACAGCGGCGTTTGCAGGCGGGTTTCCATGTCCTTGATCTGCCGGCTCAGCGCCGACTGAGCAATGAAGAGCCGTTCGGCTGCGGCACTGAAGCTGCCGCTCTCGGCGATTTCCACGAAGTAACGCAATTGGCGGGTTGAAAGCACGAGGCATGCCTTTTCGAGATGGCTTGGCGGTTTCGAAGATATTAGTCGCAACCCTCGGCGCTGGCTAAAGTCATCGCAGGCTTATAAAGGAAGCGAGCGAATGAGTGTGGCGGGGTTGTTGAGCGAATGGTCGTGGGGCGCGCAGGGCTGGGTGGTGATCGGACTGGCCATCGCGTTGGCCTACATCGTGTTCGGGATTGCCGGTTTCGGCACCGCATTGGTGGCGGGGCCGATCCTGATTCTGTTCATGCCGCTGTCGAAAATCGTGCCGTTGCTGGTGCTGCTGGATTTCGTCGCGGCGTTCGGCAACCTGCTGCCGTCGCGGCGAGATGTAGCGAAACCGGAATTGCTGCGGCTGCTGCCGTGCATGGCGGTGGGCTGCACGCTGGGGGTGATTTTCCTGCTTAACCTCAAGTCCGATCTGCTGTTGCTGTTGATGGGATTGTTCATCAGTGCTTATGCGATCTACAGCTTGTGGATCAAGGCTCGGCCGGCGCAGTTATCTGCTGGGTGGGCGTTGCCGATGGGCACCGTGGGCGGGCTGTTCGGGGCATTGTTTGGCAGCGGCGGCTTTCTTTATGCGATCTACCTCAACAGTCGATTGCGCAAGGACGCGGCGCGGGCCACGCAAAGTGCGCTGATCAGTTGCAGCACGGTGGTGCGTTTGAGCCTGTTCGCCATCGCCGGGGTGTATGCCGAGCTACCCTTGTTGATGCTTGCGCTGTGCCTGTTGCCGGCCATGGCGCTGGGCTTGTGGGTCGGACGGCACTTGACCATGCGCCTGTCCCGCGAGGCCTTCGTGCGGCTGGTGACCTGGCTGGTGCTGGCGAGCGGGATTGCGCTGATCGGCCGCTATTTAAGCACTTGACCGGATTGTCTCAGGGATTAAGCTGCCGGCCGCGTTCGTCGCAGAACATCCTTTGACGCAGCAGGCTTGCACCATGAATTCCCAAAGCATCATCGTCCCGAAAATCTCCAACCTGCCGGTGCACGAGCCCCAGGCCCGGGCGATCCTGCGCTGGCTGGTGCGCAAGAACATCGTCAAGGAAGAGCTGAGCACCTGTGGACGTACCGGCAATCGCATGGCCTACGCCATCGCCGATGGCGCCCGCGCGGTGGTGTTGCATCCCGAGGCGCTGCCGTTTGGTGAGCCAATCAATGGGCTGGAAGTCATCACCAAGCGCTGCATCTACACCCCGGCCAAGGGTTTTCTCGAAGAAGCCGGGTGCGCCGAGTGCCGCCAGGAGATTGGCGAAGCGCTGTTCGAAAGCCTGGAAGACTGGATGCCGGGCCGCACCGATAACTTCACCTGTCCTGAATGCGGGCATGAGGACGACATCAACGGTTTTCTGTATTTGCAGGAGTGCGGGTTTTCCAATCTCGGTTTCATCTTCAACAACTGGCTGGAGGCGGGTTTCAAGCAGAGTTTCATCGACGAATTCGCCGACTGGCTGGATCAACCGGTGAGCTGGGTCAAGGTCGAGTTGTAAGGGGCGTTTTTCCCGTACATCAGCAACATTGATATAAGACAAGTTTTACATTGAGCCCGGTAGGGTGTCTGAGTATAATGGCGCGCTTCCATTTTCCCGCTCGGGAGCCCCCGCGATGCTGCGTATCAGCCAAGAAGCTCTGACCTTCGACGACATTCTCCTAGTGCCCGGTTATTCCGAGGTGCTTCCTAACGAAGTCAGTCTGAAGACCCGCCTTACCCGTGGCATCGAGCTGAACATTCCTCTGGTTTCTGCCGCCATGGACACCGTCACCGAAGCCCGTCTGGCAATCGCCATGGCTCAGGAAGGTGGCATCGGCATTATCCACAAGAACATGACCATCGAGCAGCAAGCTGCCGAAGTTCGCAAGGTCAAGAAGTTCGAAGCCGGTGTGGTCAAGGACCCAATCACCATCGAGGCTGACGCCACGGTTCGTGATCTGTTCGAACTGACCCGCATGCACAACATTTCCGGCGTTCCGGTGCTGCACGATGGCGACCTGGTCGGCATCGTCACTTCCCGTGACGTACGTTTCGAAACCCGTCTGGATGCCACCGTTCGTGAAGTGATGACGCCGAAAGAGCGTCTGGTCACTGTTCGCGAAGGCGCCGACAAGAACGAAGTCCGCGAGCTGCTGCACAAGCACCGCCTGGAAAAAGTCCTGATCGTCGACGACAAGTTTGCCCTCAAAGGCATGATGACCGTCAAAGACATCGAAAAAGCCAAGGCCTACCCGCTGGCCAGCAAGGACGACCAGGGTCGTCTGCGCGTTGGCGCTGCGGTCGGTACCGGTAAAGACACCGGTGACCGCGTTGCAGCCCTGGTCAATGCCGGTGTGGACGTGGTGGTGGTCGACACCGCGCACGGTCACTCCAAGGGCGTGATCGACCGCGTTCGCTGGGTCAAAGAGAACTTCCCTGAAGTGCAGGTGATCGGCGGCAACATCGCCACCGGCGCAGCCGCCAAGGCCCTGGCCGAAGCTGGCGCCGACGCGGTCAAGGTCGGTATCGGCCCTGGCTCGATCTGCACCACCCGTATCGTCGCCGGTGTCGGCGTTCCGCAAATCAGTGCCATCGCCAACGTTGCCGCTGCCC
>Ga0209675_1001817_pt1 | contig 11635 bp, 9 predicted proteins | sample AraplaCol_mLB_r2_2_FD_184280 | JGI IMG/M metagenome (GOLD analysis project Ga0209675, IMG submission 184280) | Arabidopsis root microbial communities from North Carolina, USA - plate scrape MF_Col_mLB_r2 (SPAdes) (version 3) | ecosystem: Host-associated > Plants > Roots > Endosphere | place: USA... | reverse complement strand
AGGGTTTTCTTCATTCAGGTTTCTCCGGTTCCGGCGGCCCGCCATCGAGCAGCCGGCACGCATGGTCCCGTCCAAATTCGGAGGAATCTTGTGAATGCCGCGTCTTTGCACGGAATGTTGCTTGCGCGCACGCAGTTCGCTCGCGCCGGCACACGCCCGCACATGCCTGCACGCCCCCCGCGCGACCGGCGGACACATCTCGTACGAAAAGTCTCCCAAAAGCCGCGCGATGCTCGGCGGCCGAAGGAGTCACACATGACCATTGCATTGCAAGGCGGCATCGCCTCGTCGCTGGGCGCGCAGCAGCTCGCCAGCGCTTTCAGCCCGGCCTTTTCGCACCTGCGGATTCTTCGCAACCTCGTCATTCCGATGCCCGAGGGGCATGCGGTGCGCACCGCGCGCATCGACGCGGTGCTGGTGTGCGAGACCGGCGTCTACCTGTTCGAGATCAAGGCATGGCGCAACGCCTTCGTCTACCGCAAGAAGTCCGACCAGTCGCCGCCGCGCTGGTTCCTGCGGCTCAACGGCTGCCAGAACGCGCGCGAAGTGAAGGACCCCGCTTGGCAGGGCGGCCGCAAGACGGCGCAGCTGCGCAGCCTGCTGCCCGACGACCTGCGGCTGCAGTACTTCGTGCTGTTGCCGTGCGAGGGCATCGAGCTCGAAGGCGTGATGCCGGCGGCCGTCATCACGCAGCAGGACCTGCCCTACATCGCACGGCTGGTGCGCAACAACGGCCGCACCGCGCGCACCTACCGGCTGCTCGACGCGCAGGCCATCGACCGCACCGTGGAGCGGCTGCTCGAGATCCAGGGCGACCTGTCGCTCGAGGACCACCTGCAGAACTGCCGCGAGCGAAGCGGCTTCGCAGCATCATCGGCCGGCACCGGCACGCCTTCGCGCTGGACAGGCGCAAACGCCATGGGGTTGCAGTAACGTAAAGACACGCTACAGCCCCGCCGATGCCGGGGAAGTCCCACATTTCTCCGACATTGGCAATGACCATGCGGCGATGCATCTGACGAAGTCCCTCGCAGCAGCCGCAGCGCTGCTTGCCTCGCTGGCCTCCATTCCCGCCTGGGCCACCGATCCCTTCACCGTGAAGGACATCCGCCTCGAAGGCCTGCAGCGCGTCGAGCCCGGCACCGTTTTCGCCACCATCGGCCTGAAGCCCGGCGACACCTACAGCGACGAGCGCGGCAGCAACGCGATCCGCGAACTGTTCAAGCTCGGGCTGTTCAAGGACGTGCGCATCGACGTGAACGGCAACGTGCTGGTGGTGGCGGTGCAGGAGCGCCCCACCGTCGCCGACGTCGACTTCGTCGGCGCCAAGGAGTTCGACAAGGCCGCATTGCAGAAGGCGCTGCGCGAGATCGGCCTGGCCGACGGACAGGCCTACGACAAGGCACTGGCCGACCGCGCCGAACAGGAACTCAAGCGGCAGTACATCGGCCGCAGCCTCTACAACGCCCAGGTGGTCACCACCGTCACGCCGCTGGAGAACAACCGCGTGAACCTGACCTTCACCGTGACCGAGGGCGAACCCGCGCGCATCAAGGAAGTGCACGTGGTCGGCAACAAGGCCTTCAGCGAGAGCACGCTGCTCGACCTGTTCGACCAGGACAGCGGCGGCTGGCTGGCCTGGTACACCAAGTCGAACCAGTACTCGCGCACCAGGTTCAACGGCGACCTGGAGACGCTGCGCTCCTACTACATCACGCGCGGCTACCTGGAGTTCCGCATCGACTCGACGCAGGTGGCCATCTCTCCCGACCGGCAGACGCTGACGCTCACCATCAACATCTCCGAAGGCGAGAAGTTCGTGGTGGCCGGCGTGAAGCTCGCGGGCGACTACATGGGCCGCGACGACGAGTTCAGGACGCTGGTCACCATCCGCCCCGGCGCGCCCTACAACGGCGAGGCGGTGGCGGCCACCACCAAGGCCTTCACCGACTACTTCGGCACCTTCGGCTACGCCTTCGCACGCGTGAAGGCAGAGCCCGAGATCGACCGCGTCAACAATCGCGTCACCCTGGTGCTCAGGGCCGAGGCCTCGCGGCGCGCCTACGTGCGGCGCATCGACATCGGCGGCAACGCCAGGACGCGCGACGAGGTGATCCGCCGCGAGTTCCGCCAGTACGAAGGCGCCTGGTACGACGGCAACAAGATCCGCGCGTCGCGCGACCGCGTCGACCGGCTGGGTTTCTTCACCGACGTGAACGTCGACACCGTCGACGTGCCCGGCTCGCCCGACCAGGTCGACCTGGCGGTGAGCGTGACCGAGAAGCCGACCGGCTCGCTGCAGCTGGGCGCGGGCTACTCGTCCACCGACAAGGTGTCGCTGAGCTTCGGCATCACGCAGGAGAACGTGTTCGGCACCGGCAACTACCTGGGGCTGAACGTGAACACCAGCTCGTACAACCGCACCATCTCGCTCACCGCCACCGACCCGTACTTCACCAGGGACGGCATCTCGCGCACGCTGAACGTGTTCCACACCACCACGCGGCCCTACTACGAGGCCGACGGCAACTACAAGCTCGCGAGCGACGGCGGCTCGGTGCGCTTCGGCTTTCCGGTGGGCGAGCAGGACACGGTGTACCTGGGCATCGGCGTGGAGCGCTATTCGTTCACGCCCGGCACCAACGGCACCTACACCCTGGTCGACGGCTCGTACGTGTACACGGCCACGCCGCAGGCCTACCTCGACTACTTCAAATGCACGGGCACGGTGCCGAGCGTGAGCTGCGCCAATTCGAGCATCGTGGGCATCCCGGCCACCCTGGGCTGGTCGCGCGACGACCGCGACAGCGCGCTGGTGCCCACGCGCGGCGTGCTGCAGAGCGCCAACCTCGAGGTGGGCGTGGGCAGCGAGCTGCGCTACATGAAGTCGAACTACCAGTACCAGCAGTACTTCCCGCTGTCCAAGCAGTACACGCTGGCCGTCAACGGCCAGCTCGGCTACGCGCGGGCGCTGGGCAACAGCACGTACCCGATCTTCAAGAACTTCTATGCGGGCGGCCTGGGCTCGATCCGCGGCTTCGAGCAGAACTCGCTGGGCCCGACCGACGCGGTGACCGGCGGCGCGCTCGGCGGCACGCGCAAGGCGATCTTCAACATGGAGTTCAGCACGCCCTTTCCCGGCGCGGGCAACGACAAGACGCTGCGCATGTACACCTTCCTGGACGCCGGCAACGTGTTCACCGACCGCACGGCCAGCATGACCGACGCGCAGTGGAAGGCGCAGAACAGGCTGCGCGCGTCGGCCGGCATCGGCATCAGCTGGATCTCGCCGCTCGGGCCGCTGCGGCTGGCGTATGCGGTGCCGCTGCTCTACCAGAAGGAGGACACGGCCAACAACATCGCGGCCGACCGCACGCAGCGCTTCCAGTTCCAGATCGGAACGTCTTTCTGACCGCAGGGAGCACAGCCATGGGCCGGATCCTGCTGGTGGAAGACGGGCGCGACAGCGCCGCCCTGCTGGGCGCGCACCTGCACGGCGCGGGCCACGAGGTCGAGCAGATCGGGGACGCCGAGGCGGCGCTCGAGCGCATCCTGACGTCGCCGCCAGCGCTCACGCTGCTGGAGATCGCGCTGCCGCGCGGGCGCGACGGCGAGCCAGGCCGGCAGCGCGACCCCGTGCGCGACGGCATCGACGTGCTGGGCCGGGTGCGCCTGCACAGCAACCACCCGATCATCATGTTGACAGCGCGCGTCCACGAGGACGACCGGCTGCGTGCGCTGGACATGGGCGCCGACGACTACGTGTGCAAGCCCTTCTCGCCGCGCGAGGTGGTCGCGCGCGTGAACACGGTGCTGCGCCGGCACGCGCAGCGCGAGGCCGCCGGGCAGCCGTCGGCCGCGGTGGCGTTCTCGGATGCCCGCGGCAACGCGAGCCTGGAAGGACGGCCGCTGACGCTCACGCGGCGCGAGCTGCTGCTGCGCGCGCTGTCGCGTGCGCCGGGACGGGTGCTCACGCGATCGAAGCTGCTGGAGGCGGCGTTTCCCGAAGCGCTGGACGTCAACGAACGCGCGGTGGACGGCCACATCAAGAACCTGCGCAGGAAGCTCACGGCGGCCGCGCCGGCACACGAGTGGATCCGCTCGGTCTACGGCGTGGGCTTCAGCTTCGCGGAGCGCCGGGCCGGCTGAGCGGAGCGCCGCCTCAGCCGGCGGTGCGGGGCGCCGGCTCAGCCGGCGGTGCGGGGCGGCACCAGCGCCTTGACGCGGGCCGCGCCTTCCGGCGCGCGCGGGCGCATCGGCCCTGCGCCGCCCGGCGACTGCATGCCTTGCAGGCCCGAAGCCATTCCCGGGCCTCCCCGAATGCCTTCGGGCGAAGGCAGCTCGCCCCGGCGCGGCGGCCGGTCGACCACCGGACTGGCGGCGGGGTCGACCACCAATGCGAGCGTTGCCACATAGCGCTGGCGCTCCTCGCGCACCGCGCCGAGCACCGTGTCGCCGGCCTTCAGCGCGATGCCGTCGACGCTGTTGAGCGTGTCGCGCACGCGGGCGCGCTGGTAGAGCGCGACCTGCGTGTAGAGGAACTCGCTCAGCGCATCGGGCAGGAAGAACTGCGAGGTGAGCACCGCGCGCGTGCCGTTGAACACCTTCATGTGGATGTGCGTGGTGCGCCCCGCGTACCAGCCCGGGTAGACGGTCGTGAACCCGGCAGTGCCGTCGAGGCCGGTGATCTGGCTGCCGCGCAGGAAGGTCTTGCCCTCGAACCCGCCGGCACGGTCGTCGCCCTGCCCGCCGAATCCCGAGTAGCGGCCCTGCGCGTCGCAATGCCACAGGTCGACGCGAAGCTTCGGCAGCGGCTTGCCGGCGGTGTCGCGGACGGTGAAGCGCACGTCGAGCGGCACGCCTTCGAGGCCTTCGGTGATGTCGGCGCGCATCTTTCCGACGTCGAGGTAGTAAGGCCCCTCCGTGGTCTGCGCCGTCAGCGGCAGGCTGGCGGGGGCGGCGCCGGCCGGTGTGGCTCCGGCCGCCGCGCCCAGCGCCGCGGCGCCCAGGGTGGCCAGCAGGCCGCGGCGGCCGATGGGCGCGGTGTCTCGATCGGTCATGGTTTTCCTTCGTCCTGGGGGGTCGGGCGGGGCGCTGGCGGGCGGGTGGCGCAGCCTTCGGCCCAGAGGACCAGCAGCGCCCAGGCCTGAGCGACGAGCCAGAAGAACACGGTGATCGCCCCCAGCAGCGCGAAGCTCAGCGTCGGTTTCATGGCGCCATGCTGGCGCCGCATCCGGGAGAAAAGATGGAGGCGCCCTGCGCAAGGGCGCCCGGAATCCTCCCAATTTCCTCCACATTCGGGCGACATCATCGGTTTTTCGCCTCCGAACAGCCGCTTCGCCGCCTTCCGTCCGACCGCCATGCTTGCCGCAGAATGCGGCCAAGCCTTCCCCGTGCCCATGCCGCAACTGACCCTTTCCCGCAAGATCTTCCTGGCGCTGGCCGCCTTGCTGATCGTGCTGCTCATCAGCTTCGCGGGCCTGTCGATCATTGCGCTGCAGCGCGGCCTGGGCGCCTACGTGGCCGAGATCGAGATCCGCCGGATGGACTGGCTGTCGCAACTGGTGCTCAAGAACTACGTGGCCAACGGCGACTGGAAGAACCTGCGCGACAACGAGGATGCCTGGCAGCGCCTGCAGATGGGCCGCTTCGCCAGCGTGCTCGACAGCGCGGCCGCCAACGGCGACGAACGGCGGTTGCCGCCGTGGTACGAATACCGCGCGATGCGCGCCGCGCCCCCGCCGGACGCACCCGATGGCGGCCCCATGCCCGGCATGCCGCCCTCTTCCGCGCAACTCGACCTGCTGCCGCGCCGCGCGGCCGGCATGCCGGGCATGCCGCCGCCCTGGGTGTTCCCCGACCCGCGCGGCATGCACGACTCCATCTTCCAGCGGCTGGCCGTGCTCGACGTCCATGGCGCACGCGTGGTGGGCGCCGACATCGACCTGCCGAATGCGGCACGCCTGCCGATCCGCCACAACAAGTCGGTCATCGGCTACCTGGCGCTCGCCCCCATGCAAGGTCTCGAGAGCGAGGCCGACCGCGCCTTCGTCGCGCAGCAGTCGGGCGTGATCGTGCTCACCGGCCTGTGCGGCCTGGGCTTCGCGCTGGTGCTGTCGTGGCTGCTCGCGCGGCGCTGGTTCCGCCCGATCGACGAGCTCACGCAGGCCGCCCAGGACGTGGCGCGCGGCCGGCTTTCCACCCGCGTGGCGGTGCAGGGCTCCGACGAACTCGCACTGCTGGGCAAGACCTTCAACGACATGGCGCAGCGGCTGGACACCGTCGAGGCCTCGCGCCGCGCCTGGCTGGCCGATGCGGCGCACGAGCTGCGCACGCCGCTGGCCGCGATGCGCGCCGAGATCGAGGCGCTGCAGGACGGCGTGCGCACCTTCGACGAACGCACCGCACTGCGGCTGCACCGCCAGGTGATCCGCCTGGGCCAACTGGTGGACGACCTGCGCAGCAGCATGCGCGAGCCGCAGAGCGACCTGCTGGCCGCCACCGTCTACCCGCTGTCGCTGCTGAAGGAGGCGCTGGACCACACGCGCGACCGCTTCGCCAGGCGCGGCATCGCGGTCGACCGCATTGCCGTCGACCGCATCGACACGCTGTCGCAGCCCACCGTCGAGGGCGACGCCCACCGGCTGCACCAGGTGTTCATGAACCTGCTGGAGAACACGTTGGCCTACACCGACGAAGGCGGCGCGGTGCGCATCGACGTCACGGTCGAGGGTCCGTGGACCGGCAACTGCCTCACGCTGCTGTTCGAGGACAGCACGCCCGGCGTGCCCGAGCACGAACTGCCGCGCCTGTTCGACCGCCTGTTCCGCGGCGAAGGCTCGCGCAGCCGCGAGCACGGCGGCTCGGGGCTGGGCCTGTCGATCTGCCGCGCCACCATCGAGGCGCACGGCGGCACCATCGACGCATCGGCCTCGCCGCTGGGCGGGCTGCGCGTGACCATTACCCTTCCGCTGGCTGCACAGTCATGACACGCATCGTCATCGTCGAAGACGAGATCGACATCGCCTCGGTGGTGCAGGACTACCTGCGCCATGCGGGCTACGAGACCACCCACTTCACCGACGGGCAGAGCGCGCTCGACAGCATCGTGGCCGAGCCGCCCGACCTCACGCTGCTGGACATCATGCTGCCGCGGCTCGACGGCATCGAGGTGCTGCGCCGCGCGCGCGAGCACACGGTGCACCCGATCATCATGCTCACCGCGCGCATCGAGGAAGTCGACCGCTTGCTCGGCCTGGAACTGGGCGCGGACGACTACGTGTGCAAGCCCTTCTCGCCGCGTGAACTGGTGGCACGCGTGCGCGCCGTGCTGCGCCGCACCGCCGGCACCGCGCCGGATGGCCCGGATGCGGCGGGGCGCGACGATGCGTCCGGCCTGGTGCTGGACGACGTTCACTGGCGCGCCTCGCTCGAAGGCACGCCGCTGAACCTGACGCGGCGCGAGTTCGGGCTGCTGCAGGTGCTGTCGCGCCACCCGGGCCGGATCTTCTCTCGCGCGCGCCTGCTCGAGCTGGCCTACGACGACACGGTGGACGTGACCGAGCGCGCCATCGACAGCCATGTGAAGAACCTGCGCCGCAAGCTGGGCGCAGTGACGCCGGAACACGACTGGATCCGGTCGGTGTACGGCGTGGGCTTCGCATGGGAAGCACCGCTCGAAGGCGGGCGCTGAGCGGCCTTTCCGCCCCTTCTCCTCTTGTCCTCTACTGGTAGGCGGCGAGTTCCTGCTTCGCGATCGCGTTGCGGTGCACTTCGTCCGGGCCGTCGGCCACCCGCAGGTGGCGCTCGTAGGCGTAGAAGTGCGTCAGCAGCGTGTCCTGGCTCAGGCCCATGGCGCCGAACGCCTGCATCGCCCAGTCGATCACCTTCACACAGTTATTGGGCGTGAGCACCTTGATCATCGCGATCTCCTTCGCGGCGACCTTGTTGCCCACGGTGTCCATGCGGTAGGCCGCATTGAGCACCATCCAGCGCGACTGCTCGATGAGCATGCGCGACTCGGCAATGCGCTCGCGCCACACACCCTGCTCCGACAGCGGCTTGTGGAACGCGGTGCGCGACACCAGGCGCTGGCACATCATTTCCAGCGCCGACTCGGCCATGCCGATGGCGCGCATGCAGTGGTGGATGCGCCCCGGGCCGAGGCGGCCCTGCGCGATCTCGAAGCCGCGGCCTTCGCCAAGGAGGATGTTTTCGACCGGCACGCGCACGTTGTCGAACACGATCTCGGGGTGGCCGAACGGCGGGTCGTACATGCCCAGCAGCTGCATGTCGCGCACGATGGTCACGCCGGGCGTGTTCTTCGGCACGAGGATCATCGACTGCTGCCTGTGGCGATCGGCGTTGTCCGGGTCGGTCTTGCCCATCAGCACGAAGATCTCGCAGCGCTCGTGCATCGCGCCGGTGATGTACCACTTGCGCCCGTTGATGACGTACTCGTCGCCCTCGCGGCGGATGCTGCAGCGGATGTTGGTGGCGTCGCTCGAGGCGACCTCGGGCTCGGTCATGGCGAACGAGGAGCGGATCTCGCCGGCCAGCAGCGGCGTGAGCCAGCGCTCCTGCTGCGCCTTGGTACCGTAGCGCGCCAGCACTTCCATGTTGCCGGTGTCGGGCGCGGAGCAATTGAAGATCTCGGCGCACCAGTAGCGCCGGCCCATGATCTCGCACAGCGGTGCGTATTCGACGTTGGTGAGGCCGGGGCCGTGCTCCGCCTCGGGCAGGAACAGGTTCCACAGCCCGCGCTCGCGCGCCTTGGCCTTCAGGCCGGCCATCATCGGCAGCTCGGCGTAGGGGCGGCCGGCGCGTGCATTGGCGGCCAGCTCTTCCTCACGGCGCTTTTCGTTCGGGTAGACGTGTTCGTCCATGAACTTGAGCAGCTCGTCGCGCAGCGCGCTCACCCGGGGTGTGAATTCGAAATGCATCGTCTCGTCCTTCTTCCTGTGTGCTTGCCAATGTGCTGCCGAAGATAAGTCGCGACGCGCTCCGCGACGGTCGTTCGCGCGACAGCGGCCCGGCGGGCAGTGCCCCCACCGGCCGTGGCACGCATCGTGCAAGATCGACCCATGCTTCCCCTGTCTCCCGACGCGCTGCGCCAGCGGCTGCGGTCCTTCGCCTCCCGCGCGCAGCCCGTGCGCATCCTTCTCACGCTGGGCAGCCTGATGGCGCTGTGCGGCGCCACCGGCCATGCCGACGCGGTGATTCCCCTGTTTCTCGGCGCCATCGCCAGTGCGCTCGCCGAGACCGACGACAGCTGGCGCGGGCGGCTGCGCGCGCAGCTGGTCACGCTGGCCTGCTTCGCGGCCATCGCGATCGCGGTGGAAGCGGCATTCGGCCTGCCGGTCGTGTTCATCGCCGGGCTCGCCCTGGCGGCCTTCGCGCTCACGATGCTGGGTGCGATCGAGGCGCGCTACAAGGCCATTGCGTACGCGACGCTGATCCTCGCGATGTACACCACGCTCGGCATCGAGAACATGAACTCGCACGCCAGCGCCGTTGCGGCGGCGCGCGGCCGCGAGCCGCTGCTGCTGGTGGCCGGTGCGGCCTGGTATGGCGTGTTCTCGGTGCTGTGGTGCGCGATCTTTCCCGCGCAGCCGGTGCAGGCGCGGCTGGTGGTGCTCTTCACGGTGCTGGGCAACTTCGTGCGCTACAAGGCGTCGCTGTTCGAGCCGCTGCGCGGCATCGACATCGAACGCAAGCGGCTCGCGCTGGCGCAGCTCAACGCCGAGGTGGTGACGGAACTGAACGCAGCGAAGGAGAGCATCTTCCGGCGCATCGGCGCGCGGGCCCCCACGGGGCGCATCTCGCGCTACCGCGGGCTCTACCTGATCGCGCAGGACGTGCACGAGCGCGCGAGCTCCTCGCACGACGACTACAACGCGCTGGCCGACGCCTTCTTCCACAGCGACCTGCTGTACCGCTGCCAGCGCCTGCTGGGCCTGCAGGGGCTGGCCTGCCAGCGGCTGGCCGACTCGATCGCGCGGCGCGAGCCCTTCGACACGGGCACGGAGACCGTGCAGGCGCTGGCCGACCTGCGCAGCGCGATCGCGCACGAACGCACGCGGGCGGCCACGCCCGAGCGGATGCTGCTGCTCGCCTCGGTCGAGGCTTTGGCGCGCAACCTGGCGCTGCTCGACGGGCAGCTGGTGGGCGCCAGCGAGCCGTCGGCCCGCGCGGGCCGCACGGAAATGGGACTGTTCGACCGTTCGCCCCGCTCCTGGCGCGACGCGGTGGAGCGCGTGCGGCGCCAGCTCGCGGTGCGCTCGCCGCTGTTCCGGCATGCATTGCGGCTGTCGATCGCGCTGGTGGCGGGCTACGGGGTCATGCAGGCCATCCATCCGGCGCAGGGCTACTGGATCCTGCTGACCACGCTGTTCGTCTGCCAGCAGACCTATGGCGACACCATCGCGCGCATGGGGCAGCGCATCGCCGGCACCGCGCTCGGGGTGGTGGCGGGCTGGGCCCTGCTGCAGCTCTTTCCACAGCCGCTGGTGCAATCCGTGATCGCCGTGGTGGCGGGCGTGCTGTTCTTCGCCACGCGCACCACGCGTTACCTGCTCGCCACAGCATCGATGACGCTTCTGGTGCTGATGTGCTTCAACCAGGTTGGCGACAGCGGCGTTCTGCTGGTGCCGCGGCTGGTCGACACCGCCATCGGCAGCGCGATCGCCGGGCTGGCGGTGCTGCTGGTGCTGCCGCACTGGCAGGCGCGGCGCATCAACGAACTGGCCGCCACCGCCATGCGCGGCCACGCCGGGTACCTGCGGCAGATCGTCGGCCAATACCGCACGGGTGCGCGCGACCACCTCGAGTACCGGCTGGCGCGGCGCAACGACCACAACGCCGACGCTGCGTTGTCCACGGCGGTGTCGGACATGTTCCGCGAACCTGGCTACGTGCGGCCCCGCGCAGGCGTGGCGCTGCGCTTCCTGATCCGCTCGCACACGCTGCTGAGCTACCTCTCGGCGCTGGGCGCCCATCGCGCCGCGCTGCCCGATTCGGCCCAGATGGCGGTGCTGCGCACGGCGGCCGAGGGTGCCATCGCGGCACTGGAGGCGCTGGCCGCAGGGCTGGAAAAGGGCACCGTGAGCGATCCCGGCGACCTGGACGCCGAAACCGCCGCGCGCGCCGCGCTCGTGCAGGCGATTGCCGGAGCCGGCGCCGACGGTGACCCGCAGGCGCGAACTTTTCATACCGAACTCGGTCTGATATGGCTGCAGATCGATGCGTTGCGCTCCCACGCACGCGAGTGGCTGCAACCCGCCGCCGGCGACACCCCGACCGCGCCGGCCTGAGCGGGGCTTCCGGAACGCCTTCGGGCCCGATCCGGTCGGTCGGAAAAAAGGTTGTTGGCGCGCGCACGGACGGACCGTCGCGCTCCGGCTAAAATTAACCCTACATGTCCCGCTGGTTTACCGCTACCGTCCTCGCCATCATGTTGTCCTGCTACGGCTTTGCCGTGCTTGCGCACAACATGCTCGCTGGCGGCCACGTGAACCATCGCGAAGACGCCCAGGTCACGCAGACCCTGCAGGCCGCCGAAATGCTGGCAGCCAGCGTCTCGCCGGCAGATGCCGCGCTCGACCGTCACGAGGCCGGCGCGCCGACCTCCGATTCC
>Ga0209675_1001814_pt1 | contig 11642 bp, 11 predicted proteins | sample AraplaCol_mLB_r2_2_FD_184280 | JGI IMG/M metagenome (GOLD analysis project Ga0209675, IMG submission 184280) | Arabidopsis root microbial communities from North Carolina, USA - plate scrape MF_Col_mLB_r2 (SPAdes) (version 3) | ecosystem: Host-associated > Plants > Roots > Endosphere | place... | reverse complement strand
CTTCGAAACCAGTGCGCCCAATACTCATATGAGTGCATCCGCGCACGGTGCCTGGCAGTTTTTTAGAACAATGATAGTTTTATTTATGGACATTGCTCTCTCAAATAAAGCCGCTTAACCGCGGCTTTCGCCAGATCGAATAGCTAACCAACTAATTTTGCCGAGTACGGTATCACACGAGTCAGTGCAGCTAGAATCAGGCACACCGCAAACGTGGACAAGGACAGGCTGAAAATCGCCGAGAATGCCGACATCGATGCAAGGTTCAACGTAAATCCGAACATGCCGGCCTTGATCAGATCAATAACCAGCAGGTGCATAAAGTAGACCGGAAAAACAATGCCGGACAAGAACGCTACTGGGCGAACCAGAAATGAAGCCACGCGAATTTTTCTGATCAGATGAAACGCTGCACACGATGCGATCAGCACGTTAGGGCTAAAGTACAGGAATGCAGTTTCGTCTGGCGTCGGCGACAGCGAGTTGAAGCGCCAACTGAGCAGGAACGTCGCCATGGTTGCGAGACAGAAGACCACGGCACTGCACCAAGCAGGGATTTTGCTCAGTACATCCGACCGCACGATGTAGAACCCCAGCAGGAAATAACCAGGCCAGTTGAGGAAACTAGTCAACGTAAGGTGAGACAGGACACTGACGGGGAAATAGACAGTCACCGAGTTGATCACGAACCACACACCGAAGAAGTAACCGGCCAGTCGCTTGCCGCTCAACAACGCCACCGATATCGGTTGCAGGACAGGCAGCAGGATGTAGACACCGATGGTCATGTAGACAAACCAAAGGTGATACATCACCGGCCCTTGCAAGGCCTGAACCAGCGCATTCGGTATATCCATTGGCTTGCCGGTCCAGTAGTTGATCCAGAAAACGTGCAGCACGCTCCAGAAAGCCAATGGAATAGCGACCTTTAGAACCCTGGAAACAATTCCCCCAAGTCCCTTGGACATATCGCGGCCCAGCAACAGGGCGCCGGACAGCATCGCAAACAGCGGGACAGAGACCCTGGCAATCGAATCAAGTGCGTTGGCGACCAGAAAACTGTTCAGCTCGATATTTCTGAAGTCGTAAAAAATCGGCGCAGAAATGTGAATGATCAACACGCCGAACATTGCGATCAATCGACATGCGTCCGCCCAGGCTAAACGTCCTGGATCTTGTTGTTGAGTCATTGTTGGCTCAATCCTTGGAGGTAAGAATGATTTTTTCCAGCGGCGCCCCGACGATCACGCCGTCGATGCTGGTAGCAACCACTTTGAACAGGACCGCGTCATGCATCCAGTGCAGCTGCACATGCTCATGCAACGTGCCGTTGGCAATCGCTGCAACGATCGAATAATCACCCACCGCCAGTATTGGCAACTTGAAATGAAACGCAGCGTCGACCCGCTTGCCGGCCCGGACTCTGACAGGCGACTCCTTGTAGGAGTGATAGGTGTTACCACCGATCAATGGCTGCCCCAGCCGATCTTTAATGATGAAACCAATAATCGGCAAATCAACGTCGTGAATGGCCTTGGCCGTAACTTTCACCACAACGTCTGCACCACCTTCACAAACGGTCAGCTGACGACCTTTTGCATTGGTAAAGCTGACGTTGAGAATTTCTGCGCCACCTGTGCCAAACGTCGATGACTGCGGATTGAATCCGAAAGATTCAATTTCCTGAGCACCGTTGCAAATCGTCTCATCATCCTGCATGACGATTCGCTGCTCAATGATCTCGCCTTCCGGCTCCTCCTCGATGACCTCTTCAAACTCCTCATCTTCTACTGCAACTTCTGCAACGGGAGCTGCGCCCTCGGCGCCGGTATGCTGCATGTAAAGCTGGGCAAAGTACTTTTCGCAGACATCTTTCGCGGAGCCTGCATCGCGCACAACCCCACCTTCCAGCCAGATCGCGTGATCGCAGAAAGCGGTGACAGCGGCCAGGTCATGGCTGACGAAAAGAATGGTGCCGCGCTCCTGGAACTGACGCAGGAAACGCATGCACTTCTGTGCGAAAAATGCGTCCCCTACGGACAACGCTTCGTCAATGATCAGAATATCGGCATCGACATGGGCAATTACCGAAAACGCCAGACGCGCCTGCATGCCACTGGAATAAGCCTTTACCGGCTGATCGATGAAGTCGCCAAGTTCAGAAAAATCGACAATCTTCTGAAAGCGCTCTTCGATGCACGACTTCTTCAGCTCGAACAGGCTGGCATACAGATAAATATTCTCGCGCCCGCTGAATTCAGGATTGAAACCCGAACCCAGCTCAAGGACTGCTGCAACTTTACCGTTGATTTTCACCGAGCCCTTGGTGGGTGTCAGGGTGCCGGTCAACAGCTGCAAGAGGGTACTTTTACCGGCACCATTTCGACCGATAACACCTACTGACTGCCCTTTGAGCACTTCGAAGTTGACATCTTTGAGCGCCAGGAAGTCTCGATAGTAGTTGCGCTTCCAGCCCAGAAAGATCTGCTTCAGACGATCATGCGGCGCATCGTAGATGTGGTACGCCTTTTCCAGGCCAACCACCTCGATGACGGGCTGCGGCTTTACTTCTGTAGTCATGTCCATACTCATAAAACGTCCGCAAAGCCGTGTCTGACAGATCTGAAGAACCGCAAGCCGAGCCAGCAAACGACCAGACTGACGCAGGTGTAGATCAACAGGCCCGGAAAATTGGGAATCGCGCCGTTGATCATCACCAACCGCGCCTGTTCAACAATGAACGACAGCGGATTGAGCATGATCAGGTGACTGGCCCACTGCGGCAGCTTGTCGAGCGGATACAGAACCGGCGAGAAGAACATCAATGCCTGGGTGATGACGATCGTCAGTTGCGCAATATCTCTCAGGAACACCCCAAGCGCGCTCAGGAACCAGGTAATGCCTAACAGGCAAAGCACCAGCGGCGCAATGACGACTGGCAGAAACACGATGGTCCACTGAAGGCTGCCGTTGACGAACAGTGCGATGGCCGCCCATGCGACGATACTGAGGCACAACTGAAAAACCGCCGAGCCGATAGGTACCCAGACCAGCAACTCGACCGGAAACACCACTTTCTTGACGAAGTTGGGATTCGAAGTAATCAGGTTGGGCGCACGGTTTACGCATTCGGCAAAGAACGTAAAGACAATCAGACCGGGAAACAGCATTAATGCAAAACCGGTAATTCCCTCAACGCCAGGCCAGCGAGAAGGCAGGAAATATCCGAACACCACCGCGTACATCGCCAACGTCAGCAGCGGCGTGATCAGCGGCCACAGGACACCCAGCAGGGCGCCCTTGAATCGCATGTCCACATCGCGTTTGATGAGTTGCTTGATGAGATCGAAATGCCGGAAATGAGCAGTAAAGATATTCTGACTCAATTAGAAAGCCCTATTGATGCTTTGGTGTGATTTCCCAGAAACGCAAGAAATGACTCTTTCATGCGTTCCAGCGTGAAATCCTTCATGAAGCATGAATAGCCGTTGGCGGCAAAACGAGCGTAAGCCTCGCTGTCCTGCACAGCCCTTTCCAACTGACTGATGATGACGGAGGTATCCAGCGACTCGCACAGGAAACCGGCATCATTGGCCTTGATGTACTTCGCCGGAGAGGCGTAACTCGGCGCATGACAAAACACCGGCCGGCCTGAAGCGAAATAGGTAACAAGCTTCGATGGAAAACTGTTGCTCGACTCTTCGTGGTACTCACCGGAGAACCAGTAAGGCATGTAGAGAAGATCAGAATCGGCCAGCAATCGAATCGTCTCGTCCTGAGTTTGCCAGCCCAGATACTCGAAATTCGAAGGACTTTGGGTAAACACCTTGAACGCGCCCCCCATCACCCGCACACGAATACGCTTGCCGGCAACTTTCCAGTTACAGGCATTCAATGCATGTTGCAGGCATTCCCATTCCGTCTGCGCGTAGAACTGACCGGCCATAGCAATGATGAACTCATCGCGATCATGCACTTTCGTAGCCGGCTGCAAGGCCAGTTCACGAGGCAACCCCGCAATCACCGGAGCATTCACGACACGGTATTTGTTCGTGTAATTCTCGGACATCGCCCACGATGCGGTGGCGCACGACGCACTGCCTTTGATGACCTGGTCAAACTCTTTGAGCAAGCGACGACGGGTAAAACCGTCGATGAGATTCGCTTGCAGCCACCAGCCGAACGGGTCCCAGACCTGAGTCAGGAGTGGCACATTGAGTGCCTGGGTCACCTGGCGAGCCAGGCGCACCATGGTCTGCCCTTGCAGAACAACCCACACAGCATCGACTTTCTGCGCTTTGGCAAATTCGACGATCTGCGGAAGCAACTCGCGTTGAACACGGTTGGCCTGGACCAGCTCGAACGGGAAAGCCGAGAGAATCCCGGCCTTGCGCGGCAACACACGTACCGCGGCTTCCCGCGGCTTGCGTAGAAGAAGCTTGGGGACTTCGTCGAGTTCCGCAGGAATCTCCGGATTCAACGCAGGGTTGACCACTGCGCAGATGGCAACCTGATCCTTGGGCAAAAAGCCAACCAACCGATCCAGCACCAGACCGGCGGTAAAGTTACGGCAAGGTGGTATATCAGTTAAAAGCAGTACTTTCATTTAGCAGCAACCGTTTTATAGATTTCCGCCAGCCGCTGTACGTACAAGTCATCGCCATAATGTTTTTCGGCAATCTCTCGTCCTTTGCGACCGCGTTCTTCACGCTCCGCCGGATTGTCGATCAGATGCTGCAGAGCACGATAAAGCCCTTCGCCATCATGCATCGGCACTGACACTCCGACTTCCGGAGCAAATGTCACTTCCGGCAGCGATGTCCCTTCGAACACGATCACCGGTTTGCCGCAGGCGAACGCTTCAATGGCCATTACACCAAAGGCTTCCACAATCGATGGCATGAGGAAGATGTCGGACGCAACAAACGCATCACGGGCCAGTTCTTCGTCATTGGTCCAGCCTAATTCAACGAGTTGGAATCGATCCTTGAACTGCTCCATCAAGCCTTTGCTGTTAAGCGTCAACAGGCAAACCGGCTGCTTGGCGCTGATACGCTCCAGCGCCTGGATGATATAAGGCAAACCCTTGAACTGGTTATCGACTGCCCGGAAGCAGATGACCAACGCGTCGTCAGGAATGCCAAAGCGCTTGCGCGCATCCGGCGAAGCACTCGGGTTAAAGAAGTTCAGGTCCAGGCCAAAAGGCACTTGATGAATATCAACATCCTCGAACAGAGGAGAAGCCTCAACCATATCGCGCATCCATTTGGACGCCACGATTACGTCGAACTTCGATTTGTTGTACGCACGTTTTTTGTACTGAAACAGAAAACGTGTCGTGTCCATCAACAGCGGGAAATGAATGTCCAGGTCGGGGCACTTGCCACAACCGGTCATCCAGCGCTTGCACTCGAACGGATAGACGCAATGCCCTGTCATGGCCCACGGGTCATGCAGTGTCCACACCGTTGGCTTGCGACGAGTGATTTCGGGCAGGTCGCCAAGGCTCATGTAGCCCGAATGGATAATGTGCAGGTGCAACACATCCGCTTCCTCGAACGCAGGCATTTTCATCATCTGCCTGGCATTCGTGTAGAGCACTGATTGCATCGAGGTCAAACGCTCAACCCGATTTAGGATCCGGTTGATTTTCCTTGTATTTTTCCCCTCGAACGTCAGCACGTCCGGGTTCTGAGTGTCCTTTTCCCAAATAAGATGCCGGGATTCGACATCGTATTTTTTTAGAAGCGGCGTTATGGAAAGACCATTAAAACGACGACCAGGGGACTCGTAGCCATTGACCTGAAGAACTTTCATTTAAATAGGGCTCGAATTTTACGGTAAACTTTACCACAGAGGCTTTCGGCAACTTGCTCAGCCCGCTTGTTCAACTCAAGTTCTTTTTCCGCAACCTGAGACATTTTACTGGCGAGTTCGACCTCTCTTGCCAGAACCTGCTTTTCTTTAAGAAATAGCTCATTTCTCTTCACATCCAAATCCGCAGCACGAGCATCTAGCTCAGCAAACGAATCATTGAAACTGGTGAACTGCTCCGAAAACGCCTTGATGCGCTCGTCATGCTTACGAGCCTCTTGCAGCAGTGCTTCGGACTTCTCTTGCGCAGCCTTGTTAAAAATAACATCTTGAGGCTCAGTCGCACCGAATTCAATAAACAACTCAGTGGTACGCTGACAAGATGCAATCCCGCACTTCAAATAGCTGGTATTAATATCATGACCCACCACCTTTTCACTCAAGAGTGGAAAGTTCTCATGCAACCAAGACAGATGTGAGGTTTTACCACTTACAACATCATTGGAATAAATATCATTGAAGTGATTGGCCACTTTCTGGATATTTTTTACAGCGTAAAAACCGCCATAAGGAGGGTCAATATCATGACCAAGATAATCCTGGAGATGAAGATGCTTGCAAGCGATAATATCCCAACCCGCAAACTCCTCTGGATACCAACCCGACTTGTGCTCCTGCCATTCGCCACCATGCAAATTCCATCCATCCACAGCACCGGCATGCACCTCTTGGGGCATGAAACCCAATGGGGTGAAGATGATGATTTGCTGACGCGCTACACGTTGACACTCAAGTAATATTTGCGCACCGACATCTTTTTCCATGTGCTCGATGACATCGATAAGAAAGATCGAGTCAATCGAGCGATCCGGCATTCCTGCTAACGCCTTGGCAGCATCAAGCGGAATAATTACTGCATTTGCATCCTTGAGGCTCCTTTTAAGGATCTCAACATATTCAATGTGAGGTTCGATGCAGATCAGTAACTCAGGGGTAATGTATTGCTGCGGACGAATTCCACAACCAATATCCAGCACTGTGGACACCGGCTTGATAAAACTGGCAGCCTTGCTATGGAGCTCATCCCGATCACACCAGACAACACTTGCATCGACAGTCGTATTCACGTTTCTTCATCCTTTAGCATCTAACAAGCTTTAACAACCATCACCGCTTGCCGAGCTGCTTATTAATCAGTGTTGATCGGTACAAACTCATCAAACAAAAAACAAGGGCATCTACAACATTACTTAAACAGCAGGAGTGATGCCCTCACACTTACTTGGACCAGACGGTCCGATTGATAAAATCTGTATAACTCAAAACAATTCGCAAAACTTTCTGCGATACCAGGCCACCTTCGTAGTCTGGAACCACGCGACGCACGGCACCTGCCTGATCCTGGCTGGTCACGATACGCACGGCATCGAGAACCCGCTCCGACTTCAGGCCGCTCATGATCAGCGTGCCCTGGTCCATGCCTTCCGGACGCTCGTGGGCGTTGCGGATGGTCACTGCGGTCAAACCGAGCAGCGAAGCTTCTTCGGTGATGGTGCCGCTGTCGGACAGGATGCAGAACGCTTCCTTCTGCAGCTTGATGTAGGCAAAGAAACCGAACGGCTTGAGGAACCGGATTCGCGAATCCAGGCCGTCGAGACCCAAAGCCTCCAGACGCTGACGAGTACGCGGGTGGGTGGAAACGATAACCGGCATGTCGTAGGTTTCAACCAGCGCCTTCAGGGTGTCCAGCAGATCCTGCAGGTTTGCCGGCGTGTCGACGTTTTCTTCGCGGTGAGTACTCACGACGAAGAATTGCTTCGACTTCAGACCCAGCTCGTCGAGAATCGGCGATGCCTCGATCTGTGGCATGAAGTGATTAAGCACTTCTTCCATGTGGGAGCCGGATTTGATGATGCGATCCGGTGGAATGCCTTCGTCGAGCAGATAGCGACGAGCATGCTCGGTCAACACCAGATTGATGTCGCTCAAATGGTCGAGAACCTTGCGGTTCAGCTCTTCCGGAACACGCTGGTCGAAGCAGCGGTTACCGGCTTCCATGTGGAAGACGGGGATTTTTCTGCGTTTGGCAGCAATGACGGCCAGGCAGGAATTGGTATCGCCGTAGAGCATCAAGGCGTCCGGCTTCTCGGCTTCCAGCACTTCATCGGCTTTCTCGATGACGCGTGCGATGGTTTGCGCGGCGTTGGCGCCGACGGCCCCGAGGAAGTGATCCGGCTTGCGGATACCCATTTCCTCGAAAAACACCTCGTTCAACTCGTAGTCGAAGTTTTGCCCGGTGTGGACGAGGATATGCTTCGTGTGCTCGTCAAATTCGGCGATCACACGCGACATCTTGATCAGTTCAGGACGGGTCCCGACAATCGTCATTACCTTAAGCATTAAGTTGCTCCTGAATGTAGGAAAGCTTCAACAGCAACTTCTTCACGCCTTCGATATCCAGGCGCTCGGTATTGTGGGAAGTGTAATCTTCGAGTGCGGAAACCTCGGCCTCGCCTTCCACGAAGTACTTTGCGTAGTTCAGATCGCGATTGTCGGCCGGCACACGGTAGTACTGCCCCATGTCTTCGGCTTTCGCCAACTCTTCACGTGCAACCAGCGACTCGAACAGTTTCTCACCGTGACGAGTGCCGATGATGCGAATTTCGTTGTCTTTCTGGAACAGTTCTTTAAGTGCCTGTGCGAGCACTTCAATGGTCGATGCAGGCGCTTTCTGAACGAAGATATCGCCCTGTTCGCCGTGTTCGAATGCATGCAGTACCAGATCGACGGAGTCTTCCAGGGACATCAGGAAGCGCGTCATGGTCGGATCGGTGATGGTGATCGGCTTGCCATCCCGCAGTTGCTCGATAAACAGCGGAATTACCGAGCCGCGGGAAGCCATGACGTTGCCGTAACGGGTAGCGCAGAAAACGGTTTCGCCTTCCGACTGCATGCGAGCCTTGGCAACCATGAGCTTTTCCATCATTGCCTTGGAAATGCCCATCGCGTTGATCGGGTAGACAGCCTTGTCCGTGCTGAGCACGATAACGCGGTCGACCTTGTTCTCGATCGCTGCCTGCATGACGTTTTCGGTACCGAGTACGTTGGTGCGCACAGCTTCCATCGGGTAAAACTCGCACGATGGGACCTGTTTCAATGCTGCTGCGTGAAAAACGTAGTCAACGCCCTTCATCGCGCCACGAATGCTGTCGAAGTTGCGAACGTCACCAATGTAGAACTTGAGCTTCGGATTGTTCAGCGCAATCCGCATATCCTCTTGTTTTTTCTCGTCACGACTGAAAATACGGATTTCTTTGACGTCGGTTTTCAAAAAACGATTAAGAACAGCATTACCGAATGAGCCTGTGCCACCGGTAATCATCAATACTTTATTATCAAACATTGTCTAAACCTTGCGCTTAATTGAAGTCATGCATGTTTTTGATCAATACAGGCCATTCCGGGGCAACGTAGCCTGTCGCCTCCGCAAAACGGTCTGCATTCAACGAACGATCAATTGTCAGCCTATCGGAAGGGACAATCTCCGTGTCTTTCCCATAAGTGCTCGCTACAAGCTTTAGCAAGTCGTACTTATTAATCGGTTTGGCGGCTACATGGTACAAGCCGTGCAAGTGCGGTCGTGGCAGGACGAACTCGTTGATCACTCGCGCCAGCTCCATGGTCGGCAGACCGGAGAACACGGCACCGGTAAAACCGTCAACCTTGCCTTGCTGCGCGAGGAACCAGCCGACAAGGCTGCGGGCGCCGGACAATTCGCGACCGATGATCGATGTGCGCAAAGTAATCGCGTGTGGATAATCCACTTCGCCCAACAATTTGGAGCGACCATAGAGGTCATAGGCATCCGGAAAATCGGATTCGAGATAGCCGCCCTTCTTCCCGGAAAAGACACAATCGGTACTGATGTGCACCAGTCGGGCGCCACCGGCCTTGCACAATGCGGCCAGACGATGCGGGAGCAGCGTATTGATCGGCACGGCCATCAGTGGATCGTTGGCATCGGACAGTTGCTTGACCAGACCTACGCAGTTGATCACGACATCGGGACGGACCGTACCGAAAGCCTTGATAAGAGAGTCCTGACTTTCGACGTCAACGCCCAGTACGATGTTCTCGGCCAAGGCCGGTGAAAAAAACTTGCGGGCACCTTCACTTCGAGCCGTACCGAAAACCCTCAACTCGGGGTTAGCGGACAAAACTCGGTAGGCTGCGTTACCCAGCATTCCGGAAACACCCAACACCAAAACTTTCATTACCTTACTCCTCACTTCCCAGGCCAGAACTGCTGTTCGTGACCTGGTTCCTACTCATCAGTTGGACGTCTTGATGCGCTGCTTCCAAAGGAGGGCGTATCGCGAATCTCTACTCAATGCGAGGCAGAGCCCCCTCGGCAAATCCGGTAACCAAAAAAATCGACCCGGCTCCGGAAACACCAGAACTCAGGTCAATCACGCCCCGGAAACGCCTGCCAGGAACCCGCTGTTCATCCATGCAGCCCAGGAAATGCGGTTCAGGCTTCGAGTACGCCTGCAAAGAGGTACTGCCGAATACACACACAAACCCATGCCGGCAGCGGCGCTGCCGGGGTCTTACAAGGAAAAAATCGCACCAGCTGCTAGCCTTATGCCATCACCTTATAAAAACCAGCGAAGTTTACCATACAATTTTCCATTATTGAGCGCCGGGCGACCGCTTGCCATTCATGCAGCACACCGTGTTGCACGGTGGTTACACCCATTGCAGCGCTTTAAGAATAAGCGGCCAAGCCCGTCGCTCCCAGTCAAGCTTCCGCTTTGCCAGCGCTGTATCGGATCGCGAGCACAATCAATGGCAGATAGGCGAGCAAAAGGCCGCTTACGCCATCCATTCCGCCCTTCCCCACCCAAAAAGCCAGAGGCGTCAGCCAAAGGACGTTGATCAGAATGACCGCCACCGTTACCTTCTTGTGGCTGAGGTGTTGGCGAGAAGCATATTGATAGGCATGACTGCGATGAGCCTCGTAGATTTTCTCACCACGAATCAGTCGGTGCAGCATGGTGTAGGTGGCATCAACGATGAACACCCCCATCAATATCAGCCAGCTCCAGAATAGTTGCGGCTCGACCCAGCCAGCCTGAAGCGCCATGCCTGCGAGCACTATGCCGAGAAAACCACTCCCTGCATCGCCCATGAAAATCTTCGCTGGCGGGAAATTCCAGACCAGAAATCCGGCACAGGCACTCGCGAGCAGCAGCGGCGCCCAGACTTCCTGAGTGAACCCACACAACCAATACAGAATGGCTCCGGCCACCGTCACGCAAATCGCCACGGCGCCGGCGATGCCATCAATGCCATCCATGAAATTGTAGAGATTGAGCACCCAGACCAGATAAATCGATGCCAGAACCGCCCCAAACCATCCGAGGTCGATTTTGAAACCGAACATATCCAGCGGGGCCAACCCACCAAAACAAATCAGAATCCAGATAGCCGCAGCAAAATGCCCAAGCAATCGCCAGCGCGCGGCAATGTGCCCATGATCATCGGCAAAACCAATCAGGGCGACAGCGATACCCGCACCAAACAAACCAATGAACTGCCCTTGAGGCAACACTCCAGTCAGCACACAGACCGACAACGCCGCCAAAAATGAAACCACGATGGCAACACCGCCGCCTCTGGGCGTCGGGATGCTGTGGGAACTGCGCGCATTGGGTACATCCATGAGTTTGTTGCGCAGTGCGTAGCTGCGCAGGACGAACGTGAGCGACCAAGAAGCGAGGAATACCCCAACCAGCAATAACCAACTCATTTCTTTTTAGTTTCCA
>Ga0209675_1001809_pt1 | contig 11652 bp, 10 predicted proteins | sample AraplaCol_mLB_r2_2_FD_184280 | JGI IMG/M metagenome (GOLD analysis project Ga0209675, IMG submission 184280) | Arabidopsis root microbial communities from North Carolina, USA - plate scrape MF_Col_mLB_r2 (SPAdes) (version 3) | ecosystem: Host-associated > Plants > Roots > Endosphere | place... | reverse complement strand
CGGTCTGACTACCGGCCTCGCGAACCCGGCGTGACAACACGCAGGATGGCGGAGACAACCATGAAACGATTCACATTGATTGCCACAGCCGCGATCCTGGCGGCCGGCGTCCTGCAGGCAACAGCCGCCACGCCGGACCGCGCCAGCGACATTCCCACCGCACAGCCTGAAGCGGTCGGCGTGGATTCCGCGCGGCTGGTGGCCTTGTCCCAATGGATTCGCCGCGACCAGCTCGATGTGCGCAGCCTGCTGATCATCAAGGATGGCAAGCTTGTGTTCGAGCGCTATGCCGACGGCGTGACGCGCGACCACAACCACGAGTTGTACTCGGTCACCAAGTTCATCAGTGCGCTGCTGGTAGGTACGCTGGTTGGCGATGGCAAGCTCGATGCCACGGATGCCCCGGCACCCCGGCTGGCTGCCGTGCGCCCCGACCTGACCGCCGTGCTGGCGGACAAGCAACAGATCCAGTTACGTCATCTGATGTCGATGTCGAGCGGGCTGTCGTACAAACTGGTGGAAGGCACGGACACGCTCTACTACGGCGTACCTGATCGGCTGAAAGTGGCAGCATCGGCCAGCGTGCGCACCACGCCTGGCACGGAGTTCGACTACATCGACGTCAACCCGGTACTGGTCGGCGCCACGATCAGCCAGGCCACGGGTATGTCAGAACAGCAGTATGCCGCGCAGCGCCTGTTCAAGCCGTTGGGTATGTCCCACTTCCGTTGGGACGGCGCCGACGGCAAGGGCGCCGTGTCGGGCGGCTGGGGGTTGCGGCTTCGCTCGATCGACATGGCGCGGCTGGGCATGCTGATGCTCGACCAGGGCAAGTGGAATGGCCAGCAGGTCGTGCCCGCCTCGTGGGTGGCGCAGATGACCACGCCATCCGGCCCGGCGAAGGACTACGGCTACTACTGCTGGGTCAACAACATCGTCAAGTCGGAGCGCGAGTTCAGCGCGATGGGCTACAAGGGCCAGTTCATCACTGTGCTGCCGAAGCAGAACGCGGTGATCGTCATGAACAGCATCATGTCGACAGACGGGGGCTTGCGCGATGCGAAGTACCTGGATCTGTACCGCCAGATGGTCAACGAATACGTACTGCCTGCGCTGCAGGCCGGCAATACCGTCAAGCCTGACGCCAGTCGTCAGGCCGCGTTGAAGAAGGAACTGGAACTCGCGCGCACCAGCCACGGCGTGCCGGGCACTCAGCTCGCCTTCAACGACAAGCCCGAACAATAAAAACAATATCAACAATGAGGCACCGCGCCCAGACGGTGCCCGTCAACTCTTGAGAACCAACCATGAGCAAGCAAATTCGTCTCGGCATGCTGACGCCTTCGTCCAACACGGCGCTGGAGCCCATTACCAGTGCGATGGTGAGCGGCCTGCCCAACGTCAGCGCGCATTTCTCGCGCTTCACGGTCACGGAAATTTCGTTACGTGACCAGGCACTGGGCCAATTCGACCTGGAGAAGATCCTGGGCGCGGCGCGGCTGCTGGCCGATGCCCGCGTCGATGTCATCGCATGGAACGGCACCTCGTCGGGCTGGCTTGGCTTCGACAGGGATCAGGCGCTGTGCAGGCAGATCACCGAGGCCACTGGCATTCCGGCTACCACGTCGGTGCTGGCACTGAACGAGATTCTCGAGAAAACCGGCGCGCGCCGCTTCGGACTGGCCACGCCCTATCTCGACGATGTGCAGCAACGAATCATCGCCAACTACCAGCGCAGCGGCTTTGACGCGTCGGCGGAACGGCATCTGGAGCTGCATGTGAACTACAGCTTCGCGGAGGTGGAAGAAGACACCATTCGCCGCATGGTTCGCGAGTTGGCGAAGGAGAACGTGCAGGCCATCACCACGTTCTGCACCAATCTGCGCGCGGCCCACCTGGCCGAGGAACTGGAGGCCGAGACTGGTATTCCGCTGTACGACACCATCTCCACCGTGGTCTGGAAATCGCTGCGACTGGCAGGGGTGGATACGCGTGCCCTGAAGGGCTGGGGCCGCCTGTTCCGCGACGTCGAGTAAGCCATCCGTATCGGAGAGTGATGACCATGCCCGCAGACAACAATTTCGACCTCGTGATCCGCAATGCGGACGTGGTCACCGCTTCCGACCGGTTCCGCTGCGACATCGGCGTACGGCACGGCAAGATCGTGGCGCTTGGCCACGATCTGCCCGCCGGGCAGCAGGAAGTCGACGCCACGGGCCTGCTGGCCCTGCCCGGCGGCGTCGACGGCCACTGCCATCTGGACCAGCCCATGCCCGAGGGCATGCGCATGGCCGACGACTTTTTCACGGGCACCCGCGCCGCGGTATGCGGCGGGACCACGACGGTGATTCCGTTCGCCGCCCAGGAGAAAGGCCACTCGTTGAAGGCCGCTGTGGCGGACTACCATCGTCGTGCCGACGGCCGTGCCGTGATCGACTACGCGTTCCACCTGATCGTGGCCGATCCGACCCCTGCCGTGCTGCAGGACGAGCTGCCCGCGCTGATCCGCCAGGGCTATAGCTCGTTCAAGGTCTACATGACCTATGACGACCTGAAACTCTCCGACCGCGAGATGCTCGAGGTGCTCGACGTAGCGCGCCAGAACAACGCGCTGGTCATGGTGCATGCCGAGAATGCCGACTGCATCTCGTGGCTGACGGACAAGCTGACTGCCGAAGGCCGCATTGCGCCCCGCTTCCACGGCCTGGCTCGCCCTGCCGTGGTGGAGCGCGAAGCCACGCATCGCGCCATTTCGTTTGCCGAGCTGGTCGATGTGCCGATCCTGATCGTGCATGTCTCCGGCAAGGAAGCCATCGAGCAGATCCGCTGGGCACAGGGCCGCGGCCTGAAGATCCTGGCCGAGACGTGCCCGCAATACCTCTACCTGACCGCGGAGGATATGGGCCTGCCCGGCGACGATGGCTATGAAGGCGCCAAGTGCGTGTGCAGCCCGCCGCCGCGCGACCCGGAAAACCAGGCTGCCGTATGGCGTGCGCTGGAAAACGGCGTGTTCAGTGTGTTTTCGTCGGATCACGCACCGTTCAACTACGACGACCCCGAGGGCAAGAAGCTGGGCGGAACCGCGCAGCCGTTCGACCACATTCCGAATGGCGTACCGGGGATCGAGACCCGCCTGCCGCTGCTGTTTGATGGCGTGCAGCGCGGCAAGCTCTCGCTGCACCAGTTCGTGGAACTGACGTCCTACCGGCCCGCCCGCATCTACGGACTGTATCCACGCAAGGGCACCATTGCCGTGGGTGCCGATGCCGATATCGTGCTGTGGGATCCCGCACGCCGCGTACGCATCGCCAACGATAACCTGCACCACGCCGTGGACTACACGCCGTATGAAGGCATCGAGGTCACTGGCTGGCCGATGACCACGTTTTCGCGCGGCGAGATGATCGTGCGAAACGGCGAGTACTTGGAACCCGCCGCCGGACGCGGCAAGTTCCTCGAAGCCGGACAACCCGAGCTTTGAGCGCACATCAAGACAATCCATGAACCTTCTGATCGTCAACCCGAATATCAGCGAGTCGGTCACCGACCTGATCCATGCGGAAGCCCGGCGCACGGCTTCGCCGGACACCCGTATCACCATGGCCACTGCGGGCTTCGGCGTGGCCTATATCGAAACCCGGTTCGAGGCGCTGGTGGGCGGCTACGCCACCGCCTGCGTGGCGTCGGAGCACGCCGGCAGCTTCGACGGACTGGTTGTGGCCGCCTTCGGCGACCCGGGACTCGCCGGCCTCAAGGAACTGTTCGACGTGCCGGTCGTCGGCATGACAGAGGCCGCTCTGGCTAGCGCCTGCCTGCTGGGCCAGCGCTTCTCGATCATCGCCATCTCGCATCGCATCGAGGCATGGTATCGCGAGACGGTGTCCGCCAACGGACTGGCATCGCGGCTGGCAAGCATCCGGTCGCTGCAGTCGCCGTTGCGGGATATTGGCACCGTGCAACAGGACCATACGGCCGCACTTGAGGAAATGAGTCTGCGAGCGGTACGCGAAGATGGCGCTGACGTGATCATCGTCGCCGGAGCGCCGCTCGCAGGTTTGGCTCGGGCGCTCGAGGGCAAAATTCCCGTGCCCGTTGTGGATGGTGTCAGCAGCGCTGTCCGCCACTGCGAATCGTTAGTGGCACTACGGGCCGGCACCAGCCGTGAAGGCAGCTTCGCCAAGCCGCCAAAGAAACCCAACGCTGGCCTTCCCCCTGCGCTGGCGTCACTGCTGGGTTGAGACAAATGCGTTGCGGCGGTGTCGTGTTGGACGAATGTTGCTCGCCACGAGAACCACTGGAATTCCACTATGCACCTGCCACACCATAGGAAAAGACTGATTTAATCAGCGCGGCAGTCATCGTTGAGTGGCGTGTAATCGTTGTCATATGCATGCCAAAGATATGAGTCGGAGATGAAGCAACAGATCAGTTTTACGGAAGCGGAGAGCCACGGCAAGAAGCGGGGGACCACGCCGTCAGCGCTTTCTGGCGGAAATGGAAAGCGTGGTGCCGTGGCCGCGGCTGATAGCGGCAGTCGAGCCGTACTACCCCAAGGGCAAACGCGGGCGGCCGCCGATCGGACTGGAGCGGATGCTGCGCATCTACTTTCTGCAGCAGTGGTATGGACTGTCTGACGAAGCTCTGGAAGACGCGCTGTATGACAGCATGGCAATGCGCGCGTTTGCCGGAATCGACCTGGCGGTCGAAGCAGTGCCGGACGCGACGACGCTGCTCAAGTTTCGCCGCATGCTTGTCGAGCATGACGCCCTCGAAGTAAGGCTGCAGGAAATGCGGGCTGCAGAGGTGTCAGACGTTATCGCCAAGATCCAAGGTCTGATGAGCGACTATGGCTTGACTGTCGAGGACATTGCAAAGAAACGCGGTCCAGGCCGACCTGCGACGAGAAGCGCGAGTCCAGCACAGAAAGCACCCCTGCCGCCCAAGTATATGGACCCGAAGACCGGCAATACCTGGTCGGGCCGAGGACGCGCCCCGGCCTGGCTGGACAAGAATCCAAAGCGTTTCCTGATCGCAGAGGATGCCGCCTAAATTTTTGGAAATGTCGTTCGAGGGGCCGTGGCTACTTTTTGGTGATCAGCCGAAGCGCTGATAAATAGCGGCTCCACAGCACTGGTCATGTAACGTGAGATTGCGTAGCGGTAATGGTGTCAGTAACCATTCACTGCTACACTCCGCCCCCGTCGAAAATACATCTCAACGGGAAAAATACATGGCCGTCACCAAGACTGCAGCAACTACCAAAGTGCGCGCATCAAGAAAAGCCGCGGCACCGGTTAGAAAGGCGAGCGTCCTGGCTCGCGAGGTCAAGGTCGCACAAAAGCAGTTGGACAAACTGCGCGCGGAGCTGACAAAGCAAGTCGCCGCTGGCAAGAAAGCCATTATCAAAGCGCGCGCTGAGCTTAAGGACCTGAAGGACACTGCCCGCGTCGCGTTGGCCAACGAGAAGGCAACTGCGAAAGCTGCCGTCAAGGCCAAGGCTCAGAAAACGCTGGTTAAGAAGGCAGTGACCACGAAGGTGAGCGCCAAAGCAGCGAAGCCCGTCGCGGCAGGAACGGCAGCTAAGCCGGCGAAGGCAGTCAAAGCTACGGCAAACAATGCCGCGCCCAAAAAGGCCGTCCGAGTCGCAGGCGTTGCGAAGTCTGTAGACGCGACGAAAGTGAAAGCAGTCAAAAAGCCGGCGGTGGCAACTCGCCGGACGAAGACGAGCGTTGTGCCCGCTCCTGCGGCAACTGAAGCAGTCGTTGCCTAACGTTCTGCTCCAACCCTCCGGGTACTGATAATGCCTAACTCCGACATGGCAAGGCCATGTGAAGGAGAATACGAGCAGTCTTTAAGCCGGAGGGCCATTGCCCTTTTTGTTGACGAAATGCCGCGCGACTTTGACTCCGGCGCCCTGCTCTCAGCACGCCGGTGCCGTTTGCGCGCGGGTGTTCACAACCACGGGCGCGTCTGCGCGGAGACACCGACCTGCTTTCCTGCCGACCACGTGCCATCCTAGATCCAGTCTGCCGGACCGATTTTGGAAGGCCGTCTCAGTGTGTTGTGTCTATTCAGGATACCGGTTATCGAGCGGCCGGAGCACTAGCAGAATTTCACAGTGGCTGGCCGCCATCATGCTATCGCGGAAAGGTCGGAATTTGCTGCTGTTGCCGATGCCGCGTCCACCGCTGTCTCTCCGATCTGCTGCCGCAAGTAAATTTTGGAGGTTTCTGGGCGCATAGTCAGGCATTCGGCGTAGAGCAAACCTAACATTTTGGTGCCATAAACGTCATAATAGTTAATATCTAGGCGCTTTTTTTGACTTGTGATCCGCACCCCCCAAATTCGACTCATGAAATGAGCCGCATGTGGGATGATACGGCTCATGGACACTACTTCCTCCTTTTGGATCTGGCGACGAGCGGATTGGCCCGAAGGCGCCCTCGCCTACGACGCTCACAAGACTGCCCCAGACCTAGCTAAAGCCTATCGCACGTACGGCCTCCTGGAAGGCAAGGCCACGACACTCGGCCTTGGCAGTACGAGTGAGGTCGCGTTGGATGCACTGTCCGACGAAGTACTAGCCACAGCCGCCATTGAAGGCGAGCGTCTACCGCTCGATGCTGTCCGTTCGTCGGTCTTGAGGAGGTTGGGCTTGGCAACGTCCGGGCCATTTAACCGCAGCGTCGACGGTCTGGTGGATGTCATCAGTGACGCAACCTCTGCGATTGATACGCCATTGGACGAAGACCGTTTATGTCGGTGGCAGTCTGCCCTATTTCCTGGCGGCACATCCGGAATCCACCGGATAGCGGTCGGTCGTTATCGAGACCACGTCGATCCCATGCAGATAGTGAGCGGTCGACCGGGGCGCGAAGTCGTCCACTACGAGGCGCCACCCTCGAAAGACGTGTCGATGCAAATGGAGCGATTTCTCCTCTGGTTCGCCGACACCTCGCCGACTTCGACATCGGCGATGTCAGTTGGAGGCAAGCCTATCGATGGCTTCGCTCGCGCCGCCATTGCTCACCTGTGGTTCGAAACTATCCACCCTTTTGAGGACGGGAATGGGCGTATCGGCCGCGCGATTGCGGACAAGGCCATGGCGCAGCACTTGCGGCAACCGGTGCGGCTGTACAGTCTTTCGCGGCAGTTGCTCTCGTCACGTGCGGCCTACTACGACGCCCTGAACCAAGCCCAGCGCAGCCCGACCGACGTCACGGCATGGGTACAGTGGTTTGCGCATCAAAGTACTGCGGCCTGTCATGCCGCCATTCAGGTCATTGACCAGGCGATCGAGAAGCGGCGATTTTGGGAAAAGCAGGAGGGTATCGCTCTTCATGAGCGGCAGCGCAAAGTGCTGCAGCGACTTTTGGACGATGGCGATGGTGGTTTCCTGGGAGGGCTGAACGCTGAGAAGTACATGAAGATGACCGGGGTTTCAAAGGCGACAGCCACCCGCGACCTTGCAGCGATGGTCGCCAGCGGGCAACTGTGGAGTCATGGTGCCGGCAAAGCGCTGCGCTATTTTGTAAATGTCCCAGGTTGGACGCATGGCATAACGGAGTAATCCGACCGGACTCGTCAATGGAACCATCCTCCTGATCAGAGGGTTAAGGGTACCTCCGACTGCTATCCGAAGTACCGCGTGGACTCGTTCGCATCGCGTCGACCACTGGTGAGTGTGCCGCCCGAGGCGTTCACGTCCTTAAGCCTAGGGAAATACGTCCAGCGGATACTCCCAAGTCGGCGCGGCGGCCAGCGTCGTCACGCCGCGCGCATTTGCCCTGTGAGATCACTGGCATCGTGGACCAGTCATGCCTACGTCCAGCGTTTGGTCGTGCCGTAGTCGTCCGCCTTTGCAAAAAAAATCCCGCGGCCATGCGCGGGAATGGAACGGGTTGTATCGTGGGGTCAAGTCACGATAGTGACATTTTCGGCGCAAAATGTACTGATAAAGACCCTACAAAAGGGGGGCGACCAAAATTCAGAGCTAAATATATGACCCCTGTACTGGGTTGTTGCGGAAGCTGGACAGAGGGGGCCTCATCGGGGTGGGCTAGTATTTCCCGCGTCAGCGGTCGAGCTACTGAGTACCAAGAGTATTCCTACCGTTCCCTTCTCTTCTCGGTTCGCTAAGCGGGGCCGAGTGACGCGGGCAATGGCATCACTTCCCGGCCGGCTTGGTCGGGTGATAGCGCCCGACAACATGCGGGTCGGCGGCGCCTCGCTCCGCAGCGCTGTATCAACCGCGTCTACTCTAGCGGCCCAGCCCGGGCGCTCAAGCATCGGCATTTCCTGCCTTTATTCTGCTCGATTAAACGCAGCACCCTGTCCGCCTGTTGCCGCCTATGCGTTCGGGCACCTGCAGCGTAGCGTTGGTGACCCACTCATACAGTAAGACGGCCCGACGCGCATACTGGCCCGTAGGCTCTCGCGACACTCATTCCTGAACGAAGTCCTCACCCGACCGGACCTCGCCAGTTCATTCGAGAACGCAAAGACAACGGACTCGTCATCGGTCATCTCCTGCGGACCGCGCCCTTCGCTCAGCTCCGCGAGCTTTGCTGCCGTCAGGCCGGACTGCCGAATGTCCTCGTTATGAACAAACGATGCCACGTCGGTGCTGCGGTCACTAGAACGGCGAGCGCGCGCAGCCGCTCCGGCACGCACGCGGAGTTTTTTGCCCCGTGCTTCCACGCGCTCGGCAACTCAGTCTTCGTCTAGGAAGAAACTTCCCACGCAATGCAGTCGCAAATATGCACGCATTCGTCGTGAGCAGCGGACTCCACAGTGGGCACGGAACCTAGTTTGCCAACACACCCATGCTGCGACCAACCATCCACTCCGCAGGGTGTTGGACGTTACCTCATCTGTGCGGCTGGCCACATTTAAACTATGTAATTTCATAGTTTATAGCTTTATTTTGCCATAATCTATAAAAAATCATGGTTCTATGGCGCATGAGTCCCGCCGATTGCATGCATCTTAGAATTTCTATAAACTATGAAAAGCCATCGCTTATACTAATAATCACTAACAACCCATTAAAAATCATAGCTTATGAGCAATGTGACGCCAGCGGAGCTTGAGGCTTCCCTTGGTGAACAGATCCGAGCCGAGCGCCTTCGCAAGAATATGACGATGGCAGATCTGGCCGTGAAGGCGGGAGTGTCCGATCAAACTGTTCGAGCGCTTGAGGCCGGAAAGGGTGCGCGGGTGGAGTCTCTCATCCGCGTAGTTGTAGCGCTCGGCCGTGTTGCATGGCTTGAAAGCTTCCGGCCTGCGGTCAAGATTAGTCCTTTGCAAATTGCACAAGGAAAGCCGAAACGACAGCGCGGTAGCCGCAGCTTAATCGCTGTGACCGCGAAGAAAAAGGATTTGTGATGGCTGTATTCCGGCCCGTTGATGCGGTTACCGTGGAGATCTGGGGGAAACCGGTTGGTGCTGTAGCGCTGGATCCGGACTCTGGATTCTACGCATTTGAATTCGATCCGAAGTTTGCAAGATCGGGAATCAACCTGGCTCCATTGCAGATGCCACTGTCGGAAGCCAGCGAGCCGTTCGTGTTTCCGAGTCTCTCGATCGAGACATATCAGCGCCTTCCCGCCATGATCGCCGACGCGCTTCCCGACAAGTTTGGCAACGCGCTGATTAATGCATGGATGGCCGACCGAGGCATAGCCAATCGCAACGTTACGGCTCTGGATCGACTGGCCTACATGGGACAACGCTCGATGGGCGCCATGATCTTCAAACCCAACCGTGGTCCAACCAAATCGGCGTCTACCGCGTTAGAGCTGTCCGGCCTGGTGAAACAGGCGCGCAGTGTCATTCAGGGGGATTTTAAGACTGGCGACCATGCGGGGGAGGTGCTGCGCCAGATTATCCAGGTGGGCACCTCTGCCGGCGGCGCGCGGGCCAAGGCAACAATTGCCTGGAATTCGCGGACGCAAGAAGTCAAGACGGGCCAGTTTGAGATTCCGTCTGGATTCGATGCTTGGCTCTTGAAGTTCGACGGTATCGGCGCGGACGAACAACTGGGCGAAGGGCGTAATTACGGCCGCATTGAATACGCCTACTCTTTGATGGCCAAGGCTGCAGGTATCACCATGTCGGACTGCCATTTGCTAGAGGAAGAGGGCCGGGCGCACTTCATGACGAAACGCTTCGACCGCACAGGTAACGAGCGGCACCACATGCAGACGCTTTGTGCCATTGCTCACCTGGACTTCAATCAGATCGGGTCGCACAGCTACCATCAATTGTTCCAGACCATCATCGCTCTCGGACTTGGCCGAGCAGAGTTGGAACAAACACTACGACGCATGATCTTCAACGTGTTAGCGGCGAACCATGACGATCACACGAAGAACTTCTCCTTTCTCCTAAAGAAGGGAGGGGCGTGGGAACTCGCACCAGCTTACGATGTCACTTTTGCCTACAATCCGAACAATAAATGGCTCAAGCAGCATCTGATGTCGGTGAACGGCAAGTTCGATGGAATCACCGAGCAGGACTTCCGCGAAGTCGCGGATCGCTACGAATTGCTCGGCGCATGCACTGACATCATTGCCGACGTGCGGGCGGCCGTGGCTCAGTGGCCGAAGTTTGCTAGGCAAGCTGAGTTACCAGAGCAAAGTGCCAAAGAAATCAGCCAGGCGTTGGACAATTTTTAACGCCTAGGTAGGTCGGCCAGCCTCGATGGCCAAAGTTCCGAACTCTGACTGCATCGAGCTAGAGCGTGACAAGAATGTGAGACATTGCCGTCGGGGACTCGCATCAATTACCCGATCGACGCAGAGCCTTTTCCAGATATTCGGCAGTGCGGCTCGTCGCCACGCTGGCGATCTCGGTGGGACGACCGCACGCGACGACCCGGCCGCCCTCTTCTCCGGCACCCGGACCCATATCGATCACCCAATCCGCCTGCGCCACAACACGCATCTCGTGTTCGACGACGACGACGGTGTTACCCGCATCCACCAGCTCCTGGAGTTGCACCAGCAGGCGGTCCACATCGGCCGGATGCAACCCATTGGTGGGTTCGTCCAGCACGTAAAGCGTGTCGCCGCGCTGGGCGCGCTGCAGCTCGGTGGCCAGCTTGATCCGCTGCGCCTCCCCGCCCGAGAGCTCGGTGGCCGGCTGCCCCAATCGAAGGTATCCCAATCCGATGTCCCGCAACACCTTCAGCGATCGCATCACCGAAGGCTCGTCCGCGAAGACTTCGCATGCCGCATCGACGGTCAGGTCGAGGATCTCGGCAATATTCCTGCCCTGCCAGGTGATTTCCAGCGTCTGCGCCTGATATCGCGTGCCGTGGCAAGCAGTACACGGCGCATACACACTCGGTAGGAACAGCAATTCCACGCTGACGAAGCCCTCGCCTTCGCATGTCGGACAACGGCCTTGAGCAACGTTGAAGGAGAAGCGGCCTGGCGTATAGCGTCGCTTGCGCGCCGCGGGAGTATCGGCAAACAACTTGCGGACATGATCGAACAAGCCGGTATAGGTGGCGAGGTTAGATCGCGGTGTGCGGCCAATCGGCTTCTGGTCGACGCGCACCAGCCGGCGCACCGTCCCCATGTCACCCGCAATGCGCCCCGTAATGGGCGCATCCGTCACCGCGAATAGCGGATCGCGTTCCTCGTC
>Ga0209675_1001807_pt1 | contig 11677 bp, 10 predicted proteins | sample AraplaCol_mLB_r2_2_FD_184280 | JGI IMG/M metagenome (GOLD analysis project Ga0209675, IMG submission 184280) | Arabidopsis root microbial communities from North Carolina, USA - plate scrape MF_Col_mLB_r2 (SPAdes) (version 3) | ecosystem: Host-associated > Plants > Roots > Endosphere | place... | reverse complement strand
GAGGCCGTGATAGGCCGGCGAGGGCTGCGACAGATGCGGGAACTTGTCGTTCTGGCCCCAGTCGAACTTGCCGGAATCGACAATCACGCCACCCATCGAGTTGCCATGGCCGCCGAGGAATTTGGTGGCGGAATGCAGCACGATATCGGCGCCATGCTCGATCGGGCGGCACAGATAGGGCGAGGCCATGGTGTTGTCGATGATCAGCGGGATGCCGTTGCGATGCGCGATCTCGGCCAGTGCTTCCATATCGACAATCACGCCGCCCGGATTGGACAGACTCTCGGCATAGATCGCCTTGGTCTTGGGCGTGATGGCTGCTTTGAAACCGGCCAGATCGGCGGGGTCGACGAAGGTGGTGTGCCAGTCGAAGCGCTTGAAGCTGACGCCCAGCTGGGTGATCGAGCCGCCATAGAGCTTGCTGGAGGCGACGATATGATCGCCCGGATTCATCAGCATGTGGAAGGCAACGATCTGCGAGGCATGGCCGCTGGCCACCGCCGTGGCGGCACGGCCGTTTTCTAAAGCAGCGACTTTCTGCTCGAGAACGGCCGTGGTCGGGTTGGTCAGGCGGGTATAGATATTGCCGAAGCTCTGCAGGTTGAACAGCGACGCGGCCTGGTCGGCATCCTCGAAGACAAAGGCCGTGGTCTGGTAGATCGGCGTGCTGCGCGCGCCGGTCACCGGGTCAGGCGCGGTGCCCGCATGCACCTGCAGGGTGTCGAAGCCATAGGGCGAGGTGTTTTCCGCCGCGCGGTTGGCAGCGGGCTTTTTGGTATCGGCCATGGTTTTAAATCCGGCGATTGCGTTTGGAACTGACGACGCGGGTGTTCACACCCATCCAGCCGATTTCCTGGCTGAGGCGTCCGTATTCGATCTTGGGGCAGCGGTTCATCACGACTTGCAGGCCTGCGGATTCCGCGGTTTGCGCTGCGGTGTCATTGCGCACGCCGAGTTGCATCCACAGCACTTTCGCGCCGATCTTGATGGCGGCCTCGGCAATCGGCGGGATGGCTTCGGAGTTGCGGAAACAGTCGACCATGTCGATCTTGACCGGAATCTCGGCCAGATCGCCATAGGCCTTCTCGCCGAGAATCTCCTTGCCCACTTCGCGCGGGTTCACCGGGATGACGCGGTAGCCCTTCTGCTGCAGGTATTTCATGGCGAAGTAGGAGGGGCGGTTCCAGTTGGCGCTGGCGCCCACCATGGCGATCACGTTTACCTTGCGCAAGATGCCGCGGATGTAGTCGTCGTCGTAATTGTCGTGATCGATCTTGTCCAATGTCGCACTCATGATCAGCGGCCCTCCCATTTGGGCTCGCGCTTTTCGATAAAGGCGTCGATGCCTTCCTCGGCATCGCGCGCCAGCATGTTGGTGGTCATCACCTGGCTGGCATAGTCATAGGCCTGCGCCAGCGGCATCTCGCGCTGGCGGTAGAAGGCTTCCTTGCCGATCTTCACGGTCAGTGGCGACTTGGCAGCGATCTGGCTGGCCAATGCGAGAGCCTCTTGAGCCAGACTGCCCTCCGGCACCACGCGGTTGACCAAGCCGATCTCGGCGGCGCGCGAAGCCGGCAACAGGTCGCCAGTGAGAAGCATCTCCATGGCGTGCTTGGGCGACACATTGCGCGACAGCGCCACCATCGGCGTCGAACAGAACAGCCCGATATTGACGCCGGGCGTGGCGAAGCGCGCGGTCTCGGCGGCGACCGCCAGGTCGCAGCTCGCCACCAGCTGGCAGCCGGCGGCCGAGGCCACGCCATGCACCTGGGCGATGACGGGCTGGGGGAGGGCGACGACGCTCTGCATCAGCATCGAGCATTGGCGGAACAGCGCTTCGTAATTCTGCCGGCCGGGATTGGCGCGCACTTCCTTCAGGTCATGACCGGCGCAGAAGCCGGGACCGTTGGCGGCGATGATCACAGCTTTGACATCGCGGTCGGCCCGGATCGCATCCAGCGCATCCTGCAGGGCGGTCATCATGCCTGTCGACAGGCTGTTGTAGGCTTTCGGCCGGTTCAGCGTCAGGCGGGCGATGCCGGCTGCGGGCCGGTCGCGTAAAACGGGGGCCTCTTGCGGGCTTTGATCGGGGGCGGCGGACACGGGCGTCTCCCGGACGGTTCTATGTGGTCTGGTATGACAGCCATGATAGGCCGCCGGGCAGGCCGGGGGAAGCAGCCGGGGCTCCCCTTAAGCTTCCCCTAAGCGCCCGGCGGGGCCGCATTTTTGCCCTAATACCGGGCCATGAAAAGGGGAACCCGGCCCCGCGCGGCCCCGTTGCGCCCCATCCAAGGGCGGCGTAAAACCGCGCCGTGGCCTGAGTCCGAATCGCCCGGTTCGGCGCCTGCCTAACAACAAGAAAGTCCTGCACAGATGATCCGTCCGATCCGCAAAGCCGTGTTCCCCGTCGGTGGCCTCGGCACCCGCTTCCTGCCGGCCACCAAGGCGATGCCGAAGGAAATGCTGCCGGTGGTGGACAAGCCGCTGATCCAGTATGCGGTCGAGGAGGCCCGGCAGGCGGGCATCGAGGAATTCATCTTTGTCACCGGCCGCGGCAAGCAGGCCATCGAGGATCACTTCGACCGTTCCTACGAACTGGAAGACACGCTGAAGGATCGCGGCAAGACCGATCTGCTCGATCTGATCAACAGCTGGATGCCGAAGGCCGGTGCTGTGTCGTATACGCGCCAGATGGAACCGATGGGTCTGGGCCATGCCGTGCGCTGCGCCAAGTCGCTGGTCGGCGACGAGCCCTTCGCTGTGCTGCTGGCCGACGACCTGATCCTGTCGAAGGAAGGCTGCCTGGCCGAGATGGTCGAGTCCTATAACGAGGTCGGCGGCAATATGATCGCCGCCATGGATGTGCCGCATGAGCACACCAAGCGCTACGGCGTGATCAAGCCGGGCAAGGATGCCGACCGTCTGGTGGAAGTGAAGGGCCTGGTGGAAAAGCCGGCCCCGGCCGATGCGCCCTCGCGCACCGCCGTGATCGGCCGCTATATCCTGCAGCCCAAGGTCTTCGATCATCTCGACCAGGTGCAGCGCGGCGCCGGTGGCGAGATCCAGTTGACCGATGCGCTGGCCCGCATGATCGGCGAGGTGCCGTTCCACGGCCTGCGCTTCAGCGGCACGCGCTATGACTGCGGCGACAAGATCGGCTTCCTGCATGCCAACATCGCTTTCGCACTCGATCGTCCCGACATGCGCAAGGATGTCACGGAAATCCTGCAGGGTTACAAGACGCTTTAGTAGAATCGGCAAAAAGGCCGGGGGATAGACAATGCGCGTAGCGATGATCGGCACCGGCTATGTCGGCCTGGTGTCGGGAACCTGCTTCTCCGAGTTCGGCCATACTGTCACCTGCGTCGACAAGAACCCCGAGCGCATCGACAGCCTGAAGCGCGGCGAGATTCCGATCTTCGAGCCGGGTCTGGACGATCTGGTGGCGCGCAACGTCAAGGCGGGCCGCCTGTCGTTCACGCAGAATGTCGCCACCGCGGTGGCCAATGCCGATGCCGTCTTCATCGCCGTGGGCACGCCCTCGCGGCGCGGTGACGGCGAGGCCGACCTGTCTTATGTCTACGCTGCCGCCAAGGAAATCGCCGGGTCGCTGCAGGGCTATACCCTGGTGGTGACCAAGTCGACCGTGCCGGTCGGCACCGGCCGCGAGGTCGAGCGCATCATCCGCGAGACCGCGCCCAAGGCCGATTTCGAGATGGCGTCGAACCCGGAATTCCTGCGCGAGGGCGCCGCCATCGAGGATTTCATGCGGCCCGACCGCGTGGTCTGCGGCGCCGAAAGCGAACGCGCCCGCGAGCTGCTGCGCAGCTTGTACCGCCCGCTTTATATCAACGAGACGCCGATCCTGTTCACCGCGCTGGAAACGGCCGAGCTGATCAAATACGCCGCCAATGCCTTCCTGGCGACCAAGATCACCTTCATCAACGAGGTCGCCGATCTCTGCGAGAAGGTGAATGTGAACGTGCAGGACGTGGCGCGCGGCATCGGTCTGGACGGCCGCATCGGCGGCAAGTTCCTGCATGCCGGTCCCGGCTATGGTGGCTCCTGCTTCCCGAAAGACACCCAGGCGCTGGTCGCCATTGGCAAGAAGCACGACACGCCGTTCCGCATCGTCGAGACGGTGATCGACATCAACGACCGTCGCAAGCGGAGCATGGCCGACAAGGTGATCGCGGCCTGCGGCGGCTCGATCAAGGACAAGACCGTCGGCGTGCTGGGCCTGACCTTCAAGCCCGAGACCGACGACATGCGCGACAGCCCCAGCCTGGAGATCGTGCCGGCGCTGCAGGCGGCGGGTGCCGCGGTGCGCGCCTTCGACCCGGAAGGCATGAACGAGGCGAAGAAGCTGCTGAAGGATCTGGTCTGGTGCGAGGACGCCTATGACGTCGCCGCCGGCGCCGACGTGCTGGTGTTGGTGACCGAATGGAACCAGTTCCGCGCGCTGGACCTGCCGCGGCTGAAGTCCCTGCTCAAGCAGCCGCTGGTGGTCGACCTGCGCAATGTCTACAAGCCGGCCGAGATGCAGCAGGCCGGCTTCACCTATCACTCGGTGGGCCGGCCTCCCGTCAAGCCGTAAGGTTCAAGACTGACGTTGCGGCTTCAGATACCAGCCAAGCGCCAGCAGCAGCAGCACGAGCGCCAGCCCGAAGGTCCACTGATAGGCGGCGACCGGATAGTTGCCGGCCGCATCGCGCGGCCACAGGCCGATCAGCCAGCCCATGCCCGCCTGTGCGAAGAAGGTGAAGCCGAAGACCACGCCGTTGAGCAGGGTGTTCACCCGGCCGGCCTGTTCGGGCGTGAACTGCCCGCTCAGGATCGGATAGGCGAGCGCGGTGGTGTTGCTCAGGATGCCGAAGGCGATCCACAGCAGCGGGTTGGTCGGGGTCCAGCCGCTGGCCAGCACGGCCAGCACCACGGCGTAGAGCGCCACGCCCCAGACCATGGTGCGGTTCATCGGGAAACCGCGACGCTGCAGGCGGTCGGCGGCAAGGCCGGTCAGCGTGAAGCCGGCAGTCAGCGCGGCCGCCACCAGGAACAGCACCTGCGCCGTCGCCGGGCGGTCCAGGCCGCCGACATCGCGCAGGTAAGGCGCGGCCCACAGGCCCTGGATCGACATGCCGCTGGCCATGCCCATCATCGAGACGGGGGCGATATGCCAGAAGCGCCGGTCGGCCAGGAACTGGCCGCATTCGCGCAGCTGGGTGGCCAGGCTGACCGGGGCGGGTGCGACGGCGCGTTCGCGTTCGGGCACGACAAAGAAGATGGCGGCCGAGGCGCAGACGGTGAGTGCGGCCAGGCCCCAAAACAGCGCCGTCCAGTGATAATGCTCCAGCGCCAGTTCGACCGGCAGGGTGGCGGCCAGTGCGCCGAGGCCGCCGGCCGTCATGAACACGCCGTTGGCCAGCGCCCAGCGTTCCTTGGGCAGCCAGAGCGCGATCGCCTTCATCGCCGACATCAGGCCGCCGGCGACGCCCAGGCCGACCAGCGCGCGGCCGATGACAAGATGGGTCAGCCCGCTGCCGACGGCGAAGATCACCGCGCCCAAAGCGGCGAAGAGCAGCAGGCCGGCCTGCACCCGGCGCGGACCGAAGCGATCGAGCAGGATGCCGAGCGGCAGCTGGAACAGCGAGAAGGTGACGAAGTAGGCGGCGGTCAGCGTGCCCAGGTCGCCCGCGCCGATGCCCAGGTCGCGCTGCAGGTTCGGCGCGATCACGGCGTTCACGCTGCGGAACAGGTAGGACATGAAATAGCCGCAGGCAAACGGCAGCAGCACGCGGCCGGCGACGAAGGCCATGGCGGGGGACAGAGTGGTGGTGGTGATATTGGGGGTGGAAGCAGGCATGCCGGGTCTCCTTGGCTATGCCGTCCTGCCGGCGCGGGCCGGGCAGGATGAAGCAACCAAGGGGCAGGGTGCCATGCCGGTCCGCGAGACTGCGTCCGGCAAATCAGGGCTTCGTTCAGGCATGACTGTAGCAGGGGTGGCGGCGCCTGTCAGCGCGCGTTCAACGGACATTTCCTCGGTACTCTTTTTTGTTATGGATCAGGCGAGACTGTAGAGATCGACCGATGCAGTTTTACCCGGCAGCGTGAAATTTCCCAAGGGGCGGCTGGCCATGCCGGCGGGCAGGGCGACGGCCGCCAGCGCTTCGGCCGAGATCACGATGGGATCGGGCAGCGCCTTGGACACCTGTTCTATCTTGGCGGTGGTGTTGACGGTATCACCTAACAGGACGATCTCGCGCTTCACCTCGCCCATTTCGCCGGCCACCACCGGGCCGGCATGCAGGATGGCGCGGAAGTCTGGCGTCACGCCGAACTCGGCCCTGTAGCGCTCACCCAGCTGGGCGAAGCGCTGCCGGGCGGCGACCACGGCGGCATAGGCGCCGGCAGGATTCTTCCCGTTGTCCAGCGGCCAGGTGACAATCATCTCGTCGCCGACATACTTGTGCACGATGCCGTCCCAGGCCAGCACGGCCTCGGTCAGGTCGGTGAAGAAGCGGTTGAGCAGCCGGTGGAAAGCCAGGTCGCCGATCTGTTCGGCGATGGCGGTCGACCGGCGCATGTCGAGGAAGACCAGCAGGCGCTGTTCCTGGCGCGGCGTGTGATAGCGTCCGCGCATGATGTCACCCAGCACGCCCGGGCCCAGCAGGGTCGACATCTCGATGATGAAGACGATGAACAGCGTGGCGCTGATCGAGAAGATGTAGGTGATCACGGTCATCCGGTTGAACCCGAAGCCGGGACTGGCGGTATCGGCGAACAGCTGGCTGCCGCTCCAGTCGCCGACCAGGATGATGGCGGTGTAGGTCAGTTCCTTGATGGTCAGCAGCTTGAGGAAGGACAGCCGGCGCAGGCCGCCGCCGGGGCGCTCGACCACCAGCAGCTCGAAGGTCGAGATCAGCCCGGCGATCACGGTGCCGGTATAGATGCCGCGGAAGGCGCTGTTCAGGGCGATATGGCCGTCCATGATCGACGACATGACCATGCCGTAGATCATGCCGATCACCGCGCCGAGCAAGGTGTAGCCGGCAACCTGTCGCAGACGGCGGCGGCGGATGTGGATCAGGTCCATGGGGCGCTCAGACTCGTTTGTACGCCGATCATAACCGGGTCCTCGACGGAAAGCAGGAACACTCTGGCCGGAAATGAAAAAGGCCGCGGTGACGTTGGTCACCGCGGCCTGATCGGGAAGCGAGGCCCATAGCCTCAGATGCTGGGCCTCAGGCGTCAGGAGAGATGACCGAGCAGGTCATCTTTTCGCGCTTGAACTGTTCGCAGGCCTGGCGGGCATCGGCCTGGGTCAGGCCGGTGAGGCGGGCGCGATAGAGCGTGATCTTGTTGCCGGCGTCGACGGCGTCGACCAGCGGCTCGGCCTCCGGCACCTTGCCACGTGCCTTGTTGACCAGCTTCTCGGCAGCGGCGGCCTGGCGGAAGGCGCCGAGCTGCACGGCCCACTCGCCCGACTTGGCCGGCACGGCGGCGGCAACCTTCTTGGCGCCCTTTTTGGCCTTGGCCGGGGCCGGGGCCGGCGCGGTGGCGGCCTCGGCGCTGGAGATCAGGCCGAAATGACGGTCGGTCTTGGCGTCGGCCATGACCGGGGCATTGGTGTCGGTGTCGTCGATGCGGTCGAAGGCGGCGTCGAGCAGCTTGATCATCTGGTTGTCGCGGGCGACCACGCTGGAGCCGCCGAAGACGACGCCGATCACGCGGCGGCCGTCACGCTTGGCCGAGGCGACCAGGTTGAAGCCCGAGGCGCGGATGAAGCCGGTCTTGATGCCGTCGACGCCCTCATAGCGCTTCAGCAGGTGATTGTGGTTGGCAAAGACCTTGTCGTTCCACTCGAATTCCGGGGTCTGGAAATACGAGTAGTAGCCCTTGTGGTTCTTCAGCAGAGCGAGCGCCAGCACCGACATGTCGCGGGCGGTGGTCTTCTGGCCCGGATTGGGCAGGCCTGAGGCGTTCTTGAAGGTGGTGTTGGTCATGCCCAGCGCGCGGGCGCGGCGGGTCATCTGGGCGGCGAAGGTCGGCTCGTCGCCACCGATGGCTTCACCCAGGGCAACCGTGGCATCATTTGCTGACTTGGTGACGGCAGCCAGAATGGCGTCCTTCACGGTCAGGGTCTGGCCGGGGCGCAGGCCGATGGCGGAGGGGGCCTGGGTGGCGGCATGCGGGGAAACAGAAATACGCTGGTCCAGACGCAGGCGACCGTCCTTCAGGGCGTCGAACGCCATGTAGAGGGTCATCATCTTGGTCAGCGAAGCCGGGTAGCGCGGGGTGTCTGCCTCATGGGCGTGGAGTACGCGGCCGGTATCGGCGTCGAGGACGATGGCGGAGTAGCCCGCAGCCTGCGCCGGGGCCGAGATTACGGCGGTAAACAGGATGAAACAGATTGTTACAAGAGCTGACAGAATCCGCCCCTTGGCCGCGCCCTTCGCCTTCATTATGCCTTCCTCGGTTGCCCTGATACTGGACGGCGACCGGGTCCCCCCAAGCCGCGAATCGGATGCAGGATATTTAACCCATACACCCCTTGTCCAGATTAAAGTTCACTAACAACTTGAATCTGCTTAGATTCAAGCGACCCTCGGGCCGTGATACAGCAGGACGCAAAGCATATGGCGAAGACGTTTAAGAAAGTGTTGGCGGCCTCCGTTGCCGTTTCGGCCTTGGCCGCCTGCGCCTCCCAGGGACCGACCGACAACCCCGTAGCCCGCAACCTCACCTGGGACCGGTATGTCGGCGGTGACGACATCGCCCGCTCGTGCACCTCGCCGGGGGCGCCGACGCGCTACCGGCTGGTCTACAACGCCCGTCAGGACGACCAGCAGAAGACCTACGACTTCTCGGAGCTGCCGGGCGGGGAACTGATGCTGGAGGCCCGGGTGATCGGCAAGGGCAACCTGGCCGACCGCCAGACGCCGATCTCGATCGCCGATCCGATCGGGCCCTGGCGCGGTTCGCAGGCGCTGTACCGTCTCAGCCTGGCCGAGGCCGGCCGCTTCCGCGCCGCGCTGACCAAGACGGGCTTCGAGAATGCCGCGCCCGAGGGGCTGTTCCTGCGCGGCGATACCTTCTACTGGACCGCCAGCGCCTGCCGGGAGGGCCAGTTCCATTTCCACGCCTGGGCCTGGCCGTCGCCGGAATTCGACCAGATGGCGGTGCCGCTGATCGAGGCATTGGCGCCCCTGGACAAGACCGGCGTCGAAGCGATCCGGCCCTACGAGGTGCCGCTGCCGCCCTACAGCATTTACCTGGACCGCCAGGGGCGGCAGCCGGGCGGGGTGCCGCACCAGTACCAGGTTGGCGCGAATGGCCTGAAATATAGCCAGGGCATCTGGTTCAATTAACCTTTTTAGCAGTTTACGGCCGATTCTGGTGCGCTGCACAAGATTTTTGTGCAGCGCACAATTTTTTCATTGACGGCAACCGGAGGGCTGCTTAAATTTAGGGCGTGCAGTGCAGCATCTTGCCGTCCCCGCTCATGGCGGGTCTGGCCCGTCACCCCACCAGGACAAGCAGCAAGGACGAGATATCCCATGGCTACCAAGAGCAAGACCAAGATCGAGACCGAAGGCCTGAACGGCACCCCGTATGACTCGGTGATCGTTGCCTCCAAGGAGCAGGTCGAGAAGGCCATCAAGGCCAGCACCGAAGCGCTGGAAAGCGCGATGGCTGCCGGCAAGGATCAGGTCGACGCCATCGTGACCGCCGGCAACGTGGCGGCGAAGGGCATCGAGACGATCAATGCCGAAGTGATCGCCTACAGCAAGAGCGCCATCGAAGAGCAGATTTCCGCCGCCAAGGCCATGATGGGCGCCAAGACCCTGCAGGAATTCATCGAGCTGCAGAACGATTTCGCCAAGAGCGCCTTTGAGGCCTACACCGCCCATACGACGAAGCTGAGCGAAGTGGCGACCAAGGTGACGCAGGAAACCTTCGCGCCGATCAACGCGCAGTTCCAGGCCGCCGTCGAGAAGATGGTCAAGCCGATCGCCGCCTGAGCGGACCTGTACCGGCGATTTGATCGCCGTCACATTTCCTCCCCAGAGCAGAGTGCGTTCAGAGTGTATTTCCAGGGCCCGGCTGAAAAGCCGGGCCTTTTTTTGTCCCAAGGGTGCTGGTATTTTTAACCGGTGAGGCCATATCATCCTCCGTGCACCCCATTTTGCGGTGCCGCAGTATTCTGGATCGAGGCATGAGCGAACGGGACGGACGTGACGGGCGCGGGCGCACCGAAGTCGGCGTGGTCACCAAGACCCGGCCGAAGACGCAGAAGCCGCCCATGTACAAGGTGCTGCTGCTGAACGACGACTACACCCCGATGGAGTTCGTCGTGCATGTGCTCGAACGCTTTTTCAACAAGGCCCGTGAAGACGCCACCCAGATCATGCTGCATGTCCACCAGAAGGGCGTCGGTATCTGCGGTGTGTTTACCTACGAAGTTGCCGAGACCAAAGTTACCCAGGTGATCGATTTCGCGCGCCAGCACCAGCATCCGCTGCAGTGCACGATGGAACGCGACTGAGGGAGGCGTCTGACGCATGGCTTCATTCTCCCGGACATTGGAACAGACCCTGCATCGCGCGCTGTCGCTCGCCGGGGCGAAGAAGCATGAATTCGCCACGCTGGAGCATCTGCTGTTCGCCCTGACCGAAGACCAGGATGCGATCGCGGTGCTGCGCGCATGCAATGTGGATGTGGAAAAGCTGCGCCAGCGGCTCGGCTCGTTCATCGACGAGGACCTGCGCGGTCTGGTCGTCGGCGTGCCGCAGGACGCCAAGCCGACGCTCAGCTTCCAGCGCGCCGTGCAGCGCGCGCTGTTCCATGTGCAGTCGTCGGGTCGCGAGGAAGTGACCGGCGCCAACGTGCTGGTCGCGATCTTCTCCGAGCGTGAGAGCCATGCTGTGCATTTCCTGCAGGAGCAGGACATGACCCGCCTGGACGCCGTCAGCTATATCAGCCATGGCGTCGCCAAGGCGCCGGGCCGTGGCGACCGCCGTCCGGTGCGTGGCGCTGATAGCGATATCGAGCAGCGCGCCGAGCGTGCGGACCGTGGCGAGCGCGATCGCGAGCGCGGCGCCGACCGCAATGCGGCCGGCAAGGACAAGGAGGCGCTGAGCGCCTACTGCGTCAATCTCAACGAGAAGGCCAAGGCCGGCAAGATCGATGCCCTGATCGGTCGCGAGGCCGAAGTCGAGCGGACGATCCAGATCCTGTGTCGCCGCACCAAGAACAATCCGCTCTATGTCGGCGATCCCGGCGTGGGCAAGACCGCCATCGCTGAAGGCCTGGCGCGGCGCATCGTGCGCGGTGAGGTGCCTGAGGTCCTGAAGGACGCCGTGATCTATGCGCTCGACATGGGCAGCCTGTTGGCCGGCACGCGCTATCGCGGCGATTTCGAGGAGCGTCTCAAGCAGGTAATGCAGGAGCTGGAGGGCCAGCCCGGCTCGATCCTGTTCATCGACGAGATGCACACCGTGATCGGCGCGGGCGCCACCTCGGGCGGCGCCATGGATGCGTCGAACCTGCTGAAGCCGGCACTGGCCTCGGGCGCGTTGCGCTGCATCGGCTCGACGACCTACAAGGAGTTCAGGTCCTACATCGAGAAGGACCGCGCGCTGCTGCGCCGTTTCCAGAAGATCGACGTCAACGAGCC
>Ga0209675_1001806_pt1 | contig 11682 bp, 7 predicted proteins | sample AraplaCol_mLB_r2_2_FD_184280 | JGI IMG/M metagenome (GOLD analysis project Ga0209675, IMG submission 184280) | Arabidopsis root microbial communities from North Carolina, USA - plate scrape MF_Col_mLB_r2 (SPAdes) (version 3) | ecosystem: Host-associated > Plants > Roots > Endosphere | place: USA... | reverse complement strand
GGATCATCCGGACCACCTCCAGCTTGAAGGCGGCGTCAAATTTGCGGCGTTGCTTTGTCATGTCGTCTTTCCTCGTCGATCGTGATTTTCCACCTATCGACCTGTCTGAGGAAATTGGACCACTACACTCCCCTCTCCCACTTGTGGGAGAGGGGTTGGGGGAGAGGGCCGGCCGCTCAAGACGCGACACCGCAATTTGAACCGCAGCGCCCTCTCCCCCGGCCCCTCTCCCGCCTTGCGGGAGAGGGGAGCAAACCAGCGCAGAATCAAGCTCCATTGCACTGCTGCGCCGCCCCCCTCTGCCACTTGTGGGAGAGGGGTTGGGGGAGAGGGCCGGCCGCTCAAGACGCAACATCGCAATTTGAACCGCAGCACCCTCTCCCCCGGCCCCTCTCCCGCCTTGCGGGAGAGGGGAGCAAACCAGCGCAGAATCAAGCTCCATTGCACTGCTGCGGCCAGCGCGAATTCAGCCGCGCTTCGTCTTACTTGCTGTACACGTACACCCCACGGCCCGTCTTGCGGCCCAGGTAGCCTGCCGCCACCATCTCGCGCATCAGCATCGCGGGGCGGTATTTCGGGTCGGCGAACTCGGTGTAGAGCACTTCCATCACGGCCAGCATCGTGTCCAGGCCGATCATGTCGGCCAGTGCCAGCGGGCCAATCGGATGGTTGCAGCCAAGCTTCATGCCCTCGTCGATTTCCTCTGGCGACGCCAGGCCCTCGCCCAGCACGCAGAACGCCTCGTTGATCATCGGGCACAGGATGCGGTTCACCACGAAGCCCGGGCTGTTCTTGACCGTAATCGGGTACTTGCCGAGCTGCTTCGCCAGTTGCTCGACGTCGGCGTGCGCCGCATCGCTGGTCTGCAGGCCGCGAATCAGTTCCACCAGCGCCATCATCGGCACCGGGTTGAAGAAGTGCATGCCGATGAAGCGGTCGGCGCGCGACGTCACGGCGGCCAGTTTCGTGATCGAGATCGACGACGTGTTCGACGCGATGATCACATCGGCGCCCACGATACCGTCGATCTGCTTCAGGATTTTGACCTTCAACTCGAAGTTCTCAGTGGCGGCCTCGATCACGATGTCGGCACGCTTGAGATCGTCGTAAGCGGTGCTGCCATGGATGCGCGACAATGCCGCGGCCTTGTCGGCCTCGGTCGCCTTTTCCTTCTTGATCAGGCGATCCATGCTGCCGGCCACCGTGGCGATGCCCTTCTGCACGGCGGCGTCGCTGATATCCACCATCACCACGTCGAGGCCCGCCACCGCGCACGCCTGCGCAATGCCGTTGCCCATCGTGCCGGCGCCTACGATACCCACTGTCTTGATTGCCATGTCTCGCTTCCTTGCGTTGTCAGATATTCGGATGGATCCTGCGGATCAGCCCTGCAGCTTCGCCAGCGCCGCCACCACACGCGCGGCGTGTGCCTTGAGCACGTCCATGTTCTGCTGCTCGCGCGCGTGGCCGCGCAGCGACTGGGCCGCGTAGCGCGGCACGATGTGGAAGTGCACGTGCGGCACCGTCTGGCCGGCGGCCTCGCCGTTGAACTGGCTGATCACCACGCCGTCGGGTCCGAACGCCTCGCGCACGCCGCGCGCCACGATCTGCGTGGCACGGATGGCGGCCGCCGCGCCTTGCTCGGATAGGCCGAACAGGTCCACGGCGGCTTCCTTCGGCACCACCAGTGCGTGACCGTCCGACTGCGGCATGATGTCCATGAACGCGATGGTGTCGGCGTCTTCGTAGATCTTGAAGCACGGGAGTTCGCCGCGCAGGATGCGGGCGAAGATGTTGTTGCTGTCGTACTCGGCTTGCATGACGGTCTCGCAGGAGATTTCGGCGGAGCACCGAGTGTAGCGCCAGCGCTCCGCCGCGGGAACCGTCAGCCGCCATTTCGCGGCGGCTTTTTCACATGTTGCGACGATACTGCCCGCCCACCTCGAACAGCGCGTGCGTGATCTGCCCCAGCGAGCACACGCGCACCGCATCCATCAGCACCGCGAACACATTGCCGTTGTCGATCACCGCCTGCCGCAGCCGCTCCAGCATGGCAGCCGCCTCGGCCCGGTGCGCGTCGTGAAATTCCGCCAGGCGGGTCAGCTGGCTCTGCTTTTCTGCCTCGCTCGAGCGCGCCAGTTCCAGCGTCTGGGGCGTGGGGTCGCCGTGCGGATTGCGGAACGTGTTCACGCCGATGATGGGCAGCGTGCCGTCGTGCTTGAGCTGCTCGTAGTGCAGCGATTCCTCCTGGATCTTGCCGCGCTGGTAGCCCGTCTCCATCGCGCCCAGCACGCCGCCGCGCTCGGCAATGCGCTCGAACTCCTGCAGCACCGCCTCTTCCACGAGGTCGGTCAGCGCTTCCGTCAGGAAGCTGCCCTGGTTGGGGTTCTCGCACTTGGCCACGCCCCACTCGCGGTTGATGATGAGCTGGATCGCCAGCGCGCGGCGCACCGACTCGGCCGTGGGCGTGGTGATGGCCTCGTCATAGGCGTTGGTATGCAGCGAATTGCAGTTGTCGTAGATGGCGATCAGCGCCTGCAGCGTGGTGCGGATATCGTTGAAGTCGATCTCCTGCGCATGCAGCGAGCGGCCTGACGTCTGGATGTGGTACTTGAGCTTCTGGCTGCGCTCGTTCGCGCCATACCTGTCGCGCATCGTCACGGCCCAGATGCGGCGCGCCACGCGGCCCAGCACGCTGTATTCGGGGTCCATGCCGTTCGAGAAGAAGAACGACAGGTTCGGCGCGAAGTCGTCGATATGCATGCCGCGCGCGAGGTAGGCCTCCACGTAGGTGAAGCCGTTGGCCAGCGTGAACGCGAGCTGCGAGATCGGGTTCGCGCCGGCCTCGGCGATGTGATAGCCCGAGATCGACACCGAGTAGAAGTTGCGCACCTGATGGTGGACGAAGTACTCCTGGATATCGCCCATCACCTTGAGCGAGAACTCCGTGCTGAAGATGCACGTGTTCTGGCCCTGGTCCTCCTTGAGAATGTCGGCCTGCACCGTGCCGCGCACGTTCTGCAGCACCCAGGCGCGGATCTTGGCTTCCTCGTCGGCCGTGGGTTCGCGCTGGTTGTCGGCGCGGAAGCGGTCCAGGTTCTGGTCGATGGCCGTGTTCATGAACATGGCCAGGATCGTGGGCGCGGGGCCGTTGATCGTCATCGACACCGACGTGCTCGGGCTGGTCAGGTCGAAGCCGTCGTAGAGCACCTTCATGTCGTCGAGCGTGGCGATCGACACGCCCGAATTACCGACCTTGCCGTAGATGTCCGGACGCTCGTGCGGGTCTTCGCCGTACAGCGTGACCGAGTCGAACGCCGTGGAGAGCCGCTTGGCGTCCATGCCTTCGGACACCAGCTTGAAGCGGCGATTGGTGCGGAAGGCATCGCCCTCGCCCGCGAACATGCGCGTGGGGTCTTCGTTCTCGCGCTTGAACGCGAACACGCCGGCCGTGTACGGAAAGCTGCCCGGCACGTTTTCGCGCATCAGCCATTTCAGGATTTCGCCTTCGTCCTCGAAGCGCGGCAGCACCACCTTGCGTACCTTGGTGCCTGACAGCGTGGTGGTGATCAGGCCGGTGCGAATTTCCTTGTCGCGGATCTTCACCACGTACTCGTCGCCGCTGTACGCTGCCTGCATCTGCGGCCACATCGCCAGCAGCTTGCGTTCGACGGCGCCCAGCGAGGCCTCGCGCTCGGCGGCCAGCGCTTCCAGGGCCTGGCCCTCGGCCTCGCCCTGCGCCGACGCCAGCATGGCGCGCGCGGCCCGCAACTGCTGACGCTCGCGCGCCAGGCGGCTCTGTTCGGCCACGCGCCGATGGTAGGCGCGCACGGTATCGGCCAGCTCGGCCAGATAGCGGTTGCGCGCGGGCGGCACAATCACGTTCTGGCCGGTGGAGATGCGCCCGTCCTGCTTCGGCAGCACGCCGGGACGGAACGCCATGCCACGCGCCGCCAGCGCCTGCACCAGCCCCTGGTACAGCATCGTCACGCCATCGTCATTGAAGCGCGAGGCCTGCGTGCCATAGACCGGCATCTCGTCAGGCCGGGCATGCCACTGCTCGCGGTTGCGCTGCACCTGCTTGGCCACGTCGCGCCAGGCGTCCTGCGCGCCCTTGCGGTCGAACTTGTTGATCGCCACGAAATCGGCGAAGTCGAGCATGTCGATCTTCTCGAGCTGGCTGGCCGCGCCGAACTCCGGCGTCATCACGTACAGCGAGAGATCCACATGCGGCACGATGGCGGCGTCGCCCTGCCCGATGCCCGAGGTCTCGACGATCACGAGGTCGAACCGGGCAGCCTTGCAGGCGGCCACCACATCCGGCAGGGCCTGCGAGATTTCAGAGCCGGCGTCGCGGGTGGCCAGCGAGCGCATGAAGATATTCGGATGATTGATCGCGTTCATGCGAATGCGGTCGCCCAGCAGCGCGCCGCCCGACTTGCGGCGCGACGGGTCGATGGAGATCACGGCGATCGACAGCGCGTCCTGCTGGTCCAGCCGGATGCGCCGGATCAGTTCGTCGGTCAGCGACGACTTGCCCGCGCCACCGGTGCCGGTAATGCCGAGCACCGGCGTGGCGGAGGCCTTCGCCCGGTCTGCCAGCCCTGCCACCAGCGCCGGCGCGGCGCGGCCATTTTCCAGGGCGGTGATCAGTTGGGCCAGCGCGCGGCGGTCGCCGTTGGCCACGGCATCGAGCGTGGACGGGGCGTAGCCGGTGAGATCGATGTCGCAACGCTGCACCATGTCGGCAACCATGCCGGCCAGGCCCATGCGCTGGCCGTCTTCGGGGCTGTAGATGCGCGCCACGCCATAGGCCTGCAGTTCGCGAATCTCTTCGGGCACGATCACGCCGCCGCCGCCGCCGAACACCTGGATGTGTTCGCCGCCGTTCTGGCGCAGCAGATCGATCATGTACTTGAAGTATTCGACGTGGCCGCCCTGGTAGCTGGAGATGGCGATGCCCTGCACGTCTTCCTGCAGCGCGGCGGTAACCACCTCGTGCACGGAGCGGTTGTGGCCAAGGTGAATCACCTCGCAGCCGTGCGACTGCAGGATGCGCCGCATGATGTTGATCGACGCGTCATGGCCATCGAACAGCGACGCCGCGGTGACAAAGCGCACCTTGTTGGCCGGGCCGCTGCCCTGCGCCGCCTGGGGCCGGGCGGCCGCCGTCCTGCTCACATCCGAAAGATCAGTCATTGTCTCCACCGCTCTGTTATGTGGCTGGCTGCCCGATGTGGCTGGCATGGATGCCGTCGGTTCTGGCGACCGTACGCACAGGGGCCGGACGATTATATGACGTTTACGTTAACGTAAGTCCAGGGACGCGGGTAAGCACCGAGCGTCGCGTTTGATGTCTCGTTTGACGTCGCGTTGACGGCATCGTCGCACAGCGGCGGGGAACGGTGAAGCGGGAGGAAAGCCGGAGATCGGCAGGAGATGGGCGGAAGAAGGGCCCGGAGCCGCCCCCGCGCCGCGGGAGGTCGGCGCGGGTGGGGTGGCGGCCCCGGATCCCAGGAGAAAGCGGTCAGGCGCTGGCCTGCGGGCAGTCGCCGAAGGCGTCGGTCTTGCGGGCGTTCCAGCGGCGCACCCACTGGCGGGCGATAAACAGCGCGCGGCGCATGGACCACGGCGCGGGGGTCTCGGTCAGCAGAAAGCGCGCGCTGGGCGACTCGGCCGACAGCCAGACCTGGTCGCCTTCGGCCAGTGCGTGCATGTCGCCGGCGCGCAGCCAGATATCGCGATGGTGGCCTTCCACGGTCAGCCACAAGCTGCCTTCCAGCGCGGTCACGCTTTGGCCGTGCCGCGCGCGCCAGCTGACGGGCCGGCCCGGTTCGTCGAGTTCGAATGTCCTGAGTTCACGCATGGGCGTCTCCTTGTGTTGCCCGGCGCAGCCGCTCGCTTGTCATGGGTTGGAGCGGATCAATGAGAAATCGGGGGGCGCTGCGCCACGCTTCCATTATTCATGGCGAGGTCTACAATCCCATGCACAGTTCCGAACAGTTTTCGATGCACTGTTCAGTAGTTTTAACTGACAGTTGCCGCTTCCGTCACATGAAACTCATCCTCGATGCATCCACCGGCGTCCCCCTGACCGAACAGATCGTGCTGGGCGTGAAGGCGTGGATAAGTACCCGCGAAGCCACGCCCGGTGCGCGGCTGCCTTCGATCCGCGCACTGGCGGCCGAACATGGCATCAGCCGCTTTCCCGTGATCGAGGCGTACGACCGCCTGGTTTCGCAAGGGCTGGTCGACTCGCGCCAGGGCTCGGGCTTCTACGTGGCGGAGAGCGCGCTCACCGGCCGCAGCGGACGCGGCTGGTCGGACCCTAGCCTGGCCGAAGACCTGTCGCTGCATATCATCGACCAGTTCCACCACCCCAGCGGCACGCTCAAGCTGGCAGGCGGCTTCGTGCCCGAGGAATGGCGCGATGTGGAGGGTCTGACGCAGGCGATCCGCCATATCACGCGGCACGATATCGACAGCGTGATCCACTACGCCACGCCGGCCGGCCACCCCGAGCTGCGCAAGCACGTGCTCACGCGTGTGCGGCAAGTGGGCATCCAGGCCGAGCTGCCAAATATCCTGATCACGTCGGGAGCCAGCCAGGCGCTGGACCTGCTGGTGCGCCACCTGCTCAAGCCCGGCGACACGGTCTTTGTGGAAGACCCCGGCTACTACAACCTGTTCGGGCTCCTGCGCATGCATGGCGTGCAGCTGGTGGGCGTGCCGCACACGCCGAACGGCCCGGACCCCGAAGCCTGCGAGCGGCTGCTGCGCGACCACAAGCCCAAGCTGTTCTTCACCAACAGCGTTTTGCAGAACCCCACCGGCTCCACGCTGGCGCCGCGCGTAGCGTTCCGCCTGCTCGAACTGGCGCGGCGCCACAACTTCCGCTTCGTCGAAGACGACATCTTCTCGGACTTCCAGCTCAACTTCACAGACCGGCTGGCCACGCTGGACCAGCTCGAGCACGTGATCTATATCAGCGGCTTCTCCAAGACCGTGTCGGCGGCGCTGCGCGTGGGCTACGTGGTGGCCGACAAGGCGCTGATCAAGGACCTGATCGACGTGAAGGTGCTGACCAGCGTCGCCGGATCGCACTTCGCCGAGGCCGTGACGGCCGCCATGCTCGAACGCGGTGCCTATCGCAAGTATGTGGAACGGCTGCGCGTGCGCACGCGCGAAGTGACGGCCGACGCGGTGAAGATCCTCGGCCACTACGGCTGGGAGGCGTTCTGCGAGCCGGCCGGCGGCAACTTCCTGTGGGCGCGCACGCCCGGCATCGAAGACTCGCGCCAGCTCGTGGCGATGGCGGAAACCCATGGCATCTCGCTGGCGCCGGGGCACTTCTTCCGCCCCGGCGGCGAAACGTCGGCATGGGTGCGCATCAACTCCGCCTATGCGGGCGAGGATCGCTCGCGTGCCTTCTTCGAGGAAGCGGGCCGGCGCTGATCAGCCCTGGGCATCGCCGCCGTGGTTGTGCAGCACGGCGTTGCGGCGCGAGTACGCGAAGTAGATCACCATGCCCAGTGCCAGCCAGCACAGAAAGGCGATCCACGTGACCACCTGCAGATGGGCCATCAGGAACAGGCAGAACGCCACCGACAGCAACGGCACCACGGGCACGCCGGGGCAGCGGAACGTGCGATGCAGGTGCGGATGCGTGCGGCGCAGCACCAGCGTCGCGATCGAGATCAGCGTGAACGCCGACAGCGTGCCGATGTTGATCAGCTCGGCCAGCACGTTCAGCGGCACGAAGCCGGCAATCGCAGAGAACACGATGCCAACCACCCACGTAGCCGTGAACGGCGTGGCATGCACCGGATGCACGCGCGACAGCGCCTCGGGCAACAGGCCATCGCGCGACATGGCGAAGATGATGCGCGTCTGGCCATAGGTCATCACCAGGATCACGGTGGTCATGCCGAGGATGGCGCCGAGGTCGACAAAGCCGGCCACCCAGTTCTGTCCCGCGTACTGCAGCGCCAGCGACACCGGATGGTCCACGCCCTTGAACTTCATGAACGGCACGATGCCGGTCATGATGGCCGCCACGGCCACGTACAGGATGGTGCAGACCGCCAGCGAGCCGATGATGCCGATCGGCAGGTCGCGGCCAGGATTGCGCACTTCCTCCGCCGCCGAGGTCACCGCATCGAAGCCGATGAAGGCGAAGAACACCAGCGCCGCGGCGTTGAAGATGCCGGAAAAGCCGAACGGCGCGAACGGCTCCCAGTTGACCGGCTTCACGTGCCAGACACCCACCACGATGAACAGCACCACCACGCTGATCTTGATTGCCACCATCACGTTGTTGAGCCGCGCCGACTCGCGCACGCCGTACGACACCACCCAGGTGATGGCCAGCATGATCAGGATGGCCGGCAGGTTCAGCAGCGTCTCCGCGCCCGGCACCGACCCGGGCGCCGCCGTCAACGCCACCGGCAACTGGATGCCGAACCCCGCCAGCAGCGACTGGAAATAGCCTGACCATCCCACCGACACCGCCGACGTGGCCAGCCCGTATTCGAGCAACAGATCCCAGCCGATCATCCACGCCACGATTTCGCCAAGCGTGGCATAGCTGTAGGTGTAGATCGATCCGGAAACAGGAATTGCCGACGCAAATTCTGCGTAGCACAACGCTGCAAAACCACACGCCATGGCCGCAATCACGAACGACACCGTCAGCGCCGGCCCGGCAGTCAGCGCGCCCGTGCCGGTCAGCACGAAGATGCCGGTGCCGATGATGGCGCCGATGCCCATCAGTACCAGATCCAGCGGCCCCAGCACCTTGCGCAACCCGTCGTGCTCGCTGACATCGAGCATCGATTCAATGTTCTTGGTGCGGAAAAGACTCATGGGGGGGCTCCGGCGGTCAGTCAGCTCCATTGACTATAGGTTGTACACGTCGCGCCGGCACGCCGCGGCTGCACATCTTTTGAACGGCAGGGGCGGCGGCGGGCGGGTTGTCATGAACCAGACCAAACCGGACGGCCGGCAACGCGTCCGATTCTGCGCGCGCAAAAAAAAAGCGCCCCATCTACGGAGCGCCTTCAAGACGACGATGCCATCCACTGGATGGCATCAAGGGGAACGGGTGCGTCGGCCTACTTCGCCACGGGCATCGTGAACTCGGCGCCCTTGGCGATGCTGTCGGGCCAGCGTTGCATCACGCTCTTGTAGCGCGTGTAGAAGCGTACGCCTTCCTCGCCGTAGGCGTGGTGATCGCCGAACAGCGAGCGCTTCCAGCCGCCGAACGAATGCCAGGCCATCGGCACCGGAATCGGTACGTTGATACCGACCATGCCGACCTGGATCTGGCGCGCGAACGCGCGGGCGATGCCGCCGTCGCTGGTGTAGCACGACACGCCGTTGCCGAATTCGTGGCGATTGATCAGGTCCACCGCTTCGGCGAAGTCATGCACGCGCACCACCGACAGCACCGGGCCGAAGATCTCTTCCTTGTAGATCGTCATGTCCGGCTTGACGTTGTCGAACAGCGTGCCGCCGACGAAGAAGCCGTTCTCGTGGCCGTCTACCTTGTGGCCGCGGCCGTCGGTCACCAGCTTCGCGCCTTCGGCTACGCCCTTGGCGATATAGCCTTCCACCTTGGCCTTGTGCGCGGCCGTGACCAGCGGGCCCATCTCGGCGTCGCCTTCCATGCCGTTGCGGATCTTCAGCGACGCGGCGCGCTCGGCCAGGCGCGGCACGAGCTTGTCGGCCACGTCGCCCACGGCCACCGCCACCGAGATCGCCATGCAACGCTCGCCGGCGGAGCCGTAGGCCGCGCCGATCAGCGCGTCGACGGCCTGGTCCAGGTCGGCATCGGGCATCACCACCAGATGGTTCTTGGCACCGCCCAGCGCCTGCACGCGCTTGCCGTGCTTCGTCCCTTCCGTGTAGATGTACTCGGCGATCGGCGTGGAGCCGACGAACGACAGCGCCTGCACGTCGGGGTGGGCCAGCAGCGCGTCCACGGCCACCTTGTCGCCCTGCACCACGTTGAACACGCCATCGGGCAGCCCGGCCTGCTTGAGCAGGTCGGCAATCAGCAGGCTCGGCGACGGATCGCGCTCGGACGGCTTGAGCACGAACGTGTTGCCGCAGGCCAGCGCCACCGGGAACATCCACATCGGCACCATCACCGGGAAGTTGAACGGCGTGATGCCGGCCACCACGCCCAGCGGCTGGCGCAGGTTCCAGTTGTCGATGCCGCCGCCGATGTTGTCGGTGAAGTCGGTCTTGAGCAGGTTCGGAATACCGCAGGCAAACTCCACCACCTCGATGCCGCGCGTGACTTCGCCCTTGGCATCGGAAAACACCTTGCCGTGCTCGCGCGTGATCAGCGCGGCCAGGTCGTCGTGGTGGCGGTCCAGCAGTTCCTTGAACTTGAACAGGATGCGGGCGCGGCGCAGCGGCGGCATCTCGGCCCAGGCCGGCCACGCAGCCTGCGCAGCGGCCACCGCGGCGGCCACGTCGTCGGCGGTGCCCATGGCCACGCGCGCGGCCACTGCGCCGGTGGCGGGGTTGAACACATCGGCAAAGCGGTCGGTGCCCGCGCGCTGCACGGTGCCGCCGATGTAGTGATGGATTTCGGCGATCTGCCGGTTTTCTGCGATGTTCACTGCGGTCTTCCTCTTGTGTCTCGGGCAGGTCTTACTGGATGGTCTGCAGGGCCTGCTTCACGGTGTCGAACAGCTGGTCGATCTCGGCCTCGGAAATGATCAGCGGCGGCGAGAACGCCAGGATATCGCCGGTGTAGCGTACCAGCACGCCCAGCTCCAGGCATTTCAGGAACGCTTCGTAGGCACGCGCGCCCGGGGCGCCCGGCCGCGATTCGAGTTCCACGCCCGCCACCATGCCGAGGTTGCGGATGTCCTTCACATACGGCGCGCCACGCAGGCCGTGCACGGCCGCCTCGAACTTCGACGACATCTCGGCGGCGCGCTCGAACAGCTTGTCGCGCTTGTACAGGTCGAGCGTGGCGATACACGCGGCCATCGCCAGCGGGTGGCCCGAGTATGTGTAGCCGTGCGGCAGTTCGATGCCGCCCTGGGGCGTGGCGTTGATCACGGCGTCGTGCACCTCGCGGCGCACGGCCACGGCGCCCATCGGCACGGCGGCGTTGTTGATGGCCTTGGCCATGGTGATCAGGTCGGGCGTGACGTTGAGACGCTCGGCGGCGGTAGCGGCGCCCAGGCGGCCGAACGCGGTAATCACCTCGTCGAAGATCAGCAGGATGCCGTGCTTGCTGGTGATGGCGCGCAGCTTTTCCAGGTAGCCCACCGGCGGAATCAGCACGCCGGCCGAGCCAGCCATCGGCTCGACGATCACGGCGGCGATGTTCGACGCGTCATGCAGCGCCACCAGGCGCTCCAGTTCGTCGGCCAGATGGGCGCCCCACTGCGGCTGGCCCTTCGAGTACGCCGCCTCGGCGATGTTCAGCGTGGCCGGCAGGTGGTCGGTGCCCGGCATGACGTTGGCCGACCACATCTTGCGGTTCGGCCCGATGCCGCCCACGCCCAGCCCGCCAAACCCCACGCCGTGGTAGCCGCGCTCGCGGCCGATGATGCGCGTGCGCTGGCCTTCGCCACGGGCACGGTGATAGGCCAGCGCGATCTTCAGCGCCGTGTCCACCGATTCCGAACCGGAGTTCGTGAAGAAGATGCGGTCCAG
>Ga0209675_1001803_pt1 | contig 11694 bp, 8 predicted proteins | sample AraplaCol_mLB_r2_2_FD_184280 | JGI IMG/M metagenome (GOLD analysis project Ga0209675, IMG submission 184280) | Arabidopsis root microbial communities from North Carolina, USA - plate scrape MF_Col_mLB_r2 (SPAdes) (version 3) | ecosystem: Host-associated > Plants > Roots > Endosphere | place: USA... | reverse complement strand
CCTGCCGTGCGAGCACGTCGCCGCCTTCGTGCGCGGCGGTCTCGGTCAGCGCCGCGGCGCGGGCGAGCGCATCGCGCAGCGCCTTGGCAAAGCCGGGTGCGAGCGTGGCGTCGGCCAGCAGTTTCTCGCAGTGCGCGCGCAGCACGGGCAGCGAGCCTTCGCGCTTGACCGCGCGGATCACGTCCAGCGCCACGATGTTGCTGGTGCCTTCCCAGATCGAGCCCAGGTGCGCGTCGCGCACGAGCCGCGCGTCGCTCCACTCCTCGATGTAGCCGCAGCCGCCGCGCACTTCCATCGCATCGCCCGTGACCTTGCGTGCATCGCGGCAGGCGCGGAACTTGATGAGCGGCGTGAGGATGCGCAGCAGCGCATAGGCGTCGGGCTCGCCCGCGTCGGAACGCGCGAGCGCCAGCGCGGTCTGGCACACCATGGTGCGGGCCTGTTCGGCCGGCAGGCGCAGCTTGTCGAGCTGGCGCTGCATCAGCGGCATCTGCGCGAGGGTGCGGCCGAAGGCGCGGCGCTCCGAGGCGATGAATTCGGCCTCGGCCACTGCCCGGCGCATCAGGCCGGCGGCACGCACGCCGTTCGACAGGCGCGAGTTGTTGACCATGTCGGCCATCTGCACGAAGCCGCGGCCGGCCTCGCCGACCAGGTACGCGCGCGCGCCCTCGAGGCGGATCTCGCCGCTGGCCATCGAGCGCGTGCCCAGCTTGTGCTTCAGGCGGATGATGCGGTAGCGGTTGAGGCTGCCGTCGTCGAGCCGGCGCGGCAGCAGGAACAGCGACACGCCCTTCATGCCCGCAACGCCGCCGGATGCCTCGTCGGCGCGTGCGAGCACCATCGCGAAGTCGGCGTCGGGGTTCGAGCAGAACCATTTGTCGCCCGTGAGGCGCCAACTGCCGTCGGCTTCCTGGTGTGCCAGCGTGGCGGTGGCGGCGATGTCGGAGCCGGCGGCCTGCTCGGTCATGAACATCGCGCCCTGTGCGAGTTCGTCGAAGTCGAGCGATGTCAGGCGCGGCAGGTACCTGGCGACCAGCTCGGGCGTGCCGAACTTCTTCAGCGTGCGCGTGAGCGAATCGGTCATCGACACCGGGCAGCACAGTCCGAACTCGGCCTGCACGAACAGGTAGGTCAGCACGTATTTCACGAGCGGCGGCATCTTGCCGTGCCAGCCCAGCGTGTCGTCGCGGTGGGAGACGGCGGCCAGGCCGAACTCGCTGAGCGCGAGGCGTTCCATCTCGATGTAGGCGGGGTGCTTGACGACCTTCTGCTCGTCCAGCCCGGTGCGCGTGCGCTGCTCCAGCGTGGGCGGGTTGCGGTCGGCGGTGCCGGCCAGCTCGTCGAGCAGGCCGCCCGCGAGGCCGCCCAGGCGCTCGAAGTGCGGCTGCATGTGTGCGCGCAAGTCGTCGGGCAGGTAAAGCGCCAGCAGGGCATGCAGCTCGGTGTCGGTGCTGAACAGGTTCTGGCCATGGCGATCGGGGATCGGATGGGCGTGCTCAGGTGCGTGTTCGGACATGCGCTTTGTCTCCTGGGTTTCTGGTTTGGCGCATTGTTGAAGCCACGACGATCCGTGTCTAATATCGATTTGGTCTTGTTCGATTCGATCTGAATATCCATGGAACTGCGGCACCTGCGCTACTTTTCCGTGCTTGCCGAAGAGTTGCACTTCGGCCGCGCGGCGCGGCGCCTGTCGATCTCGCAGCCGCCGTTGTCGGTGGCGATCCGGCAGCTCGAAGACACCGTGGGTGCGCGGCTGTTCGAGCGCAACAGCAAGGAAGTGCGCCTCACGCCCGCCGGCGAGGCGCTGCGCCTGTCGGCGCGCCGCGTGCTGCTGCAGGCCGAGGAAGCGGCACTGGAGGCGCGCGACGTGGCACTGGGTTCGGCCGGCCGGCTGCGCATCGGCTTCGTCGGCGCCATGCTGTACCGCGGCCTGCCGCAGGCGCTGCGCGCATTCCAAGCGAAGCATCCGGCGGTGCGCATCACGCTGAGCGAACTCAACTCCGGCGTGCAGATCACCGAACTGCTGAACGACCGGCTCGACCTCGGCTTTGCCCACACGCGCCGCGTGCCGCTGGAGTTGCAGCACCGGCTGCTGCTGTCGGAACCCTTCGTGGCCTGCCTGCCGGCAGGGCACCCGATGGCGCGCAGGCGGGTGCTGGCGCCGGCCGACCTGCGCGACCAGCCTTTCGTGCTGTTCTCGCGCGAGGCCTCGCCCGACTACCACGAGCGCATCCTGTCGATCTGCGCGGACGCCGGCTTCCTGCCCGAGGTGCGGCACGAGGTGCGCCACTGGCTCGCGGTGGTGTCGCTGGTGTCGCAGGGCCTGGGCGTGGCGCTGGTGCCGCAGGCCATGCGGCATTCGGCGTTGCGCGGCGCGGTGTTCAGGCCGCTCGACCGCGCCGTGGCGCAGTCGGAGGCCTACGGGATCTGGCGCTCGGGGCCGCAGAACGTGCTGGTCGAGCGGCTGCTGCAGGGGGTGGCCAGCGCGCAGCCGGCCGCCGCCGGACCGCCCCAAGGCGGCCGGGCCTCCCAATCGGAGGGTGGCGAATCACACGCAGCGAAGCGGAGTGAAGAGCCGGGGGGCCGGCATTCCTAGGCGTAGAGGGGCTCTTCCGCCATCTGCTCGCACTGGTCTTCCAGCACCAGGATCTGCCCCTTCCAGTAGTCGCTGGAGCCGAACCACGGAAAGTTGATCGGGAAGATCGGGTCTTCCCAGCGCCGCGCCAGCCACGCGCTGTAGTGAATGAGCCGCAGCGTGCGCAGCGGCTCGATCAGCGCCAGCTCGCGGCGGTCGAACTCGCGGAACTGCTCGTAGCCGTCGAGCAGGCCCGACAGCTGCGCGGTGCGCTGCGCGCGGTCGCCCGACAGCAGCATCCACAGGTCCTGCACCGCGAAGCCGGTGCGCGCGTCGTCCAGGTCGACGAAGTGGGGGCCGCCGCCGGGGCGGTCGGTGGGCGTCCACAGGATGTTGCCGGGGTGCACGTCGCCGTGCAGGCGCAGCTTGCGCGGCTGGAAGTCGGAGGCCGGCGGCTGCAGGGCCAGCGCGGTCTGGCGCACCATGTCGAGCGCCGCATTGCAGGCGGTTTCCCAGTCGCGCTGCACGTCCATCGGGATCTTGTCGTTCTCGAGCAGCCAGTCGCGCGAGTCGAGGCCGAAGGTCTGCAGGTCGAGCGCGGGTCGGGCCTGAAAAGGTTTCGCGCTGCCCACGGTGTGGATGCGCGCGAGGAAGCGGCCCACCCACTCGAGCACTTCGAAGTCGTCGAGTTCGGGCGCGCGGCCGCCGCGGTAGGGGCTCACGCTGAACGCGAAGCCGGCGTGGTGGTGCAGGGTCTTGCCGTCGAAGGCCAGCGGCGGCACGGCCGGCACCTCGCCGGCGGCCAGTTCGAGCGAGAAGGCGTGCTCCTCGAGGATCTCGGCCTCGCTCCAGCGGCCCGGGCGGTAGAACTTGACCACCACCGCCGAGCGGTCTTCCAGGTAGACCTGGTAGACCCGGTTCTCGTAGGAGTTGAGGCCGGTGAGCCGGCCGTCGCCATGCAGGCCGAGCGTCGCGAGCGCGTCGAGCACCACGTCGGGCGTAAGGCTCTCGTAGGGATGTGTGTTCGCGGGCGCCGCGGAAGAAAGGGTCATGTGGCGATTGTCGCCACTCGGCGCCTGCGCGCTTCAGGCGCGCGCGGGTTGTCTGGAAAGAGAAAGGATATGGCCGGTGCGCGGGTCGCCCTTGCCCCCGAGCACGTGGCCGTAGGCGGCCTGCACCGCCTCGCCGCCGTCGTGGTGCTCGGCGTGCAGCCAGGGGTTCTTCGTGTCGGTGACGGCCGCCAGGAATTGGTGCCAGGCCGCGACCATGCGCCGGGCGAACTCGTCGGCGCCCCATTCGCCGGTGCGCTTCTTGATCTGCGCGGGCGCGAAGAACAGCGTGGCGCGCGGGCCGGCCAGTTCCTTGCCCGCGCCCTTGGCCGCGAGCTGCTCCACGTGCGTGCCGCCGATCGAGCTGCTGTACTTCAAGTTCGCGAAGCGTTCGTGGATGGCGTTGCGCAGCGCGCCGTTGCCGGCGAAGTCGACGTACACGCAGGGCGTGTCGGCCGCGATGGTGTCCAGCGCGTCGTAGGTCGCCACGCGGTCGTAGCAGCCCAGGCTCTCGCAGAAGGCCACGTTGGCGGGCGAGGTGAGGCCGATCACCTCGACGTCCTTGCGCTGGTGCAGCTGGAAGGCCGTGCCGTACGCCGTCTTGCTCGATGCGCTGGACAGCAGCATCGTCTTCGCGCCGAAGAAGTCGTTGTCGCCCATGAAGTCGTCGATGAGCCACGACGTGATGAACAGCGGGCGCAAGAGTGCCTGGATGTCCTCGGTGTCGGCGGTGTAGAGCGGGTCGCTGGCGCAGCGGAAGTACTGGTTGTAGACCGCAGGCAATGCCGCGCGGTGCCCGGCCATGTCGGTGAAGCGCTCGGGCGACAGCCGACCCGGGGTCAGCACCGCGGCGGAGGCCATCGGCCAGTAGCCGTACAGCCGCTCGCCCACCGCGACGCCCGGGTACAGCGACTGCACCACGCTCGCGAAGCCCCACACCGGAACGCTGCCCCAGCCTTCCTCGCCGGTCGGGTAGAACTGCCAATAGCTCATCGCGTCGCCGAAGGCCGCGTACGTGATGTTGTTCGAGGTGAGCGCAAAGCCGTCGATGCGCACCCGCACCTGGCCGTCGGCCAGGGCTTCGTCGGTGGCGGTGTGAAGGCGCGTGGTCGCGAGTTGGTCCTTGCGAACGAAGAGGCTGGTGGTGCTCATGGCGGAAGCTCCGGCAGTGGGTGTGACCGCGACATTAGCCAAGCCCGGTGAAAGGCGCTACCGCGCGCCGCATTCCGGCGTCACCCGTGAGACATCGACCTCCCATGAAAAAAGCGACCCGGCGGATGGCCAGGTCGCTCTTCAAAAAGGAACAGGCCCCCTTCAAGCGAACACCAAGGAACCGGCTTTGCCGGGCCTTCGGTGTCGCCCCCGGTAGGGGGTTGGCGTAGCGACACGAAGTGCGCGAAGCCTGGGGGCGAGCTCAAACAATGCTGAGTTCGACGTCGATGTTGCCGCGCGTGGCGTTCGAGTACGGGCACACCTGGTGGGCGGTGTCGACCAGCTTCTGCTTGGCTTCGGCATCGAGGCCCGGCAGTGTGATCGCCAGCTTCACGGCGATGCCGTAGGCGGCGCCGCCGTTCGTCGGGCCGAGGGAAACGCTGGAGTCGATGGCGACGTCGTCCGGCACCTTCACGCCGATCTTCGGGCCCACGGCCTTCATCGCACCGATGAAGCAGGCGGCGTAGCCGACCGCGAACAGCTGCTCGGGGTTGGTGCCGGGCTTGCCCGAGCCGGGCGAGCTCAGCTTGACGTCGATGGCGCCGTCGCTGGACTTGCCTGCGCCGTCACGGCCGCCGACGGTGTGGGCTTCTGCGGTGTAGAGCACTTTGTCGAGCTTGGTGGTCATGGTGATTTCCTTTGGTGAAGTGAGGAAGGGACAGGGGAAACGCGAGCCGCGCGCCGGACTGATCTACGCGGCTTTCTTGATGCGGTCGCGCAGAGACTGGATCTGCTGCGTGAGCGCAATGAGTTCCGGCACCGAGCACTCGGTGGCGGCCATGAGGCAGGCAGGCACGTCGGCGGCCTTGGTCTTCAGCTTGCGGCCTGCGGCGGTGAGCGTGATGTGCACGCGCCGCTCGTCGGCCACGTCGCGCACGCGGGCCACGTAGCCGTTGGCTTCGAGGCGCTTGAGCAGCGGCGTGAGCGTGCCCGAGTCGAGCGACAGCAGTTCGCCGAGCGCGGAGACCGTGGGGCCGTCCTGCTCCCAGAGGGCGAGCATGACGAGGTACTGCGGATAGGTGAGCTGGAGCTTCTCGAGCACCGGCTTGTAGAGGCGCGTCATGGCCAGCGAGGCGGAATACACCGCAAAGCACAGCTGGTTGTCCAGCTTGAGCATTTCGTCGGCAGTGACCTGGGTGGAGCGCATGGGCTGAATTCTAGCGAGCAATTAAATTGTGTGCAATGTAATTGGAGCGTGTCCGGTTTTCGTGGGCACGCGCAGCGCCTTCGCCGCGCGCGTGGTATTCAGGCGGACTTGCCGCGGCCGGATTTCTTCGGGGTCTCGGCGCGGGGCGTGGTCGCTGCCGCGGACGCCATGCTGCCATTGGCCTGGTCGATCCACAACAGGGCATCGACGTACGACATGAACCGGTTGAGGTATTCCGGCGAGAGGTCGCGCATCAGGATGAGCGCGCGATGCACCAGGTGGTGCGAGTTGAGCGGACCTGCGTTGTCGGGCACCTTGGCCAGCGACTGGTGCAGGCGCCGATCGGCGCTGAGCTTCGACCAGGTGCTGCGGAAATAGCTGACGGCCTTGAGGTCCGGCGCGGGCGCGTTCGCGGCCAGGCCTTCGCCCGGTGGCGGCGCGTGCCGCGCGATGTGCGCAACCAGTTCGGCGAGCGCACTGCGGCCGGGCTCTGCTTCTTCGGTGCGAGCGTCCACGCTGCGCGATGTCTCGAGCGCTTCGCGGTACGCGGAAAGCAGCTGCGCCACCTTGTCGTCGAGCAGGCGCCGCGCTTCGCCGTCATGCGCTTCGGCACGCCGGGCCATCGCCTCGATGAAGCGGAAGCGCACCGGGTCGAAGCGGTCGTCCCCGCGCTCGCGCCATGCGGCGAGGTCTGCGGCCACTTGTTCAGCCACGGGGCTTGATGGTTTCGGCGCTGCGCGAAGGCCGCGGCGTCGGCGCCATTTCCACGCGGCGGTTCTTCGAGCGGCCGTCCGCGTCGGCATTCGACGCCACCGCCTGCTCGGAGCCGAAGGCCGCCGCGAAGATCGCCGACGAAGGCACGCCGGCCTCGATCAGCGCGCGCGTCACCGTCAGCGCGCGTTGCGCCGACAGCTCCCAGTTGTCGGCGAACTGCCGTGCGTTGTCGCGCATCTGCCGGTCGTCGGTGAAGCCGCTCACCATCAGGATCTCGTCGCGCGAGCGCAGGTAGGCCGAGAGCGGCGCGGCCAGGCTCCTGAGCAGTTGCCGGCCTTCGGGCTGCAGGTCGGCCGAGTTGAAGGCGAACAGCACGTTGCCGCTGATGCCGATGCGGCCGTTGTTCAGCGTCACGCGGCCCGCGGCGAGCGGCCCTGCCAGGGCTTCCTCGAGCGTCTGCCGGCGCTTGGCTTCGGCTTCGCGCTGCTGCACCTCGGCTTCGAGCCTGGTCGCGAGCTCGAGCTGCATGCCGAGCGCGCACACCAGGATCAGCACGAAGGCGCCCAGCAACCCCGACATCAGGTCGCCGAACACCGCCCACACCGGCACCCCGGGATCGGCGCCGCCGTCGAGTTCGTCGTGCATCGCGTCAGGCCTCGCTGCCCACGGCCGCCTGGCGGTCGGCGATGCGCTGCAGGTCTTCCACGATCTGCTTCTGCGACATGATGCTGAGGTCGATCACCTCGCGCGCCTGTGCCACGTAGTAGGCCAGCTGCTCGTCGCTGCGCGCGATCGACTTGCCCAGCGCGCCCTCGATGCGCTGCAGCTGCGCACCCATCTTCTCGTTCGATTCGCTGAAGAGCTGCACGGCCAGGCCGAAGGCTTCGCCCATGCTGGCCACCTCGACGGCACCGCCGGTGATCTGCGCGGCCACCGTCGACATCCTGCCGGTCTCCTCGTCGATCTTCTCGGTGAAGCGGCTGCCCACGCGCTCGAGCACGTCGGCCGACGCGGCCACCAGCGAATCGACTGCGGCACGCTGCTCGGTGGACGCGTGGTTCACCGCGTCGAGCAGCGTGGAAAGCGTGTCGAGGATGCGGCTGCGCTCTTCCAGCATGGCGTTGTCGCGCGCCATGCTGTCCGACAGCTTCTGGCGCAGCTCGGCCACCACCTCGGCCGCGACGCGAGGCGCCTCGGAGGCCGCCTGCAGGAGCTGTGCGATCTCGGCGATGGTGTTCTTCGCATGCGCCTCGTTCTGCACGGACATCTCGCGCGCGGTCTGCGCCATGGCCTCCAGCAGTTGTTGCTGCTGGCCGAGCGTGCTTGCGCCCGCCTGCTGCCATTCGTTGCGCAGCGAGCCGGCCATCGACGCGAGCGATTGCGTCCATGCCGCCAGCCGTTGCTCGTCGCGCGATGTCAGGTCCGTCTGCAGTTCGGCATGCGCCCGGCCCACGTTGCCCAGCAGCGAGGCCGAATGCTGTTCGAAGGCGGCGGCCGCCGCGGTGAGCGCGTGCTGCGTGTCGGCGGACAGCTTCTCGCTGGCTTGCCGGTGCTGCGCGAGCGCGCTGCCCCAGGTGTCCGAGACCTGGCCCACGGCACCCTCGAGCCGTGCCGCGACGCCGTCGACCAGTGCCGCCGAGCGGTTGCCGAAAGTCTCGGCCAACCGGTCGTGCGCACCGCGCACCTCGGCGGACAACGCCTGCGTCGTGCGCTGGTGCTCGGCGAGCGTGGATTGCCAGCTGTCCATGCTGTCGGCGAGCTTCTCGCGCAGCGCGGCCATCACTTCGCCCGCGACGCGCGGCGCCTCGGCCGCGGCCTGCAGCAGCTGCGCGATCTCGGCGGTGGTGGCCTTCGCATGCGCCGCGGTCTCGGCCGACATCTCGCGCGCGGTCTGCGCCATCGTCTCCAGCAGGTGCTGTTGCTGGCCGAGCGTGTTCGCGCCGGCCTGCTGCCATTCATGCCGCAGCGCCTCGGCCATCGCGGCCAGCGACTGCGTCCATGCCGACAGGCGTTGCTCGTCGCGCGATGCCAGCTGCGACTGCAGCTCGGTGTGCGCCTGGCCCACTGTGCCCAGCAGCGAGGCCGAGTGCTGTTCGAAGGTTGCCGCTGCGGCAGCGAGCGCCTGCTGGGTATCGGCGGTCAGCTGCTCGCTCGCCTGCCGGTGCTGCGCCAGCGCGCTGCCCCAGGTCTGCGATACGGTGCCCACGGTGCCCTCGAGCTGCGACGCGACGCTCGCCACCAGCGCCGCGGAGCGCTCGCCGAAGGCATCGGCCAGCCGGTCGTGCGCGCCGCGCACCTCGCCCGACAGCGCCACGGTGCTGCGCTGGTGTTCATCCAGCGCCAGCTTCCAGGTCTCGGCGACGCGGCCGGTGGTGGCCTCGAAGCGGGTGGACAGGCCGTCGAGCTGCTGCCGCACCGTGTGCGCGAGCGTGTCGTGCAGCGATGCCGTCTCGCGCGCGATGCCGGCCATGGTGGCTTCCACCACCGGCTGGATCGCCGTGCTGGCGATGCGCGCGCTTTCGGTCAGGCTGTGCTTGAGCGACGCATCGACCGACGAGGCCAGGCCGGCATAGGCCGCCTCGGTGCGGCCGTAGAAGCCGTCCTGGCCGGCGGCGAGGCGCTCGTTGAGCGCAAGGCTCTGGCGTTCCATCGCGGCCATCATTTCCTGCAGCTGGCCCACCAGCGCGGGCATGGCCTCTGCCTGCTGCTGCAGCAGCCTGAAGGATTCCTCGCGCTGGTGCACCTGCGAGTAGGGGCGCAGGATGGTTGCGATCTTCGTGTCGAGCAGTTGCCCGGCCTGCAGGCGCTCGCGCCGGCTCAGGGCCGAGGCGAAGCCCAGCATGGCCGACGCGGCCACGCCCGCCACCGAGGTGCCGAAGGCCAGGCCCAGGCCCTTCACCGGCGCGGACAGCGACGCGCGGATCGACTGCAGGTCGGTCGAGCTTTCCAGCGCGATGCCCGTGCCCTTGAGCGTGACCACCATGCCGAGGAAGGTGCCGAGCATGCCCAGCAGCACCAGGAAGCCCGCGAGGTACGGCGTCATGGCCGGACCCGGCAGGCCCGTGCGCTCGCCCTCGATGCGCTGGCGCACTGCGTTCTGCAGCGAAGGATGCAGCTGGGCGAGCCAGGCGCCCAGGCTGGCAGGCGGCGCAGACAGTTCGCCCGCCGCCTTCGTCAGCGTCGAGGTGGCCTGGTGGAAGCGGTGCAGCTCGAGCGCGCCCATGACGTAGAACGCGCCCACGAGGACGGTGACGGCCAGCGCCAGCGGGTTGGAGCCGATGTAGCCCGCGCCGGCCCAGCACACCACGGCCAGGCCTGCGGCCAGGACCGCGTGATGAAGGAATCTGTTCATTGAGGAGTGTCTTTGTGACCTGTGCGAAAGGCTTCGAGCAGCCCGTCCACAGGTTGGAATCGAAGGTCCAGTTCGGCCAGCAGCACATCGCGGGCGTCGCGGCGGAACGTGTCCAGCCATGCCTCGGGTGCCGCCTGCCGCAGGCGCCTGAAGTGTTTTTCGAGCAGGGCGGGCACGCCGGCCAGCAGGCTGCGCTCCTGCGCGCCGAGCACCTGCTCCATGACCACGTCGACCGCCGCCAGCCGCGCCATCTCGGGCGAGCGGCTCGCCAGCCGGGCGCGCAGCTTGCCGCGCAGCGGGCCGACGCCGGCCTCCATCGCCTGCTGGCGGGCGAGGTAGCGCTGGCGGAAAGGCGAGAACTCGACGGGAACGGCCGGGTCCATGGCGGCGTCGCGCTCCGGCGACGCGGCGAAAGTGCTGTCTTCCGCGATGGCCGCGGCCAGTGCGGCCCGCACGCGCCGGCATTCGGTTTCCTCGGCGTTGGCGGACGCGCGCGAACCGGGCGGCGAAGCCCCCGGAGTGCCATTCAATGCAGCAGACAACGAGATGGCGTCGGTCCACCCGAACCACTGACTCAGGCGGTCCGCGGTGACTTGCCGGGGTTCGCGGACATCGGCCTGGGAGAGCCGGGAGAGCAAGCGAGTGAGCGCCGAGCCGTTGAATCCTGCGCGCGCTGAAACTTGCGCCATACAGCCAGATACCGCCCGTTCGAAAAACCTGGCAGTCTACACCGAAGGCCCGTTCTGGCCGGGCCCGTTACAGCCCCTGACGCGTCTGTGGGACGGCCTCCCGCGGCCGTCCGTTTCAGCCCCTGAAACGCTTGCGCGTGAGCGCCAGCGCGATCCAGAAAGCCACCACCGCGTACACCGCCAGCACGGCCGCATGCAGCCACCACTGCGGCGGCCACTGGTCCATGAACAGCGGGCGCACCAGCATCACCGCATTGGTCAGCGGCAGCCATGCCGCCACCGCCTTCACCGCCGCGGGCAGCTGCTCGAGCGGGAAGAACACGCCGCTCAGGAACATCATCGGCGTCATGAACAGCGTGAAGTAGTAGGTGAAGAAGTCGTAGCCCTTGGCGAGCGCGTTGAAGATCAGCGCGATCGACGAGAAGGTGATGCCCGCGCCGATCAGCACCAGCCACGCCACGATCAGCTTCGGCGTGTGGCTGATGCCCAGCCCGAGCATCACGAACAGGATCGCGGTGACGGTGAAGATCGACTTGAACGCGGCCCACAGCATCTCGGCCAGCACGATGTCGTCGAGCCCGACCGGCGCGTTCATGATGCCGTCCCAGGTCTTCTGCACATGCATGCGCGAGAAGGCCGAGTACAGCGCCTCGAAGCTCGCCGCGTTCATCGCGCTCATGCAGATCGAGCCGCTCGCCAGGAACAGGATGTAGGGCACCTTCACGCCGTCGACCGCCACCTGTCCCACCAGCGCGCCCATGCCGTAGCCGAAGGCCACGAGCCAGATCAGCGGCTCGGCGATGTTGCCGATCAGGCTCGGCAGCGCGAGCTTGCGCCATACCAGCAGGTTGCGCAGGAACACGGGCCACCAGCGCAGCGAGAGTTCGGGCGCGCGCCAGACGGAGGGCGAGCGCGGCGCGGCGGTTGTCGCCGTTGTCGTCGTTGTTGTCGTGTTC
>Ga0209675_1001798_pt1 | contig 11717 bp, 8 predicted proteins | sample AraplaCol_mLB_r2_2_FD_184280 | JGI IMG/M metagenome (GOLD analysis project Ga0209675, IMG submission 184280) | Arabidopsis root microbial communities from North Carolina, USA - plate scrape MF_Col_mLB_r2 (SPAdes) (version 3) | ecosystem: Host-associated > Plants > Roots > Endosphere | place: USA... | reverse complement strand
GGTCGATCATGAGCTTCAGCGGGCTCGCGGCCTGGTACCAGTGCGTGGGCGTGAGCAGGATCACGCCGTGCGCGGACACCCAGCGCTCGTAGATCTCGTTCATCCAGTCGCCGGTCTGGCGCAGCGAGTGGTTCGGATAGCAGCTGCAGGGCCAGTGGCACAAGGGCATGGCGGTGGAGACGCAGCCCTTGCACGGGTGGATCTGCCGGCCGTATTCGGAAGTCAGCAGGCTCAGGTCGAGCAGGTCGGTCTCGATGCCGCTGCCGTCCAGCACCTCGCGCGCGATCTGCGCCAGCCGCCAGGTCTTGGAAACCTCGCCGGGGCAGGTACCGTCGTTGCGCGGCGAGCCGATCACCAGCAGCACTCGTGACGCCGTCTGCGGCTGGCTCCAGGCCGCCTGCGCGGCGTCGATGCGCGCCTTGGCCTCGAGCCAGTCGACCGAAAGTTCGTACTCGGGGTCCGCATAGCCGGGCCCGGCCTTGCGGGTGACGGGCGACTTGCGGCCTTCCTCGTAGGCCTCCCAGGCGATGAGTTCGATGCGCCGCAGCGAATCGGCCTCGGCGCGGAAGGCCGGGTCTTGAAAGGGCTGCATGAAACGTTCATGGAACTCGGCGCGCTGCAGCGTCTTCGGCGCCTGTCCTTTCCGGATCGTGGGAGGCATGTCGCAATCTAGGCTGCCCGCGCGGCAACCGGAGCCCGTGCCCGATGCCGTCTTCCGGTAGGCGGGCGACTACAGCAGCCTCAGCCCAGCTTCCCGTTCTGGAAGTCGTGCACCGCCTGCCGGATCTGCTCGGGCGTGTTCATCACGAAGGGGCCGTACTGCGCGATGGGTTCGTTGAGCGGCCTGCCGGCTATGAGCAGCGCGCGCGCCGGGCTGTGGTTGGTCGCGCCGGCGCGCAGCACCACGCCGTCGCTGCCCGGGTCGTTGGCGAGGATGGCCATGCGCCGCGTCGGGATCTCGCTGCCCGCGATCCACAGCGATTCGCGGAACACGTAGACCAGGGCGTTGTGGTCCTGCGGCAGCGGCTGCGCGAATTCGGCGTTTGGCGGCAGCTCGATGTCCAGGTAGAGCGGCTCGGTGTGCTCGCGCCGCACGGCGCCTTCGATGCCGTGGCTCGCGCCCGCGATCACGCGCACGCGCGCGCCGCCGGTGGTGGTGAATTCGGGAATCTCCGCGCTCTGGATGTCGCGATACCAGGGCTCGCGCATCTTGTCTTTCGCGGGCAGGTTCAGCCAGAGCTGGAAGCCTTCCATCAGCCCTTCTTCCTGCTCGGGCAGTTCGCTGTGCACGAGGCCGCGGCCGGCGGTCATCCACTGCACGCCGCCGTTTTCCAGCAGTCCTTCGTGGCCCGCGCTGTCGCGGTGGCGCATGCGCCCGGCGATCATGTACGTGACGGTCTCGAAGCCGCGGTGCGGATGGTTGGGAAAGCCGCCGATGTAGTCGCCCGGGTTGTCGCTGCCGAAGGCGTCGAGCATGAGATACGGGTCGAGCCGCTTCTGCAGGGGCTGCTGCAGCACGCGGGTGAGCTTCACGCCGTCGCCATCGCTGGTGGAAACACCGGCCACGATGTGGTCGATGCCGCGCGGCGTGGCGACGGGATCGGTGGGGTGATTGGCGTGGGGGTTGGCGTTCGTCATGCGTCCATGGTGGCACTAACGCCCGCGCCGCGCCACCCGCGCGCTGTCAGCCGACGGCTCGTGCGGCCTGCAGCTTCAGGGCCATTGCTGGCGCTGCCAGTAGCTGTATTTCCACTGCGTCCCGAAGCCGGCGCGGCGGTACAGCGACAGCGCCGCCTGGTTGTTCGCATCGACCTGCAGGAACACGCGCTCGAAGCCCCGTTCCGACGCGGCCTGCGCCAGCCCGGCCAGCACGCGCCCCGCGAGGCCCCGGCCGCGCTGCGCCTGGTCGGTGCGCATGCCGTGCACGCTGGCCCAGCCGTGGCCGAAGGCCATCGCGCCGGCGGCCACGGTGCGGCCGCCCTCGCGCACGCTGGCGTAGAGCGTGCCCTTGGCGCGCGAGAGCATGCGCACGCGATGGGCGCCGTCCACGGGGTCGAAGCCCTCGCCGAGGAACAGGGCCGACCAGGCGTTGTCGGGCGCGCGGTCGACGTCGGCCAATGCGCCGCCCGGCGCGGCCACCTGCCGCATGCGCTGCACCGAGCCGATCTGCACGCAGGTGGGGCTGTCGGCCATGTAGTGCCTGCGCTCCAGCTCGGCGCGCAGGCTGTCGAAGCAGGATGCGTCGGCAAGCCGCAGCGCGGGCGCGGCCTTGCGGCTGTCGTAGCGGTCCTCGATGCGGTCGAGCGTGGCGGCCTCGACCGCGCCGCGATGCAGCGGCACGGCCGACTTGGCGCGCTTGACGGTGCCGCTGGCGAAAGGCAGCAGCCAGCCGTCGATTTCCTCGGTCAGGTCGGGCGACACCGCCGCGATGGTGGCGCGTTCGATGGCTTCGATATCGGTGGCGCCCAGCACGGCTGTGTTCGTCATTGCGTTGCGGCCTCCGGCGCCATGAATTTCGCCGCGGCCACGCTCTTGAGCAGGGCCTCGCGCTGGTTGCGGCTGATTCCGCGGATGCCTTCGGCGATCCATTTGACGCGGTCGGCGTCGATCTGGCCGTCGCGGCGCCATTGCTCGAGCACGGCCTGCGGCTTGTGCAGCATGGCTGCGAGCCACACGGCCTGTGCCGGCTCCAGCGTGCGCGCGCTGCGCTTGAAGTAGCGCCTGGCCGCAGCCTCGGCGCCGCAGAGATTGCCGCCCCAGGGCGCGTTATCCAGGTACAGCTGCAGGATGCGGGCCTTGCCCAGCGTCTGCTCCATCTCGACCGCGTAGAGCAGTTCGCGCAGCTTGCGCTCGGCCGTGCGGTCGCTGCCCGTCACCAGCAGCTTGGCGAGCTGTTGCGTGAGCGTGCTGCCGCCGCGCCGTGTCTGGCCGGGCTTCTGGTTGTTGTCGATGGAGGCGAGGATTTCCGTCAGGTCGTAGCCGCCGTGGGTGAAGAAGCGCTGGTCTTCGGCAGCGATGACGGCGCGCGCCAGCCAGCTGTCGTTGGCCAGCTTCGCCGAGGGGCCACAGCTGGTGCGCGCGCCCAGCATGGCCTCGGTGCCCAGCCCTTCCACGGTGAACTGGCTGATGGCCGGCTGCACCGCGAAGGTGGCTTCGGGCAGCACGAGCTGGCCGCGCAGCGCCAGCGTGCCGCCGATGCGCGCGCGCTGCAGCTCCGGCAGGGCGGGCACCAGCACCGCGTACCAGCGGGCGATGGGCGCGTCCTGCACGCTGGCGTTGAGGTGGATGTTCTTCGGCATGAGCCTGCCGTCCCAGTGGCCTTGGAGCTGGCTCGCGTCGTTGCTCTGCGGCGTGGCCTCGAAGGTGCCGTTGAGCGTGTTGCCGTCGCGCTTCACCGTGGCGACCAGGCGATCGACGCGGATCGGCTGGGTGCCCAGCGCCGGCACCTCGGCGCTGCAGGGCGCGCACTGCATTTCCAGCAGTTCGCCGGCCGGCTTCCAGGCGAAGCGCACGGTGCCGAATCGGGTGCCGAACGAGCGGCCGTCGAGATACGGCGCGAACCATGTCGAGGTGGCCACGCGCACCGCCGTCGGCACGCCGATCTCGAAATTCAGCGGCCCCGCCTTCACCGTGGTGCTCCATTCGCCGGCAGCCGGCGCGAGCGCCAGCTTGACTATCAAAAAGATAGCTACACAGGCCGTAATGACCAGGGCCAGCAGGCCATAGAGCACGAATCGCAGGGTCTTCTTCACAGGCAGGTTTCTCAGATCGGTCTCGCTACGGTGACAGCTTGCCACGGCCCATGCGATTGGCCGCTGGCTGCTGCCCAGTACCAGCTTGAAGTGTCAGTGAAAGCCGTGCCCCGGGCGTCGACGATGCGCTCGCAGACGCGGATTTTTTGCGCTCCGTGCCGTTGAGCAACAAAACAGCGCCACATGCGCTCGCGCGCGTCGCGTTCCAGGCGCGCCTGCTCGATGCGGTAGCCCAGTGCGCGGTAGCAGTCGGCGGCCGGATGCAGCATGCGCGTGGGCTGGCTGACCTCGCGCATCACCAGCGTCTGGGTGCCGTCGGTCATGCGGCCGATGGCGCCGGGGAAGCGGTCCGCGAAACGCTGCTCCACGTCGCTGAGCGCCAGCGGGCGCAGCGCGGCGCCGTCCCATTCGCTGGGCCATTCGTGCGACGCGACGGCGGGTGCCATCGGTTCCGCCGGCGTGCGCAGGGCCGCCATGGCCGACCACAGCATGCACAGCAGCATCGCGAACGCGAAAGCGGTCTTGTGGCCGATGCGGTTGATGAAATGGTTTGCGAACCAGCGCTCAAAGAACGGTGTCGACATGGCGGCCTCCGTGGGTGGTGATCAGGCCCGGAATGGGCAGTTCGGCGGCTTCGGGCTCGGCGCGTGCGGGCACCATCAGCCGGGCGATGGAGCCGCAGACCACCGCCAGCACCACGAGGCCCAGCGTGTTGTGCGCCCACGGGGCGAGCGGATGGCCGGCGCCCTCGAAGGCGATCAGCACGCTATTGCGCACGATGTTCCCGGCAAGCACCAGCAGGCCGACCATCGGCAGCCGCGCCATGAAGTCCCGGCCGCTGCGCGAAGCCCACAGCGCGACCGCGCAGGCCGTGAAGTAGCCCAGCCACACCATCTGCACGCCCGAGCAGGGCGCATCGACGATCACGAGGCGGCCGTCGACCGCCAGGCTCGCGCCTTCGCGCGCCACGTCGAAGCCCGGCGACAGCAGCCAGCGGCTGACCTCGGCCGTCACCACGCGCAGCGGATAGCCCGCATAGAACTGCAGCGAGGAGAGCAACGGCAGCGCGAGCACCGCGAGGCCGGCCACCGGCAGTGCCGCTACCTTGCGCGGCAGGAAGGCCAGCAGCCCGCAGGCCAGCGCCAGCACAGCGATCAGCCCGGCCGCGAGCGGTGGCAACGCGGGCATGAAGCCGAGCCCCGTGCGCATCAGCGTCGCGAGCACGGTGCCCGCGCCGGCCAGCGCGAGCCAGCCCAGCCGGGGCGACGCGCGCAACTCGCGCCGGCGGCTCCAGGCCAGCGCTGCGAGCGCGACCAGCGCCAGCAGGCCCAGCGGATCGTCGGAGCCGTCGCGCATGCGCTGCGCCATCCAGACCCAGGTGGGCATCAGCGCGATGAACTGCAGGCCGATCCAGCCGGCAGCCGGCGTGCGGTCGATGTGGATGCCCCAGTCCACGATGCGCGGATGGCGGTGGGCAAGCATTGCCAGAGACATTCTTTTCTTTCTTACGGATGGATCAGGCAGTGAAGCGGCGCGCGTCGTTGCGGCGCGCGCGGCGGCGCAGCATGGCGAGCATCGACAGCACCACGACGATGGCGCCCAGCGATTCGGGCTCGGGCGTGCTCGGCACCTCGGCGCCGAGCGCCAGCTCGCTCACGCCTTGCGGCAGGGGCAGCGGCTGGTTCACGTCCACGCTGTCCTGCGGTGCGACGTTGCGCACCACCTTGTCGACGGCGATGAAGCTCGTGTATTGGGTGAGCAGGCTGTACCTCAGGCCCAGCTCGGTGATGCGGTCCTTCAGGGCCGTGCCGCCTTCCAGCGTCTCCTGGTCGCTCAGGCTCTGGATGCGGTGGCGCGCCCACAGCGTGCGCAGCGCGGCCGTGTCCTGGCGGGTGCTGCCGTCGATGCGCACTTGCTGGCGGTAGGGGCCGCTGGCGCCCTGGCCTTCGATGATCACGCGGCCTTTTGCCTCGCCGCGCCACTTGCCGAACACGATCACCGGTCGTTCGCCGAGCACGTCGGGCAGCGCCTGCGGCTCCACGTCGTACACATCGAGGCCGCCGAAGGTGGCCTTCACGTTCGTGAGCACCGGCGACTCGACCATGCGGCGGAAGCGCGCGGCCTGCTCGGGGGCCTGGACCGGGTCGGTGATGATGAAGGGCTCGCCCATGCCGGCGCGCGCAATGCCTTCCATCAGGCTGCGGTTGACCGAGGAGCCGATGCCGAAGGCGAACACGTTGGCTTTCGACAGGTTGTTGCGCACCAGCTCGAAGGCCTCGCGCTCGACCGTCACGTAGCCGTCGGTCACCACTACCACGGTGCGCGACACGTTCTCTTCCTTGGGTTCTGCATACACGCGCTTGAGCGCCGGAATGAGCTCGGTGCTTCCGCTGCCGCTGTAGTTCTTGATGGTGGCCAGCGCCTGCTCGATGTTGGCGCGCGTGGCCGGCACCGACTTGGGCGACAGCATCTTGTTGCTACCCGAAAAGAGCAGCACGTTGAAGGTATCGCTCGGACGCAGGCCGCCGATCAGGCGTTCGAGCACCGTCTTCGCGGTGTCGAGCGGAAAGCCGTGCATCGAGCCCGAGATGTCGACCACGAAGATGTAGTCGCGCGGCGAGATCGCGCTGGCGGCCACGGCCTTGGGCGGCTCGACCATGGCGAGGAAGAAGTTCTCGGCGTTCTCCCCCTGGCCCTTGTAGAGCATCAGGCCCGATTCGATCTTCTCGCCCGCGAGGCGGTAGTCGAGCACGAAGTCGCGGTTGTCGGCGGGACGGCCGTCGGCGGCGAGCGCGATGTCGGCGTGCTGGTCCTCGTCGCTCTTCTTCACGTCGATGGTGTGCGTGGCCGAGCGGATCTCCTTGATGCCCATCGGCGTGTCGATGGTGGCCTTGAGCCTGAAGCTGGTGCCGGCGGCGGTGCCCGCGGGCAGCGTGGGCTGCGCGACCCACTTGGCCTGCGCGTTCTCCGATTGCGGCGAGTTGTAGCGCGGGCCGACCACGGTCGGGAACACGAACTGGTAGTTGCCCGACTGCGGCACCAGCAGCTCGGTGTAACGCAGCTCCACCTTCACGTCGTCGCCCGGCAGGATGTTGGCGACGTTCATCTGGAACACGTTGGGCAGGTGCTGCTCGAGCAGCGCGGCAGTCTTGCCTTCCTTCTTGGCCGTGTCGTACTCGATCTGCGCCTGCTGCTTCTCGCGGATCTGCGCGGTGATGAGCCGGTCGGCCAGCCGTACGTTGAGGCCGCTTACCGCGGCCTTGGTCGAGCCGGGGAACACGTACTTCGCCTCGATGGCGCGCTGGCCTTCGTTGCGGTAGGTCTGCGTGACCGTCACATCGGCGATCACGCCCGAGATCTTCACCGAGACCTCAGTGCCCTTGAGCGGCAGGCGGTCGACCGAAGGATCGTCGCTCTTCACGAAGAAATAGGGGCTCTCGGTCTTCAGGCGCGGACCGGCGGGCGCTTCCTGAGCGTGCGCCGGGCGCACGCCCATGGCGATGAAGCCCGCGGTCGCCAGGCTCACGGTGGCGAGCCAGAGCCAGCGGCCGGGACGTGGGGTGGTTTGGGCATCCATGGCGGGGGTCCTTGTCCGTGCGAACTTGCACGGCCGCAACTTTCTCCAGCGCGCGAGAAGCCAGTTGGAAGGCGTCTTGAAGTCGCCGACAGCCCGCATCCGCTGTGTGAAGTCTGTGTGAAGCGAGGCGGCCCGGGCCCTTCACACGGCCTTCGGGTCGCGCGGCGAGCATCGCGGCCACCGCTACAGACGAGGAGAGAAAAAATGCTTCAGTTGCTCAGGGTCGTGATGAGTTCCATGCTGGCCAAGGTCGCCGGCCTGCTGTTCCTGCTGCTGCTGCTGTGCATTCCGCTGGGAGAGATCGATTCGATCAACCGCGCACGCGGCGAGAGCCAGCGAGAGGCGGCCAGCGAACTCGCCGCCACCTACGCCGGGCGCCAGACCATGGTCGGCCCGCTGCTGCTGGTGCCCTACGTGGAGCGCTGGATGGAGCCGCTGCGCAACGCGCAGGGCAAGGTGATCGGCCAGGAACCGCGCAGCAAGGAAATGGCCCACGTGGTGTTCCCCGACAAGCTGCACATCGAGGGCACGATGGCGCCGCAGGAACGCTATCGCGGCATCTTCAGGATTCCCTTCTACACGCTCGACGCCACGCTCAGCGGCGGCTTTGCCGCCTTCGACCCGAAGGCCGTGTCGCACAGCGAGACCGACTCGAAGATCGAATTCAAGGCCCCGCTCATCGCCTTCAACGTGAGCGACCTGCGCGGCCTCGATGGCTCGCCGACCATGACCATGGGCAGCGAAGCCCTGCGCTTCAGGCAGCGCGTGCCCGGCCTGGATGACGATGCCTGGTTCGCCAACGGCATCCATGCCCCCGTCACCGGCGCCGCGCTCGCCGCGTGGCAGGCCGGCACGCCGATTCCCTTCGAGATGAAGCTGGGCCTGGTCGGACAGGACACGCTCGCCATCGCACCCATCGCCGAAGAAACGACCGCGCACCTGAGCTCGCCCTGGGCACACCCCAGCTTCGGCGGCCGCTTTCTCGCGGCCCAGCGCAGCGTGACGCCGCAGGGCTTCGATGCCCACTGGCGCGTTTCCTCGCTCGTGACCTCGGCGCGCGAACAGGTTCGCGCAGGCCTCTCGGGCCGGGGCGGCGCAGTGGATGTGGCCAGCAGCGCCGACGTGGCAGCGACGGCTGCCCCCGCTGTCCCGGCACGTCGCAACCTGGGCCCTTTGCAGACCTTCGACGTATCGCTCGCTCAGCCCATCAACGTCTATTCGATGAGCACGCGCGCGGGCAAGTACGGCGTGCTCTTCATCGGCCTGGTGCTGATGGCCGCCTTCATGTTCGAGTTGTTCCGCAAGCTGCGCCTGCATCCGATCCAGTACGGCCTGGTGGGCCTGTCGATCGCGCTCTTCTTCCTGCTGCTGCTGGCGCTGTCCGAGAAGTTCGCCTTCTGGATGGCGTACGCGGGCGCCGCCTCGGCAAGCGTCGCGCTGCTGGCCGTGTACTTCAGCGCGGTGCTCGGCGGCTGGCAGCGCGGCCTCTCGTTCGGCGCGTTCGTGGCGCTGCTGTACGGCGCGCTCTACGGCCTGCTGGCTTCGGAAAGCAATGCGCTGCTGCTGGGCGCGCTGCTGATCTTCGGCATGCTGGCCACCTTGATGCTCGTGACGCGCAAGGTCGACTGGTACGCGCTCTCGCGCCGCAGCGAAGCCGCGCCCGTGGCTGTGCCCGAGGCGCAGACGGCCGCATGAGGCTGCTGCGGGTCATCGCTGGTGCATCGGGCTGGCTGGCGCTGGCCGTGCTGTGGTTCTGGGCCTGGCACCTGAAGGACCCGCACCTGCGCTTCATGCGTGCCTGGGAACTGCCGCTGCTGCTGGCTTTTCTTCTTGCGGGCATCGCGCTCGCATGGCGCTACGCACGAGGCAGGCTGCGGCCCGTGGCACTGGGACTGGCATTCGCAGCCCTGCTCACGGCGCTGTGCAACGAAGCGATGTCGCGCCAGCATCGCGCCGAGGTGAATGCGATGGAGGGCCCGCTCGCGCAGGCGGTGGGCGCGCATTTCATCGTCGGCTATGACGACGCGAAGGAGTTGCGCGAACTGGCACGCAAGGGGCTGATCGGCGGCATCTTCGTCACCGGCCGCAATGTCAGGGGCCGCACGGCCGAAGAACTGCGCGACGAGATCGCGGGCCTGCAGGCGCTGCGCCGTTCGGCCGGCCTGCCGCCGCTGATCGTCGCAACCGACCAGGAAGGCGGCGCTGTCTCCCGCCTGTCCCCATTGATCGAACGCCAGCCCGCGCTCGCCTCGCTTCTCGATGCCGATCTGCCAGAAGACGAACTCGCCCAGAGCGCCCATGCCTACGGCGCGCAACAGGGCAGGGCGCTCGCCGATCTGGGCGTCACGCTCAACTTCAGCCCGGTGGTGGACCTGCGCACCGGCCGTGCGCCGGGCCGCTGGGACTTCCACACCCGCATCGACGAACGCGCCATCTCGGCCGACCCGGCGGTCACCGCGCAGGTGGCGCTCGCTTACGAACTGGGCCTCGAGTCGGCAGGCGTACGAGGCACGCTCAAGCACTTTCCCGGCCTGGCCGGCGTGACCGAGGACACCCACCATTTCGCCGCCGAACTGCGCACGCCGGTCGCCCGGCTCGCGGCGCACGACTGGAAGCCGTTTCAAGACGTATCGAAACATTCGGATGCGGCCATCATGCTGGGCCATGTCATCCTTGAGGAACTCGACGCCGCTTATCCGGTCTCTTTCTCGCGCAAAATCGTACAGCGGGTGATCCGAGGCGAACGGGGCTACCAGGGCCTGCTCGTCACCGACGATCTCACGATGGCCGCGGCCTACAACCGCGGTCTTTGCGACGCCACCGTCCGTGCCCTCGACGCCGGGGTGGATCTTCTTCTTATCGCCTTCGACCACGACAAGTACTTCGACGCGATGCATTGCGCGCAGCGTGCTGCGCGGCAAGGCACGTTCGAGCTCCGGAAGCCGGAACGCGCAGGCGCGCCGCGGCTCCAACCCTTTCGCTAGCCAAACAGGCATTTCCCATGTTCAAACGCACAAACTCCAAGGCTCCCGGCGACGACGGCGCGGCGCCGCGCGATTCCCGCCTCGACTGGAAGCGCATCGCCGGCTGGGGCGCCATCGGTGTCGGCTCCGGCGCGCTGGTGGTGCTGGTCGCGGCCATCGTCGCCGTGGTGACCATCTACCCGAAGCTGCCCGATGTCTCGGAGCTTTCCGACTACCGCCCCAAGCTGCCGCTGCGCGTGTATTCGACCGAAGGCCAGCTGATCGGCGAGTTCGGTGAAGAGCGGCGCAACCTCACGCCCTTCGCCAACATCCCGAAGGTGATGAAGGACGCGGTGCTGGCCGTGGAGGACGCCCGCTTCTACGACCACGGCGGCGTCGACTACAAGGGCTTCGTGCGCGCGGCCGTGGCCAGCCTGAAGGGCGGACGCAAGCAGGGCGCCTCGACCATCACGATGCAGGTGGCGCGCAACGTGTACCTGAGCTCCGAGCGGACCATGAGCCGCAAGACCTACGAAATCCTGCTGGCGATGCGGCTGGAGCAGCAGCTCACGAAGGACCAGATCCTCGAGATCTACCTGAACCAGATCTACCTCGGCAACCGCGCCTACGGTTTCGCCGCCGCGGCCGAGACCTACTTCGGCAAGCCCTTGCAGAACATCACCATCGCCGAGGCCGCGATGCTCGCCGGCCTGCCGAAGGCGCCCGGCGCCAACAACCCGGTGGCCAACCCGCGACGCGCGCGTGCGCGCCAGCTGTACGTGATCGACCGCATGCAGGAGACCGGCTTCATCACCGCCGAGCAGGCGGCCGCCGCGAAGAAGGAAGAGCTGCACCTGCGCGATGCGGCCGACCCCAACCGCCTGCATGCCGAATACGTCGCCGAGACGGTGCGCCAGATGATGTACGCGCAGTACGGCGACAGCATCTACACCAGCGGCATGAAGGTCTACACCTCGATCGTGGCGGCCGACCAGGCTGCGGCCTACAGGTCGCTGCGCAAGGGCATCATGGACTACGAACGCCGCCAGCCCTACCGCGGGCCCGAGAAGTTCGTCGACCTGCCGAGCGAGCAGAAGGAAATCGACGAAGCGGTGGACGACGCGCTGGCCGAGCACCCCGACAACGGCGACGTGATCGCGGCCGTGGTGCTCGATGCGAGCACGAAGGAAATCAGCGCGGTGCGCGCAAACGGCGAGACCATCCAGATCACGGGCGATGGTTTGAAACCCGCGCAGTCGGGCCTTGCCGCGAAGGCGCCGCCCAACATCAAGATCCGTCGCGGCGCGGTCATCCGCGTGGCGAAGACGCCGAAGAACACCTGGGAAATCACCCAGCTGCCCGAGGTGGAGGGCGCCTTCATCGGCATGGATCCGCGCAGCGGCGCCATCAAGGCGCTGGTGGGCG